>JAABUL010001374.1_pt1 | contig 46864 bp, 89 predicted proteins | sample 5559151 | NCBI WGS metagenome assembly JAABUL01 (sample SAMN10711876, study PRJNA513368) | rock metagenome | isolation source: Antarctica rocks | place: Antarctica: Victoria Land, Pudding Butte sud
GCGCTGCAGCCCGAGCTTTAGAACCCTACAAAATGGGACGATGGGTGCAGTGCTCCTGGGCCGCAGCCGAAACCCTAAACCCCTACGAACTGACAAGAAGTGCAGATTGAGTGCAGTCACCGGACGACCCTAACATGTTAAAAGCTGGCCAATGCGGGAGTGCAACGCAGCTCAAAGCTCACCTCGTTCACAAGCGCAGAAGCAGCCACTGCAGCCTCGCTGTGCGCCTCCTTGGCGTCCTCGAAGTCTTGGTCCGCGTCCGCTGCGGCAGCCAGCAGCTCGCTGTCGCAGGCACCTGGTGGCCCCTGCTCCACGGCGACCGCCTCGGCCAGGCGCTCTTCTTTGTCCCCCAGCACTGCAGCGGCCGTTGCGACCGTCGCCACCGCCGCCTCCTTTTCCTCCATGACAGTCACCAGCTGCAGAAAACAACGACCAGCAAGCAGTCAGCAGCAAATGCCGCCGCTGCTGCTGGCCCCTGATATTGTATGCACGGCTCACCAGCTTATTGAAGCCCTGCGCCCTTTCCCACACGTCCAGCTCCACCATGGGCACCATTATCGACCAGCCAATGCAGAGTGCATCTTCTCTGCACATCCTGTGCCGCTCCGGAGCAACTCTGCCGGCGCCAAGTAGAGTTGCCCTCAGGTGCGGCTGTGGTGCTGTGCTTCTGACGGCCGAAACCCTAATCCCTACATGCTGTCCCCCCTCGCGTGCGGCAGCACAACAGCGCACCACCCTAACACAGGTGCGGCTGTGATGCTTCTGACGGCCGAAACCCTAATCCCTACATGCTGTCCCCCCTCGCGTGCGGCAGCACATCAGCGCATCACCCTAACACAGGTGCGGCTGTGATGCTGTGCTTCTGACGGCCGAAACCCTAATCCCTACATGCTGTCCCCCCGCGCGTGCGGCAGCACATCAGCGCATCACCCTAACACAGGTGCGGCTGTGATGCTGTGCTTCTGACGGCCGAAACCCTAATCCCTACATGCTGTCCCCCGCGCGTGCGGCAGCACATCAGCGCATCACCCCAACACAGGTGCGGCTGTGATGCTGTGCTGCTGACGGCCGAAACCCTAATCCCTACATGCTGTCCCCCTGCGCGGTGCGGCAGCACATCAGCGCATCACCCTAACACAGGTGCGACGCTTGCGCACAGGGAGACTTGCAGCTGTACTCGCTCTGCATTGCTGTATATCCCATCGGAGATCCAACGTCAGGGACTGATAGACTTCACCTCGGGGCCGGCGGCGCCCACCACCGGCATCAGCTGTGCCTCCAGCGCCACTTCCGACAGCCGCTGCTCGTGGCGCGTCGGCACCGCCGCCCTGAACTCCCGCAGCTCCTCCGGCGACAGGTATGGCTCCGGCTCAGCCGCCGCCGGCGCGCCCGGCGCATGATGGCCGCCTTTTCACGGCAGCAGCCGTGTTTCAGCATGCGCAACCGCAGGGACAAACGTGAGTGCGATGGGGTTTTAAACGTGCAGGGCCACCAGAACAACAGTAGGTCTAGATGACGAAGCATCTGCTGCTGGTATTGCGAAGCCCACCAGCCAGGCACTGCCGGATGCCGTCGGGCCATCCAGCTTGAAGCGCAGCTGCTGACCGCCGCCCCGCTGCCGGCTGACCAGCAGCAGCTTGCTGCGGCAGTACTGCACGTGAAGCCATGCGCCGCCGGCGGCGGCGACGGCGCTGCCGCCGTAGTCAGCGCAAAGCCGCCAGCGCGCAGCGCCGTCTGGCAGCCGTGTGCAGAGTAGGAGCAGTGAAGCTCCTGGGACCACTCCAGCGGCCACCGGCACTTCAGTCTGCCCCAGCTGTCTGCCGTCGCGCTGCGCAGCACCCGCTGATCGCCAGACCGCCCCGCTGCCGGCTTGAAGGCCGCCGCCAGGCGTTCCAGGATCCAAACCAGCAGCTGGCCCGTCGCTGTGGTGAGCAGGAGCTGGCCGTCGGCGGCCAGCTGCACCAGCCTGAGCGCCAGCTCCTGGCGGACAAACACGCTGAACCCGCCGTCGCACTGCCGCAGGCTCCTGACGTCCGCCAGGGCTCCGACTGCAGGCGTCACGCGACAGCGCCGTGATCCACGATCCAAATGGATCGCAGCGTTGTGAGAGCCAGAACACGCTGCCCAGCAGCGCCAGACAGGCAGGCATGACTCCGCACCGCGCGAGGAGCCTCAACGGTGCGCAGTCACCCTCGGATCTTGCAAATCCATCAACTCATCCACTGCATGCCGCCCCATCACGTTAGCGGCGGCCAAAATTGGACTGTGGGCTCTCTGGCAATGGCACGCTGACAAGTGCAGGTGTACTTGCAGGCGTCATAACAGGGCGGAAGCCTCACAGAAGCACCTCAGAGACATCGAGAGCGCAAAGTGGTTGTACGCGGGCAGGTCCACGACGATTCGCTCGCAGCGCGACGCGCGAGCGCCGGTGGCCTGCAGGCAACTCGGCGCCGCAGGGGCCGACGCCGGCTGCGGGCCGTCCATGTGGCAGGCGCACGCCCTGGAATAATCTTGGGTGCCGAGCGCAACGACCGTCGCGGCCCGCGGCGCCTGCAGCGCCCGACATTGCAGTACATTCGACAGAGGGTCACATTTCCGCGGGACGGCACATTTCCGCGGCAGATGATGACGTGTCGCCCCGGGCTGAGATGGAATGGGCTCCTGAATGCCTTCCTCAGCAGCGCAGCCGCACGCCTGGTATGGCCAGGGCGTGGCGCACGTCGTGCGGACTCGCCATCTCGCTATTCGCGTTGGTCGCAGCTCGACCAGCCACATCCTCAATATGAGCAACTCCGCCGATGCTTTCTTTTTGGTGGTGTCGAAGCTGGCGAAAGAGGGAGTAGGCAAAGTGGCGTGCCCAGGGTGCTGGAAGCGGGACAGGCACATGTTCCGAGTTTGCAACATATCCATGGTGCACAAAACGACAGCGAGCAAGCACAGGCGACATCGCGGCGTATCAGAGCTGTACAGCCAGCTCCACGAGGCGGAAGCAGGCCCAAGCGGCGAGCCCGCAACGCGCCCCGGCCAAAACCTGGACGCCAGCCAACTCGTCGCCATGCACGATGATTGGCGCAGCGGCATCCGGCATAAGAACGGCATGCTGCGTGCTGCAGACGACGAGGTCGGCCCCGCTGCCGCCGTGGGCATCGGCGACGGCGGCAGTGTGTTGTTTGGCGAAGAGCTGGCCGCCGCTTCGGCCATGTTCGGCGGAAATGGGAGCGGCGGCGGCGGCGGCGCTAGCCCCCTAACAGGTCCCGGCCTCAGCGATGGCAGCGGCGGCATGGCAGGCGGGGGCGGCACGGGCAGCATCGCCGACAGCGGCGGCGGCAGCCATGCATGCGGCGGCTTGCACGGCGGCGGCGGCGGCGGCCACATGGGCGCTGGCGGTGCCGCTGCTGGCGGCGGGGGTACACAGGGTAGCGGCGGCGGCCGTGCGGGCGGCGACAATGCCGCTGGAGGAGGCGGCGGTTGCTGCCCCAGCCACGAGTGCCGGCCGCGGTTGGTGTCGGCACCGCAATGCGGGAAAAATGGGCATAACCTATTCGTCGGAGACTGGGCGCAGCCAGATGCCGGCGAGCGCCGGCCAAAGCACGAGATGGAAGACCGGCTGCCGGGCAGAGACGGCTCCGTCTCCGTCAACCCCGCTGCGGGTACGCCACATGCGAGTGTGGCCCTAGTTTGCCTCAGCTGAACATGATGGCATCATGCTCCCCATCAATACAACATCAACAAACATTTGAGCTGACATTCTGCTGCGCGCAGAAGCCGTAGCCGCTGCCCGGGCCGCCATGGAGGACGGCGACGACCTGCCGCCCCTGCCTGACGGGCTGGTCTCGCCGGAGGTGCAGCAAGGGTGGGCGCTGCTGACAGCAAAGCTCTTGCAACTAAAGAGCAAGAATCCGGGCTGCAGCGTAGCCATGTTCGAGGGAATGCTGCAGTTGCTGCTGGACAAGCTCAGCACTGATGAGGCGCGGGAGAACTTCCCGCGCACCATCCCTCAGGTATGTTGGTCTGCTACTCTTGTATGGTATTTGGGACTCCTCTGCCTCTTTGTTGCAATCATCCTGGATCGTATGGCGCTGACGATGGCGCCTCTCCGCCTTCCCCGAAGTGGGGATTTTGCGCGCAGTTTTCCCAAAATCTGCCTTTTTGCTGTTCTGCAGATGATGCGGCTCATGGAGACGCAGCTGCCGCAGCGGTTCTACGGGTACCGGTAGAATATAGTCCTTTCCCGGCTTGATCCACAGCTGCTCCTGCAGCTTGCTGAAGGGAAATGGCTGTCCCTTGGACCGCTCCAGAGAAGGTGGACGGCAGATCCCTCGGGTGCGAGTATGGCTCCGGATCATCGGTGCGCAGTTGTTGTCAGTAGTAAACATACACGAGTCTGGTCTCAGAGAAGTAGCTTCAACGGCAATACGTTCGAGCAGGAGCACTGACATGCGCTTCATGCAATGATGCAAGTAGGTGCAATGCTCGCCATAGAGAATGTTCAGCGGGCAACCCGGCATGCATAATCGGCGCCGCACATGGCTGGAGACTGACCAGAACAATGCACATGCAACTTGAAATTTGAACGAGGATGCACCGCACCCGGCAACCCAGTCCAGTCGTACCGCCGCCGTCATCCACTCGTCCATGCTTCGGACCTCCTTGAGGACGGAGTTCAGGAACACGCCATCGCCGATGCCCGCCTTTCCGGCGTACACGTAGCCCCAGGGATCGTCAGGCGTGTAGTCCGGGTCGACGGGTGCCATGTCGTCGACCATGGGCAACCGGGCGTCGTCGTCGTCGGCCATGGCTCGCCAGCGATCGGGCTCCCTGCAACCAACGTGGCGAGGGTTGCAATTTGCCCTGGCACTGCTGACCTCGAAGACATCCGTGTCGCTAAGTGCTTCACGAGGATCAGCCAGGGTGACATGCAGGGTTAGTTGCACCAAGATGAAGGTTGTTGGTGGCGCGTGTCAGCGCACTGCAAAATGTTGTGTGTGCAGGCAGGCGCAGTCGAACACGTGAGTGGAGATCCTGTCAAGGTGACACCTCAAGATCGGACTTTCCGAAAGAGCAGGTATGGCGAGTCCACTGGCTCATGTTGAGTTGCGCAACACAAGGCAAGCGAGGACGACACAGGCCACACGCACACCTTCTTCTAACGATAGTATCTTGCGAGAAAACCGCAAAAGGCACGAGAAACCGGGGGAGAGAGAGTTTACTGGCAGACGGGAATCTCCTCGAGATGTTGCCGCGAGGGCGGCCGGTGAGTTTCTTGGCGCGGAAAAGGGTCTCTTGTGCGCGAGCTGTATGGGCTGCCTGCGTGTCTCTGGCCGTGGCAGAAATTCCCCACGCACCGCAGCTGCTTATTTCGACTGCCAAGTGACGGAAACGCCCGGGGTCGCCTGTACCCTGTGGCGCACAGCAGTGCCAACAATCCCGCAACGGGCTAGCTACCACACTGCCGCGCGGGCAGTGCTGTCCTTTACCCTACAAATGCCAATGCTCATTAGCAGCATCAACACACGCCCTTGCGCACTCAGGGGGCCAGCTAGAACGCGCCTGGTCCCGCTGCGCACAGCACTGTTACTTGAACCCCATATCTAGAAATCAGCTCTAGAAACAACAGAATGTCCACCAACAGTACACCAGCACGCAGTAGCCACGGTCTTTACTCGACCGCGAAGCAGGGCTCCTCCTCGTGCGACATGCGCGTGTAGCGCGCCCGGTACGTCTGCACACAGCGCTCATCAGAAATGTAAGCTGGTTTGCGCGATAGACGACCGTCTCAGCAGAGCTGTTCAGTTGTTCTGGGCTGCTGGCCGCGACTGTCTCAGCGAAGACCGATGCCACGAAGTGACTGTTGAACGACGCTTTCCACTCCACACACAGTCACAATCACTGCAAGTTTGCAGCAGTGACTCTCAGGTTAGCGCTGATAGTATGCTTACCTTGTTTGGACTATAAAACGCCTGCAAGCATAAATCGGATGTGTTCTTCATGGAGATAAAGTGGACAATAGCAGCCGATAAGACCTCGCAATGCAGTGGGGGCTGTGCGGACAGGGTGGAAGCCGCCACCCACCAGGTTCGACACATGGCTGGTGTAGACGCAGGCAAAGCGCTCCAGCTGCGCATGGCAAGGAGGATGAACTTCAGCACACGGTTGCATCAGTTGACATCAATATGAGCAACGAATACAGCGGATCGTTGCCGCGAGCGGGCGCACCTGAGCAGCAAAGCGGCTGTTCGCGTAGCCTGTCTTTGTGAGCTGGCCCCATCTGCAGCAACGGAAACAAGTTCACTACTCGTATAGACGCTATTGGCAAGGCAAGGGATAGCAGACGCCTTGCGGCGCGATGTGCTTTTCGAAGGACGAGTGGCACCAGCAACGCACCAGCATGAGCGTCAGCAACTCGGCATCCTACACCCGCACAGCAGGTGTCGTTTGGCGGCCCCCAAGCAAGCGCACGTGTGGTGGAAGCGCTGGTGGTGCTTCTGCAGCATCGCGCGATGGCTCTCCCGCACCTCGTCCCTCTGCAGCGTCAGGTTGTCCAGCAGCTGCATGCGCAACAACGGCGGCGTAAAAATCGCACAGCTTTTTCTGATCAGGTTGGCCTTTCGTGCTTAAGGCGGCGGCCTGTAGCAGCAAACATCGGCACCATGCCTTGTCTTGAAAATTAGCATGGCGCCGCAGTATCCGCGTCTGCGAGCGCCAGGGGGCTGAGCAGGGGGAGCGAGCAGATGCGCCTGGCAGAGCAGGGGGCAAAGAACTCTGCAATGTAAGTGATGATTCGTGAACCCTCGAAGCTGCACCTCCTGCAGCTGCCGCATAGAGTCTCAAGTTCCCGGAAACACGATATTATAACCCTGCCCTCAGACCCACACCTCCTGCAGCAGCCTTGCGTCCTCCTCGTCCTCCTCGCCGAAGCTGGCGGCCTGCTGCTGTTGCGTCCACAGCAGCCGCTCGACCTGGTCGTCCAGCCCCTCCCGCTGCTCCCGCAGCGTCCGCAGCTCCTGCACAGCAACAGGAATGGTTCTATGACAGCATTTCTGTTGAGTCTCGGTCGGCTGAGAAACACCCTATGAACGCCGGCGCAATCTAGCAAACCGCTGGCCCCGCGACATCCGCAACTCCTGCACGTGGTAGCAAGTGGCGGCCCCAGCAATATGGCACGTAACCAGCCTGCTGCCTGATGTGAAGCGGAGCCGTCATGCGCTGTGCGCCACTGCCGCAGGCTTCGGTCTTCCCCCGCTGTTCCTCGAACCATGTGGCGACAAGGCTGCATTGCAAAACGGCGCCGCAGCTGCAGGCTGTGTGCGCATCTGGTGTGCCAAGCGCTGTGTGAATGACACTCGGATGGCGCCCATCTGCGCTTAGATGGCGGCGCTTCAACGGAGGCGGTCTCCTTGATCCTTGATTGATCGGCAGAAGGGTGCTTGAATGCATGGCCAGATGAGACTCGTTTGCTGCGGCATGCGGGAGACAAGCAGCAATGCGCACCCGCATGGTGCTGGCGCAGTGCCGCATCGTGCGGAGTTCGGTCTCCAATTCCGGCACCACCAGCATTGTCCGCCACCCCAGAGACTTCTTGGACATCAGCACGTCTGCGAAGATTTCTGGGTTTTAGGATCCATGAGGACATTTGCAGGGATTGCACTGATGCAACTCGCAGTCTGGGTCAGGCAAGGCGGCTGTGCGGACAACTGCAGGATGTGATGCAGCATCGGCTGATGTGCATGGCAAGGCTGTCTCAGGGCCGCCACCGGGTCAACAGCCACATGACAGCAGCACAGGGCATGTCCAAATGAGCAGCTGTGACATGGATGTGGAGCAATCCGCACCTCCATAGACGTGATCGCCTGCAAGGAACGCGGCTCACCATGAGTGCCTCGACATGCTATTGCATGCCTCATGTGCTCTTGATACACATATTCGCGACTCAAACTGTGCACATCCTCCGTTGCCACATGCAGATGGACGTACCAAAGTTGAGGCACCTGGGACCCTGTTGGTGAACGATCAACAGGCAAAAGACTCTGTAAGTGTGTATGAATGCGTTTAAATGTGTTAAAACGCACCAACGTAGAGGATCTGCGAACCCGCAGTGACACCCAGCATACGATGCAAGTCCATGTACGTGCCGCCCTGAAACACGAGCGCCCTGCCGTCTGCCTCCTCCACCGGCGCTGCCGTGCTGGTCGGCACCTCGTGCTCGCCTGCAGCAGATGCAGAAGCTGAGCAGCGACACCGTGACGCTGTGTGAGTTGATGTCCGCTGGACCTCACATGTGTCCGTCCAGCGGGCGCAGACACAGGCCTGCATAGACCTGCATTGGGATGGCGGGTCATCCGTCAGCAGGGCATACGCCGGTGCAGCAGGCGCTCAAGCCGACACGTAATTATACGGTTGCTGCCAACGACGGACGTATTACTGGTAGAAGACTGTTCGAGCAATCGACACGCCAAACATGACAATAAGTATCGCGCACCGATGGGGGTCATGGGGGTGCCGCCATCGGTGTTGCGCAGCAGGCCGGTGTCCGTCTGCACCTCGAAGATGGGCTTCTGCATGCTGAAGAAGCCCGGCTTGCCGCACCCGGTGACCACCTGCAGAATTCAAGCATACAGCTGGTCAAGTAACAGTTGTCAAGACGTGCAACATAGTGTGATGCTGCGACGGATGACAGCCAATATGCTGCGCCCGCGGGTAAATGTCCCCATGCTTGACATGAGCGTCCAGCCTGTGTCCCGAACGGCATGACGCACATGAATGGGTCATGCCTCTGTGACAATCTGCTGCAATAGACAGATGAAGGTGGAGCCCGTGCAAGGCGCACCACGTCGAAGTATTCCAGCCAGTCCTCATTCCGGTCCTTGTTGGTCCGGCCTGCAAGAGTTGCACACGGCTCAGCAAGGGCGGCAGATGTCCGGGGTTGCGACTACCCCAAATAACACCGCATGCGAGACGTCTGCCCCACACACGTGGGTGCACGGCCTCCCCTTTCATTGACGTTCTGGTGACTGCATGACATTCGCAGTGCTTGTCGTCAGGTTCCAGTTTCCTGTTTGAGCCCAGTCTTTTCAATCGGCCCGGCCGCACCGGTGAGCAGGAAGTTCATGACGACATTGGTGAAGTCCCACTGGCTGTTGGTGGCCAGGAACAGCTTCTTGCCGGCGGCGCGCAGCATGTCCAGCGTCGGCGCCAGCCTCAGGTCCGGGTGCATGTACTTTTCCGGGTCCGCCGCCACCGACTGCTTCAGGCTGCCGTCCCGGTGGCACAGGTCCACCGCTGCCCGCACATCCCTGCGTACAACAAGTTCGCTATGAAAGGAGCACCGCCACACTGAGAGGCCGCCACTGCTGCTTCTGCTGCTGCTGCTGCTGCTGCTGCTGCTGCTGGTGCTGCTGCTGTTTGCCGCCGCCACCAGCACAATTCATCAGGCCAGGTTCCGCGCATCGCCGCCGTCGCCAACGCCTCCGGCGCGGCCCGGCCCACGTGCGACCGCTGCACCGGGCTGGCAGAGCTCCTCGCTGTTTTGGAAGACCCCATCTCCAGGCTGTTGAATTCTCGGACTTGCAGGGACATCCTGTGCTTGAACAGCTGCACTTGGCCGGTGAGAAGCATAGGTTCTGTTGCAGGCTTGCAGGTATCACAGACTTTCAGAGTTCTAGGCGCACCGGTACATGGTGGAGAAGTCCTTGCCAGGCGGCAGCAGCCCCGGCTGCGAGTCGTGCAGCTCCACCAGCTGCATGAACAGGTGCGCCTCTGCCAGGCTGAACAGCGTGTCGATCATCGCGAACTCCGGCTCGTCGAAGCTGAACCGCACCTGTGGGGAGCGACAGTGCCGCCGCCCTCAGCGCTGTCGCCAGCGGCAGCATAAACTCATGCGAGAGGGGCAGCAGGCGACTGGTGCTTGCATTTGGTACTCGCACTTGCACTTGCACGGTTGCCACGGGGGTCGGTCTGGCTCTGGCATGTCAACCCACAGGAAGGAAGAAGACGACAGAAAACGGGCAAAGAGAGAGTCAGCACCTGGGAGTTGGAGTAGGTATCCAGCCTCTCCTGGCGGCTGAGCGGCTTGAAGCCGTGGTACGCGATCTTCGCGTACTTGTGCTTGTCGATCTTCAGCACCTGTCTTGTTGCGCAGTCAGGCGTGTCAACAACTCTGACCGTGCCTCTCAACACATCGTGCACTGGGTTGCATGACGCGCAAGCACGCGTCAAGCGAGCGAACAATATTGCGGAGGCTCACATTGCCCCGGTGCTTGTCGATCGTCAGCCCCCGCACCATGTACCGCCAGTCGAACTTCCAGTCGTACAGCAGCTGCATCATCATCACGCCTCGGTGAGTGCATGCGCCATGATTGATCACGCAAGCAGCATAACCTGGCGCTGCTGGACCAAAAGGAACTCCGTGACATGCCACAATGCGCCCGCACAGTGGCCAACTACCTTTGGATAACCCAGCTTTGTGACCAGCTTTTTGACCGTTTCCGTGTGCGCCAGCACCTCGAAAGTCTCTGGTCTGTACTGCGCCATGGTGTAATCCTGCAGCACAAGATTCAAATGTTCACCGCCCAGCACGGGGATGGCGCCTGGTGCTTGCACCAATCAGTAACGACGGCCTACGGCGTAGATGCCATGGACAGCCATAGATGTCATTGCAGGTGTACAACTATTGCAGTGTGGATAGGATCAATCGCAATGTGAAGTTTTCAGGCGCAACAGCAGCAGACACCGACCATGTCAAAGCCGATGGCGCTGATGGTCCGCATGTTGAGCGAGCGGTTGCAGAATATGCGCCGCGTCACGTCCAGCGGGCTGGCCCAGCTCTCGTCCGTCCACGAGGGGTGCTCGTCCGACGGCGGCGGCGGCGGCGGCGGGAACACCGCATCCCGCTGCTTACGCAAGAAGCAAGAATGACTGGGCGCTCCTGACTCTGAGAGCAGCGCGTTGAGACATGTGCCTCGGTTGATGCTTGATTGACACAGGCGCTGCAGTGACTCGAATCTCACGTCGTGCTCCGGGAGCGACGGCCACGTCGCCGTCGCAGCGGCCTGCTGCGCGGTGGGCATTGCGCTGGCGACTGCACCGCGCCAGACATGTGACCTAATGCACGGACACCGTCAGTTCAGACAAACATGACGATCCAAATTTCTCAAAGGCTTTCAAGCGACTGGCAGACCCTGCATTACAATGTTCCTTGCAGATGCGTGTGTTTGTCCAGTACCTTTCCGCCGCGAGCGGAGCGATTGCGCCGCGCAGGAGGCGCTGGACCCCCCTGTGGCGGGCTTGTCTGGGCAGCATGGCAGGGCGGCAGCAGCAGCGGTGATTTGCCGTCGCCCCCTGCCCCTGCATGCTCCGCGCGAGCGCCGCGGGGCTGCGGGGTGCGCCGCGCCTTCCCCCGACCTCAAATGCACATGTCCGAGGCCAGCCCGGCTTGACGTTCAGGTGAGACTCACCGATACAGGTGCTTTCCCGTCAGCGGGCAGAGCCACCGATCAACAGGCGCTCTGCAGCTTCGATTTTGAAATCCAGGCAATAGTGATCTGGACCATCGCTGCGCAATTGATCACACGGTGAGTTGACCGTCAATCAATTGAACGTCTGATGCTACCCGGACAGTGTGTTGGTTCACTCAGTGCGAGCTGGCTGTGCGCCAAGGCATCTGGCGTCTTTGGCTCCTTGCCCAGATCCGCCACCAAGCATGACAAATCGCCACCACGCCGAGAGCGCACAATTTCACTTTTGCGTTAACACTCCATACCTGTACAGCACGTGCAGAGCTCTCGCGTCGAGGATAGCTGTTGCGGCACACAGTTCCGGCGGCTCCACTTGCCCGATCACCGGCTGACTTTTGGACGATACTGTGCTGGCTTCTGCCAGCTGAAGCCTCTCTCGCATGCTGAATCTTTGACTTCAGACAACTGAAGATGATGGCCCGCGTGATGGGCATGCAGCCCAGCATCGGCCGGACGCAGCCGGCGTCCATGCAGTGCGGCAGACTGGGCGCCTCACGTCAATGCGGCGCCCCGGCAGCCGCGCGTAGGTCAATGGCCAGAAGGCAGACCGGTCGCCTCGGCAGCGCCGCGACGCGCGCGGCGGCGGCGGCTGACCGCCTCGAGTCACAAGTGGCAGTCGTGCTCGGCTCGCAGTGGGGTGACGAGGGCAAAGGCAAGCTCGTCGACATTCTGGCGCAGCAGTACGACGTCGTCGCACGCGCCCAGGTGAGGGCACTGCCGCGCGACTCGTCAGCTTCCAGTGTTTGGCGCCGCCGCCGCTGTCGCCGCCGCCGCACACCTCCAGAGGGCCATGCACGAGGACCAGGTTCTGAGCGGCTGCAGCGCTGACGCTTCTGCGTTCTAACGTACAGGGAGGCGCCAACGCTGGCCACACAATCTACGATCTGGAGGGCAATAAGTACAAGCTGCACCTGGTGCCCTCCGGCATCCTGAACAGAAAGGCGGAGTGCATCATCGGCAACGGTGAGCAGCCACCGTCCCGCCCCAAGGTCCCAGTCTTCCTGCAGCAGCCCAGCGGTCAGATTCACACCATCAGCAGCTGCCTGTCCGCGTGTCTGTGGCCGTCACAGTCCATCAGGCAACAGCTGGCAGGACGCATCCACAGCATTCCTGCTCGGAGCACGGTCCGACGCTCATCGCGCAGCAAATGTAAGCGGCAGACTTGTGGCGCGAACTCTTGGCGAAAACTCCTGCGCAGGCGTTGTGGTGCACCTGCCGGGACTGTTCGAGGAGATCGAGACGCTGCACGGGCAGGGCGTGGAGGTGGACGGGCGGCTCAAGGTGCGTATTCACCACTGACTGTTGCGACGCATTGGAGATCAAGTCTTTTGTGTTTTGATGTCCTATTCTGTTTTTTTTGAATTCAGCAAGATGCAAAGCAAACCTTTTGCCAACTCCTTCAAATTTCGAATCCGAGTTCTGGCAAATGTACAGGTGTCGGACCGCGCGCACCTGCTGTTCGACCTGCACAAGGAGATCGACGGGCTGCGGGAGGCGGAGCTGGCCGGCAAGATGATCGGCACCACCAAGCGCGGCATCGGGCCCGCCTACGCGTCAAAGGTGGGGCCTGAACAGAGGCCTAAGATGGAAAGGGCTTTCATGAGGGTGCGAAGTGGCGGCGGCGGTGTCTCGCGGCCCTAGGTGGTGCACAGATCAACACCATGAAACCAGCAGGCGGCAGCCAGCGGCGCACGGCTGCGTCTGTGCTGCAGCTGGCGAACAGACATAAGTGCGGTGGACCACCATCAAGTGCTCCAACCACCGTGAACAGCGCCGATCGCGTGCGGAATCCTTTCAATTCAGAAGATCCTGTCGGTCTAATCGCAGGCGACCCGCAATGGCGTGCGCGCCGGGGACCTGCGGGACCTGGAGACCTTTGCCGCCAAGCTGCGGGTGCTGGCGGCGGACGGCGGCAAGCGCTTCGAGGGCTTCCAGTATGACGTGGACGCCGACATTGAGGCCTACAAGGCCATCGCCGAGCGCGTGCTGCCCATGTGCGCCTTTTTCTTCGTTCCCTTCCTGAATAAGCACCGCAAAATACCTTGAAGGACAGCCAGAGAGCATGCAAGGCCATTGCCGAGCGCGTGCTGCCCACGTGCACAGTTCCCTCTTTTTCCATTTCCAAGATGTGTTGAAACACAGCTTGAGGGATCGACACAGGCCTACAAGGCCGTCGCTGAGCGCGTGCTGCTCGTGTGCGCTGCCCCGCAGCTCTTCCTGGTCATAACCGAGTGATGGTGGCCGGGTAACGGCTGGATCTGTTGATCGGTCGCGGGTCATTGGCGGCCCACCAGCCGCCAGCCCCTGGCAACAGCATGTGACAAACTCACCTGCACATGTGCTAGCATGTGTGCAGGTGATGAATAGACCTGCGGGTAGATGGTCGGTATTCCCACGGGATGACGGACATGGCGCAGCACGTGCATGAGGCGCACGCCTGGTGGAAGCGCATCTCGACCGCGTCGACTCGCAAGACACCTTGTGCATCGCGCTGAATGATCATCTCCGTCTCTTGCAGGATCACGGACACGGTGCACTACATCGACGAGGCGCACGCGCAGGGCAAGCGCATCCTGATCGAGGGCGCCAACGCGACGATGCTGGACCTTGATTTTGGCACTTACCCCTACGTGACCAGCTCCAACCCCTCCATCGGCGGCGTCATCGCGGGCCTCGGCATCGCGCCGCAGAAGCTGCAGACCGTCATCGGCGTGGTGCGCTGCCCGCGCCTGGACCGCATTCGCTCTGGTGTACACTTGATGAAGTGCAATTGCTGGGAGGATCGAAAGATGTGCCAACCTTGACCGGCTGCGAAGGGCCGTCGACACCACGGTATATCTGTCGACACCACAGGATCAATATCTGCTATAGCATCCCAAAAGGTTGCCTTGGTGCCGAGTTTCAGGCCCACCCTGCTTGCGCAAACAGGTGAAGGCATACACCACGCGTGTGGGCGAGGGCCCCTACCCGACGGAAATTCATGGGGACCTGGCGGAGGAGCTGCGGGAGGAGGGCGCTGAGTATGGCACCACCACCGGCCGCCCCCGCCGCATCGGCTGGCTCGACATCCCCGCCCTGCAGTACGTCACCAGGTGCGATCATGCGATGAAACGTTTTGCGGTGTGCTTCAATGGCACCTCTCAACGTGGCACCACTCGCCGGCCGCCCCCGCCGCATTGGCTGGCTCGACATTCTCGCCCTGCAGCACATCACCAGGTGGGCGGAGGAAGGCTGCGCAGGCAAAGCGACTTCGAGTTTGGGTGTAATTTCGGATATGCCGCCACCTTGCAGGGCCTGGACACCATTGTGGCTGCCGAAGCAGCCCTCCCTGCGACAGTGGGCTTCTGCCAGCTGCATTGCGAATGTGACATCCAGCTGCTGCGCATCTCAGTGGGGAGCTGATCCAAATGTGTCGCAACGCCGCAGGATCAACGGCTTCACGCACCTCAACCTGACGAAGCTGGACGTGCTGTCCAAGCTGGAGGCCATCAAGCTGTGCGTGGGCTACAAGCACAACGGGCAGGTGAGCCGCCCTGCCTCGGCGTCTTCCTGCTATGAATCCTCCACCCAAGACAAAGCAGTAGGCGGCACCCTAACGGCAAGCTGCTGTCAAGTTGGGGTGTTCTGCTGGCGACTCATCCTCCGCCTGTTGAAACCCATAAAGGCTGCTGCTGAACGCCACACATACATCCAAGTGTCGTCTCCTTGGAAAGCGCTCACCCAGCGATTCGCATGGCATGCGCAGGATCTGCCGTCGGTGCCGTCGGACCTGAAGACCTTCAGCGATGTGGAGGTGGTGTGGGAGGAGCACCCCGGCTGGCAGCAGGACATCTCGGGCGCCCGCTCCTGGGACGAGCTGCCCGACAACGCCCAGAAGTACATCAGGTGGCCGCCGCATGGAATCTTGCATGCAATCCCGCCAGCCTGTGTTTTCCGGCCTCCTGTGCTTCCTGCTTTCTCCCTCGACGCACATTTGCCAATGCATTCATGCGGCGGATAGATTGACGTCATGCTGGACGCGCTACTGTGAAGTGTCTTGCAACTGATGCTGCGAAAGATTCACATCATGTCCACTCGATGCTGCAGGCGTATTGAGGAGCTGTTGGGTGTGCAATGCACCTGGATCGGCGTGGGGCCGGGGCGGGAAGCCATGGTAGTGCAACAATGCGCCGAGCTGTCATGACGATCGGGCCGTGATTGGAGGCGCAAATGCGTGTCGCATGGACCGGCACACAATGTGTAGGGTGACCAGAGCAGTACAGGTGACTACAGCATTAGCCTTGGCCTGACGGCAGTGCAACTCTAGCTAGCACCTGAGCAGACAAGTGACAATGCACACACAGCCGGACCCTGTCACTACAAGCTTGCTGCCTGTGCTTATTGACTGTCAGAACAAGCAGTCTCGCACTACTTCCCACCCTGATCAGCAGCAAGTGCCTCACAAGCTGAACTCAGGTCAACTCCAACACCATCAAAATCGCTTCAATGCGTTGCGGCACACTACGAATCAGCAGAGCATGGCGGCGGTGACGGCGGCTAACCAAACTCAGAGTCCCTTCTGCCGCCATTTGGCGCGATCTGAAGTCGGACTCATTCACAGGCAAGCGCTGCCGCATGACAGAGTCCACTTCTCATTACAGCCCGTGCTTGGGTTTGACATGTGCCAGGTGGCACACAAGGGCCAGCTCGTTTGTATATCAGAACCCGTACTTGGGCGGCGGACGTCACAGCCGGTACTTCGGCTTGACCTGTGCCAGGTGGCGCAAGAGCACCTGCTCCATCCGTCACGGCCCATACCTGGGCTGCGGCGCCGGCCGTCAGAGCCGGTACTTGGGCTTGACCTGTGCCAGGTGGCGCACGAGCGCCTTGTCCTTTAGGGCAGTCACTTTGTCGTCCCACACGTGCGCCAGCAGCGCCCTGCTGGAGGCGCCGAGCGACATGACCGCCAGGTCAAAGCGTGGCACCTTTGGCAGCGCCGCCAGCAGCTGCACCTGGAGGGGGATGCACAGATTGCGAGTCACACCGCTGCGGCATTGACCCAAGACAAAGTGCCAGGTGCAGCGTCCGGGCGAGGCGAGGCCTCCTGCCATGTTCTCGACCCGCCCGCCGTCGAAACAGGGCTGGAAGATGACAGCGAGGCCGCAAAGCACAGGCAGTTTGGGTCAGCAGGGGCGCAGCGCGTGGCAAGGATGGGGGGTGGGGGGTTCAGAGTTTAGGCAGGCGCACCGCGTGGTCGGCGTCCGTCTCGTCTGCGAGCAGCGATAGCAGCGGCGGCAGCATGCCCGCCAGCAGTGGCGCTGTCAGGCACACCCGGAACAGCGCCGGCAGCTCCGCCGGCCTGCAGGGATGCACACCGGAATTTGCAAACCAGATTGTAGATGTGATAGTTCATTGGATTCGTACGCATCTATTGTACATGCGGAACAGCGCCGGCAGCTCCGCTGGCCTGCAGGGATTGCAAACAAGATCTTGCAAAGGAACTGCACGTTTGGACGTTTGAACATCATGAGGTTGGATTTCTGACTACACTTACAATGAGACAACACATGCAGGGCAGTTTCGAACCCTGTTGGAGATGGATGCTTTAGGCTTACCGCAGGCGCAGCAGGTAGAAGGCCTGCAGCTCCGGCTGGCCCGTGAGCGTGCGCCAGGTGCGCTCAAAGTCCAGGCCTGCAGGCAGGACGGGGTGATAATGTCTAATAACAAACTGTATAATCGGGGCTGCTCTGGCATGTCGAAGAGAACTCAAGCATGGTTCAAGTACTCTATGCATCGCTGTCGGCGCCAGATGAACAAACGCATTGCACTGCTTGCATCTTCCTGGTCTGGCGGCATGTAGTATGTGCACCCAGCCGGGTTTGGTGGGCTTCAACAGGGGCCATTTGGGCATTCGTCAGCTACCTGTCTTGGGCCGTGCCAGCTTGACAGGCTGGGTGGAGGGTGACGGCGGCATTGTGGTGGCAGCGGTCGATGTTTGCTGCGCCCCAGCAGCGTCGTGGCCGTTCGACAGCTGCGTCTGCGGCGATGTCTGCGGCGAGCGGGCAGGTGCCGCGCGTGGCGCCGCTGCGGCAGCAGCGCCCAGCGGCTGAGGCGATGCCGGGCTGGCTGCCGGGCTGGCTGCAGGCTGGGCCGTCGCCGCCGAAGCCGGGCGTCCTGAGTGAGCAGCAGCTGGCGCAGCAGCGGCTGAGGCTGCACCAGCGGGCGCAGCAGCGGTGGCAGCGTCTGCCGAAGTGGCCGCGTGCTCAGGCGGATTCGATGCGGCTGCATCCGGAGTCGCATCCGAGGCGTCCGCTGGCGCCGCAGGCGCCTCTGGTGTGCGACTAAGGGGCGTCGCGGGTACAGCAGGCAGCTCCGACACGACAGGTGAAGCGGCTGCAGATGCGGAGCGGCAAGCGTCTGTCGGCCGGCTTGCCTCCGCAGTGCCTGCGGCCGACGCCGCTGCCGACGCCGCTGATGGGACAGCTGGCGGCGAGGCTGCCGCTGCAGCGGCGTCAGCCGCCATTCGCACGGCGATCGGCCGCGCCTGCGTTGGACGGGGTTCGCCTGTCTCTTTGTGATACCTGCGATTAGGACAGCTCCGATGCCCAATTGGTTCCTGGTTGGGTGCGTGTGCATATCTTTGGCAATTCGACTGACTTGACAGTCTGGTGAGAACAGACAGTTTCGGAACCACCAACGGCGTCAGGCTTGAAGAGGCCGTTGATCCCTCGGGCGCGAAATCAGATGCCTCAATGAGTTCTTGCAGATGCACCCTGGCCGACACATCTAGGCTTTGAGGGTTTCTAGGGTCTGTTGCACCTGTCGATTGCCGCGGCGCGCTCTGCAGCGAGCGCCTTGCTGGCTGGCTGCAGCCGCACCGCATGCTCTAGGTCCGCAATCGATGCCAGGAGGCCGCCCTGCTCCGCTCGCGCCGCAGCCCGCCGCTGGTACGCCTGCGGTGACAAGCGCCAAGGCAGGAGCCTCAGAGAGTACGTGCCGCGGGGTGCTGGTTCCTACAAGATTTGCATTGCAACCTCGTTTACACAGCAGAAATCGTGTCATCGCGGACTACCAACCCAGAATCGGCCTCCAGAGGTGTGCTGTTGGTCGCCAGAAGCATGGGTAAGGGCTGCCGTCTTGACAATATGGGGCCATCTCTGCTTCCAATGATCCAGGCTGCACATGGAGGGTGACACGGCGGCTTGCCTTGACGTATGCCGCGTCCAACTCGATCGCGGCCGTGCAGTCGGCCTCAGCGGCCGCAAAGTCTCGCAGCTTCAGCGCGGCCATGGCGCGGTTTGCGAGCGCCAGGTGCGACGGCTGCGCCGCTATGCTGGCGGAGTAGGCAGCCCGAGCCTCCGCATACTTGCCAGCCTGTTTGCACGGGAGATTCTGTTCGTACACAAATGATGCGTCGGAGTACTGCTGGGTTTTCCTCCGCATTGCGATTGAAAACATGCAGAGCTGATTCGTTGATGTGGATGCTGAGCGGGAAGGCGCATCAACGGACTGTGTGTTTCAATGCACCCACCTTAAAGAGCGCATTGCCATGCTCGCGCTTCTCGTCGGCGATTTCCTGCGGCGGTGCGGCCGCTGAGGCAGCTCCAGGCGCGGGTTGCGGCTTTGCACTGCCGCGATCGAATGAAAAGGATGGGGTGGCCTTCGTTGCGGCTGCTGCGGTACCAGCGGGCCCAGCAGCCTTCGTTGCGACTGCTGGGCCCGCTGGCGCCGCAGCGGCAGGCTGCGACTCTGCAGATCCTGGCCCATTGCCGAAAGAGAAGCCCGACCTGGCTTTGTCGGACTTTTCGGGCAGCACGGCGCTGCGCTTTGGCCTGATGGCGGGATTTCCGGTCCCCTGTGCCTGCAGGCGCCACATGGCTGAGGCTTTACTTGTGACCTTGCAGCATCCTTAATGCCCACCCTGTGGTCTGAGTCCCGGATGCGACCTTGGGTGTGGCTGAACCCAGGCAGTGATGCATGTTCCGACATGAGACATGCCTCACCATGGCGCTGGCGGCGCCGTCGCCAGTGGCTGCCAATGCCGCCTTGCGAGCCGCAGCGTCCTTCAGGGCAGCATCCTTCTTCTTCTGCTGAGCCGCGAACTTCGCCAGGTCACCGATGCTCTCCTGCAGCTCCATGGCGCGTTGCCTAATAGCTGCCTGCGCCTCCATCGCTGCGGTTGCGCCGCACTGATCAGAAATACGACCAATGCGACGGCGTCAGCTCAAGCTACCGGGATCGAACGTGTTTCAGTGTATGATTTCGAATGCGAAACTCGCACAATGCAACTCCATTCTGGCAGCGCGCCAAATGCGCGAGCGATACACTTGCTCACTTTTGTATCACCCCTGATGATGGCACTCAAAGTGAGGTGCAGCCATGCCAATTTGTCTCTTGCGTGCGCAACGCATTTAAGAATCTCGGAGGGTAGCCTTTTCGAGCTTCCAAGACTCCCTACCTGCGTGACGCGACCATTTCAGAGTGGTCACTTCGTCAGCAGCCATCATCTCTGCCTCGGAGGTGCCTAGGAAAACACCGTCAGTCCAGCCGATAGGCTTGCAGCAAACGTGTCAACCACTTTGCTGGAGTTCTGCGGGCCTCAGACCGCCATATAGTTGCGCAGCACAGGCGCAGACCTGCGGCAGTGGAAGTGCGATTCCAAAAGCATGCACATCAAGTGCTGTGGCAGCGCGCGATGCTAAACTCAGCAGCGTCAGAGGATCACAGCAGCGGCTTCGAGCGCTCCGGCTCGGTCACATGCAAGGAATGCGGCAGCATCAGCTACAGCAGGCAGTGGGAGGCCGCATTTGGAGTCCGGCTGTGCAACGAATGCAGAGCGAATTACAGCCTCATTTCCAAGGTAGTCAGCCATTTGAAATACTGCTCAGTTTGACGGACCAGTGGAGCGCAAAAAATCAGCAAGGCAGCGCAGTAGTATGCAAAGAGTGCGACCTCTACAGGTTCAGAAAAATTGGCGTTTCCATCTGCAGGGCAATGCGAAGCAGAAATATGCGGTGACAGACGGCGACATCAGAGGGCTGGGGACGCTGGAGAAGCCCAACCCGCAGTACAAGGGCGGTGCGCCCATGCAGCTGCTGCTGGAGTGCCAGGTCAGGATTCTGCCGCTGCAACTAACGCTGCAGCGTGCCGGCAGCGCCCTCGCACTGATCAACTGCTGCAGACGTCCTCTGCAATTATTGAGCGCTTATGCACTCGCTTCATGGGCCTCACTCGCATGGCACAAACTTGATGGCATAGATGATACATCATTAGAAATGCGTGATGTTATCATACGTTACGCCATGCTCAGGTGGACGAGGTCAGCCTCGCAAAGCATGGCAGCGAGGACCAGCGGGAGGCGCGCATCGAGGAGATGCGACACGCCAAGTCGGGCCCCGCAAAGGCAGCCAAGCAGAAGGCGGAGGAGAGGAAGGCGGCGGCGCTGAAGGCGCGCATCGCAGGTGCCAAAAAGCGGGTCGCCACGCTCGCGCCGCGCTTGAGCACGATGCTGAGCTCGGGCAAGCACGCCCGCGGCTGTGAAGCGGGGCACGGCAGTGCAGCCTTAGACGTCGAGGAGATTTAACTGTGCGTGGTTTCTTAGCTATCCCAAAGGTGTTGCGCAATTCCGCAACTCGACAGTTGATGGAGAAACACCGGTTTGCACCTGCGATCTTGTCCCTTCCGATCCAGCGAGGCGCCTTCTGATTTAAACCTGAACAGACGTAAGACTACCGTAGCAACGCGACAATTGGTCTCCTTACACTCCTACTACTCACACTTGTCTCTGGTGGTGCCTGCCAGGCGACTGGTGCGGCTTCCGGATCGGCAGCGGCGCCAGTGCCACCTCCCGCTGCTTGCCGCTGTCTGGGCCGTCACTAATAACCAGCAGCAGACCGGAAATGACGCCGATGCCACCCAGGTCCCATGCCGTCGGCCGCTCCCCCAGGAACAGGAAGGACAGCAGGGTGCCGAAGAATGGCTGCAGGCACTGGAATGCCGCCACCTGCGACGCCGGCAGCCGCGAGACGGCCCAGGTCAGCAGGTAGTACCCTCCTATCGACGCGACGCATATCCTGCAGGCAGGGGAAGGTATGACCCTCAGGTTGATAAGGAGTCAGATGCACCAGTATCGCTGCATCCCAGCAGAAAGAGGGCGGGCGGCATCCTCAGCATCAGTGTCGCTAGATCCTAGCAGAAGGCGTTTGGGCAGACGGCTCCTCCGAGGGCTCTTCGGCTTGGTGCGATGGCATGCTGCAGCATCGCACGCACGGAAGCAATTGTGAACTCAGAACGGAGCCTCAGAACGGAGCCGCACCAGTATATGAGCGGGCCAAACATCGCGGAGGGCACCGTCCACTCGTTGCGCTGCACGGTGAGGAGCGCCGTCGTGCCCATCATGGACGCCGCCACGATGTACGCCCAGGCCGCGATGCACACCGGGTTGTACTTCTGCACCAGGTGCTTGGCCAGGATGTAGTAGGCGGCCATGCTGACGGTGTTGGCGAGCAAGCAGAGGCAGCCGAGCAGCATGTTGTTGCCGGCGCCGCCGCTTTTGGCGTCGCTCTTCAGCACACCGCCCAGCACCTGCATCGTTGGCAATGTGACATCTCGTAAGCGAGCAGCCAGGAGCAGCCTGGGCCAATGCTGTGTCACGTCAGCAGTTGCAGCATGTTGAACGCGACCTGGCAACGCATGTCTGGGCATGCCGGTTGCAGCACTCAAGACATGTCCATCAGCAGTCGCTGTCTCACCATGCAGATGGAGCCCGCGACTGCCAGCAGGATGCCGGCGAACTTCTGCAGCGAGCCCGCCTCCAGGCCCAGCATGACGCCCAGCATCGCCGTGATCACCGGGATGGACGGCTGCATGCACGTCGCGATCATGACGCCGCTCATGTCGATCCCTGCAGCATAACACGCTGCGATGTCATGCCCTGCTCGCTCGGTTGCCGCAAGACCTGTATATCGGTGCAAGATGCCATGTCCTGCACATGCTCCAGGGCAGTTGCCTCACCCAGGATGTAGAACAGCTGATTGAGGAAGAGGCACAGGCCCAGTCCGAAGATGGCCAGCAGGTCCGCCCGCTTCGGCGCGCCACCTGCTATCGAAGACGTTTCATGGGCGAGTTGAAGAGCAGGCCGCGCATACGCTGTGGCATTCGCATCAAAGCATGATCGACACAACCGACGACCACACACGATGTGCGTCCAATCAGCAACTGCCAAACATGCAACTGCAGTCGCGCCTGCTGTGAAGAAGGCGATGATGCACAGGACGGGGCCGGCAATCGCCTCTGCGCGAGCAACCACATCAGCATGGTCATGGCAGCAACGGCATACGGCGTCGTGTGCAATGCCGCGACTCGACTCCATGCCAAGTAGCTTGCAGCGCACCTCGTGCAAATGCAAAGATGACCGGGTGGAAGTGAAGCCCAGCCACCAGCCGGAAGCTCGATTTCAAGTACACGCTGCCGACCACAAAGCTGGTCTGGACCGCGGCGACCGCCAGCTGGCACTGCAGCGACTTGTTTTCCGTCAGGAACGCCCCTCGCCCTGCAATCATGCAAAATGTATCACACGCCTCACTGCCTCCAACCAGACCTGCAGACACCTGCTGGTTGCCCCTGCGAAGCACACCATGCTGCAGAGTCGAGCTAGGCGCGCCGCACCCTTCTTGGGTGTCTCGGGCGTTGCTCCATCGTCGTCAACACTGACTGCGTTGTAGTCGCCAGAGGGCGCTATCTTTATCACGCCGTGATCCCGAGGCTTGGGGGCGGCCCAGCTCATGCTGACGCGCCCTGAGGTTCACCTCAGATTACATGCTGTGCAGGTGGTGACCATGAGAAGTAAACAAACTTGGTGACAGTCGACAGGAAGCTCTGCTGGAGATCAACTCTGAATAACGTCAGCTGGAGTTGCTGAGCGCGAGCTGGATCCCGTGAACCTCGTACTGATTTCGCTATGGAGGTTTGATCACAATGTTTGTAGCTGTTTTGCGCAGCACGATTTTGCCAGCACCCCAGACAGCGGCGCGAGAAGTCACTTCAGGCTTGGAGCGGACGAAGCAAGCAGCAAAATGATCGAGAGGGAATGAGGCGCGAACCGCGCACGTGCCATGACCTTGTGAGTAGCCAGTAGTAGTTACCTAACCAAGTGGCAGCAGGAAGGGGTGGTGTCTCCTTCATAGGTTTGTCAGCCGAGGTCGAAGGTGCCTGGCGATTTTGCATGCACTGGAATGCCGCTAATAGCCTAGAGCGTGCGACTCTTTGTATTCCCAGATTGCACGCAAGTAATCTGGAGTGCTACGGCGACCGAAAACCACACGAAGGACTCTGGAGAAACCGAAACCAAGCGCAAGTGCTCCTAAACACCTTCCTATCCTAATCAATCGTCGCCGACAAAAACAATACAAAGGACAAACAATGATGCATCAATGCTCAGTGGAAGAGCGCAGGCCGCCGCGTTCGTGGCGGCCCCGGCGCTGGCTCTTCGGGTTGGCCTTCCTGTCATAGAGCGCCAGCAGCAGCTCTGGCGCGTGCGCCTCCGCGTGGTGCGTCAGGTACTCCCTTGACTGCATCTCGATCAGGCGCGAGATGGTGCGGTCCTTGGTGAAGCCTGCCCAGACGGACGCCAAAGGTTTCGTCAGTGTGGTTGATGCGATATGATTGCTGTCAGCAGGGCCCCACATTGCTGCCAGCCATTGCATGCAGAGCTGCCAGACAGTTAGAACAGTATCGGCAAGGGGGGCAGTCTCTGGCAGCGCACCAAGGTTGTCGTCGACCACGAGGTCATCGTCGTTCCGCCCTTCGGCCTCATCGTGCGGCACCACCTTCTCGAACAATTCGAACGGCTCCGCCTCCGCAGACAGGAACAGCCTGATCCTGCACAAACCACACAGAACGAGGCATCAGATGAATACTCACTGCCATTGCTGCGGCAGTCCAGCTTGTCGACATCATGCACCCAAGCAGACAGCTTGCTGGGATGGCGGATCAAAGGCGATGCGGGGCAAAGTGTTGGCGTTCACAGGTGTCCAGAAGCAGCCAACAGGAGGGCGCACTTGTGCTCGTACAGGACGTCGATGAGGATCATGAAGCGGTACGCCGCGGGCCGGTTGGCGGGCGTCACGACGGGGACGCCACTGATCGCCACGGTGTGGTAATGCTCTGCCAGCGCGATGTAGTCAGCCGCTGCGAGCGGCTTGCAGCAGATCTCCTGGAAGGACAGCATGCAGATGCAGCCGCCTGCACATGGTTGCCAGGACAGCCGTCAGCCACTTCCAGCAGTGCACCAGCTGCTGGTGTTCTGCTGCAAGATTTTGCAGGGTTGACAATGGGGGATGTCGTTGCATATCAGGGTCTCAGGACATTGAGGGTCCATCGACCAGACAGCGCAACGGAGTTTGATGTACGCGAGCATTTGCACACGTTCTGACCACTTTACAGGCTCAGTACGCCGGCTTAATAGCTGCGAGATGCAGGGCGTTGTACTTGCAGAGGAATGGACACCAGCATGTGAGACACAGTGCTCAGGAAGCAGCTGGGGTCTGCGGGAGCTGACCTGCCCGCTCGATATGCAACGTGCGGCCCATCTGCACTTTGACGCTGGCTGGAGTGACCGGCCGGTTGTTGGCCAGGTCCGTGAAAGCCGCTGTCAACTCCTCATCGCGCTGCCCACCTGCGTCGCGCGGAGTGCGCAAGTTCGACTGACTGGTTCTAAGGCGTCTCTGTCCTCCGGCAGCAACATGCAGCAGCATTCCTCGGGCATCCGGCACACAGCAGCAGTTGATGGCCACCCCGCCTGCTTTGTTGCACCTTCACCATTGCAACCCAGCAGTTGCGCTCAAGCGTGCGGACCTGTGAAGTACATGCCGAGGCGCGGGTGCGCAAGCTTGCGGTAGTCGGTGCCCGACTCCATGTCGTGGGTGATGCAGTGCGCCTGTGCCAGCAGACAAGTCGCATTACAACAATTTCCCATGGACCAATGGCCGCAAAGCAGGTTGCGTCAGTGCAGGAGACGCAGCGATGCCGGTGCGGTGACATTCGGAGAGGCTTTTTACTGGCGTTTTGGCAGCTCTAGGAGCCACGTACAAAGGCGTCGAGAGTGTCTGGCTGAACTCATGCTGTCGCCCTGCGAGATCATGCCCAGTGACGAAAGCAAAACGGCTGCTGCTCACCTTCAGGCGGTCAATGAAGGGCAGGAACAGCACGCGCTGGAGCCCGCCCTCGTACAGGGCATCGGGCGCACGGTTGGATGTGGACACCAGCACCATTCCCAGCTCCCACAGCCGGCTGAACAGCCGGTTGAGGATGACAGCGTCAGCAACGTCTGTCACGAAAAATTCGTCCAGCGCCAGCACCCGCATCTCCCCCGCCAGCTCATCCGCCACCTGCATGGTGTGATTCTGGACCTCACGACATGATCGCAACGAGCACTGGAAAGGTAGGTCGGCGTCCAAGCTCGAGTCGTTTGATGCACACGAGACAGCAAAGTGGGCAGGATAGGGTCTGGCCAGAAGCAGACCCCCGCACATGCAACACTGCACCATGCTGTCCAGTAAAGGACCTGCAGTCCAATTCGGTACATTGCATGCTGCAGCACAGCACGGACTCTATACGTCTTCTGCGCAGCTCACCGTAAGCAGCGTGTCGCTGGCGGAGCGGTGCTTCTGCAGCCGCGCGTGCACGTCCAGCATGAAGTCGTGGAAGTGCACCCGCCTGAGCTGCGCACGCCGACAGCATAGAGATCAGAGCCTGTTCATTTTAAGGATGCTGGATGCACCAGCGAAACGATGACATCACCAGAGAGATCACCGATAGTGATGCCGCACTCGACACAGCTGCATGGCACAGCTCTCGGCAGCTCGATCCAATTGTCGTGTCCACATAGTTTTGCGCACTGGTGCAAGTAGCAGGAAAGAGGGATGTGGGGGCATACCTGGAACTCTGGCGGTGCGGCGGCAACCAGCAAGTCCATCAGCATGGTCTTGCCGACGCCGACGCCGCCATACATGTACAGGCCCCTTGGCGCCTCCCGCCCCGCCTTTGGCGACGACTCGCTGCTGCCCATGATGCTGGACCACCTGATTGGATAACAGCAAGAGTAAGACTGTGTCGGCACGAGTCAGACAGCGGCAGCAGGTGACAGCAGCAGACAGATCGTCAAGACAGGACTAAGGCAATTGCGGGCTGGGTGCACCCCTGATCGCTGATGGCTTTGTGCCATTTATACAATAAGAAGAAAAAGTCAAAACCGCAAGGGAAAGAATTGCACGCTGTGGACAAAAGCACGCACCAGCCGCCGCCGCTGCTCTGCGCCTGTGCGTCGACGCTGTCCACGACCGTCAAGCCGCTTGGCCTCCGCTTCTTGGGCGGGTGCACCTTCCGCAGGCTGTCGTAGAGATCCTGCAGCTTCTGGACGGTGCGCTCCTGCCCCGAGTCCTGCATCAGGAGGAGGGTGGTACTGAGCGATGCAATGAAACTCATTTCAGTGGTTGCATACCTGCGGAGCCGGCGGACTGCCACCAGGAATATCACCGCCCGCTTGACTGGCGGCAATGGGGAGAGTCAGAGGTCCCCGACAACAGCAACACTGCAACAAGATGGCTCTCTGGTGCTCACCATGCGGTACATGCCGTCGTGTCTGCCTTTTCTATACAGCGCCACAGGCCCCTCTGTAACACTGGCTGTGATGTCCAAAAAAGAGTCTTCCTCGCCGCTGTCAGCCTCAGCCTCGCCTGCAGCAACAGCACAGTATAAGATTTGCAACACTGAACCAGCATGCGAGAAGTTCATCATAGGTTGCATTGTATGCAAGCCGTGGGGGCCATGACACGCAGCGCTCAGGGCAAATATTCAGGTCCTCACGAAGAGATAGGTTTGAACAGCAATTGTTGGGTTTGGTGTCATCATTGCGCGCGCGTCATGGCCTTGCATTGCTTGCTTGGGAAGACAAAGACTACAAGCATCTTTTATCAATGCAACGCGAGGCACCATGGGGAGAGAAACTCACTGGGCTGTGCCTGGGCGGCAAAGCCGCGGCCGCCGCCTGCACTGCTTTCGCATTGGGGCACGGAGCTCTGCTCTGCTGCCGCTCCGGTCGATGCGAAGCAAGATGCTGTCAATGCTGCCGGGCTCACATCGCAATTCAAGGCTGCCCCTACAGTCCAGAGCGGGGCAGATCAGCATAAGGTCAGGTGATCAATAGCAACGGCCATGCATGATTGATGCAGAGGCCACATGCATCGCACCTGAATGCAATAGAGGACTGGACAACGAATTGAGAACAGCGCGAGCGCCCCTCAACGACTTGAGAGGTGCCTGCAACTGACGCATTGGCCTGCCAGAAGGCGGCAGGCGGACAAGCTACCCTAATTACCCAGCGCCTTGTGCTGTAACAAAGTCGGCGAGTCAATTTAGATTGGGAGGCGGGCAGCGCCCTAACAGTTGCTACAGTGATCCCTGGATATTGCCGTAAAGGAGTGGAAACGGTCGTGCAGCAGGCACCAGCAACGTCGCGCCAGTGGCCGCCGCACCACCACCCACCGAAGTTTATTATGGAAGATGGCACGGCGGCCGGGCTTTGAATGGGTGCAAGCAAGATTGTGGGTTGGAGTGTAGGCGGCGCCGCTGAGGGGAGCCGATGAGAATCCAAGCTCGAAAGGTAGATTGACACAAAGAAGGCTCGAAAGGGAGGCCTATTCGAGGGCTTTCCTATGCATTGTTTGAACCACAGTGGCGTGCGCTCATTTCCAGCTTGACAGCTTCGTGGGTAATGTGACTATATCGAATGTAAGACTCCAAGGTGTGCAGCAGCAACTGAGGCGGCGTGAACTTGATTTCTTGAAGCAGATCTTTGGTGATTCCAGGCCTTCAAACCCAGCAGCAAAACAGGACTGGAACAGTCGCAAACGTCTTCTGAAGGTCCTTTATACGGGTCGCCGCTACCGTTCTGGTCTGCAGATCCAAGCAGTGCTACTCTGAGGTGTGCTGCGCATGGCGCTTGCATGGATGTTCTGCGGCACAGCTGGTCAATGATTGCCTTCGGTGGCTGCATGCTGTTGCCATGCAGCAGATTTGACGTGTCCCCGATGTGCACTGACAGGTCTGAACAGGTGCGTACAACATGGGCAAGCGCAAGAGCAGCAAGCCGCCCCCCAAAAAGCAGCGGCCAAAGCTGGCGACAACCTTTGCGTGCCCATTCTGCAACAGCGACAACAGCGTCTTCTGCCAGTTTGACCGGGCTCGGGACATCGGCACAGTCACGTGCAATGCCTGTCAGGTGCTACCACTCCCGTGTTGGCTGCCATCGCATCAGACCGCATTGCAGCTGACCGCACAATCTAAACATGCACGCAATGCTAGGAAATTTCAAAGAGGCCATCAGCTAGGCCTGACGGTGTGCGCTTACTTGTCGCAGAGCAGCTACACGACAAAGGTTACGAAGTTGAGCGAACCCATCGACGTCTACTCAGGTGCTGTGTGTCTTATTTTGCGCGCTGGATGTTCAGATTGAGAGCGCTGAAAACGCGAAACGAGATCAGCAATTGACGGTGAATTCCGGCGTTTCACTGCTCCTGTGCATGTGGAAAATGCAGACTGGATCGACGCCTGCGAAGCGGAGAACACGGGATGATGGAGGCGGCGCCGGTGGCTGCAGTGGCGGAGTCCTGCTGCCTCAGCGGCCGTCGGTGGCCTTGTACCATTATAGCAGAGCAGAAGCACAAGAACTCGTTGGTTTCACCGTGTTCTCAGTGTTGCAATAGTGTGAATTGGTCGACGCAACCAAATCAAATCCAAATTTGACAAACCATGAAGACTCTAGGGGTATTTAATGTCTGTGTAACGACATCAAATACCCCTAACGACTCAAACTCAAAACCAGCACGTGTCTCCTCCTAAACCTGTGCCACCAAAGGGGCGCAAACACCTTGGTGCTGCCTACACGATCTGCGCCTGCGCCATGCTGGCCAGCACCGAGTCGTCGATGCACGAGCTGAGCAGCGAGCTGCCGCTGACCAGCTTGGTGGTGCACACCAGGAATTTGGCATTGACCTCCGGTCGGTTGCCGAGCCACCGCAGCGCTGCGATCTCTGCGAATGTCACGCCGCCGATGAACATGACGACCACCAGCCGCTCCTGCCCTGCAGTTTCGGAGGTCCTCGTCAGTCGAAGGACCACCGAGCGCGTATGCCACAGGTGGTGCTGAGCACTAGGTCATTTGGCTCCAGAGTGCATGCAAGCGCGGCTCCAGTGATATTGAGCATCTGAAGATTGAATGGATGTTCGGCGGCTCAAGGCTGCGCCCCAACAAATAGCTTGATTGTCAACACCGCCTGGCAGCGCAGCAGCAGGCTGTGCTGTGCCTTCCTCGTCTTCCTGCTGCGTCGCCTCGAAGTGCATCCCCGGCAGCAGCTTGAGCGTGTCCTCAATCTGCATTCGAGAATGGTGCTGATTGGTTGTGATGCGGCCAAAGCTTTCACAAGGGAAAATTCTCGGTGATGGTCCTGCACACGCTAGGCCAATGTGCCGATCTGTGCCATGAAGCACCTCCCTAGACGGGTGTCCCCGCATGCTCCGCGACTTTCGTCAACCGCCATCACATTCAACGATTCCTCTCACCTGAGCCCAGCTGCTGCCGGGCTTGACTGCCTGCTCCACCAGCCGCACGCTAAGCGGCGCGTATCCAGAGTAAGTGTATGCAATGTCGTCCGGCGGCGCATCGTTCGTGCCCTCCACCAGCAGCCGCAGCGCGCGCTTGAGCGCAGGGAAGTTGCTGCGCGTCCCCTCCTGCCGCCGGATGATGCCTGCGGCGTAAAAATCACACAAGCTGCTAAAGTAGCAAACACTCGAGGGGCACGCCAGCGTTGTACCCTCAATATGAGATTCCTGTGGCGGGCTGATGCACATTCAGACACACAGTCACATAACATGGCTAAACGTTGTATAGCAACCATGCATACAGCAGGACCACATGCCGTGAATCCACTGCCAAGCAGTCACTGGGACTTCGGCAGAAGGTCAAAGTTCAAGCCGAAAGGTGAGCAGCACCTGCGTCCTGCAGCCGGCTGAGGGTGAGGATGTTCTCGTGGCCGTAGGTGTGCAGGATCTCGCGCCGCAGAGAATCGTAGTACTTTTTGGGGATGCCGCCGGCGGTGAGCGTGACCAGCGCCAGCAGCCGCAGTACGTTCTGCAGCGGCTCCCCCGCGCATATGAGCTCCTGCGTAAGCGACCCCGCTTTGGTACGTCTGAGGTGCTTGAGGTGCTTCGCTGATTCGACAGGAGCCCATGCCCAGCGCTGCCTCTGCAAGTCCATCACCACAGAGTCTGCTTTGGTGAATAACAGCAGCGTAATGCAAGTGACAGTTGCAATCAGAGCACAGCCGTCGAGGCATTTTGGTGAAGAGTTCGTGGCAGTGGCGGCATGAGGAATTGGGCACCTCGATGCTCTCGCAGCTGGTGTCGAGGCTGACGCCATCCAGCAGCGACTGCTCCACTGCGATGCGGTCCCTGAAGGTGCGCACCTGAAGGGCGCCCAATGAATGCGCATTTTTTGGTTTCACGGCATGACAGCATGTGCCCACCGTAGGCAGTGTACGACATCTGCTGTAGCAGCGAGGCATTGCAGCGCAGGATTATGGCAGAGAACATTGCAGCAGAGAGACACGGGTCTACAGATGGCGCACCGCCACCCGCCGCGCCAGCTCCTCGGCCAGATTGATGTGCCGGCTGATATGCGGCAGCTCCTTCAGCTCCCCGGCAAACTCCTTGAGCTCCGCCATCGTGCGCTCCTGCCCCTGCGATTACGCAAATGGCCGCTTCAGCCATTGCGAAACTTCTCGTCGAGACGGGTCCACAGTGTCCAAGCTCTGAGATGCCAGACTCGACCGGTTCCTTCTTTCATCTTGAACCGATCCGACAGCAGCAATTGAATGCATGCAGAGCAGGAGGCCAAACAAGCTCGAGGCTGGAGCATGGTGCATACAGCGCCCACCTTGCTGCCCTGGTAGTTGGTCTGGATGACCTTGGCCTTCTCGCCGAGGCGCGGGCCCACCGCCGCAAAGCTGGCGTCCCGCAGCTCGGCAAACAGCTTGTCGCTGGAGTTTAGCACCATTTTCTGCTTGCTGCCTGTGGGCATGACCGCCACGCCGTGTAAAGCTGATAAGCTGTTCAACCGGTTGGAGACTCAGGGCAGCGGCTTTGGCAATGAGAGCAGCTGCTTTGGAGCTAGGAACGTGGGCCGACACAGGCACAATTGAGCAGATATGGGCAGGGGCAAACGGGGCACAATGCTGACCTGGATCGAGCTGTACGGCGCCGTTGACGACGCCAAACACCTCGTCGATGAGGCCCTCGTACGTGAGCTGCGTGCAGCAGGGGCTGACCAGGTCCACCGCCCGGTCCAGCAGGATGAGTGTGTCGATGCGCCGCCCCGCCGGCGGCTGCTTCGGCGCCTCCGCCGTCTCCTGCCGCAGCCTGCACAGCACAGCAACATCAGGGGTGATTGACGGTGCGCGGTTGACCGCAGCCAAAAACATGTCTGCGGTGATGCCGCTGGCGGCTGAGACGTCAGCAGCAGCCCAGGTCGCAAACGAGGAGCAACAGCTGACACAGCTCCAGTACCCACAACGTCTTGCTCGCCAGGCTTGACTCATGACTGTGCTGCTTCTGCAGGCAGAGACACTTTGCTGCTTCCTCAAAGTCGAGAGCCGTGTCATAGCTGTGTCGTCATACCCGCAGGCGGGTGCCTCACCTGGACAGCATGCCCTGTAGCGCGGCGGCGCCGACGCCCTTGCCTTTCACCTGGCGGGCGGTGCCGTAGACCGCCTGCAGCTGCGCCAGCGCCTGCGCCACCTGGTACAGCGAGCTGTAGTTGCCCTCGCACACATGCTCCTGTGCATGAAAGCACAGCTCAGTGAGCGACGCAGTCACTTTTTCCGCCCTAGACATGTTAACATACAGTGTGCGTCTGTTTCTGGAGCTCCTGCGGCATGCGGACTCTGGTTTTTCGTGAAAACCAGACAAACTGTGAAAATGACAAATCCATAGAGACCCTGTTGACGGCCAGCCATGTCGACGGTGGACACGCAGATGTCAGATGTTCCTACATCAGCAGCGCCAAATCACATCCTCAGCCTGAAGATGGACTCCAGCTCCAGCGACAGCACGTCGGTGTCGTGGATTGAGAAGACAATAAATCCGGGAATTTTGCACAAAGTGATTTGGAATCCTCACACGGAAGGTGGACTCCAGCTCCAGGGACAGCACGTCAGTGTCGTACGGCACCCAGTCCACAGGGATGTCCGCAATGGCAAGGTCGCCATAGACGCCTTCCGCCTTGAGCAGCCGCTCGCACAGAATGCTGCGCTGCGGGATGAAGAATACCGACACATCGTGCTGCGCCTCCGCCCTGCAAAGCGTGGGGGTGATGTCATAGGCACAGCTGCCTCGCTGAGCGCGTGCGCTTGCTTATATTTGGTACGAGCCCAGCCAGTGATCTAGACCGCATGGGGCGATCAGCGATGAAATCAGCTGATGTACGGTGGCATTCGCAATTCCGTGAGACGATTGAGAAACAGCACAGCACTCAAAGCCAACACCAGTGAAAACATGGAAGATCATCAGACGATTGCGGCATGGCGGCTACACCTGTTGAGTTCCTTGACCTGGTCCGCTATGAGCTGCGCGTTGGCGACGGATGCGCGCACAAAGTAGATGACACTACGCACTCCCACCTCCCCCAGGCCTTGCTGCTCTAGATGCAGTAGCCTGCGGCGCAGACGGTGCGTGCATCGTTGTGCGTTCAAGTGTGTCACCAACATGATTGCGCTTTGTCCATACAGTGTCATGGATGTCAGTCTGGCAAACGTCAGCAGGAGGCGGAGGAGGCGATCACAGCTCGCCTCTCGACGCCATGCTCCCGCAGCAGGGTGATCTCGGTCAGAAAGCCCAGGTACGCGCTGATTTTGGGGTCCAGCACCAGTAGCTTCTTGCCGCGCCGCTGCAGAGCAGGAGACGGTCGTTTCAGCATCGTGAGTGATGGTATCATGAGAGGGTCGTGCGCACAATCACCGCATCGAGGACTCACCGAGTCGATGGCAGCAAGGATGTGACGCCGTCCTTCGGCCCTGCGGCGCACGGACACAAAATAAATCAACGCACAGCCTCATCATCCTAAAACGCCTTCCAAGTCAGCCGTGCATGAGTCACATCTGAGTCTATTTGATGACGCAGACAAGCTAGACGCCTTACCGGATGATGCTCAAGGGCACAGGTCCGGAACGCAGGTTAGGCAGCGACATCTCGGACGGCGACGTTCGTCATGGAACAACCTTCAGAGATAATGTGCAACACTCTCGGCTTGCGCAAGTTGTATATGTAGCTGAAGGATCTGGAAACTGGCAATTGCAGCTCGAAAATTTACAGGCCCTGAATCGATTACTCACAATTTCACGTGCCACATTCAACAGGTGCAGCGCCGCTTGGGCTGTCAAACGCAGTTTGTGAGGCACTGCAGTCTGATCTCTCATCAAACCGTAGCGCTGCACGCATCGAACAGTGGCATCCGGCGCCGTCATCTGACATTGCGTTCGATGCATGCCGAAACTCTCCTCTTGACCTTGGCTGTCGTGCTGCTGGCACAGCAGGGAGGATGCACAGCCGGTGGAACACTCGGCAAATGGCTCGATGAGGCTCATAAGATCGAATCGTGGATCACAGACCGGCAGCAGGAGCTGCACAAAATTCCAGAGCTGCTGTTCAACACCACCAAAACCTATGCAGCGCTGGAAATCTACCTGACGGACTTGGGGATCAAGCACCGGTGAATTGTGCCGCGCATGGGCTGTATCAACTGAGCTGTGGCTACGAACAACCTCAAATGCCGCAGCAGGCGGTTTCGATTTCCGATGCATGCTGCCTATGCACAGGCGCCCAAAGTCCGGCACTGGGCTCATCGCCGAAATCGGCACGGGCAAGGCACCCATCGTGGCGTTGCGCTCCGACATTGACGCGCTGCCGATTGTGGAGCAGGGCGACGCCCCGGTCAAGTGCGCTGATATGCCAGTGGTGTTGTGCATCACGGCAATCACTATTTACATTCTATGCTGTGGCATGCTGCATTATGTTCCATTCTGTTGCGCGGCGACCATGCCTTGGCGTATCTCATCATCTGCCGCAATCTCACCTCTGGTGGCGTCATCTGCAGGAGCGAGCATGGGGGCGTGTCACACATGTAAGCCACTGCCTGCGCCAGCCCCTGCCTGTATATTTGGCATGTGATATGCCCACTCACGCGTCGAGAGGGTATGAGATATCAAGGCATCCGCTGTACTGCTCAGGTGCGGACACGATGGCCACATGAGCATGTTGCTGGGTGGGGCACGGCTGCTGCGCGAGAACGAGAGCTCCTTGAAGGTGTGTGTGAACGCCAGCGACAGCTGTTGGTCGCCATCTGGCTTGGCTCCAGTGTATGCCCTGCAAGGCCAGAATTGCACATTCTTTCTCGACGTGAAGAGGAATGTATGCACATGTCTCGACACCTGCTGTGTGCAGGGAACTGTGCGGCTGCTGTTTCAGCCTGCCGAGGAAGGAGGTGCAGGCGGCGACGTCATGGTCAAGGAAGGTGAGCATCCGAGTCATTCAGACAGCAATAACGCCTGCACCCTCCTGATATTGTATTTCTCGATTGTGTCCTTCACAGTCATGCACCCGAGCTACTGGTGCGTGTTCCTGTTCCATTTGGTGGTTGCAGGGGCTTTGGACGGCGTCTCAGCAGCTTTCGGCTTCCATGTGATGCCGCATATACCCACTGGTGAGGAGGTCGCAGCGAGACAATTTTGGCACATGCTGGGCCTCTTGTCCCATGCACAGTTGTTTGCGGTCCCTTGCGGGTGAGTGGTGCACGGGCAACATGTGCAGGCATCATTGGCAGCCGAATCGGGACCATCATGGCAGGCGCCATCACCTTCAGGATTTCAGTCACCGGCCGCGGAGGCCACGCCGCAATGCCCCACACCACTCGCGACCCCGTGGTCGCAGGTGCGACTGCCGAGCAGTGCCGGATGTGCGGCCAGATCTGCAGCTCTTCGGGCCTGCAGGGGGGGCACTCTGCACACCACCCTTTCCTCCTGCTAGCTACAAGCCACCTGCACTCATGCACTCGTGTGGCTCTGGCAGGTTCCTTACAGATAAGTATTGCAGATCCTGTGCAGACGAACAAACCTGTCCCATGCAGCCTCCGCCATCGTGCTGGCGCTGCAGTCGCTGGTATCGCGGGAGACGGACCCGCTGGGGTCTTCCGTCATTTCCGTCACCCAGATCAACGGCGGCGCCGTCTTCAACGTCATCCCCGACACCGTGGAGCTTGCTGGCACCGTGCGCGCGCTGACGGATGAATGGTCGCAGACACTGCAGGGCAGGATCGAGGAGGTGAGGGCTTTATAGGGTTTTCAAGGTTCTCGGGTGCAACCCTGCGCCCGCTCATGGACGAGGGGTTGGAGACGCTGTCGGTGCGGGATCGAGGATGGGCGTTGAGGCGCGCGAGAGATCAAGGACTGCTGACGCTGCCACGCTGCTGCCGGCGGCAGGGCATGTAGGATGGCGTTGTTTCACGCTAAACGCCTGGTGTAGTCTCTTGCCGCATTGCACATGGTGCTGATGGTGTTGGTGATAACGAGCTGGCCGGCAGACATCCCCCCTGGGTCTCAAGCCACCTGCCTGACGCGCCTTCTGCGCCCTGCAGGTCGTCAAGCATCAGGCGGCCTCCTACGGCTGCAGCGCCGAGGTGGACTGGCGGCACGACTCCCACCCGTACTATCCTGCTACGGTCAACGACAAGGGCGCTCACGAGTTTGCGACGGATGTGGCTGTGCGGTGAGAAATCTAGGCGCTTATCGACTTGGTACCAATTCTGACACGCCTGCGTCCATGCTGCGTCGCGTGCTTCTGCATGTTCGCTCTTGTCACTCGCCTCTCAATGTTCAGCTTGCCCTTGCAGGCTGCTTGGGGAGGATCGCGTCGACAGCAACACCGCCATGCTGATGGCTGGTAGGGATGTGCTCTGTACCTGCATCGCCGCAGCGCATCTGAACAATGCCTTGTACGACATGCTTTGGCAGCCCCGTAGCGGCAGGCAGCTCTCAAGCACCGTCGTTCGCTTTGGTCTCATCGCAACATTGCTTTTCGCACGCGTCTGAATATGATGCCGGTGCCGTGGCGCAGGCGAGGACTTTTCCTTCATCGGCCGGGCGGTTCCGAGGAGCGCCTTCCTGTTCCTGGGCATCCGGAACGAGAAACTCGGCTCGGTGCACGGCCTGCACAACGCAAAGTTCAAGCTGGACCAGGCCGCGCTGAAGACGGGCGCCGCGATGCACGCGGCGCTCGCCAGCGAGTTCCTGGCCAGCCAGGCGGCGGCTGGCGGCCGCAGCGACGAGCTGTAGGTAGCGGCGACTCATAGACAGCAGCGATGGACCAACCAGCGATTGTGGACTGCCTTGCGCGGTAGTGACGTGATGTGTGGGGGCTATGTAGTCTGCGTAATTGTCTGTGCTCCTTGCACAACTACTAGATCAGAGTATGGATTTTGCGCGAAAACTGCTGCGGCACTGCACATTGGCAGTCGCTCTATTAGGCAGCCGTTGACTCCTTACACTGATGTGCAGCGATGTGCTCGTCTCTTTGCAGCAACCTCGGGTTGATTTTGTTTTACATGTCTACATGGAAAATGCCCGTGAGTCATCGATTTTACAACAGCTCCAGCACATGCAGTCACAACTCAGATGCAGATTCTGGCCCTAGCCAGCGCTGCTAATATCCTGCTGGGCTGGTCACTGCCACATAGCGCATGCGTCTGAACGCGCCGGCTGCGGTCAAGCATGGCCTACTCCACCTCCTCAAGGTAGTCAGCCACCTCAGCGGGCGTCAGCACCCGGAACTTATTGTCCTCCCCCACGATAGCCACCTGCAGCGGCGCAAAGTTAGCTCAGCCAGCCTTGAGCACAGTGAGGCCACAGGACGTACTGCGAGCGGGGATCGCGAGCGGCACAGCAAGCAGCCAGCCAGCTGGAGAGGGTTTGTGATATCATCGCATGCGCTGGGTAGGGATGGGCCTATAGGTGATGCTGTGTCAACCGCACCTCGATGTTGTCGGCGCTGATCTGGCCCTCGAAGCCGTCCTTCAGCGTGAGCAGTGCCGTATGGATCGCATCTTCCAGCTCCATGTCGTCGCTGTACCTGCAGTGCCATGACGATTACATGTGTGAGAGAGATCACCACAGCAGAGAGCAATTCTATGCGGGAGGGAGCTGTGACGGACGAGCGAGTTGTGCAGGCAGCTGCATGCCCTTCCATGCAGAGCAAGCAACTGGTGCCGTGAAACGCAGCCGAGTGCAGGCCAGCATAATCATGCTGGCTGTCGAGCAGCGATAATGCTGCTGATCGCTGCTTTGAGAATCAGTGACGGAGGTGGGGAACCCGTGTGACAGGCAGCGCACCGCTTCTCGAGGAAGGTTTTGGCATTGACCATGTTTTTGCCGATGGCAGATGCCTTCCAGGCGAAGTAGGAGCCGGAGGGGTCGATCTGGTACAGCTGCGCCCCGTTGTCGTCACGCCCCGCCAGCAGCAGCGACACGCCAAACGGCCGAACGCCGCCCGATTCTGCGGCGCCATGTCAAGAACGTCGATCAGGACGAGATTGAAAAGTTGTCTGCCACAGCTCTTGGCAGCCATTCCCCTGCCACTACTGTGAGACACCGCTGCTCACCCCGACGCCGCTGACATTAGCGGCCGCGGACGACCAGAGTTGACAATGGCAGGGTTTGGTGTTGTGGTTGAATATTGTTGCAGCAGGGACTCACGTGTGTACTCCTGCATGACTGTCGCCACCTCCCGCACTAGCTGCGCCACAGGTATGTGCTCCTTGTATAGCCGGTAATACGCCTGCGCCTGTTTCCGTGCTTTGCGTATCAGCACCCGCGAGTCCGGCCCCATGCCGCTGTAGACGACCCCTATATTTGGTGTCAGCAGCGATATCTTCTGCACCGTGGTCTCGTCCACCAGGATGGACGGCACCTGTCGTGCAAGCAGAATGACGTGAGTGGCGGGCCGCAGGATGCAGCAATTTGCCGGAAGTTCCAACACCTGAGAAGACAAGGGCTCGACACAAACATTGACTGCAATGTGCATGGTGCATCCCTGAGCTTGTGTTACAAAGCCAGGAATCGCTTCCTCACCTTCCGCTCCGTTGCGACCACAACGCCATTGGTGGCCTTGATGCCCAGAGAGGTGGCGCCAGCCATCACCGCCGCGAGTGCATACTCGATTTGCACCAGCTTCCCGCTCGGGCTGAATGTGGTGAGCGAGAAGGAGTACTGCACAGAAACACAGCACGTCACTCAGCCAGCGATGTGCTTGTGCTGGAACGCGACACGCTGCTATGCAGGATGCAGGTGGCGCAGTTTGCGTCTTGCGTACTGGAACGTTTTGGGTACCTGGGACTCGCCCATGTCTGCCTGATGACGTTCAGCTCAGATGTGAGGGTTGCTGGCAGTCCTGTTACCCTTGCTACTTCACGTTGGGAGTAAGAGGTCCGGCTGCAGACTCACAGGCGTGACGATGAGTGCAAAAAGTGAATTGCTGCGCTTGTGCACGGAGTGCCGGCTACGTCTGACCACAAAGAAGCTTACAGAATGTGTCGAAGGTGGCTGAGCGATGATGCAAGTGTGCAAGCCAGCAGCTTGCTCGCTGCACCTTCGAGCGGGATTGGGACAAGGGTCGTCATGAGAGTCCGTCCTCGGAACTCACGCTAACTCCGAAGCCTCGGTGCCGGAGCCCGCGCACAACAGACAATTTGTGTAAAAAGCCGTAGTTCGATCAATGGTTTCGACTACGAGCTTTCGTGAGATCTGCTCAGTTTTTCGGAACAATCAGCATCAACAGGTGCACCGACGTGATTTCGATCGCTGTCCCGAGTCGCGATGAAACTCAACGTCAGAACCCTGAAAAAATATCATTCAGCGTGTAGGTGCCTCAGTCAGGTCGGTTGCTCGATAAGCCGTCTGCCACAGAGACGCCCCGCCTGGGCGCTGCCGTAGGCCGCTGCTTGAGAGCTGCGACGCAGGCCTCGAAGACAAATGGAAGCATTTCAGCACAGGAAGACCGGCCGCCTCTACTTCAGCTCAGCATGCCAAGCAGCCGAGCCAGCGGTCCCTGCCGCTGCTATTGGCAATGACGCAAGCTGTCAAGCAAGCGATACATCAGCGAGCGCTGTGCAGACGGACACCAGTGTCGACACGCAAACGCCTGCTCCTGGGTGGCCTGCACACACCGGCCGGGTCCTGTCCGCATCAGGTGCGCGACATCAGCGTGCCTGGTGGCCGTGCCGCTGACCAACAGTGTCCCAGTTGCGCCATCTCGCATCGCAGCCAGAGAAATAGTTCATCACAACGAGCCTGTTTTGATTGAATGCAGCTCGCTCGACGTCAACGCTGGATGCCGACGCCAGTGCTGCCACGCTCATCCAGGCACGGGCGCGCGGCTGGCTGGCGCGCAAAAGGTGAGGCCATACAGGTGTAACTGCTCGGTTCCGACAACTTCTCAGCCATACTGCGAATACCGCTGCCGGCCCCAGAACCTTTACTCGGTTGCAATGCCCGGCAGGCTGGCGCAGGAGGGGGTGGCTGCAGATTGTGACGGATGCGGCGGCTACGCCGCCGCACAGCAGGCGGCGAATTGCGAAGCAGATTCTGAGGCAGAGGCCGAACGGCAGAGAGTCCTGCAGCGGCAGCTGCACCCGAAGTCACCAGCCGACTTCGAGTTTCTGCACGAGCAAGTTCGGAGATGGATGGCAAAGGTACAAAGTATGCGAAGCGCTGATGCGCATGCAGTCGGCATCAGGAGTGATAGCCAAGGAAGCCGCAGTAAAACCAGAACTAAATACTTTGTGTACCGGTTCCTGCAGGAAACAGAGGCCGTGAAAGCTGCCGACATGACCGGTGACGAGCGCAAAGCCGCATTGCTGGCTCTTTGTAAGAAGGTCTGAGCGCATTGATGTTGATCTGCCCAACGCAGACTGTTGCTGTCTCCCTTGTTTATTGACACATCAATTGCAGACACCGCAATCCACACATGCAGCTGCTGTGCGCCTGCAGGAGATCAAATACCTGCAGACGATCGACCGGCGGTGGGCAGCGGTGCAGAGGGCCGCCAGGGCAGGCTTTGTCAAGCAGCGGCTGCGGCGAGAGGCGTCGCCAGCGCGGTGGCCCGTGTGCGGCGGCATCAAGGTCGTGCATGTCACAACACCTGCTGTTGCCAGGTGCGAATGGAGAGCGGGACACCCACGCACCATCAGCACCGCTTAGGCTGGTTGCTGGTGAACTGGTGTGGTGGTTCGCACATGTGCATCATCCACTGCTGTCCCAAACTTGTTGTGGTGGCTCATTTGCCGACATACCCGCGGTGCTGCAGGGCGAAAGAGATTGCAGACATGCACGAAAGGCTGAGCGGCAAGTTGACGCCCGACGGACGGCTGGAAGCGCTGGTGCAGGCGCGCACAGTGCTCCGCGCCGTCAGCCCGCACAACGAAGCATTTGAGCTGGTGGAAAGGGAAATGGACTTGCTCAACAGGTGCGCCAAAGCTTGGGAGAGGCTCCGATGCATGGCGCATGTGGCGGGCAGTGTGGTGACAGGTCTTCACCGAAAGCCTTGAGGCTTGTGCCAAACGATACAGGGGTCGGGGCAGGACAGCGCTGCATGTCCTGCGGCAGCGCATCCTGGATGCACTGGAGAGTGACGTGCAACAGCAGCACAGTGGTGGTGCATGAAGGCCTGGGCATGAGAATAATGATGTACCCCTATAGACCTGGTGGCAGGTAAATATCATTATAGCGCAGCATTTGTTGTGATGCAACATTGTTAAAACCAAAATCTGCACCATGCCTAGGTAGTCTGTCAGTCACCAATTCAGCGGAGAACGCAGCACGCTTCCCTGCCAACAAAATCCGCACATGCCGCACAGAGGGGTCAGAAGCAAAACAGCATTGCGCCGATGTCAGGAAATGTTCCCTGCACAATGAGGCCGGAAACCGTCACTCGTACATGCTCGCAGCGGCAATGCCACTCTTCAACGATCAAGGGTCACCCGCTCCCCTCAAAACCAGGTAGCACACTCGCCGGCGTCACAGCCGCAACGTGCAGAAGAGCTTGGCGCAGAGGTCCATGAACAGAAACAGCTCTCCCTGTAGCCTCTGCAACGAAACACACACAGGAAGGTTCACTATTGTGCTTTAGCAGGTCACCGCGCGCTGCAGGTCTGTTCATCAAGCTGCAGCAGACGGCAGAGTAGAAAGATAGACCTGCAGTGCACGGTGGATCATGACAAAGCCATGATGTGCGCACGATCCAGAAGGTTTCGTGTCAACGCACCTGGAAGTCTACCACGTACTCGCCCTCCCGCAGGCGGTACATCTGCACCTCAAACATGAGGAGGCGTTCCCTGCTGGCCGGCCCGTCCGACATCTCGCCGTCCACCATTTCGGGAGACGCCTCGTCCATTGAATTCGCTTTGCCTCCTGGACAGCAGGGCCAATGCATATCACACACAATTGCCAGGAGCTTGGCATTCACAGCCTGGTGCTCGCATCCCCAACTGTAAGAAACCCCAAGAAACTGCCGCAGTGAAAATGCAGAGCCTGCAGATGCAGGCAGCACCCACCTGGCAGGTAGACGACCTTGCGGCATTTGAAGTTGTAGGGCGCTGCCTTTTTCCACAACACCTGCTCGACACGATGGCATCGTGATGGCGCAATCCAGATGAATCTCGGCTCTGGCTCAACAAGCTCCATTGCACAACCTGCATGCGTCTGGCGAACCAGACAGAGCTCAATTCATCGCACCTGGGAGGCCCGCAGCGCCCGCAGCAGCTCTGCAATGATGGCGGAGGGGTGCCCTCGCGACTGCATGCCGAGCCGCCACCGCCGCTCCGCCACAAGCCGCTGCTGCGGCATCGCCGTCCCGTCTGACGACAGCCCTGCAGAAACCCAAGCAAACAGGTTCGTATCGTCTCTGATTGGCCAGCCGCTGCTATACAGGATGACAGCGATTCATATTTGCAGCAGCTGTGCGCTCCTTGGCACAAAACACGCATGAGGCCAAGGTAGGTTCGCGGCGACGCCGTTACTGACGCGTCCGCTGCGACGGTCCTCTCAGACACCGCACAAGTATGTCACATGAGCATGGCCGCTCACCCAGGGGGTTCTGCGTGAGCGCCTCGCAGGCGGAGGACAGCTCGGCGCGGAGGTAGGCGCCGCTGCCGAGGGTGCGCCGCCGGCTGTCCAGCAGCAGGTAGTACGCCACCGCCGCCTTGCTCTGGTGCCGCCCCCGCAGCGCGTCCAGCAGCGCCCCTCGCTGGAAGCCCAGCCGCTCCACCTGTGTTGTGCGTTGCACAGTACAGATATCAATTACATTATTTCTCGTGCAGCTGCCCCCGCAGCGCGTCCAGCAGTGCCCTCTCGCTGGAAGCTCAGCCGCTCCACCTGTGTTGTGCGTTGCACAGTACAGATATCAATTACATTATTTCTCGTGCTGCTGCCCCCGCAGCGCGTCCAGCAGTGGCCCCCGCTGGAGGCCCAGCCGCTCCACCTGCCGCAGTGTAGTCCAAAGGAATTCCCATTTAGATTTCATTTTACTGAATTGCCAGATCCGAAGCCAGTGCAGCAGCCCAGTGTGACCTGTCAGGTCAAGCTCAGCAAGGTTGCATGTTTTTGCTGGGGGGCGCTGCTGGGGCAGGGATGCAAGCTGAGACTCGACACTTCATACTCCATGCTCGCGTTCCTCGCAAGGATATACAAACCAAATGCGGTCTAAATGCAGGCACAGTCAGAGGACAGAGGAGGGTGGGGGAGAGTGGCGCACCTCGGCGACGACCTCCTCGTCGATGGTGGAGGCGCTGGCGACGGTGTCCGCCTGCATGACCGCCAGGTACCGCGGCAGGTGCGCCGTGAACCAGGGGTGCTGCCTGTGTGACGAGTGCAGGGGCGCTTGTCAGGCTGGGTGCTGAGCTCTTGGTGTGTCCCACCTCAGCCGCCGCATGGGAAGGCAAAGGTCTGGCCTGGAACCATGTGGCCGATACCCGCAGCAGATTCAGGCAGATACTAGATTGGAGATGGTCAAGCAGGTCGGAGCCTGTCCTTGTCACACGTGCAGCCGTGGCGGGCACCTGATCTCAGGGATGGTGATGCGCTTCAGCGGGTCCACCAGCAGCATGCGGGGTATGAGGTCCCGCGCGCCCGGCGACAGGTGGCTGGGCAGGTTGTAGATGCCGCCCTGTGCGCAGGGGGCACATTGCTGTCACTGATGCTGTCGACTTCGTGCACAAGTCACGCAGCACCTTACAAGGTCCCACAACCAGCATCCCGCAGCAATAGGTATCAAGCCCAGAGAGCAACTTTCTCTGACGTCTTTGGTGCTGCACATTGCATGGCCAGCAGTCTTCGCTATTAGTTCCAGGCTGACGGGCAAGTGCCGCTCACCTTGATCTTTTTGAAGAGATTGGGGATGTTTTCGTCGTCAAAGGGCAGACTGCCGCACAGCAGGGCGTACAGAATGACGCCGCAGCTCCACACGTCCACCTCCGGCCCAGCATACAGCTTCCCCGAGATCACCTGCACACAACTAGGGAGGAGTGCTCTGCCACAGTAAGCACCAGGTTGACAAAACATTCTTGCATGCGTGTGCATGTTGTTGCATAGCAGCCGCCCTGCGCCTTTCATATGCCAGCTTGTGCCTGGCATGCGATTGAAATAGGTCTGCTGGCTCGCCAATTCACTTTGCCCACCTCTGGTGCGGCATAGTTGGGCGAGCCGCAGCTGGTCTTCAGGAAGTGCCCGTCCCGCATGACATTGCTGAGCCCAAAGTCCGCAATCTTCACGTTGCTGTGCGTGTCCAAAAGCAGGTTCTCCGGCTTCAGGTCCCGGTGCACCACCTGCCAGGAGCGAGCGACAGGCCAGGATTTCTTTTTCAGCAAAGGCCGAGACTCCCTTTTCAGCCTCAGTCAGCCCATGCAGCCAGGATCAGGTTGACACATGTTGCAAGACCTGTGCAGTGGCGATGTAACAATGCAATTTATGCCGTGATTTTGATGACCATCCTGATGGGTGTCAGCGGCGACGCGCTCACCATGTTTCTATGGCAGTACTCGACGCCGGAGACGATCTGCTGGAAGAATTGCCGGGCCTCGTCCTCCAGCAGCCGCCCCTTCTCCACGATGTAGTCAAACAGCTCGCCAGCCTGCACACGACGCAGGATCCTCACCCCATACCCAATGCAAAAAATCCTTTCTGGCCTAGCCCAGCATGCAGGGCATATGTGCATTTGTGCGTGTGTCACACACTCTTCGTCACTATTGTAATGCTGCAGCGGCTTCAGCTGAATCTCGCTCCCGGCTTCAGTTTAATCCCCCTCTCCTGCTGAGGCGCACCGCCTAGATGACCAGCTTCCGGCGCACCTTCACAAACTCCATGACGACGTAGATGTCGTTGGGAGTCTCGATGACCTCATACAGCCGGATGATGTGGGGGTGCATGAACAGGCGCAGGATCTTGATCTCCCGCCGCACTGCGGGAGCCACAGACTGACTCAGCGGGGGGCGTGAGCGTGCGGCACCGCACATGCATGCGCCAGTGCGAGCGACTCAGGAGCAGCAGCCCCGCAGTGGCGCCCACCTTTCTCCTCCATGTCCATCTGCTTGATCTTCCGCCTGTTGAGGATTTTGATGGCCACCTTGTGGCCGGTGAGGATGTGTTCCGCCACCTTCACCTGCGGGGGTGGAACACTGACAGCATGAGCGCTTGGGGGCACACCGGGTGGCGCCGGATCGTGCGGGTAAGTCTCTGATCCTGTTGCACGAGGTTGTACGCAGGAGGGGTGCCCACCTTGCCAAAGCTGCCGATGCCCAGGGTCTTGCCCAACCGGTAGTTGGACAGGAAGAACTCCGCCGTCTGATTGACATCCTGCATGCCGTTCTGGTGCGGCGAATGGGCGCCTGACGCGTGCGGGCTGTGGGCCATGGGCGTTTGGGGCCGGCTGCAGGTGGCCAGGGGCCGCTCCTCCCCACTACCACCGGTCCCCGATCGACACTCCGCGGTGCGCGAGCGACAGAGCGATCGTCAGGTCATTTTGTACTGCTGACAGCAATTCCAGGAGCGCTGGTGCTGAGACGGGGATGCGCACGCACCAGGCGGGCGAGTGCTGACTGTGCAATGGGTTGGTGGTGCAGGCGATTGCCGCAGGAATGCCAGGCGCAGGCTTTCAGAAGCAGACAAAATACTTCGAGCACTTCGATGACCAGTGTGACGGTTCAGTCGCACGGCCAGTTCGCATGCAAACGCAATTTGCCGATCTGGCAAAGCACCTGGCGCACGGATCGATCATAGGTGCTGACCTGGACCCTCGATGGGCACACCCTTTCTTTCACATCTTTCACGACAGGCAAGAAAGATTCTACCTTTCACAGGGTAGTCTGCCGGTTCATCCACACCGTCAAAGCAAGCCCGCACTCGGCTACGAAATGTGCCGCGACAAGGACAACGCCCAGCGGAACCGCGAGCAGAAACCCGGTCACAGCTCAGTCCCCAGTCTGCACACGGCACCCCGCTGAATGCTAACAGCCTTCTTTCATTTGTCTTTCTTGAAAAGCAGGCCTTCTGATGTTTCGTATTTTCTTGGAAAGGGTATGCCACAGGCCTTGCTTTCATTTTGTCTTTTTAAAATAGGGGGTGCCACAGGCCTTCTTGTGTTTCGTCTTTCTTCAAAAGGTGCCAATGGCCTCTCTTTCGTCTTTCTTCAAAAAAGGGTGCCAAAGGCCTCTCTTTCATTTTGTCGGTTTAAAAGGGAGTGCCAACGGCCTTCTTATGTTTGATCTTGCTTGAAAGAACCATAGACGGGGAACCCTTTCCAGACAAGGGGGGCGCCCCCAGGGGCGCGGAAAATGCCCCTCGGCCCTTGTCACATTCCACTTGTTTGAAGTTAACTTCAAACAGACGTCAACGTTGACATGCAGACCAAATGACATGCGGTCCAGTGTGCATTTGCAAGTTCGGTGGATTGATGCGCATACGGCAGGACGCAATATTACAGTAGCCTTGCATCCTGCGGTCAGCAACTTTCAAACACACGACCACTCGAACCAATGAGCGAACTGAGAAGGGATGAATGACTGATGGAGTCAGCAGCCGAAACGCCCTGCCGGCCGGCGTCAGCCGGCGGGCCGGTCGCCTGTGAGGTGTGCCCAAGTGCCGACCGACTTTTTTGAATACGGCGCAAACTCCCCCGAGGGCCTTCCCACGCTTCCCTCTACTTAAGGGCAAGCCCAACGCCTTCGA
>JAABUL010001375.1_pt1 | contig 46863 bp, 52 predicted proteins | sample 5559151 | NCBI WGS metagenome assembly JAABUL01 (sample SAMN10711876, study PRJNA513368) | rock metagenome | isolation source: Antarctica rocks | place: Antarctica: Victoria Land, Pudding Butte sud
TATTTTCACCTTTTGATAATCATATTGAATTGATTATCAGCTTCAATTCAGAGTTGTACTTCTCTAGCTCGATTCTCAGATATTTCATTTCGATCTTCATGTTGAAGATTTCGGTTTTCAGACTGTGTATGACTATTTTGTGTCATTTCTCATCTTTCTTAATGCTTTTAACATCAAAAACATGCTTTCATATTGCTCTTTGCGCTAGTAAGACGTCTGCGATGTATTTTTTCGAGATCGTCAAAGCAATGTTGTTTTTCTTTAGCGTTTTGACTATCGTGACGACTCTTAGATCGATTTTCGCCTTTTTCAATGCGTTATTCATCGAATCTCGCATTTTCATCGTCTTCAACGTTCAGTTCTCATTTTTGGGATTGACAATGAGTCTTCTTTCGCGATACGGTATTTCTTGTGATTTTGGCGAGAATTTCTTGGTAACCAGGTTTCATTCGCCTGCATTTGCATTCGCATTTGCATTTGTGTTTGCATTTGCATTTGCATCTGTGACTTGAGCTGCTTTTTGCGCATATGTGAGCTTCTGCGTTGGTTTTTGCGAATTTTGCATGACTTGCAACGTTTGCGAAACCTGCGTCTTCTGCAAGATTTGCGAATTCTCTGTCATTTGCTTTGCGTTGATTCTCTTTTTGATGTTTTCAGCATTTTGTTGAATCAATTGTAGAATGATCTTCAGTTTATTGTTTGTTTAACTTTGAATTTGATCAATTTGCTTCTGAATTGAGTTTTCTATGCTTTCATTGCATGCTCTTTGAATGTAGATTAAACTATGACTTATAGTCTCTTTCTGTTCTGATATTGCTTGTCTTAGCTGATTGACTGCAAATTCAATTCTTTCGCGCAGTCTCTTTATCTGCATCTCTTTAGAGATGACATCATAGCACTTGCTGATACTAACTTCGATGCTAGCTTCTTTTTGCGAACTTTTCATCGCTTTTCGCTTTTTCATTTCTTTGAATTTCACAATCGCTTATGTTTGCTCTTTTTGCTGCAAATTTGCATTTCGCAGATTGATTGTATTCTTGTCGTTGTGCGCATTTGCATGTGAATTTAGCATCAATGCATCAAGTGAACTAAACATGTATTACGTTTTTCTATTTGCTGATGTGAGCGATTTTTGTTGACTGCGAAATAAATCAACAATGTCGTTTTGCAGTTGTTTGCTTGTTGACAAACTCATGCTAAGTTCATCTCATAAATCTGTTTCAATCTCTAACATTGACTTTTTAATTTCTATCGTTGACGTTTTGAGTTTTGACACTGAGCTATTGCTTCTGCTGAGTTTCGCGTTACTATTCGCGAAACGAGGCGAGAAAGAGCGCATAAAGCGACTCTTTATATTTCTTTTCATAGAGAGTTTTTTCAAGTTTTGAGTTTCAAGCTTCTAGAAAATTCACTTGACATCACTTAAATATCTCTTTAATCTCTTACTCAGAGCGTTTCACGTAGACAGTAACTTTAGTGTAGAGATTTCTCAATTTCTATCTCGAAATCTGCAATAAATCGTCTTTTATTATTGACTTATGTCAGATGAAAATGATATAAATCTAGTCTGCAAAAGTCTAGATTACTCTTTTTTGATAGAAAATGCTTAACACAATTGCTTTATATCTCGTGTATTGAAGTAGTCATGTTATCTCACTCAGAATAATAACGACTGATCTCAACTTATTGTCTTGCACATCAAGAAAAGATAAAACAGATAGTGATTTAATAAGAAACGCTGTACTTCTCTGAAACAACATTGTTTTCTGTGCAATCTTCAAGCACAAATAGACTGATCATTGAGTCAAGTTTCGAGTTGACATTTTGAACTCAAATCGATATCGAGTTGAATTGCTCACATTTTCAACTCGATTCAAGTCAAGTTGCTCATATTTTCAACTTAACTCAACTCAACTCGACTGAGAATTGAGTCAACTCGACTTGACTCGTCAAGAACTCAAGCTTGGCATCAAGAGAACTAAATATAGAAATTTTTCCGATTTTTTGCTTTTGCATTATCTTTTTGCATTATCTTTTTGATAGAGAGTCATGACGAAAAACATGAAGACTATATGATAGAAAGTCATGATGAGAAAACATGAAAATTATTTGATGAAAAGTCATGAAGAGAAACATGAAAGAAAACATGAAGAAAGTCATGACGAGAAACATGAAAAGAGTCATGACGAGAAACATGAAGAAAGTTATGACGAGAAACATGAAGGAAAACATGAAGAGAAACATGAAGAGAAACATGAAGAGAAACATGAAGAGAAACATGAAGAGAAACATGAAGAGAAACATGAAGAAAAACATGAAGAGAAAACATGAAGATTGTTTGACTTTGATAGAAAGTCATGACAAGAAAACATGGTAGAAAGTCATGAAGAAGATCATGAAAACTGTTCAATCAAGCTATTTACACCTATCTAATATCTTGTCGAGTCGAGTCGAGTTTTCAAGTTGAGTTGTTGAATCAAGCTTTTCAACTCGACTCAATCTCTTGAGTTCAACTTCTCAATTCAACTCAACACTTTTTCAAAAAAATTTCAACTCAACTTGATACTTTTCAAGTCAAGTACTCGACTTGATGCGATCAGTCTAAGCACAAAAGAGTTTGATTTTCATTTTTGCGTCAGTACGCAGTCTTCTGTGCTGTTCTGAATTCGATTGATGACTTGTTCTTTTCGTGTGAGTTTGCTCTTCAATTTATCAGTCAAATTACTGTCTGAATTGATGATTCTTTCTTCTGCGTTGATGAACTTTCGTTTCATCATTGATTTTGATCTGCGTGAGCGCGAAAAATTTCGATTTTCGATTTTTGACTTGCAACGCTGTCATCTGTGAAGTTATTGAGTCGAATAAGAGCTTGTTTTAATCGTATGATTATGCTTTATAACTTGTTGATTGATTTGATATATCATATGCTTCAATAAATCGCTGTTATCAATTCATTTGTCTTTTCAGTTCTGATGTAAGTTGCAAGAATTGAAGAATAGTCTGAAAAAAGAGATTCAACGCAGCTCATTTTCAATATCTGACATCAGAGATGACACATTGACATCTGTGACTGCACAAGAATCGAGCGAAGTCTCACAGCGCATTACTGACGCAGCTACGCATTAGAAAAATTGACTTCAATCAATTTCTACATGAGAGATGAGTATTTGATGTTGCTATGACAACGTGCAAGTGTAACAAAGATTAAATGTTGATCAAGCACATTCTATTAACATGTTCTAAATGAAAGATAGAACGAAAGATGATGCAATGCAAAGAAAACATCACGAACTTGAGAAAGCTTCTAGAAATCATGAGCGCAATGACAATGATCATTCAAATGATACTCTTGACAAGCATACTGAATCAATTTCAGACTGTAATGTCATTAAAGAGTCAGATAAAAGAGAGAGAAAGTAAAGAAGAAACAAGCTCATAAAGTTCTTGCATTGAGAACAATTACAGTATAGAACGCAGAAAAAAGCGATAGTAGATAAGAAAAGAGCGCTACGCTAGCGCAGCGCTCGCTACAATATATAGAATCTTGCATAGACTCATAATGAGTGTTGAATTGAGTAAGAATTAAAAAAAAATTTTATATAAATGAGTTCATTTTTACATTTTTTACACTATTTTTCAGCAATTTTGTCAGAAACTTTGCTATCTGAAAGTAATGATGTATAAAACATCAATAAAAATTGATGAATCTCAGAAAAACTTGTATTTTTCAATACATCTTCAATTTGAATCATGTTTTGATGATGTTTACTTTACTTGAATTCATCAAAATATTCTCTGTGAATATAATAAACTTTGATCAGCAATGAAACTCATCTGTATGCAATGCTGATTACAAATCTACTGTTTAGCTACAGTAAAGTTTAAAGATTATTAAAAGTTTGAATGACATTGAAGCACTGCATGATGATGAAGCGCTGTGCATTGATTGCATGCAGAGTTTTCGCGATTACGCAGACTTCAATAATCTCAATGCACATGCTACAAGCAATTTACATGCAGATGAGAAAGTCAAATAAAACGCAGAACTACGAGAAAAATCATTTATGAAAATCATTCAATTCAGTATCTTGTTGTTATAATAATGAGAATTGAAACAGAACATTCTTGCGTTTAATCTGTTGAAGATGATTAGTAGAAAGAACTTAAATCATGAACATTCTTTAAATTTACATGCTAACTATGTATAGATCTTGTTAAGACTGCGTGCCTGTTACTACAATATAAGCAACTCATAAGATTCATTAGATTCAACATAAGCAAACTTAAAAATCTTGTTAATATCATTTAACAAACGTTCAGATACAGACATTTTATACACAGATGATACATTGACAAAAAGACTTTGTTAAAAGAAGAGAAACACAAGCGAGTTAGTAAAGAATGATCAAACTACACTATCTGATTAAAAGTGTAGCATATGAACATTTCTGTAAAACATAGTCAATCTGCATAAGAAAAATCTCTACAGATAATGCAAAACAGATGAGTTGCATGTCTTATCAGCAAAGTGAGCATTTGCAAGACGTGATATACAATGATGATGACTGTCAATCTTAAGAATCTTATTTCTTCATTGAGTTTTAACTCTCAAATATCTTGATGATAAAATCAATTTCTAGTTGAAAACATCATCTGTATAGCTTGAGAGAATAGTAGTATATGTTGATATGATTAAAGAAGAAATTAACTGTTATACACATGTGTATTGCAGACGAAACGTCTGCAACTCATGCTTAAGAAGTAAACTGTCAAAATCTGAGCAGTAAAAGATCTTATTCATCTTGAACTGTAAATTTGTTACAAGAAAACTCTTTGAGTAATCTTTCAAGTTTAAGAAGAAAATCAGCATAGAAATTGTGCTCTATGTATGTTGCATGCAACGTATACAACATATTTTCGATAAACAGTTGAATCAATGACAGAACACAGAAGACTTGACAAGCATGCAAGATTATACATGCTCATCTGATAGAAACTAATAGACTCATTTCTCACTTTTCAATCTTCAAAAAAATGACGTTTCTGAACATTTCAATTCATGAAGAAGAAAAGATACAGTCTAGATGTAAACGACTTGATCTCTTAACGTCAACTCAAACAAGTGAACGTGCAATTGCATTGTTTTATAAAAGTTAATGAGATCTTCAATGAAAAAACTACAAAAAATGCATTGCAGACATTAATGCATTTTTCGCTCAAAGATTTCATTTATTCAAGAAGTCAGTAAAGATGCGTGATGATTTTCAGAAGATTAAAAGCATTCTTGCAATTTACATCAGAATCAAACGCATAAAGCTGAATGTTTATTTGCACTTGAGAAACGTGTTGAACATGAATAGTTCTCAATGCAACTGCAAATAAAGTCATCAGACAGTCAAGCATATTTTGATGCACTGCTTGAATTGAACGCATCTTTGACTGAATATGCTATGTGTCAGAATCATGTCTAAATGATACAATCAATGAAGATCAGAGTTGATAGTGCTTGATTTTTAGAAATAGCTATAACTGAATATTAAGAATACAGAAAAAGATTGATACAAAAGCTTCTATTTATGTAATGTTCAAAGACTGCGCTAGACGTGAAAGAAATGTGTTTGTGACATGAGAAGAATGTGATGTAGATGAACAAGATGTTGATGAAAGAAAAGAGTGTTGAGAAAGAAAAAGAAATTAAGTCATATCTGAGTCAAACCTGAGTCAGATCTTGACTAGTCAGCCTTGTTCAGTCTTATCAGTCTTGATACGCTCATAACATTACTCTCTTCTTCGAAAATTTATGTTTGCATGAATGTAGTTCATTTGCTCACTTTTGTTGATAGTTATTTCGATATTTAGCGCGATTTGTTTAAATATAGCTTATAAAATTCGTTCAAAACTTTCTCTGAGTCATCGAATTTCTCTTTATCGACATAGTATCATTCATTGTCTTTATCTAGATTTGTTCATTTGACTTTGTACTGTATTCGTTCTTGATAGCGTCTGAAGTTCAATATATTGTTTATCTTTCAATGTTCATCATCTTCAATAGTGATTAATCTGAGTGATTCTGAATGCTGTTCTGATAGAGAATCTTCTGAATACAATCGCAGTAGCTTTGAGCTGAACATTGAATGCAGATGCTTCATGCTGACTGATAGACGAAGATGATAGAAGATATTCACTTTGACAGTGATTTGATAGAAATCTAGCTGTTTGTCTTTCAAATCTTTGCAGAGTCTCGTTGTCTTGACGTTTCTGAAAGATAGTCAAACTCAGTCATCTACTTCATATGTGACGTTTCGTCTATGTTTATTGATCTGAACTTCGATGATCAGCTTCATCTTTTTCAATTGTTGACAGTCAAAGTTCAGTAGTTATTTCATTCAAATGACAATATCATCTGCTTTTCTAGCTTCAAGTCGTTCACGAGTTGTTTCGTAGTTCATCATATCTGAATCGAAACTCATTCAAGAGTGAAATTCTTTATTGAAGTAGAAGAGAGTCATTGAAGTGATCAAGAAGGTATTTGAATTGTTGCTGAATTTCATCATAGATATTTATTTGACTTAGTCGTCTTGCATGTAATTGCAGTAGATTCTAAGTTCGCGTTCAACGTCTTGATTGACTTGTTTCGATTGATTGTTGATCTCAGAATGATAGACTGTGAATAAACTAGCTGTGATTCTCAGTCGCTTGCAAAGACTTTTTCACATAGTTGATATGAATTGAGAGTTTCTGTTCGAAACAATAGAACTGAGTAGATCATGCAGTTAATAGACGTTTCATAGCATGATTCAAACCGTTTCTTCGACTGAAATGTTATCATCTTTTCAATGACAGAAAACATAGTGATGTTCTTTAATGAGATGACATATGATTATGCAAATGACGTTATAGTCTTCTGACAAAGATAGTTCAGTGATGAAGTTCATAGTTATATCTTTTCAGCGTTTCTGTGAAATCGAGAGAGAATGATGAAGTTCATTGATGCTATCTTTAGAAGCTTTGCTTCGTTGACAAGCATGACAGTTTCGAATGTATCATTGAATAGTAGCTCAATGATTTGATCAATAGTAGAAACGCTGAACTAGATCAATGATTCATTTATTGTCGAGATGAGAGATTGAAGATTGATCATGCACTTCTTGTAGTAATTTCGTGTGCATGTTCTCAGAGACTCACAGTAGGTCTTTTCTAAATAGAACGTCATCAATAATCTTGCAGTTCTTCAGTTTAGTGATATGAAATTTGAGCTTGTTTTCTTTCATAGCTTGTCTATATTCGCTGCAGAACTCATCTGTTTGATTAATCATTTATACTCGTTGATAAAGATTTGCTTTTGATTCAATAGATAGAACATCGACTCTATTGAGAGTCAGAATAGTCTGAAAACAATCTTCAAGACGCTGAGCTGATTCAGAGACGTTTGCTAGAGACATTCTGATTAAAGCATTGACTTTAGTGTTCATTTTGCCTGATTTAAAGATGATCTGAAAGTTGAACTTTGATAAAATGTTCAGATAGTTGACTTGTCATTGACTCAACTGTTTGTTTTTCATGAAGATCTTCAAAGTCTGATGATTAATGAACATCTGAATGAGTAGTTCAGTGCATTTCAGCTCAAGTCGTCAGTGTTCAAAGTATCAAATAATGACTAGCAATTTCTTGTCATAGATGTGATAATTGATTTCAGCGAGAATCATGCTTTTGCTGTAGAAGATCATTGAATGAAGAACTCTTTCGTCATTGTACTGAGATAGTATTTCATCTTTTACATAGTTTGAAGCATTGATCTTCAGAATAGCTTGTTGTTTGAGATCAAAGTGACGAAGTACTGAGATCGAGCTGACTTGTTTCTTTAGATTGTCAAAAACTTGAACACAGATCTCGTTTTAAACAAAAAACGTGTTCTTTCTAGTCAGCTGAATGAATGATTTGACTAGCTTCAAGAAGTTCTTAATGAAACAACGATAGAAGTTAACAAATCTCACGAAGCTCTGAATTTCTTTTAGATTGATTGAAGTGATTCAGCTGACTATGACTGTCACTTTGCTGAGATTCATACGAAAATCTAGTTCTGATATGATGACTTCTAGAAAAACAGTCTCTTCTACATTGAATTTGCACTTTTGAATATTCATCTGCAGTTCAGCTTCACGTAGTTGACTCAATACTAGTTTGACGTGATCTTTATGTTTCTTTCTCGTTTTGCTATAGATGAGAATGTCATCTAGATAGACTTGGCAAAAGTCGTTCAGAAAGTTTCATAGAACGTCATTCATATATTGCTGAAAAAAGATCGATTCATTAGTCAGTTTGAATGATAGCATCTTATATTTATATGCTTCTAAAGCAGTGATAAAAGTGATGTAATTCTTGCTATCAAGATGCATTCAAAGTTTGTTGAACGCTGATATGATGTTCAATCTAGTCAGATGCTTGCAACTTACTATTTTATCAATGATCTCATCTATCAGCGATAGAGAATATTTATTTCTTTTGAAAATGACATTTAGCTTTCAATAGTTTACGCAGAATCGAAGATCTTCATTTGCTTTGAGAGTGAATAGAACGGGAAAGAAATAAAGAGTCTGACTAGAAGTGATGAATTTCTTCAACAGATTCTCGTTTAAATACTTCTTTACTTTCAGAAGTTTGACAGAGAACATTTGATAGACTCGACAGCGAAAGAACGTTGAATCATTGATGAGCTCGATTTTATGGTCGTAGAAGCAATGAGAGAGTAGTTTATTCAATTGAGCTCGATCAAAAATATCTAGAAACTCATGATATTTCGATGACAGCTTCGCTTTAATATCTTTCAAATTTCAAGCCGTTTCATCAATTGAAGAGACGTTTAAAGCGTTCAAATCGCACTGAGTATTGTACGCGATTTTTCTATTGATGTTCGTCATGAATAGAGCAAAGACTTTGATCTTGTTCTTCTTTGAATGATTCAACAATGTTTTGAATGAAGCTGCGTTTATGCTTTGAATCGAGAATGACTCTTTTCGAATGAGTCGTTTGAGCATCATAAAGATCTTAGTCTGAATGATTGAAGAGAACGAAGATGATTGCAATCAACTTGAGTGCTTTGAATTGAGAGAAATCGAAAAAATCGAAATAGAAGTATTCAATTGATTCAAAAAAACAATGACGTCGTTTTGCATATTCAGTAATATTTCGTTTTTATTCATTCAGAGCTTACTCAATATGACTTCATGATGATCAATATCAGCTATCAACATTGATACAGTCAATTTCTTATGACTTTCGATGATGAGATTGAGTAGAATTTTATGAGTGATGATCTTCTTAGATATCTTCTCATCATAATCTCTTATTAGCTTCTCTTTTGCCAGTGATATAGATTGAATTTCCAGTTTCTTGCATACTTTATTAACTAGATTAAAATGTACGATCATGTAAATGATTGAATCACTGTCTATTAGAGAACAAAGACTGAAAGATTGATTCTGAGAGATGAGATGAGCATCAATTAGAAACGACTTTTCAAAGTAATTTTCTTTCGATAGAATTTCGTCTAGTTTGCACAAAGATATAATCTCTATTTCTTCAGTGACTTTTGAAGAGATGACTAGTTTTTTGAATCGAAATTCGAATTGAAATCAAAGCGATCATATTCATTGTTCACTGCATTGATTTTAGTAGATCAATTGAGACACTCTTTAGAGCTATGATCTGATTTATGACATACAAAACAACTTTCAACTAGAATGTTTGCTTCTTTGACGCTAGTTAAAATCGCGTCGCGCGACTTTAGATAATTGAGCTTCGAATGATCAAATGACTGCTGAGTGACAATAGTTGCTCTATGAAAGATAGTTTTTGAAAGATCATCAACGCGTTTGATCTTGTTCTTAATCTCTTGAATGACTTGCTGATCATTATTTAAATGAATCAGATAGAAATGAATTTCTTTTAGAAAATCAGATTGAACTAGTTGATTTACTCAAATGAATTGAAGACGAGAGTTGATTTTATCTTTCAGATCAACGATCAGTTGCTTTTCATGATAGTCTAGATAGAAAGATAGTCGTTGAAACTGAGTATAAAACTCGCTGAACTTCTTTGATTTTTGAATCAGATTGTAGTATTTTCTATGAAAGTTGACTTTCTTATTCAAATCATTGAACAACTGAGCTAGTTCTTTCAAAAGATCATCGACAATCTTATAAAGATTGACACAGCTGCGTTTGCATCTAGCTTGAGTGATCTCAGCTGCGTCATTGAATAATCTAGAATGTATATAGCTCAATTTGACTCATTCATTAGAAAAAAGATCAACGTTGATCTCTAGTTTATTCTGAATTTTTCCGTATCAATTCTCTTAAGTAGAGTTCTTTTCATCAGTAAACAGCGAAGAATCAGGTATTTTTTGAGATCTAGAACGCTCAGAGTAGATGAAATCAGAAGAAGTGTTTTCTTTAGCTTGAAGTCTAGTCTTCAACTCTTTGATTTCGTCTTCTTATTGTTTATTTAACTCGTAGAATCAATCTGTTTCTTCATTAAGAACTAGACTTTAAGTCTTTCAAATTTCGTAGAACATGAGAAGTATTATTGTTTCAGTGAATGATTCGTCATCTTCATGAATGAATGATGCAGCACTTAATGATTTCGTTCGTGATTTCAATAAATCAGCATCAGAGATTTGAGAGAAATGATTTCGAAATTCTTCAGAACACTCTTTAATAGATGAATGACTAAACATGATGAGATTTGTTTGAAAGAGAATTGAATGAATGACGATGCTTGACGATTGAAAAAGAAAGACGTATGAGATAATGTTTAATCTTCAACAAAGAAGATGAGATTTGTTTGTTGATTGATTGATTGATTTTCTAGCAAACAACGAAGATTCTTTATCATTGAATCTATCGATCGATTTGATTCTTGAGCAATTCACGAAGGTTTTTTATCGTGATTCTCGTAATCAAGTGAACTTTGCATACTTAATGAGCGATAAGTAGTTTAGCAATTCAAACAGTCTTGTTGTTGATTCTATTCAACTCTTTAGTGTTGTTTTATCTTTTGATTGTTGTTGATCATCAAGTAAATGAATTTCTTTAGACTCATTCTGTCTAGATGAGTATGTTGAATGAGTAATGAGATCAGTATCATGTGATTAATGAATTCTTAATATAATGTCAGAATCGTGTCTAAATAATACAATCAATGAAGATCAGAGTTGATAGTGCTTGATCTTTAGAAATAGCTATAACTGAATATTAAGAATACAGAAAAAGATTGATACAAAAGCTTCTATTTATATAATGTTCAGAGACTGCGCTAGACTTGAAAGAAATGTGTTTGTGACACAAGAAGAATGTGATGAAGATTTATTTTTTTATTTCTTTATTTCTTTATTAAGTGCATGCAGTCTATGACTATGACACTGTCTAAATGCTGTGTGTATATTAGATTACATGTATCTTGATCAAAGTCACTGCTTTATATCTTTTCATTGATCAATCACATTGATAGTTTGTGCAAACAAGCACTTTCAATCAAACAACTTCTTTCTCTCATGCTCTCATTTTCTCATTTCTTCGTGTTTTTTTCACTTTACTCTTCTGTTTTCAATAGTTATTTTCTTGTTGCAATTCAAGTATCTTTCAAGTACTTTAGCATTGCAATTCTTTCAATATTGATGATAAACAACGTCAATATAATGTTCATGTTTTTGAACTGTGCTTTTGCTTTAAGCTGTAACTGTTCTGCTCTATAATGTTTGCAGTTCAGTAGTAAGTGCTTCAACGTTTGTCTCGTCTTGCATATTTCATAGCATTTGTTTGAATTATTCTCTGATAATTGATGCAAATAGCTTTTGAAATAGTCATGTTTCATTTTTAGCTGTATAAACGTTGAAAATGTCAGTGTGTTTATTTTTCAAAACTTCTTTAGTAATCTGTAACTCAGATTCACTCTCGCTGTGTGCTTCTGATACTGATTTTCTTTTTTGATGCTGTCGTTTCATGCAATTAATTATTGCTTTTTTATCTCTTTGTTTATTTGCTTTTTGATGAAACTCATGATTGTTTTTTTCCTGATGTCAATTGTTGATCTTTTTCATGTCACGTCTTTGATCAATTGATTCACTGCTTCGTTTTCAATGATGTTTTTGCAACTCAATACTCACTGTATGCAAATATGACATCGATTTTGTTGCAGATTAATCAGATTTTATCATATGTTATTAAATAACTTCAAGTTAACATTGCTCTTTGCTTTTAGTCTTTGCAGCATCATTTGACTGTCTGTGTACACTTAAATTTCGCTGTCTTTAGATGCTTCTTCGCTGCATATCGCGATTGCATCATCAATAACTTGCAATTTTGCTTTCGTTATGATTATTTCATCAATCACACTTGTTGCTTTGCTGCATCTAACAGACTCATGCGTGAATATCATCGTGATTTCGATTTCTGTTTTGAGCTCTGCTATCTTTTTTTGAGTTTGCGATGCATCAATGTACATCACTATGTTTTTCGTCTTTTTGACTATTGTTTTCAGTTTTCTATAGTGTGTATTTATCGTTTTGCACATTTCATCTCTTGCAAATTCAATTTGCATCTTTGTCAGATATTCAATTTTCTGTATTGAACTAAGCGTTTTATGCACTTTGTTTAATATTCAATATATTTGTGTGAGCTTCTCTTTGCAATTCTTGACTTTTTGAGACAACTTCATCATTGACTCATTTCAATTCAGATAATTTGTCACGTTTAAATTCAAATTTAATTCAATGATGTATTAAGATGAATATGATATGAATGTTCGCTTTCTTGTCGAATGCTTTTTTAATAATTCAACTATTTTAATTGCATAGTTCTTACATTTTTGATCTAGTTGTACTTTCACTGACGAAATTTCAGTCTTTATTTGCATGACTTTTATGAGTGATGTTTGAAATGCTTTCAGTATCTTTCATAATGCTGCGTTCTGCAGCTTGCGAAATTTGATTGCGTGACTTTTTTGATTGTTTCATCAGATTTTGATGTTGTAGTCGCTAATGATTATGATGCATGCTAAATACAACTGTCTTTCTGACTTCACGTTTAGTTCTCACTCACTATTCATTAATCTAAAGAGTGAGTGTAGCATTCTTGTGACTGCAATGATTTTCGTTTGCACATGCATCTTGAAGTTGAGCTTTCGATTCAGTCAGACTTTTAATCATTGTATGCAGATCTTTGATTTTACGACTGTGTCATTGAGTAGCATAATTGTTTGATCGAGTGTCACTTTGTGACTTTCAAAATGAATCAATTCGAATTTTGAGTTATCAAATTGCACTGCGTTTTCATTCGCTCATGTAAATGCGATTTTCATTGTCTTTTTCAACTTTTTCACATTCTTGTCAATGCTCTTTCCTTCGACGTACAGTGCGATGTTGTCAATGTAGCTGAGTGACTGTAGATTTTCAATTCTTGCGCGAATCTTCAAGAATAAGTGTCGAATGTAAATTAAAAACAGAATGAGCGAAATAGATGATTCTTGCAATATTTCTGTGGAAATTTTCTTTGACTTCTGACGTTCTTCATCAAATGCTAAGTCAATGACTCGATTTTGTAAGAAGCATTTTACTCAGTTGATCAAATTGATTAATATCTTCTGTTTAATCAAGATCTTGATCAGCTGTTTCAACGTCACATGATTAAAGACATCTTTGACATCTAGCAGTAAGCATGTAAGCGTGTTTTCGCGACTTTTTGCCATTTGCGCGTCGTGTACTAGATTTAGTACTGCGTTTATAGCTGATCTTTGTTTTCTGTTCTTCATTTGATCAAAGTCTAGCAGCTTGTCATTTATTTTCGCTGTGTATGACAGTTGCATCACTATTAGCTTTTTCGCTATCTTGTCTAAGCAGTTTAGCAGTGTGATAATTCTGTATGTCTTTGAAATTGAATAATTCAATTTATTCGATTTTTTCAGAATGATTTTTGTGCCTTCGCGTTATATCTTTGAATGATAGTCACTTTTAATCATATTTGAATACATCAGATTGAAAATTTTCAATACACTTTTGTATGCTCGTTGCATGATTGCGAATGATATATCATCTGATTTGAATGCTTTTCTGAGTGCTGAGAAGTTAATAGCATGCTTAATCTTTCTCTCGATAATTCTTGATTACTGTATACTTTCGTTTAATAGTAAATTCTCATTGATTTGAACTTTCGAAGATGACAAATACATTGCTTTCAAGAATGTCTCGCATTTTTCGTTGAATTCAGTTTTCAACTTCTTTTGCGCATTCTGTATTGAGAATAGCTTTTCAATTAGTCATGATTTGATGAACTTATATGTCTGAAACACTTTCTTTTCTTTGACTTTGTTCAGAAAGTTGGTTCAGAATTGATTTTTGATCAACTTTATTGCATCATGATATGAATTTCACATTCACATTATTTTCGTTCATGCATCATCAGTTCTGCATCTTTTTCAACTTCGCTTTCTTGATGACAGTGCTTTTCGCATTTCGATAAGCTCATCGTTTCACCAGAATTTCGATTTTATGCATATTCGCTGTTTAAATACAAACAACTTCACTGCACTCTTGATGCATTCAATCAAGTAAATGACTTTTGTCTTTAAACTGATAGTTCTTTGCATTTTGATAATCATTTCATTCTTTGTCTTTTGTAAGTGCATGTTAAATTTCTTTCAGTCAACTTTTTGCAAGTTGTATGATGCATTTAGCGAATTTTCGATCAATTTTATCTTTTCTGTGACTATCATAAACAGAATTACTTCATGATTGAACTCTGTGTTTGCATCTTCATTCACATGTCAGTTCTTGATGTAGTTTTGCACACTTCTTGATGCAAAAGCTAAATCAATTACTGAGCTTGATCTTTTGAAATAACTGTGATAAGTGTTTATATTCAATGTATTAATCAGATTGCAGTCATGCATTCTTACTCAGTTTACTAATGCTTTCGTTCTAATGAGATTTGCAATCTTCGCGTTTCATCAGCTATGATGTGCATTAAAGTCTTCTGCAATAATAACTTTTTAATCGTTGTTTAGTCTAATCTTTGCTAACTTTCGCTCAATCATGTATGATTGCTTCTTCTTTGCGTTTTGTGCTTTTTCGTTATATATGTTGAGCAACAAAATCTCATTCGAAATTTTATCATTCACTATCATTATCGCTTGTATGTCTTTGCTGTTGACTATGTCTGATCTTGATGTGCAGATAAACTTTCTTGCGTTTTTCATAATAAATATCAGTACTTTGACTCAAGTCTTCTGAATATTTGATTTGATGCATATAAACGACGAATGCAAGATTGTTATATTCTCATCTTTCATTCATGATTCTTGCAGAATAACAATATTCGCTCTGATTTTCGCAAACTTCATGCATGCATGCATGATTTGCATTGATCTTGCGCAGTTGTGCTGTAGAATTCGAATATTCAATTCGTTTGCAAAGCTTTCGTCATTTGCAATATTTTGAGAGTTTTCTGATGTGATACTCATTACAATTTCTCGATCAGATGATCTTTTTGAGCGCTAATAGACTGAGCTGCCTGATATGTTTCACACATTACGCTATTTGCAAAGTGTGCATTTTGACAATTACAGCACTTTGATATCATGTGATTGCATGATTGCTGTTTTCTGCATGTGAGCAGCGAGCATTTATGCTTTCATGTCAGATGATTTCGTTCACAAAACAAGCATCTTGATGATTTATTGCACTTGTTTTGCAAATGTTCAAATGTTTGACATCTCTGACACTGATCGCTTGATCAATAATCTTGATATTCGATCATTTGATATATTGATCTCGCTGCTAGAACTTATTTTTTCAGATGTTTTTATGCTTCAACTTCGATTTTGAACATCAGTATCATCGAAGCATGATTCTTTCTTGCTCTATTTTCATCTTTTGATAATCATATCAAATTGATTATCAGCTTCAATTCAAAGTTGTACTTCTTTAACTCAATCTTCAGATATTTCATTTCAATCTTCATGTTGAAAATATCAATTTTCAGACTGTGTATCACTATCTTGTATCATTTTTCATTCTTCTTGATACTTTGACTTCAAATATATGCTTTCATATATCTTTTTGCTCTAGTAGAGCTTTCGCGATGTATTTCTCTGAAATCATCAGAGCAATATTGTTATCTCTTTGTATTTTAATCACTGTAGTGACTATTATGTCAGACTTTGCCTTCTTCAGTGCATTGTTCACTGCATTGCGCATTTTTATCGCTTGTAAGATTCAGTTCTCATTTTTCGAAGTAACTATCAATCTTCTTTCGCGATATAATATTTCTTGTGACTTTGACGAAAGTTTTTTGATGACTAGATTTCATTCGCTCGCTTTTGTATTTGCATTTGTCTTAATGTTTGCATCTGCTGATTAAGCTGTCTTTTGTGCATATGTTAACTTCGATGCAAATCTTTGCTTCATTTGCTTGTCTTGTGTTGTTTGTGAACTCTGCTTCGTCTACGAGATTTGCATCTTTCTCATCATTTGCTTTAAGTTGATTTCTTTTTCAATGTTTCATGCATTTTGCTGCACTATTTGCAGAATAGTCTCTAGTTTTTTGTTCATTTAACTCTGCAACGCATTCATCTGCTGTTAAATCGAATTCTTTATGCTTTCATTGCATACTTTTCTTATGTAGCTTAAGCTATGCTCGATGATCTTTTTCTGCTCTGACATTGCTGTTTCTAGCTGATTGATTGTGAATTCAGCTTTTTCTTTCAATCTTTTGACTAAAGTCTTCTTGTAGCTGATATCTTGATTTTCATCATTGTTATCTTTATCACTGACTTCTTTGTGTGAGCTTTTCATTGCTTTTCGCTTTTTTATTTCTTTTCATCTCATAATCACTTGCGTTGATTGTATATTCTCATTTGCATTTCGTCAGTTTATCGATGCGTCAATTGTCAATACATTCAATGAACTGAACACAATCTGTGTTCTTCTTTTCAATGATGTAAATGATTTTTGTTGACTGCAAAACAAGTCATTCATATTCTTTTGTAGCTGCTGTTCTGTTGACAAAGTTCAGCTACTTTCAATTGACTTTACGCGTTTCATCGTCAACGTTTTGAGTTTTTTTTCTGAGCTTTTGCTGATGCTGATGTTCGAGTCAATCTCTGCTCTCTGCAAAGATGCAATTAACGAGAGTGAGTTGTGTGTAAGCACATTCAACCTCAATGCTTCTTGCGAGAGTTCAATCTTTGCAAATGCAAGACGTTCTTTCATTCTTTCTTTTCACTTATATATCTCTTTTACTAAATCTAGTACATGATGCACAAATGATGAAAAGTTGAGAAAACACGCTTATGTAATGTAGATGAACAAGATGTTGATGAAAGAAAAGAGTGTTGAGAAAGAAAAAGAGATTAAGTCATATCTGAGTCAAATCTGAGTCAGATCTTGACTAGTCAGTCTTGTTCAGTCTTATCAGTCTTGATACACTCGTAACACATCAAAAGTTTGAATGACATTGAAACGCTGCGTGATGATGAAGCGCTGTGCGTTGATCGCGTGCAGAGTTTTCGCGATCGCGCAGACTTTGATAATCTCAATGCGCATGCTACAAGCAATCTGCACGCAGATGAGAAAGTCAAATAGAACGCAGAACTACGAGGGAAATCGCTTATAAAAATCATTCAATTCAGTATCTCGTCATCGCGATGACAAGAACTGAAACAGAACATTCTCATGTTTGATCTGTTGAGAGTGATTAGCAGAAAGAACTTGAATCATGAACATTCTTTAAATTTACGTGCTAACTACGTATAGATCTTGTTAAGACTGCGTGTCTGTTACTACGACATGAGCAACTCACAAGACTCGTTAAGTTCGACACGAGCAAACTCGAGAGTCTCATTAATATCGTTTAACAGACGTTCAGACACAGACATTCTATACGTGAGCAATACGCTGATGAGAAGACTTCGTTAAGAGAAGAGAAACACAAGCGAGTTAGTAAAGAATGATCAAACTACGCTGTCTGATTAAAAGTGTAGCATATGAACATCTTTGCAAGACATGATCGATCTGCATGAGAAAGATCTCTACAGATAACGCGAAACAGATGAGTTGCACGTCTTACAAGCGAAGCGAGCGTCTGCGAAACGTGATATACAATGACGATGACTGTCGATCTTGAGAATCTCACTTCTTCACTGATCTCTGACTCTTGAATGTCTTGATGATAGAGTCAATCTCTAGTCGAAGACATCGTCTGTATAGCTTGAGAAAACAGTAGCGTGTGTCGATGTGATTAAAGAAGAAATCGATTGCGATACGTCTGCGACTCATGCTTAAGAAGTAAACTGTCAAAATCTGAGCAGTGAGAGATCTCGTTCATCTTGAACTGTGAACCTGTCGCGAGAAAACTCTCTGAGTAACCTCTCGAGCCTAAGGGGAAAACCAGCATAGAGATCGTGCTCTATGTATGTTGCATGCAACATATACAACATATTTTCGATAGAAATTACCAGTTATCGACAACATGAAAGCAATCATCATAAGCTTCGTCAAAAAGCAAATTTGCAAAGAGACGAAATTACAATGGTTAAATGTCTGAAAAAGCAGCATCAAGAAGGAAAATCAGTATCAAAAGCACATATCGAATGTGAATTTAAGTCATAAATCACTAAAAGAGATGAGAAAAATCGATAAACTAACGTTTTCAATCTTTATTCAGCTGAAAATGAAACATGACTATTTCAAGAGCTATTTGCATAGATTATCAGAGAATAATTCGAACAAATGCTATGAAATATGCAATGCAAGGCAAACGTCGAAGCATTTACTGCTGAACTGCAGGCATTATAAAGCAGAGCAGATAAAGCTTAAGAAAAAAGCTCAGCTCAAAAACACAGACACTATATTGACACTGTTCATCATCAAAATTGAAAGAATTGCAACACTAAAGTATTTGAAAAATACTTGAATTGCGACGAGAAAATGACTATTAGAAACGAAAGAGTAGAACGCGAAGAGTGCGAAAGAACAAAGAAAAACGAAAGTACGATGACGAGAGTTGAGAAAGAGCGCTTGTATGCACAAACTATCGATGTGATTGATCAACGAAAAGATATAAAGCAGCGACTTTGATCAGGTTACATGTAACTTAGCATACATACAGCGTCTAGACAGTGTCATAGTCATAGACTGCATGCACTTAATGAAGAAATAAAAAAAAAAAACGCTCGTAACACTATGAGACGTTGACTTCATGAACTATCAAGTCATCATCTCAATCACAAAGAATCTTAAGGCAACAGCGAGAATAATGATGAAAATGAAGCTGCTGAAGCAGTTTAGAATGACAAGAACACTCATTCTTTAACATGCAATCATCGCAAACAAATTTGATACATAGTTTCAGTTTTATTGTCTCAACTGCATGTAGCAGTTGTATAAACAGCAAGCGACTTTCTATCTCAGAGAATTTTGTTCACTCAACATACATAGCATAAAGTCTCTCATGAATTGATCTAATTGATGTCACAAGAATGTATAAATTTATTAATAATAATAATAATAATAAATTCATACATTCTTGTGACATCGATTAAATTGACTTATGAGAAACTTTATGCTATTTGTATTGAGTGAACAAAACTCTCTGAGATAGAAAATCACTCGCAGTCTACACAACTGCTTCACGCAGTTGAAACAGTGAGTTTTGAGACTATGTATCAAATTTGTTCGCGTTGATTGCACGTTAAAGAACGAATGTTCTAGTCACTTTAAATTGCTTCAAGAGCTTCATTTCTATCATCATCTTCGCTATTGCTCTGAAACTCTTTATGATGACGATGATTATTTAATAGTTCAAGAAGTCAGCATCTTGTAGCATTCTTGATCGCAGATGCAATCAGTTCAAGCAATGCATGAGTACATGCTTCGTCATCTGATGACTTCATTCGCAGTTGCATCGCAAGCTATTCATGTTTGAAACGTTTCTAGAGTGCAGATAAGCATTCAGATCTATGCGTTCAATTCTGATGTGCATTGCAAGAGTGCTTTCTGCTTTCTGAAGATCATCACGCATCTTTATCATTTTATTGCTCAGATGCAATCTTTGTGTTGAGATTGCATTAACATTTGCAACGCGTTCTCTGTACTTTTTTCATCATTGATTTCATTGATCTTTGTGATACTGCGTTATTGCGATGCTATTGCTTGTTGAAATCATTGTGAAGAAGAGAGTGTGTCATCTGCATCTTGACTGTATCTTTGCATCTTCTTGAATGAAGACATTCAGAAGTACTATTTTCTTAATGACGAGTGAGCGAGAAATGACGCGATTAACTTTCGTCAAACAAACGTGTATTAGTTTGCATGCTTATCTGATCTCTTGCGTTCAATCATTGACTTAACTGTGTAGCGTGATCTTGTTCTGTAGCATGTTCAAATGAACATGTAGCAAACTTATGTATGTTTTTGCCTCTAGAGTTTCAATGTTTACTCTTTTGAATGCTTCTGCTACATGATGCAGAGTCTGATTCTGAAGTGTTTCTAGTCTGCATTCTTTGCTCAACAGTTCATCTTTCTTGTCACGCTGATGTTAAACTGATGCTTCGAATGCAATTTCTGATCTCACTACTGCTGAGTATACTTTTTATTATTATTATTATTATTATTATAAACTTTAAAAAGTTCACTTTAGTGATAAAGAATTCACACTTCTTTAAGCTAGCATATAGCTTGAATTTTCTTAATTTCTCAAGAATTTGCTTCACATGATTTACATAATCAATCTTCTTTATGAAGAAAATTAAAATATCATTCAAATAAATAATTGTAATTGTAATTGTAATTCATACACTCTTGTGACATCAATTTAGACTCGATTCATGAGAAATTCTATGCTATTTATATCGAGTGAACAAAACTCTCTGAGAGAGAAAATTACTCGTCGTTTATACAACTGCTTCACGCAGTTGAAACAATGAGATTGACACTGTGTTATCAAGTAATGAATCTATAGCTTCTATTCAGCGTGTGATGCTTGAGTAAACTCTTGATGAAAGTGTCTGTGCTGTTTAATTATGACGCATTGTCTTTGCTTTGCTTTTCATTGATGATATTCTATACAACGATGTTTCGATTCGATTTTCAATTCAAAGACGAAAGACGTTTTCTTTGCACTCGTGATGCTCATGATTGTAACGTATGTAAAGCTGTGTTCTCTTACTCAATGATTGTCATTCATTGAGCAGAGAAATATGTGATGAAAGAGAGATGCACATGATGAGAAGATAAAGTATGATTGTACTGAGTAACTTTTTTCTTCTCTTGATTTAACTTGTGTCACATAGACGTTGAATGAATTGTTAGTATAAACATGCAATCACAATCATTCAATGTTTGACTCTGATCAATGAAAGAGAATGCATTCTGATCATTCTCTTGAACTCTCGATTTTTTATGTGAATAGATAAATAACTTGACGTCAAGTAAAGAAGATGAGCTCAAGCTCTCTCAATATATCAGCATGATCAACGAGTCACTACTTCTTCAAGCATTGTAGTCACGTCTTTCAATACTTGAAACAATTATTTTATCTGATATCTTTTCATCAATTACTTGACAACATTGTTGATATGATGAAGACGTTTCAATATCAACGCAGTTGATGAGTTGCAAATTCTTCAATCACTTGTAATCACAACTTGCAGATTCTTCATCTGAGTTGTCTTTTTCACTAGTAGTATCTTTTCATCTCTTACTGACATTGACATGTCATTAATCTTCTTCGTAGATTGATTGTGACTGTTAGAAAAAATGTTGTCGCATGAGTGAAAACTCTGCATGACAACTTTTTTGACTACGCAACATTCTAACATCATTTGAACTGCGTTGAATTGAGATCTCTTGACTCTTTTAACTTCTATTCAAACACAGAATAGAATCAAAAGATTCATAGTTGACATCACGTACAGATGAATCTCGTTGTCAGTCAAATAAATAATATAAAAGTCATTTAAAAACTTTGTAATTTAATTGTAATTGTAATTGTAATTCATACACTTTTGTGACATTGATTTAAACTCAACTCATGAAAGACTTTATGCTATTTATATTAAGTGAACAAAACTTTCTGAGAAAGAAAATCACTCATCATTTATACAACTGTTTTACGCAGTTGAAACAATAAGATTGACACTGTGTTATCAAGTAATGAATCTATAGCTTCTATTCAGCGCATGATGCTCAAGTAAACTCTTAATGAGTGTCTGTGTTGTTCATTTATGACACATTGTTTTTGCTTTGCTCTTCATTGATGATATTCTATACAACAATGTTTCAATTCGATTCTTGATTTGAAGATGAAAGATGTTTTCTTTGCACTCGTGATGTTCATGATTGTAACATACGTAAAGCTATGTTCTCTTACTCAATGATTATCATTCATTGCGCGAAGAAATATGTGATGAAAGAAAGATGCACATGATGAAAAGATAAAGTATGATTATACTGAGTAATTCTTTTCTTCTCTTGATTTGACTTATGTCATGTAAACGTTGAATAAATTGTAAGTATAAATATGCAATTGCAATCATTCAATGTTTGACTCTGATTAATGAAAGAGAATGCATTCTGATCATTTTCTTAAACTCTCAATTTTTCACATAGATAAATGTATGACTTGATGACAAGTAAAGAAGATGAGTTCAAGTTTTCTCAGTATATCAGCATGATCAACAAGTCACTACTTCTTTGAGCACTGTAATCACAACTTTCAGACTGAGAACAACTATTTTATCTGATATCTTTTCATCAATTACTCAATGATACTGTTGATGTAATGAAGATGTTTCAGTATATTAACACAGTCAATGATTTGCAAATTCTTTAATCACTTATAGTCATGACTTTCATACTGAGAACAACTATTTCATTAAATATCTTTTCATCTTTTACTGACATTGACATGTCATCAATTCTCTTTGTAGATTGATTGTGACTATTAGAAAGAATGTTGTCGCGTAGGTGAAAACTCTGCATGATTGACTTTCTTACTTACATAACATTCTAACATCATTCAAATTGCATTGAATTGAGATCTCTTGACTCTTCTGACTTCTATTTGAACACAAAATAGAATCAAAAGATTCATAGTTGACATCATGTACAGATGAATTTTGTTGTCAGTCTTAAAAAAAAATCTTTGTTAAAATTTTATTAATATAAGTAATTGTAATTGTAATTCATACACTCTTGTGACATCGATTTAGACTCGACTCATGAAAAACTCTATGCTATTTATATCGAGTGAACAAAACTCTCTGAAAGAGAAAATCACTCATCGTTTATACGACTGCTTCACGCAGTCAAAACAATAAGATTGACACTGTGTTATCAAGTAATGAATCTATAGCTTCTATTCAGCGTGTGACGCTCAAGTAAACTTTTAATGAGTGTTTGTGTTGTTCATTTATGACGCATCGTCTTTGCTTTGCTCTTCATTGATGATATTCTATACAACGATGTCTCGATTCGATTTTCGATTCAAAGATGAAAGATGTTTTCTTTGCACTTGTGATGCTCATGATTGTAACGTACGTAGAGCTGCGTTCTCTTGCTCAATGATTGTCATTCATTGCGCAGAGAAATATGTGATGAAAGAGAGATGCACATGATGAAAAGATAGAGTGTGATTGTACTGAGTAACTCTTTTCTTCTCTTGATTTGACTTATGTCACGTAGACGTTGAATGAATTGTTAGTATAAACGTGCAATCGCAATCGTTCGATGTTTGACTCTGATCAATGAAAGAGAATGTGTTCTGATCGTTCTCTTGAGCTCTTGATTTTTCACGTAGACAGATATATGACTTGACGTCAAGTAAAGAAGATGAGCTCAAGCTCTCTCAGTATATCAGCATGATCGACAAGTCACTACTTCTTCGAGCACTGTAATCACGACTCTCAGACTGAGGTCGACTATTCTACCTGATATCTTTTCATCAATTACTTGATGACACTGTCGATGTGATGAAGACGTTTCAGTATATCGACGCGATCGACGAGTCACAAATTCTTCGATCACTTGTAGTCACGACTTTCATACTGAGATCAACTTTTTCACTAAATATCTTTTCATCTCTTACTGACATCGACATGTCATTAATCTTCTTCGTAGATCGATTGTGACTGTTAGAAGAGATGTTGTCGCGTAGGTGAAAACTCTGCATGATCGACTTTTTCGCTTACACAACATTCTAACATCGTTCAAATTGCGTCGAATTAAGATCTCTTGACTCTTCTGACTTCTATTCAAACACAGAATAGAATCAAAAGATTCGTAATTGACATCATGAACAGATGAATCTCATTATCAGTCTTATTAATATAAGTTTGAAAAATGATAAATGCATTGATTAAATTAAATGACATGATCATATATTTAAAGTGATCATAATGAATATTAAATATCATCTTTCACTCATCTTCATGTTGAATTCTGAAATGATGATAAACATTCTTTAAATTTAACTTAATAAACTGCTTGATTTTACTGAATCTGTCTAAAGTTTCACTAATTAAAGACAGTGAATGATGATTCTTTACAATAATTTTGTTCAAATTTCAATAATTTATACATAAATGAAGATTATCATTCTTTTTGAGAATGAATAGAATAAACACATCAACTAAGCTGATAAAATGCTTAATTCATTCTTTTGCTAAAACATTGTTTAAATACTGTCTTAAAGTCATTAACTCTGTGTTTGATAAATTATAAAATAATTCATATGATGATTTTGCAGTGATTTCAATTGCATGATCATGATCTTCATGCAAAGACAATTTGTTGATACTTTCTGTCAAGAATACATCTTTATACTCTTTCAATTCAACAAGTAAAGTTTGTGTTTTAAGCGCATTTGTGATACAACTCATCATGTTATTCATTACTTTCACTTAATGTTCAATGATCAATTCTTTGACAACATTGATCATGATAAAAGCATATACAGTAAACTTCTTCTATAAAGCTTTTGCAAACTTTTGTGCAATGAATAACTTGAATGCATACTCATTCATGTCAAAACATCATGTTCTTATGATCATGTTTATTCAAATATGCTTGAATTGCATATTCAATATACTCAAGATCAAGAAAGATTCTTTCTTGTCAATAATATAAAAGATACTTATATCTTTCTTTTCTATGCTTCAGCTGTTTATAAGTCAATAATGCATCTTATAAACATCATAGCAATAAATATTCTGATCATTCATTTAAATAAATCTTGAAAGATTAACATTCAGCAATGACATACTCTGCTTAATGATGAAACGTTGATTAATCACGTTCATCTTGATGTTGATATTCATGTAAATCTTTATTTCTATCTTCTGATTTCTTTGAATTACATGCTCTTTATATATAAAAGTCTTTATGAAGATAACTTCTTGTTTTTTTCTTAATGATTTGAAGCATTCATTAAGAACTTGTCTTTTCTTGAAATCTTAAAATGATTTATATGCAACATCAAATCAATAAATACTCAATTTACATTAAATTCTTTTGATTTATTCTTGATCTTTTCATCTTTATAATTAATAATGCTGAAACAATCACAACGCACGCATCACAAATTTTAAAAAAGAGCACTACAAACAAGACAGAGTGAATCTAGAAGATGATTGAACGACAATGAATTGCACAAATCGCAGCAATGCTGATTCAAAGATAATTGTGAGTGACGTTGATTTATCACAAGAAAACAGAGATGTGAAGTTGAAATGCTCACGCAACAATGAAGAAAATGTTGCTAACATTATTGATCTACTAATAAAGATATCAACGTTAGAGAAAGAGAAAAGCAAAGATCATTCGTGAAAAGAGATAGCATTGAAGCTGATTTGATGTCTTCAACTCAACTCAGAAGAAAAACATCATGCAAATCAGAACGCGTTTATTGCGAAGAATGTACAGAAACTGAAGACATCAGTTCAACTGCTTAACAAGCAGTTGCATACATAGAGAAGCACGCGTCTTTCAACGAAAATCACGTCATGAGCGAACGTGACAAGAGAAGAAATAGCGACAAGAAAGCAACATTTCAGAGATGACTTATTGTTGCTTTGCAAAAGATGAGAAGTCATGATTAAAATAATGAACAGAAGAGAAATAGAAAAGATACAGAAGAAGTTAATTGAACAGATTCTACAGAGAATTGCAGACGTGTTGACAGATCAAAGAAATCTAATCATGTCACTTTGCAAGCTGAGTAGCGATGATATTTTTCTTCACGCAGTCAGCTCAGATGCTTAAGCAAATCTGAAAAAGACTCAAACATAAGCAAAAGAAATCGCAAGTTCAACATGCGTAGCACGTTGAATCTTTGCAGTGCTGACATATGAAGTACATACTACAATAAACATGAGCAATCAGAAAAAAATCATTGAAAGACTGGTAAAAGATAACGCAAAACTTCATGAAGATTTGAAAGTTCTAAGAATAGTCTGACTCAAGAAGATAGTAGAAAGCAAAAAGACTCATTCATCACTCATTGTAAAGATCACAATCAAAGTGATGATAAATCAACTAATGAACGTAAGCATGCTGAACTTGTATCAAGAATGTGCATGCAAGCTATTTGAAAAGAACTGTTGCATCACACAGTGCTTCAGATGTCATGAATTTGATCACATGACTAAGTTTTGCAGAAAGAATCAGCGCTGCGAAAAGTGCGCAGACAAGCATCATATCAAGAAGTGCATGATGTCTTCAAACAGAAGACGTTGCATCAACTGCAATGAAAATCACGAACTCTAAAGATGCATCTGTTTTAAGTGACAACAGCAAATGAAACAAACGTTCAAAATCTATAGAAATAGATCATTCAAATACTTTGAAACATCTAAATACAATTGCACACTCTTCTCACTATTTCTGAACTCTTTAGATTCAACGAACTTTTTAGATTCAACAAACTCTTCAGATTCAATAAACTCTATCAATTCAACAAACTTCTCAAGCTCAGCAACAGTCATGTTGAAAACATGCAGTTGAATCGTTGATGAATCAGCTTGACAGATAGTAAAGATCAAGAAAAGATGAGTCAATCTTTTCTCTTGCATGAATAATGACTTCAACAAGACAACATCTGAGCAGATTCAGAAACGTTCAATCAGAAAGCGAGAAAGATTCTTGATGATTGAAAGCATACAAAGAGTTTTCTCATTGCAGAGTCAACAACAGCTACAAATAACTTTATGATAAAACAATTTTTTTTACAAATTCTACAGTACAACATCAGAAAGTCATTAAGAATTCAAGAATCATTTTTAATTAACAGAAAAGTTCGCGAATTCAACATAGTAACTATACAAAAGCAAGATTGCAACAACAATGATTTACAGTCATTTAGCTCAGCACACAACTTTTTTCATCTAGTGAAAAACTCGTCATCTCAATCAACAACATGCATATACATTAACAAATGTCTAAGATTCAATCAATGAATAGTAGAAACAGCTGAGTCAGACATTTGCTTAATCAGAATATTAACTTGCAACGCAGATGACAAAACGCAGACGCTAAGACTTTTAAACATTTACAATTCATGCTCATTGTTTACTACATTCACAGAGAAATTTTTAATCATTTCTCGTTTGAATGAACTACTCAAGAATGATTGCAAACAACTGATCATAGAAGATTTCAATCTACATCATTCTCATTAAGAAAAGCGAAGATGCTTCACTCGTCATATGATGACTAATACTCTGCTAAACATCATTACAAACACAAGACTGAAATTATTGTTGAAATTAAACACTATTACTTGCAAAACTCACAATCAATTTACAATGATTAATCTAGTCTTTAGCAGCGAGAAAATACAATTCATGACACGCAAGTGCAAGATACAAATCAATTTGCATCAAAGATTAAATCATCTTTTGATCATCACAGAGTTATGTTTACAAACAATCTCAGTGCAGCTCTTGACTTAATGACTTTGAAAAAAATTGAATACAGAAGCATTGAATACTTATTTGCAAATACATCTATCTTTGAAACACTCTCTAGATGACAAGACTATGATGAATGACAAAGTGTGCAAGATTATTAGAGTGTTACAAAAGATCATTGAGAAATCTACTCTTTTGACAAAATCATTAAATTGAGCAAAAGACTTTTGAAATCAAAGCTGCTTCGAAGTAGTAATGAAATCAAGATGACTGCAAATCATATGAAAAACGTAAGATACATTAGAAGCATGAAATGAATATCTGAAGCATAATGATCATAAAAACAAGATCATTTAACAAACAAAATGCACACACTTCAGATCACAAATGCATGAGCTGAGTGAAACATTCAAATCAATATGACGCTTTGCAAAATGAGCTAGAATCGAAAGTCAGTTATCTAAAAAGCTTTCTCAGTTTTCATCACTGAAGCGAAGCAACATTGATCATATGACAACAACATTCAAGAAAAAAATCGAGATACTGCAAGAAAAGTTCTTTCTCTCATCTTTTTAAGTGAATGTCAACAACATCGCAGAGTCATTCATATCTCTGACAGTCTCATTCAATTCACGCATCACAGAAGATGAAGTGAAGCAGACAATCAAATGAGTAAAAGCAAACAAAGTGTCAGAAACTAGACTGAACTAAAGATTCTATCAATATAAAGAATTGATTATTATATTACTTAGACTAAATACAGAACAATACATCAGATAATGTACAAGACGAAAGACAAGAAACGAAAGAAAAGAATGAGAACTCAACTTTTATATACATGAATTGAGTAATGTCAGAACTGAGCAGCAGTTTTATGACTTAAGATTGCAAAGACATGAAACAGGTTTTAATGTGACTAAATTAAGATGACGATGACTAGGTTAGTGACTTAGTTCAATGAATCAAGACTTTCTAAGATATTGATGATACTAGATCGAATTGACGATATATTCTATGCTCTGAGCTGAGATGATGATCTGACATCATGACAGTAGCTTCTCTCTCAAAGACTGAGCTTCTGCAAGATGATGAAGAGAACAAGATGAGATGAGAATTGAAACTAAATGAGATGAGATGTAAGTGAGACAAGACGAGAGCGAGACGAGATGAGAAAGAATCAAAGACGACAACGAGAACTGAAACTAAACGAGATGAGACAAGATGAAATACAGCAAGACGCATTTTATAGTGATGAAGCATTGATGAAATGAAAATACATCTGAGCAAGATGTCTGAGCTGAATCGATGATGAATATTGAACTTAAAGTTCTTGACATTGACATTGAGACATCATACATGATATTACGTGTGATTCTTCGACGACAAAGTTGACGAGATGAAATTCATCAAGCATTTGCTCACAGTTATCTAGAAGATTGAAAGATTTTCAAGTAGAAAAGTGATCTTCTCAATCAACATAATACTTAAGCAAAGATGAATTGTAGCATCTATCAAGCTTGAAGTTTAGTATGCTGTTTACATATCAGAATCTTTCGTCGTTTTCAATGATGACGAGTTCTCAAAGTTTTTGACATTAACTTGAAAGAAGATTATTTGCGATGTGACTCAGAAGAGTAGCATGAAAGATTGAATGAACTTTCATAGATGTTGAAAGATCTAACTTGATGACTAGAAAATTTTGCTCAAAGACATGCTTGATCTTGAAGAATTCAACGTTACAATCATCTAACTTGACAGCAAGATGAGCGATGCTAAGATTGCAAGCATTCAGTCAGACTTTATCTTCGACGAAGTATTTAAAACAAGAACGACGAAAAAGATTGACATTGAACTCATAAATGACTTGAGCTATGAGCATCTCATCACGTAAATGATCAGTCAGTTCTTTCATCTTCTTGATGAACTCTTTGACATTGATTAACTTGTCTCAAGCTTGTGTTAGAATCATGTCTAGAGCAAGTCATAGAAATACAGGTAAACGAAGAATAAATCAGGTAAACGAGAATTCAAAGCTAAAGAGCGAGATCTATCTAGGTGCGAAGACTATATGTACAGAAGAAAGAGTGAGCGCTAGACTCGATAGAATCTAGGCTCGCTTAAAGAACACACGTTTCAGTAGAAGACTGAGCACGCTCGTAACATTACTCTTTCCCCTTCAGTCAAGCAATGATCTCATTGCTTCAATCAACTTCTTTCTTTCTTGTTTGTTTTGCTATCGTTCTATTTGAGCGTTTCAAGCTCATTTCATCAGACGTTTCAAGTCTATTTCTTCTTGTCGAATATCATTGAAGCAGACTCACTTCTGATTCAGACCTACTACATCGTAGAGCTTGTTTTTTTCATGTCTACTACACGCATGTAGTAGAGCTTGTTCTGTTCATGTGACGAGCTCAGTCAAGAGGTCAACTATCGACTTGTCATTGTAGCAGACTCACTATTCTTGTCATTCAAGCAGACTCTTTCTATTCAGCTTCAAATATTCAATGATGAACGAGTTTCAACTCATATCTTCATGATTTCAGACATGTAGTATATGTTTCATTCTCTCAAGACATATAGTACATGTTTCATTCTGTCTGCAGTACATATCATCTTGCTGTTGCCGTCAATGTTGTAAATAGAGATAAATCGTAGAAGATGCAAATAAAGAAAGATTCGTGACTGAATTTGATTTTGAATGTCGTTCAAGCAGACTCACTATCGAGTGACGAGCTCAATGACGAGATCAATCGTTCTTTTGTCATTGTAGCAGACTCACTTCTGATTCAGACTTATTGCATTTGATAACGCTTGTTTCGTTCATGTCATTGAAGCAAACTCACTATTGAGTGATGAGCTCAATGACGAGATCAATCATTTTCTTGTCATTGTAGCAGACTCACTTCTGATTCAGGCTTATCACATTCGATAGCGCTTGTTTCGTTCGTGTCATTGAAGCAGACTCACTATCGAACGTGTCGTTCAAGCAGACTAGCTATCGAGTGACTGACTCGATCAAGAGATCAATATTGAACGTGTCTTTGAAGCAAACTCACTGTCGATTCGTGTCTTTCAAGCAGGCTAGCTATCGAGTGACTGACTCAACGACAAGGTCAATTCTTGTCTGTTATTGTAGCAGACTCACTTCTGATTTCTGTCTGCAACGCGTTGCAGAGCTTGTTCTGTTCATTGATCATCTCAATGATGAGATCAATATCAGACGCGTTCTTGAAGCAGAGCTTGTTCTGATCGCGTTTATCACATTCGATAGTGCTCTCTGTTTCTGTCTATTGCATTCAATAGAACTTGTTTCGATTTCTGTCTATCGCGTTCAATAAAGCTTGTTCTGTTCAATGATGAGCTCAGTCAAGAGATCGATCGAGGTTTTCTTGTCTGCAACATGTGACAGAGCTTGTTTGATTCGATGACAAGCTCAGTAAAGAGATCAACTATTGTCTTCACATTTACTACATGTCTGTAGCAAAGCTTCTGCTTTCGATCATAGAGCTGCAAAAACCGGCTCAACTAGAAAGAGAATCACTGTCGTGTGATATGTACGAAGCTTTGAATAATGTTAGAATCATGCCTAGAGCAAGTCATAAAGATACAGGTAAACGAAAAGTAAATCAGGTAAACGAGAATTCAAAGCTAAAGAGCGAGATCTATCTAGATGCAAAGACTATATGTACAGAAGAAAGAGTGAGCGCTAGGCTCGATAGAGTCTAGGCTCGCTCAAAGAACACACGTTTCAGTAGAAGACTGAGCACGCTTGTAACAGCTTGAAACATAAGATTCTCTGACAGAGATTCAAAAAGCTCAAAGTTTAGACGTAAGTTCTGACTTGTATTGATCAAGAAGAAGAATGCTAAAGTGATTGATGAAGATGCATTATTGATCGCGAATTCGATTTTGAAAAGTCACTTAGCTCAGTCATCTTGCATGTAGTTGACATAGACTCAAAGATAATGCTTCATGACAGCATTGAATCTCTCGATTTGATCATTGATCTCAAGATGATATGCTGTGAATAACTTAACATTTATCTTCAACATCTTACACATATGCTTTCAGACATCAAAGATGAATTGTGTGTCTTGATCAGACATGAAGAACTTGAGTAAATTATGATGTTTTCAAACATGAGCATAGAAGCTGTTGATAACTTCTTCAACTTTCATAAAGATGATGAGAACTAAATGTCTCATTTTGCTAAGATGATCAACGAAGGCTAGCACATATTTATATGTGATACTCATGAAGATACTGAGCGATAAAGAATCTACATAGTTCATGAAGACATCACGTCAACGACGTTTGAAAACTGAAAGAGAACACAATCATTCTTGAGTTCATTGTTTAGAGAACTTAAAACGTGTACACACGTGACAGTTTTGTACAAAGCGCTAAACATACTTATATATGTTGAGTCATCAATAGACTTAACTGATCAGTTTATAGCTCTTGACTCTTTCTGAATGATCATTGATGACATTGTCATGAACGAGCTGAATAATACAAAGACGTAGTTTATCGAAGTTGAGTACATATCTTCTCTCTTGAAAGTACAGATGATTCTTGTATTCTTCACACTCAACTAGAGAGATCTTGTTATAATGACGTGCTTCATTGCAAAGCGCTTCGATTATCTGAACTGCGAACGTATCATTGACTTCAACTTGTTCTCACAGTGTCTGAGTGAAAGTATCAGCAGAATCTTCATCAAGATTCAAGATGTCTTGATCTAGCTGAGATTCTAGATGAGATTCAACGTCTTCAACGTTGAATTCTTCAACTTCTAGATTCATGAAAGCTAAAGTCAGCGAAAGAACTGAAAAGATTGAAAACAGATGTAACTGAACTGAATCTAAGACGATGATTTGTGACTGAAGCATCATGACTTTGATGTCAAGAGCATCAAAGACGAGATTCTTAACAATCTTAAGATTTAAAACATGAGTTTTCAGAATTGTCTGATATTGATATTAATGTCAAGAATTGAATGTATTTTTCTTCTTAAAAAGATCTTCTGAGTGACGTGTCAAAGCATTTAATTTATCATCAATCTTGTTGAAGCAATATGTGATGCAATAGTTGAATCTAGACAGAAACTTTCTTCAACAAGCTTGATGATGACTCAACTGCTTAGTTGACATAAAATACTCAAGGTTTTTGTGATTTGTGATCATCTCAACAAAACAGATAAAGTCTTCAAGCTCTGAGTATCATTCTTTGAATGTGCAAACAATGATCATGAGTTCTTTATCGTAGATCTCGTAGTTACACTCGACTGAGTTATGCTTCTTGAAAAAGTAAGCGACTGAATGAAGAACTTCGTTCTCATCATACTGAGAGAGAATGTCTTTGAACACATAGTTTGAAGCATTGATTTCTATCACAATCTTGTGATCTGAATTGTAGTGACGTAGAATAACATCAAAAGTGAACACTTTCTTAAGAATGTTGAATGTCTTCTGACATTTCTGAAATCAGACAAAGAGTTCAATCTTTCTGATGAGATGAGTGAGCGAGTTAGCTATTCTGCTATAGTCGTAGATAAATCTTCTATAAAAGTTCATGAAATTTAGAAAACTCTGAACGTCTTTAATGTTGATTAACGTAAGTCAGTTGACAATGATGTTTATCTTGAATGAGTTCATCTTGACTTCTTCAATGATGATTATCAATTCTAGATACAGAACTTGAGTGACATGAAACTTACATTTGATTATATTCATCTGAAGATCTGCTTCTCACAGCTTTCGCAGAATAAGTTTGACATGAATCTCATGCTCGAGTTCATTGTTTGAATAGATCAAAATATCATTCAGATAAGCGATATAGAACTTATTTAAATGTTCACAAAGAGTATTGTTGATATACTTCTGAAACGAGACAAGCTCATTGCATAAATCGAAGAGCATGACTAAATACTCAAATAATTCAAATCGAGTGCGAAAGATGATAAGAGCTTCGTCTTCTTCTTTGATTCAAAGATGATTGAACGTGAAGATGATATCAAGCTTGATAAAGATTTTGACTCAACTTAAGCGATTCAGCGTTTCTGAGATCAGAAACAAAGAATATTGATTTTTGATAATAATAGCGTTCAAATCTCGATAGTTCACGCAGAAGCAAAGTTCTTCTTCAAGTTTCTTGACGAAGAGAACAGAAGTGATTGTCTGAAAGTGACTGACTTGAATGAATTCTTTGCTCAGATTTTCATTTAAATAACGTCAAAGTTCTAGAATTTCATCACGACTCATGTTGTACAAAGCAAAGACTGAGGGTTGAGCATCTTCTTTAAGATGTATGACATGATCATAAGCTCAATGCAAAGACAAAATATCAACGTTCTTCTTGAAGAAGATATTTAAAAACTTGAAGTATCTGAACGAAAGAATTGTGACTGAGTCAACGTTCTTGCTTTGTTGATAGATCTCAAGATCTTCTTGAGTCGTGAATGTAGTCAAATGAATTTTCTTTTTCATTTAATGAAGACTTCAACTGTGATTTTTAGCATAGATGCTATTCTTGAAGCGAGATGAAGACTGAGCTGACAAAGTTGCGTCACGCGACTTTGACTCATTAGACGAGACTGAATCAAGATTTAGAAAGTCATCGATTTTCTTTAGAATAATGCTAAATACTTCAATGTCTTTGTCACGAGTAGCTCAATCAAAGCATCGAGCTCTCAACTCAACTATGTCAAGTTGTGTAGAAGATTGATTGCATTGATCTGCTTGAAAGATATTAGAAGTTCTAGAAGAAGAAGAATTGCAACACTTGGTTTTAGAAAAGTATTCTTTTTGAATGACTTAAAAAATACGACTAGAAACTTCTTGTTCTAGACAATGAATGAGACTGAACAAGATTTGTTTCTTGTGAACAGATGAGAAACTGAGTTGCTTTTTCTGAGCAAATTGAGAGCTAGATTGCTCTTCGTGAGTGAACTGAGTACTGAATGATTCTTCTTGAACAATTTGTGAACTGAATTGCTTTCTAAGAGCGAACTGAGAACTGAATTGCTTCTTAAGAGCAAACTGAGAACTGAATGATTCTTCTTGAACAATTCGTGAACTGAATTGCTTTTTAAGAGTGAACTGAAGACTGAATTGCTTCTTATGAGCAAACTGAGTTGAAGCTACTTCTTTAGCTTCAAGCAAGACATTTTCTTCTGATCGATTAAGATCATAGATCTTGACAAGAAATTAACAACAATGACTAAGACAGAAGAGTGAGAACAAGATGAGAGTATTGTGTTCAAAATTGATGTACATGAAGTAATGATGAAGTCATGAAAGACTCATGATGATGAAATACTGATTTAATTCAGTAACATAGAAGAATAGTCTTTCAACATGTTCATTGAGAATCATTGTGAACTTGATGACATGAGTAATGTCATTGATTAAAGCGACTTGATCATCAAATTCTTGAAGTCTGCGAGAATGAATTAACAGATGCAAGAAAAGACGATGTTGTTGCGCGAATGATTTATTCATAAAGACATAAGCAAAGACATCACTGTCAATCAGAGTGAAAGCAGAAACTCTAGATTGAGCTTGACGAAGAATACAGAATACTATTATGTGACTATCTTTGAATGTTGAATCGAATTCAAAGAGTTTCAAGACAGATTTAGCGAAAAACTTTCTATATGATTGAAGTGAAGACGAAAAGATTGATGCTAGTAGACAAGATGATATGTATACAAATTTCTGAACGCAACTTAACTCAGAGACTAGACTTTTTTTGAATACAATGAGACTTCTTCATCTATGCTGATGACGTTGTTGTTGTCAACGTTTATGATATGCAAAGTGAAAAGCTTCTTATTTGAGCATTCTTTAGCAATTTTGCTTGAATGTTGCAACTTGCAGTAGTAGCACAGCTTTCACTTGTTGCAGATTTTCTTGATTTCAGAAACGATTAAAGTTTTATCTTAAATGATGACAATGATGCTTAGATTCATTGACTTATTAATGAACGAGAAAGAAAGAGACGAGAATACTATCAAAACAACAGTCACAAAGATGATAATTCTAGAACTCAGAGAATTACTAGTTGATGCAGAGACGTTCTTGACTTTGACGAGCGAGACAGAAAAGAAGACGATGAAGTGAGATTAATGATGCTTAAGCTGTTGAAGCTCTTTGTTGATTTTGAAGAATGCTTGAACTCATTGATGAAAGATGAATGATCGAGTCTCATCAAGATTTCATTAAAAGAAGACGATGACTTGAGTGATATAATTGACATTGCGTTTCATGCAATCAATCAACGAAAAGTCTTTCATCAAGAAACGTTCTTTCTTCTGATAGAAGAGATTGTAGTAGTTGACAAAGCTATCTGTGTCTTACTTCAGAGTTTCGCGAAGATATAGTCGAGCATCTTTCAACTTGAAAGAATTATCGTAGCAATGACGCAATTTGTGTCATCAATCTGCAAAGATGAAAATGATACAGAGATCATTGACTCAATATTGATTCATTAGATTATGAGTCTTCTTATCTATGATGAGTCGTGACTCGACATAAATGATCTTGACTCGATGAAAGAGATAATGATCGTCGTTTACGTTCATGCGTTGTATCAGACTCTGCTCTCAGACATTCAAATGATCTTTGTTCTTCTCATACTCAGATATGTCGAAAAGCTTTTTGAATTTAATGAAGATTGAGACAGCAACAAAGTTTGCAGAAACTTGAATGACAAAGAAAGATTGATTGTGCAAAGTTTATGCAACGATCTGAGCTATCATCATGAGAGACTGAGAATTCAATTCTTGATAGACTGAAGAACTAGAAGCGATGAATGAAAACAAGATAATGATGTCATGTTGTTGAACTTGATTTTGAAGCTCGCGCATTACGCGAAAGACTTCAACTGAGTTTTCAATCATACTTTAAGTAAACTGTTCAACAGCACGCTCATTATTGATCAAAAGACGATGAGATTGCTTCATTTAAGCAAGAAGATAACTAGACAAGATTTCAATGTATGAAAACGTTGCAAGAAGTGTAAATCTTTCGTAATATCAGAAACTAGACTGAACTAGAGATTCTATTAATATAGAGAATTGATTATTATATTACTTAAACTAGATACAGAACAATACATCAGATAATGTACAAGATGAAAGACAAGAAACGAAAGAAAAGAATGAAAACTTGACTTTTATATACATGAATTGAGTAATGTCAGAACTGAGTAGCAGTTTTATGACTTAAGATTGCAAAGACATGAAACAGATTTTGATGTGACTAGATTAAGATAACGATAATTAAATTAGTGACTTAGTTTAATGAATCAAGACTTTCTAAGATATCGATGATACTAGATCGAGTTGACGATATATTCTATGCTCTGAGCTGAGATGATAATCTGACATCATGACACAAAGCATCAGACACTTCAAATATTTCAAACAGAGTGCTTCAAGTGAGTCTTGCAGAACTGATCTCAGCACTGACGAGTTTATTCAACGCATGCGTAACACACAAATATCATTCAAAGCAGTTCAAAAAGACTCAGACAATAGTACTACGCAAATCAAAGAAAAGTGACTATATTGATTCAAAGATGTATTGATTCATTGCTTTGCTTAATATCATGAGCAAAGCTTTGAAATCAATCATGATCAAAAGACTGAGTGATATAGTTGAAACTTATTGCATGCTATCTAATGCTCAAATGAGGGCAAGACGCAAGCAATTCGTGATCTTGATGTTAGATTTACTGATAGATTAAGTTCACACAGTATGAAGTTGCAAAATCAAATACGTAGCGTTCATGCTAAGTTTAAACGTCATCAAAGTGTTTAATTGAGTCTCACACATTAGACTTCTGCATACGTTGAAGATGAAAAGAACGTCAAGCTACATAATTGAATGAACACGCAGCTTTCTAAAAGATCGAGAGACATCGCTAATATTCAACAAATAAATGAGCGACATACGCAAGATAAACGCAGACATATCACAAAAATCTCTCATTTCATTGATTCTCTTTCTATTCTTCAACGTAAGTTTAATCAAAAAATGCGAAGCACTGAAAATTAAAATCAAAGTGCTTGACTTCATAAATAATATTAACATTCTAGTCTACAATAGATTCACTGAAGAAATCTGCAGAACACTGAGCAAAGTATATGACGTTTGCGTGAACTTATGAGCTTGCACTCATGACGCAACGTTTGCATCAGAAAAGTATGAGCTTACGCATTTCACTAGAAAATTGAAGAGATTCAACATGATGACTAGCATACAAATAGAAAGCTCAATTATCAAATTGAAATTAGACGTATGAGTTCTAAAGATGCAACTAAACACAAAACTGCAATGAAACGCGCATCTTTGACAAATAAAGACGAATCACGTCACAAGAATGCTGACACTTAGTCATCTTGAGGTCTTTATATGAAAAGCTATCTTCACAAAAATGAGACAAGTATACTCAGCAGTAGTGAGATCAGAAATTGCATTCGAAGCATCAGTTTGACATCAGCGTGACAAGAAAAATGAACTGTTGAGCAAAGAACGCAAACTAGAAACACTTCAGAATCAGACTCTGCATCACGTAGCAGAAGCATTCAAAAGAATTAGCATTGAAACTTTAAAGACAGAAATATACACAAGCTCACTACATGTTCATCTGAACATACTACAGAACAAGATCATGCTACACAATTGTGTTAATGATCAAACGTAAGAGATCAAACAAGCATGCAAACTAATACGCGCTTATTTGACGAAAGTTATTCACGTCATTTCTCAATTACTCGTCATCAAGAAAATGATACTTCTGAATGTTTTTATTCAAGAAGATGCAAAGATACAGTTAAGATGCAAATGATGCATTCTCTTCTTCATAATGATTTCAACAAGCGATAGCATCGCAATAGCGCAGTATCACAAAGATCAATGAAATCAATGATGAAAAAAGTACAGAGAACGCGTTGCAGATGTCAATGCAATCTCAACACAAAGATTGCATCTGAGTAATAAAATGATAAAGATGCGTGATGATCTTCAGAAAGCAGAAAGCACTCTTGCAATGCACATCAGAATTGAACGCATAAATCTGAATGTTTATCTGCACTTTAAAAACGTTTCAGACATGAATAGCTTATGATGCAACTGCGAATGAAGTCATCAGACGACGAAGCATGTACTCATGCACTGCTCAAACTGATTGCATCTGCGATCAAGAATGCTACAAGATGCTGACTTTTCAAACTATTGAATAATCATTATCATCACGAAGAATCTCAGAGCAGTAGCAAAGATGATGATGAAAATGAAGCTCTTGAAGCAATTTAAAGTGACTAGAACACTCATTCTTTAACATGCAATCAACGTCAACAAATTTGATACATAGTCTCAAAACTCACTGTTTTAACTGCATGAAGCAGTTGTATAGACTGCGAGTGATTTTCTACCTCAGAAAGTTTTGTTCACTCAATACAAATAGCATAAAGTTTCTCATAAGTCAATTTAATCGATGTCACAAGAATGTATGAATTTATTATTATTATTATTATTATTAATAATGTAATGATTTTTTCAATTGCATGTTCAACATGTTATATTAAACAAATTTTTGCTATAATGTAATGAAGCATATGAACTTAACTTCAACGATGAGTTAAGTTTGATTGATCAATAAAATTTCTTTCATCTTAAATGAATCTTTTTATTGATTTCATCTTGATCATGCAAGTCTTTGTCTCAAGATTATTTCAATGACAAGATGCACTTCTTTTGCAAGTTAATTTTCAATTAAGCAACAAGATTGATTAATGCATTTCATGTAATAGAAATCAACTGCACATTAGTAATGATCACATGCAGCTCAGATCTCAACTTGATGAATAAATGAGTTTACTTATACTCATCATTATACAATGAAAGTTGATGTTTCAGAATGCTTAAATAAACTGCAAACATTCATATCATTTAATTCAAGTGTTGCAATGCATTTGCATATTACTGAGTTATATTTATGTCTCAATTCATTGAATTCTTGATTAAATTGAGAAGAAAGTCAGTAAAATTGAATCACATCTGCTGAGCTGCAAACATAGTCTTTTCATGATTGAATTAAAGTTTCTTTAATTCATTCTTAAGAATAAGATTTTTGATATTATTTAAAACAATCACAACACACGCAAAATAAACTTTTGAAAAGAGCATTATAAACGAGAGAGAAAAGATCAAGTAAACGAATAAACAATGATGAATTGCATGAGCAGCAGTAACGCTGATTCAATGATGATTGCAAGCAGCGTTGACTCATCACAGAGAGACAGCGACGTGAAGTCTAAACACTCACGCAATGACGAGACGAAAGTTATCAGCATCATTAATCTACTAACATAAACATTGATGTTAAAGAAAGAAAAGAGCAAAGATCACTCATGAAAAGAAGTGATCTTAAAGCTGATTCAACGTCTTCAAAACGTCTCAGAAAGAAAGATTGAAAGTCAAGATGCATTCATTGTAAAGAATGTACAGAAGTTGAAGACATTCATTCAACTTCTTAATAAACAACTACAAACATAAGAAAATACGCGTTTCACATTCAAAACATCATCATGAGTTGATGTAGCAAAAGAAGAAGCGACAATAAAGAAGCAGTGATTCAGAAATAATCTGTCATTGCTTTGCAAGAGACGTGAGATTCTAGTGAAAATAATGAAGAGAAAAAAGATGAAAGAGATACAAAAGAGATTGATCAATCAGATCTTTCAAGAAATTGCAAACATGTTGATGATGCAACGAAATCTAATAGTGTCACTTCACAAGCTTGAAAGCGAAAACATTGCACTTCATGTGATGAGCTCAAAAGCTCAAGCAGTTCTAGAAAAATCTCAGACATGAATGAAGAAAATTGCAAGCTCAGCGCACGTAGTGCGTAAAAGCTTCGCGATACTAGCACATGATGTACACATCACACTGAACACAAGCAATCAGAAGATGATTATCAAAAGATTGATAAAGAACAACGTGAAACTTCATGAAGATCTAAAAATGCTGAGAATAGCTTGACTTAAGAAGATAGTTGAGAGTGAGAAGATTCACTCATCGCTCATCGTAAAGATTATGATCAAAACAATGACAAATCAACTACTAGACGTTGACATGTTAAACTCATATCAAGAATGCTCATGCGAGTTGTTTGAAAAGAACTGTTGTATCACACAGTGCTATAAATGCTTTGATTTTGATCATATGACTAGATTTTGCAAAAATGAAAAGTGCTGCTTCAAATATGCAGACAAACATCACATTGAAAGATGCGTTGTGTTGATGAATAGAAGACGATGCGTGAACTGCAATGATAGTCATAAACTCTGAAGACGTTCATGTCTCAAGTGAAAACTACAGATAAAGCAATCAGAAGAAATCTTTTGAAACAGATTGATCAGATACTCTGAAACATCAAAAGACAATTGCTTATTCTCTTCTTTCTTTCTGAACTTTTTGAGTTCAATGAACTTCGTGAGTTCAACAAATTCATCAAGTTCAATGAATGTTTTGACGATGATAAGCAGCTGAGATATTGACAAGTCAACATGACAAGTGATGAAAGTCAAGAAGAGATGAGTTGATTGCTCTTCATGCGTAATTAGCAACTCAGAAGACATGATGTCTGAACAGACACAGAAACATCAAATCAGAAAATGCGAAAGATTCTTGATGACTAAAAGTATACAAAAAGCTGTCTTTGCACAGAGTCAACAACAGCTACAGATAATTCTATGATAAATCAAATCTTTCTGCAAATTCTACAGTATAACATCAGAAAGTCATTGAAAATTCAGAAATCATTTCTGATAAACAGAGAAGTTTGTAAATTTGACATAATAGTCATTCAGAAACAAGATTGCAACATCAACATTTCACAAATGTTTAGCTTGACTCACAACTTCTTTCATCTAGTGAGAGACTCATCATTTTAAGTAAGAACATGTATTTATGTCAACAAGTGTCTAAAACTCAATCAATGAATGATGAAAATCATTGAATTGAACATCTGCTCAATCAAGCTACAAACTAGCAACTTGAAAGATGAGATACAGACGCTACGACTCATAAACATTTACAATTCGTGCTCACTGTCTATCATTTTTACAGAAGAATCATTTACTATTTCTCGTCTGAACGAACTAATCAAAAATGACTGCAAACAGCTAATCATAAAAGATTTCAATCTGCATCACTTACACTGAAAAGGCAGAAGATGCTTTACTCATCACACAGCGACTGATGCTCTACTAAACATCATTATAAACGCAAGACTAAAGCTATTGCTTGAATCAGACACAATTACTAAAGAGACTCACAATCAGCTCACAACAATAAATCTAGCGTTTAACGACGAGAAAATTCAATTCATGATATACAAATGCAAGATGAGAATCAATCTACATCAGAAATTTGATCATCTTTTGATTGTCATGAAGTTGTGTCTACGCACATCTTTCATGCAGCTCACGACTCGTCGATTATGAAAGAAAATGAACACAGAAGCACTAAACATTCATTTAAGAATACATCTTTTCGTCGATCATTTTCTCGATAACAAGACAGCGATAAATGACAGAGTAGCTGAGATTACTCATGTGCTACAAGAGATTATCAAGAAGTTTACTTCTTGAGCAAAGTCATTAATTCAAGCATAAGACTTTTGAAATCAGATCTGCTCAAAAGTCGTGATAAAATCATGATGACTATGAGTTGTATGAAAATCGCAGAGTACTTTAAAGACATGAAACAACTATCTGAGATACAATAATCACAAAAACAAGATCATTAAAGAAACAAAACGTTCACATTTTAAATCACAGATGCATAAGCTGAGCAATGAATTGAAATTGATTTAATGCTTTGCAAAATAAGTCAGAATTGAAAGTCAGCTACTCAAGAAACTTTCGCAGTTTTCATCACTAAAGAGCAATGATTTTGATCACATAGCAGATTCATTCAAAGAAAAAACAAAAATGCTACGAAAGAAGTTCTTTTCATCATTGTTTCAAGCAAATATCAGTGACATTTCAAAGTCGTTTATATCGCTGACAGTGTCGTTCAATTCAGCCTTATTGCAAGATGAGATGAGACAGATAATTCAATGAGTAAAAGTCAACAAAGTATCAAACGCATTTGAAATTTCAAATAAAGCGCTTTAAGCAAGTTTAACAGAACTGACTTTGATACTAATTAATCTGTTCAATGCATGTGTAACTCACAAATATCATTTGAAGCAGTTCAAAAAAGCTCAGACAATAGTACTATGCAAATCAAAGAAGAGTGATTACATTGACTTGAAGATGTATCGACTCATTGCTTTGCTAAACATCATGAGTAAAACACTGAAATCAATCATGATTAAAAGATTAAATGACATTGCTGAAACTCATCACATGCTTTCAAACGCTTAAATGAGAGCGAGATGCAAGCAATTTGTGATCTCAGCGCTGAATCTACTAGTAGATTAAGTACATGCAGTATGAGACTGCAAAATTAAGTACATAATCTTCATGCTTAGATTAAACATCATTGAAACGTTTAATCATGTCTTGCACACTAGACTTCTGCATACTTTGAGAATAAAAAGAACATCAAACTACATAGTTAAATGAACTTGCAGCTTTCAATCAGCAATGAAACTCATCTGTACGCGATGCTGACTACAAATCTACTGTTTAGCTACAGTAAAGTCTAAAGATTATCAAAAGTTTGAATGACATCGAAACACTGCGTGATGATGAAGCATTGTGCATTGATTGCGTGCAGAGTTTTCGCGATCGCGCAGACTTTGATAATCTCAATACGCATGCTACAAGCAATTTACATGCAGATAAGAAAGTCAAATAAAACGCAGAACTATAAGGGAAATTGCTTATGAAAATCATTCAATTCAGTATCTTGTCGTTGCAATGACAAGAATTAAGACAGAATATTCTTGCATTTGATTTGTTAAGAATGATTAGTAGAAAGAACTTGAATCATGAACATTTTTTAAATCTACGTGCTAACTACGTATAAATCTTGTTAAGACTGCATGTCTGTTACTATGACATGAGCAACTCACAAGACTTGTTAAGTTTAACATGAGTAAACTTGAGAGTCTCATTAATATCATTTAATAGATGTTCAGATACAAACATTCTATACATAAGCAATACATTGATGAGAAAACTTTGTTAAAAGAAGAGAAACACAAGCAAGTTAGTAAAGAATGATTGAACTACGCTGCTTGATTAAAAGTGTAGCATATGAACATCTTTGCAAAACATGATCAATCTGCATGAGAAAGATCTTTACAGATAACATGAAACAGATGAGTTGCACATCTTATCAGTGAAGTAAGCATCTGCAAAGCGTGATATACAATGACGATGACTGTCAATCTCAAGAATCTCATTTCTTCACTGAGCTTTGACTCTTGAATGTCTTGATGATAAAATCAATTTCTAGTTAAAAACATCATTTGTATAACTCAAGAGAACAGTAATGTGTGTTGATGTGATTAAAGAAGAAATCGATTGCAATACACATGCATATTGCAAACAAAACATCTGCAATTTATGCTTAAAAGTAAACTGTTGAAATCTGAGCAGTGAGAAATCTCATTCATCTTGAACTGTGAATCAATCGCGAGAGAAATTTTCCGCGCTCACGAAGGTCAAAATCGACGACGAAACGAGAGTTCATCAACGCAGAAGAAAAAATCATCAATTCAGACAGTAATTTGATTGATAAATCGAAGAGCAAACTCACACGAAAAGAACAAGTCATCAATCAACTTCAGAACAGCACAGAAGACTGTGTACTGACGCAAAAATTGAAATCAAACTCTTTTGTGCTCGAAGATTGCACAGAAAACAACGTTGTTTCAGAGAATTACAGCGTTTCTTATCAAATCACTATCTGTTTTACCTTTTCTTGATGTGCAAGACAATAAGTCAAGGTTAGTCATTACTATTCTGAGCGAGGTAACGTGACTACTTTGATACACGAAATATAAAGCAATTGCGTCAAGCATTTTCTATCAAAAAGAGTAATCTAGACTCTTGCAGACTAGATTTATATCATTTTCGTCTGACATAAGTCGGTAATAGAAGGGAATTTATTGCAGGTTTCGAAATAGAAATTGAAAGATTTCTACACTAAAGTTACTGTCTACGTGAAACGCTTTGAGTAAGAGGTTAAAGAGATATTTAAGTGATGTCAAGTGAATTTTCTAGAAGCTCGAAGCTTGAAACTCGAAAAAACTCTCTATGAAAAGAAATATAAAGAGTCGCTTTATGCGCTCTTTCTCGCCTCGTTTCGCGAATAGTAACGCGAAACTCAGCAGAAGCAATAGCTCAGAGTCAAAACTCAAAACGTCAACGATAGAAATCAAAAAGTTAACGTTAGAGATTGAAACAGATTTATGAGATGAACTTAGCATGAGTTTGTCAACAAGCAAACAACTGCAAAACGACATTGTTGATTTATTTTGCAGTCAACAAAAATCGCTCACATCAGCAAATAGAAAAACGCAATACATGTTTAGTTCACTCGATGCATTGATGCTAAATTCACATGCAAATGCGCACAACGACAAGAATACAATTAATCTGCGAAATGCAAATTTGCAGCAAAAAGAGCAAACACAAGCGATTGTGAAATTCAAAGGAATGAAAAAGCGAAAAGCGATGAAAAGTTCGCAAAAAGAAGCTAGCATCGAAGTTAGTACTAGCAAGTGCTACAATGTCACCTCTAAAGAGATGCAGATAAAGAGACTGCATGAAAGAATTGAATTCGCAGTCAATCAGCTAAGACAAGCAATATCAGAACAGAAAGAGACTATAAGTCATAGCTTAATTTACATTCGAAGAGCATGCAACGAAAGCATAGAAAATTGAATTCAGAAGCAAATTGATCGACTTCAAAGTCAAACAAACAACAAACTGAAGATCATTCTACAATTGATTCAACAAAATGCTGAAAACATCAAAAAGAAAATCAACGCAAAGCAAATGACAGAGAATTCGCAAATCTCGCAGAAGACGCAGGTTTTGCAAACGTCGCAAGTCATGCAAAATTCGCAAAAACCAACGCAGAAGCTCACATATGCGCAAAAAGCAGCTCAAGTCACAAGCGCAAATGCAAATGCAAACGCAAATGTGAATGCAAATGCAGGCAAATGAAATCTGATTATCAAGAGATTCTTGTCAAAATCACAAGAAATATCATATTACGAAAGAAGACTCATTGTCAATCTCAAAAATGAGAACTGATCTTTAAAGACGATGAAAATGCGAGATTTGATGAATAACGCATTGAAAAAGGCGAAAATCGATCTAATAGTCATCATGATAGTCAAAACGCAAAAGAAAAACAACATTGCTTTGACAGTCTTGAAAAAATACATCGCAGATGTCTTACTAGCGCAAAGAGCAATATGAAAGCATGTTTTTGATGTTAAAAGCATTAAGAAAGACGAGAAATGACACAAAATAGTCATACACAGTCTGAAAATCGAAATCTTCAACACGAAAACTGAAATAAAAAATCTAAAAACTGAGTTAGAGTTGTACAATTTCAAATTGAAACTAATAATCAATTCTATATGATTATTGAAGAGCGAAAATCGATCACGAAACAGATATGCATCAACGATCTTAGCATTTAGAATCAAAGCAGAAGTGCAAAAACATCTGAAAAAACGACTCTTAGCTGCGAAATCAACATATCAAACAGTCGAATATCAAGACTATTGATCAAATAATCAATGTCAAAAATGTCAAACATTCAAGCATTTACAGAACAAATGTAACAGATCATCAAGATGTCTGTACTGTGAGCGAAATCATCAGATCTGAAATCATAAATGTCAATTACCTACGTGCAAAGA
>JAABUL010001377.1_pt1 | contig 46758 bp, 44 predicted proteins | sample 5559151 | NCBI WGS metagenome assembly JAABUL01 (sample SAMN10711876, study PRJNA513368) | rock metagenome | isolation source: Antarctica rocks | place: Antarctica: Victoria Land, Pudding Butte sud
CCCAACCTCGATTACTAGGTCAAACCTTGATATTTTTCAATTATTTTGAAAGCATTGAACTCAGCTGATTCAGGGCTACAATTATGCCTCCCAAAGTATGTGGGGTAGTCAGCGCGCAGAAATCAATCCGGGCGGGGGAAGATGCTGGCAGCTGGGAGACCGAGCAGCCTCAACCCTCAATATCCCCGACCCCATTTGCTGGGTCAAACCTTCATATTTTTCCGGAATTTTTGGACCGTTGAACTGGCCCCGATCGGCTCTACAATCTTCGTCAGCGAAAGTTCTTCATCAGAGGGCATCTAGTAGGCGTTCGAGACAGGTGGCCGATCGACCGGGGGGCAGGTGGCCCCGCTAGCCGGATGAGGTTTGGCGGCGGGAAGCTTTCTCTGGGCCACCTGCCCAGGTGGCCCAGAGAATCGTGTCGAGAATAAGAGGTAGGCGATGATCTCTAGCCATACAGCGCACATGAACAAGCAGAACTGAAGCAACGAACCTGGAAAGTCTCACCCACCTGAGAAGTTCTGAGCAGATCGATTCTTAGTTGATTCAAAGAAATTAGAAGTCTCTTCTGTTGACTCGACTGATGTTCTACCTAGCGTAGACAAAAGTGAAAGAGAAGCAAAGTTCTCACTCAACGAACTAGCAGAAGCGTGAATTTTCTTTGAAGAAGATATTCATCAGTGTTCTGAGCATCACTGAGTGAAATTACAGATGATTCTGAGCTTTGCAATGATATGCATGATCTTCGACATCGAGCTTAAGAAGAAAGAATCAATGCTGAAGTCTGATATGAGTAAGTTTGAACTTGATGCATTGTCATCAAAGACAAAGATTGCATTCAGAATTAGAAGAAGAGCAGTCTAATCATCAAAAGAACTCAGAATTAAAATCAACTCAACATTCATGATATCTGACGTGATATGATTTTGACAGACTCAAATTAGTTGATTATTGTGCAGCTCGAAGAATGTATCTTATGTGAAATCTGTTGCGTTTCGCAGACTTTCTGAGAGCACAGAAACATCGAGATTGTAAATCTTTTTTTTATCGTTTAATCAATTATGCTTGCGTTTTTCAACGCTTTTCATGATTCATGTTAGAGATCGATCTAGAGCGAGTCATAGAGATGTCATTTAACTAATAGATAAATGCTAAGAAAGAAAAGTATCTACAGAAAAGAACTTGATTCTTATATGTGTGTTTCTCAGCTCTGTGCTAGGCTCGATTGGGTTGACGCCTTACACATATGATGCAGAGTCTCAATGATATCACTTCTAGATCAGATTTTCGCTAGGCTCGATTAGAATGAAATCAGGCGAAGGCTAGACGAAGAATAGACGAAGGCTAGAATCGTAACAATTCACATGAATGATCGAAATAGTACAAGCTGATAATTTGCAAACTCTTGCTGAATTCATCTTTTTCACATTTCTACATACGTGTAGATGAAAAAGTATGCAAGAGTTATTAGTTGAATTCTTCTTTGAATGAAAATGTCACTAACATTTGTTTTATGTCACGTCAGCAAGTTGCTCTGAAGCATGAGATGACTCAACAACTAAGTTATTAAGTACAATCAATGATAAAGTCTGCTTCTGATTAATTCTTGCTTCAAATGCGTGTTTCGTCACAAGTTCAAAGACAGTATGTGCATGTTGTCAAACTTTGTCACTCGCTGATGAAGAAGAATATCTTGATGAAGTTTAGATATATTCAGCTAGCTCGCGAAGATTGCAATGAATTTACAAATGTCGATTTGAAAAACAAAGTATTTACAGTATCATCAACAATTGAGTTTTTGCAATCTTATGCAATCATCTGTTGAAATCATGTCTAGAATCTAATCACACTGCAGCAAGATAGTGTGTAGCTGAATAGAATGTTTGATCAATAAAGATAGCTATAACTAGAATATTAAGAATACAGAAGAAATCAAAGAGAGTTTTAAGCTGTATTTATAGTAGAGCAAAACAAAGAAGACGAAGCAGATTTGCTCAAGTATTGAAAGCGCTAGAATAGAGTGTTGAGACTAGAGATTCAACATGAGTCAAAATCTCTAGAGCTTGTTAACTAGAAAACTTTATTCAATCTCAACATACTTGTAACATTATCTTCTTCTCTTTAAAAGTCATGTCTTTATGACTTGTAGTGTAGTTCATAGCACTGACGTAGAATCTTGATGCCTGTCTTTCTATCAATCTTTCTATTGATTCAAATCAACTCGTCAAATGTTTATTGTAACAGACTCACTATGTGAAATAAAATGATCATTGAAGCAGACTCACTAGTTGCATGTGAACGTGAGATAGATTGATTCACTGATAGATAAGATGATGAGAGTAGATATGTCATTGCATTGACGAAGAATGTCATTGAAGCAGACTCACTAGTTGACTTGCTCATCAAAGAGATCAACTATCGACTTGTCATTGAAGCAGACTCACTAGTTGCACATGAACGTGAGGTAGATCGATTCACTGATAGGTAGAGCGATGAAGGTAGGTAGATCATTGCATTGACGAAGAGTGTCATTGTAACAGACTCACTATGAGAACGTCATTTGTAGTAGCAGACTTACTAATTTGATCTGACGACACAGATTGTTTTGACTCATCTGATTCATGAGCTTGGTTTGAAACAAAGAGAAAAAGAAATGAGTTAAACAGCTTATTTTCACTCGTCTGCTTCATAAGAATAAGTTGATTCTAGAGCAATTCACGAAGATTCTTTATCGTGATTCTCTTAATTGAGTGAACTGTGCGTACTTAATGAGCGATAAATTCTCTAGCAATTCAAACAGTCTCGTTGTTGATTTTATTGACTCTTTGATGTTGTTCTGTCTTTCGATTGCATCGATCATCAGGTAAAACAAATTTCTTTATACTTGTTTCGTTGTTTGTTGAGTAGCTTGAATGAGTAATGAAATCGATATCATGTGGTAAATGAATTCTTAATATAATGTTGAGATCATGTCTAGAATCTAATCACACTGCAGCAAGATAGTGCGTAGCTGAATAGAATGTTTGATCAATAGAGATAGCTATAACTAGAATATTAAGAATACAGAAGAAATCAAAGAGAGTTTCGAGCTGTATCTATAGTAGAGCAAAACAAAGAAGACGAAGCAGATTTGCTCAAGTATCAAAAGCGCTAGAATAGAGTGTTGAGACTAAAGATTCAACATGAGTCAAAATCTCTAGAGCTTGTTGACTAGAAAACTTTATTCAATTTCGACATACTCGTAACATCATCACATTCTTTTTGAGTCTCAAATGCTAGATTCAGACATACTTGAGACAGAGTTCAGACTTAAGCTAGATCATAAGAAGTGAATTGATGTCTACAGACAAAAGTTCTTCATGAGTATCTCTGCTTGTGATTTGCATGTACATTCTTGAGCAGCTTGAACATGACTTTGTAGCAGAACAGCAGATGGCCAAGGATGGGATGAACTGGCGGCATAGCCTTAATCTGATCAGCTCGATGACCTCTATTTGGAAGACAGTACGCATTTACCAAGCTCTGCCGTTTCAGCTCGAGACTTTGGCTTCGTACAAGGTAGAGCTTGTACAAAAATATCAACACGGAAACAGCGAAAATCGACGGCAAGGTGTAGTATTCAACCGAAGACAGGTGATCAAGCATGAATGATGCCATCGTTTTTGACTCAAGATTTGCGAAGGGGAAACAGTAATGGTTCGATTCTCATGAAAGTCAGCAATGATGAGTAGTTTTTCGATTTATTTCCCCAATCTGTGAATGCGCAACTACTGACAGAACCTTCGTTCGATGGCAACACAATTGAGCGTCGATCGTGATGTGAGATCGTTGGTTTCCGAAGGTTGAAGTTGAGCGCTTGTGTCACTCGAGCGTTTTTGTAACGCAGCCACTTACTTGCATGAGACAGCTTCTGCCTAAAATGTGTTTCAAGCGTGTCACATGCAACTCTAAGGTAACTGATCATGTGCACGCAGACGATCGAATCACATAAGGCATGAAAGACCTACTTGCATAAATTGAAAATTCTTCGAGCTACTGTTGAAGAATCAAATTGAAAGTCTTGCTTCGTGATCTTGACTCGCTTGAATGTTATCTGACAGTTTTATTAATTACATGTACTTGTATGCACAAGGTTTTCACACGCACTGAGTTTTCGCGCACTCTAATCTAGAAAGGTTGATTACAGATAGTATTGAGTTTAGCGTGCTAAGAAAGGCACTAAGATACCTATTTAGTCATAGTTAGAGTGCGCGAAAACCTCGTGTATTTATCTAGTGCGAAACATGATCTTCACATTACATCTGATACATTAACGAGTAGTTTCAAAGGTAAACTTTTCCTCGATAGATCTAATATTGACAGTCTCTTGTAACATGCTCTATGATTCATGCATGAGCATAGAAGAATTGAAAATCATCGTCGCTAGTAAATGTGAACATCATCAAACATTATTAAAGCTTCATCACAACAATTCTTCTTGTGTCACTCTCTTATCAACATTCGTCTCTCTCATGATATCACACTTAGTCGAGAATAAGTCAACTTGACTGAACTATCGTCATGAACTGCAAGCTGTATAAGTCTTTGCTTATGCATCACGTTTCAAAGCAGACTGACTCAAGATGTGAAAGATCTGAATGTGATTCACATCTTTTAATCTATTTCAATCTTCAGAGATATTATCTTTGAATTTTAGAGTAAACAAGAATGATTCTTTGTCGTCTTGAATAAAGATTTGCATGCTCGACAAGATCATCAAAGAAATGATTGAAAGTCGTTGTTTCATGTCATAATTGTTGCTCTTAAATGTTTTGCAACTTCATAGTTTTTTAAATTTCAATGAATACTTAGATTTTGCATTGTTGTTTCTTGTCTGAGTTCAATTCGCGATGAAAACGAAGCGAAAATCAGTGAGTGAGATCATAATGATGATGACGCAAGCTTTTATATGCTGTCAAAGAAATAATCAGACTTCATCAAAAGAGTTACGAATCTTGAGGTCTGAAACTCGCACACAGACGATTATGCAGATCTCAACGCACAGCGTACAAAGAATCCAATGGTCATTGCTCTGCGAAGGCAGATGAGTTGGCTTACTTTTGGGAACGAAGGTATGATTGGCTGGTCCTGGATTTTCGATCTTTGCTCATCGGTAGAACAGGCTTTCCAATGCAAAGATACAACCCAGCTCGGCCTTTTATCAATGCGTACAATACCTATCAAATGGATAAATACCTGTCTCCGAAGGTGGATGCTCGGTTTCAAATTCACCAAGATCGAAATCGGGACCTGAAGAGAAGTAAATCCGTGATAGATCTTGCCTTGACCGCGTATTTTTCAGACAGCGGCCACGAAAGTTCAAACCATGGTCTCAATCCCAGGTTCAAATCCCTCTTAATGAGCCAAGTCAAGCTCTTTCTCTTCTCGGGACATGATACGACCAGTAGTACCATCTGCTACATCTTCTACGTTCTCTCGGTCTACCCCTCAGTTCTCCAACGTCTCCGCGCCGAGCACGATTCAGTCTTCGGCTCTGACGTCTCTAAAACAGCGAGCCTGATAGCTTGTGATTCTCATATCCTCAATCAACTCCCATACACAGTCGCCGTGATCAAGGAAACTATGCGACTTTTCCCTGCCGCATCTACCACTCGCTCCGGTGAGCCGGGGTTTACAATCAAAGACCCCGATCGTGGTCGGGAATATCCGACCTTCGGATACCTTGTCTGGCTGATCCCACACGCCGTCCAGCGTGATCCCGAGTACTGGACACAGCCTGATCGCTTCCTTCCAGAGCGTTGGCTCGTCTCACCTGGAAATATCCTGCATCCTAAGAAAGGGACACTGCGACCTTTCGAACACGGTCCGCGGAGTTGCATTGGGAAGGAAATGTCAATGATCGAGATGAAGATTGTCCTAGCTCTAACGTCGAGAGAATTCCAAATAACGACGGTTTATGATGAAGTAGACCGAGATTCGAGTACCGGTATAAGGACGGTAGACGGCGAAAGAGCGTATCAGGTTCAGCATGGACAGCCCAGTGGAAATCTCCCTTGCAGAGTCACGCGGATTGTTGAATGATTGGGATGACTCCAAGTTCAATGTTCTACCAATTCAAGAGACGAACAGCGCCATTGGCTCTTAAAAATCATGAAATGTACAGAAGCCTGCACTGGGCAAGGCCGCAGAACAAGAGATCTAGTAAGGTGCGAAATATAACCTGCTCACGGGTCTCTCGGCAAGCTCAAGCACTTGCATCAGGATGATGACAATTGGATACACGTGAAGCATGAGCAAAAGAGATCTCGTCGTCAGCAAATATATTGAGACTACAACAATCTGCATTCGCAACATGTTAGAGAAGCATATGCCTACTGTTGTGAGATTTCTCGTCTTAGGGAACCGAGAGAAGAGTCTGGGTGGGGAAAGGTTGTTCAGAGTAAACTAGACCATTAGGAAAAAGCCTCACAGCAAATGTGAGGACGTCGGAAACCTTCGGTTGTCTAAGACTTCCGGATGTGTGTCACTGCATCGATAGCCTTGATTAAAAAAAATTCAATGTCACATCTTCGTTGCACTCGTTGAAAACCCGTCAGCTGTTCTACTATACACTGACTCGTTTTCAGTGCGGACTAAACATTGCATAAGCGTTCCGATGACTTGCAGAGCTATTCAAATGCAATGTTCAGTCCGCACTTTGCACACTCTGTAGACTGTAGCTGTTCAACTATCTTTACAGACGGATCTTTTGGAAAGGGCTACCTTGTGCTTACGTAAACATCTACGTCATCGCCTCGATTATCTTCGGCCTTGAGCAATACGTCGTAAGACCTTCTAATCTGTCTCGTCATGAAGTAAACACAATAGAGCCTACAAAAGCTTTCCTCAGATACATCCTTACGAATTTCATCATGGACAAAGTGAAGAAAATGGGTAAGGAAGGTTGGCACCCTGAACCAAAAGAAGGCTGGCGGAGCGAATACAAGGGCATAAATAAAGTGGTTCGTCAAGTTCAAGATCGCAGCAGCATAACACAATGTGTTGTACTCACTGTTCCTCGGTGTGTAGGCGGGACTAGTAGGTAAAGGCAAAGAAACGCACAGCACCAAGGCTCTAGAGCACCAATCACGCCCTCTCACCTCATTGAAGGATCCAGACGCCTTTGGACCGCCACCAAAGAACCTGGCATACAATGGCGGAGCTGCATCTCCCCACACTACTACACCCGATCGAAGGGGACTCGGCGCGCCTTTGGCTTCTCAAGAGATCCAAGGTACGAATGAGTATCAAAGAGAGGAACAAGCTGCAGAAGAATTCGAGCAGAGGGCGGCCCCCCAACCTGTCCCATACAGAGCGGATACCACTGGTCTCTCCACCAGCAATCTACCGAAACCACCGGTACGACACCTTCGATTTGAAAGCCAACCCGGCGGATCTCCTGCAAGCCCAAGCAGCAAGCCAAAACCGGCACTTCCTCCTAGGCTACCCCCTCGTCAGAATTCAGCTTCCGCTCAAGGACGTGCGCCTTCATCTCCCGCACGTGGCATCTTTAACCAAGACCAAAACCAGAATGGCTATATCAGTCAAGGATCTTTGAACAGGCTTGGATCAGCAGGCGTCTCGGTGCCTGGCTTCGGTATTGGGGGAGGGTCCCAAGAAGCGAATCCATGGAAAAATCAAGAAGGCTCGAACAGCAGTATCTGTAACGCCCAAGGACCCCAATTGAGCGAGCTTCAATCAAGATTTTCCAAAATGTCAACCAAGTCACAAAATCTGGACTCACCGGCACAAGGCACCTCTTTTGCACAGAAGCAAGCTGCTTTGAAGACCGCCAGCTCGTTTCGCAACGATCCATACTCAGTCTCGCTGGCTGACGCAAAGGCTACAGCTTCTACAGCAAATAACTTCCGCGAGCGACACGGTGACCAAGTCGCAGCAGGATGGAAAAACGCCAGTTTGTTGAACACAAAGTATGACGTAGCGAACAAAGTCAATGGCAGCGCCGCGAATGGAAGCGTCCCGTCGGGAAACGAGACTGTTCTTGCCCCTGCTAGATTAGACACTCCAACTGCATCGCTCAAGAAGAGAGCACCTCCACCTCCTCCCAAAAAGCCACTTGTTGATGGTAGTCCTACCCCTTCACCGCCGCCTATTCCGTTGTCTAGCAAGCCGAGATGATGAACTAAAAGCTGAATGTGCCGTTTACACTTTGCTACGGCTCCTAAAGTGTAATTAGCCACTACTTGCCAACATTGAGGTGGCAAACACGCATTTTAAACCTATTGCACCTTTAATTTTTGTGATCTCGCTTAATCCTAGATTCGGCATCGGCATATCGTGCTGGAAGGCTCATGCTTAGGGAGCGAATAAAACCGTTTCTTCTACAATAAACGTGTTTAATACTCGTTAGCGGTTTCTTCATGCATGTTTATTGGTTTTATATTATATAAGCAAGCTAAACCCAGCTGGTTTAGCTCAGGGGGTTTGACCTCGCTGCCGTCACTCGTATGGAGTAGATCTATCTTCCTACCTACCACCAGCCATGCCTCCTCAACGCGGTGGTAAACCTCGCAAAGTCGCAATCAGGCTGTTATAACTTATTGATGCCTTTCAGAGCATAATCCTACCAAACCGAATGGTCTCTGCAGTGAAGTCATTGCTCTCAACTCTCGAAGCTTTCCATACGAGTCAACAGGATACCTGGTACTTAACAGTGTTTTAGCGGAACGTGACTGATCTATCATGAACCTCATAAAGACGAAGACTAGGAATCAGCTGAGCAATATTAACGTCGATAAGTTAATGTATATCTATATAAACGAGCGCACTTTTAATCGACCACGGGATTTAAAAAGAAGCTTCGCTATGCACAGAGTATTGAAACCGATGAGGAGAAGCTTTTGAATATGGAAGATAGACTGCTGCAGAAGGAAGTTGCTATGGCTAGGCTAAATCCTTCAAACGATGAGGTGCTGGAGGAGTTTCTGAATAGCATCGTCGACGATGAGGTGGCAATGAAGCATCCAAATAATTGATGCTATTTATATATACCCCTGTGTTTAATACATGCTTCAATAAACGTGTATAAAACACGTTTTTTACTAACCTAATTTGGTTAGGCAATAGAACATGTTTAATACATTTCGCACCCTAATGCTACAGTAATTGCAAAGTTCGGCCCGATGCCAAGAACTTTTTCCGGCCCTGGCTCGGCTATTTCAACCCGCCGAGAACCTTACGAAAACGCTGTTGAACTTTTTCCCTTTGGTTCCAATGTTCTGTTTCTGATGCATTACTTTTCGATGTCTTCAGTATGTTTCTGATATACCATCTTGTAGCCTTAGCTACGCTTCTCAGTTGTGTACTCGATGTTAACGCGACAAGCTGCAAATGCGTAAGTTGGGCCGATGATTGCTTTGCCACTCCGTCAGCACGAAGATTTAAGTTAATATTCGTTAAGGGTCCGAACGACACCTGTTGGCCGCCAGCTTCGGAATGGAAATCTTTGAACGCATCAGTATCTGGAAAATTAATAGCAGATTCCCAACCAGCAGCGTCATGTTATCCAGGAATTTTACAAGATGCGGCAGCCTGCGGAAACGCGAATGCTCAGTGGGGAAGTCAAAAGTTTCAAACTGAGAGCCCGATTGGTCTAACTTACCCAACTGGTTCTTGTCCAATTGTCCCTTTTGCTGCAGGCGCAAACTTGATCGGCGTTTGCACTATTGGAGATCAGCCGTGGTACACAGTGAATGCGACTGAATATGAAGATGTTGCGAAAGGGATCCTGTTTGCCAGGAAGCATAATATTAGACTGGTCGTTAGAAACACTGGTCATGATTTACTTGGCAGGTAAGGAGCGTCAATCAAACCAACAATCGTTGCGTTGATAATGATAACTTTTAGATCAACAGGTTACGGCAGCTTGCAAGTCTGGATGAAGTATATTCAAAAGGGGATAAGGTTTCATGAGACCTACAAGTCATCAGGCAGTTGTGTGAAGTCTACCTGGAAAGACGCCGCTTTCACAATCGGAGGTGGCTATGTCTGGAACGATGTGCTAGGCGAAGCTGCAAGTAGAAACGTTGTGGTCGTCGGTGGCGGCACCTCAGTCCGTCCAACATCTTAGTCCGTGGACCCTCAATGGCTAACGATATCATAGTCCGTAGGCTGCCTCGGCGGCTGGATGCAAGGCGGCGGCCACGGCCCCGCCGTCCATGACTTTGGTCTCGGCGCAGATCAAGTCCTCGAAGCCCGGGTCGTGCTCGCGAACGGAAGAATTGTCACGGCAAATCCCTGCGAGAATTCGGACCTCTTCTTCGCCATCCGTGGCGGAGGCGGTAGTACCTACGGAGTAGTCGTCTCCACGGTCATCAAGGCCTACCCGACCACCAGCGTCGCCGTCCAGCAGCTATCTTTCGCCCCCTTAACCTCCGCTGACATGCCATCATTCATGTCCGCACTCCAAACCATCCACGAAGCCTACCCCGATCTCTCAGACAAAGGCTTCTCCGGCTACGGCTCCTGGTACGTATCGTACTTCATGCCCATAGTCGCAAACTACACCACTGGCTTCACGCACACCATCGCCCTCTTCAGTAAATCCATTAATGACACAAAATCTCTCTTCGCGCCCGTAGCAGCTCAGCTAAAGAATTATAAGACCGATCTCTATATCAGCACGACCTACTCCTCCTTCCCCACATACGCCTCCTATTACTCGACCCTGTCCAACATCTCCATGCCCGCCGGCGCCTACCCCGCTCTCGGCTCCCGTCTCCTGGACCGCAAAGCCCTCACATCCAGCCCCGCAAAGCTAAAATCCACACTCCAAACCCTCGCCGGCAAACCCGGGGAGTTTACCTCCACTAACATCGTCTTTGTCGGTGGCGGCCAGGTCTTCAAAGACGCCAGCGACCCGTATTCAGGCGTCAACCCCGCCTGGCGGAAATCCTACGTTCACAACATCGTCGCGCGCGGCTGGGCCCCTGGAACAGATCAGGCGACTATTGATACGATACGGAAGGATATTACGGAGGTTAAGGTGCAGGCAATGAAGGACCTGGCGCCTGATACGGGGTGTTATATGAATGAGGCAGATAGGTATGATCCGGATTACTTAGAAGATTTCTATGGGGGACATATAGGGTGGTTGGAGGATGTGAAGATGAGATATGATCCCGAGGGCGTGTTTTACTGTCCGACTTGTGTTGGGAGTGAGAGGTGGAAAGCCGACGCGAACGGGAAGCTATGTAAGGTTTGATGGTCTGGCTGTATTGGTTGAGTGGAGGCAGTGGAAGCCTGGGAAGTGGGTTGAAGAGGTGGTGTGAAGAATTGCTAGCAGGGAAAACATCATTACGATACGTTGATCGTTGGGATTTCTTGTGGGGTTGTGTGATAGCCCAGCATCGTTTTTGGCTCATCAATCTAATATTTTCACAACAACACTGTTACCAAACCACATCTCTTACGGTTTTTATCTTTCAGAGTTGATGTCATGTTTAGGCTTGGCCTTGACTTTCCTTGAATCCTCTTTTACTTTGACTAATTATACAGGGGCTCACAGACAGCCTATAGCACGTTTGAATAGGTTTATTTATAGACGCTATGATTAATGGCCTTCCGTTTTTCCAGTCCGAGAACATTTGCAACATAAAATCGTGTTAACTTTAAGTTAAGAACAGGGCGACAAATCGCTTAGATTGTCTACAACTTCGATGCTGCTGTAAACCACAGAGTTTTCACACAGTGGAATCGAATGCTCACATTTAGCTTAACACGGCTCACCAATGTTAACATCAACGTTAAAAAGAGTAAAGACGCTCAACCTCTCTCAGTACTCTGCCCGCACTCTCCACTCATTCACGTGGTCTCAGCATCCGAAGAAAACATTGTGGCACAGCATTTTCTGGCTCGATGTACCCTTACAATCCTTCGCAAGCGACAAGCACGATTGCATGATATCCCAGGCTTGCTCGACTTTGCTATCCCGTTTTATGTTTTTCAATATACATGTAATCGCTAGAGGAAATACACTATCAGGAGCAAGCAGATAACGAGGACAGATACAACTCTTTTACGCCTTTAAAACCACGAAGAAAACAAGAATTCAAGTTTCCATGTCGGGCTAATCGTTAAGAAGTGCATTGACTACATATATCTTCCTCAACTCTCGATGTCGTTACTCTTTCTGTTCTAAAAACTCAAGAATAATGTGCTTCACCGTTTCTGTGATGGCGAAGATCAATTGAGGTTTCATGCTGTCGATATTCCTATCGGCCAAGGCTCTGGTATCGTACTGTACAGTCACAGGCTGTCCCGGATTTTTGAGGACTCGAAGATTTGCTTGATGTGATAAGATTTGTTGTGAAGTAACCGGCGTTTTATTAGTTAAAGAAACGAACGCGAATACATGAATAATACTGTCAGTAGAGAAATCTAAATCGCTTCAATATGAAGCTTTAATTTTTAAGAGAAAGTGTTGAAAATTGAAAACAGTACTGCTATCTTTAATACGTCAGCATCAAACGATTTCTCATGCGTCATTGTGATGCAGTGAATGCGTTCAACTCTTACACGCGTCTATGAATGTGTCACACTGCATGAAAAATATCTGATAGTAACATGCAAATGTCTAAGCGTCTTAAAGTATATCATCACTTGATGAGACTCGTTCATTGCAGCCTCGCTGTGCCTCTTTCAAGCATCGTGGTGCGTTGTCATTTCCTTTTTCTTTCTTTCGCGCGCCGATATCTGTAGGTCAGGTGAGGGCAGTGTAGGCATTTGGATTCCCAAACATGTTCGAGGATTCCGCTCTGGTCTTTAACCTGTATCACAGTTTGATATCATTTCATTTGCTTGAAAGCTACATACACACACAATTTTAGTTCATTATGGGTTACTTAGAGAGAGTCGAGAGCACTTTATCTATATATTAATTCAAGTAATCTGTTAAGTGGTCTGTTCATCGACAACGTGATGAGAAGGTGGGCCTTGTCCTACGACAACACATGTCTCGCTATTCAGTAGCGTTTGCCCTTCTCAAGTACGCCGTCAAGCCAGCCGAAGACAACCTCATTCAAGAATACTGCAGCGCCGACCTGGCAATGCTCCCCTGCCCCATCTGCGGCCACGAATGGGAAATACGTTGCCTGGTTTCCAAGCGCCGCCTTTACCTGCTCCGGCTGTCCTTTGAAATTCTGCTCATTTTCCGCGGCTCCTACGAAGACTGGAACCTTGATCTTGTTCGTGAGTCCGTCCAGAGTCATTTTTGCTGCAAAATGGAGAAAATCAAAACCAGACCTAATTTTGAAACTCCAGAGTCCCTGCTCGACACCCCACCGTAGCGCTGTAGGCGCTTTACCGTTCGCCAATGCCGAAGTTACCGTTTTATCAAAGGCGGTCTTGTTGCCCGACTTATAGAGCGACAACAGAGCTGGTGGAAGCTGATCTAAGAAGGATTGGCCGGGACTGTATACGCCATCTATCGCCACGACCGCACTAATGCGATGCTCAAAGGCAGCAGCTCGTGCCGCAAGCCATCCCCCAAAAGAGTAGCCGTAGAGAACCACGCGGGACATATCCACTTCTGGTAGCGTTGAGAGATGGTCAACAACAGGCGTGACCACCTTTTCCCATTCGACTATGAATCCCAGGTCTTGGTCACGACGGACTGTCGGCTGGCCTGGCCCTTCATACGTGATGACATTCCAACCGCGCTCCAACGCAGCGAATCCGGTAACATGAAGCATTTCTTCCTGGGAGCCGTCATACCCATTGCCGACGATCAGAGTGGGACGCTTTTTGTGGCTGCCGGGGGGATCTACAGCATAGAAAATTGCCGGGATATCGAAACCGTCTCCCTTCAACGTCACACGCCGGCCGGGAATCGGTAGTAAGGAGAGGGCGGTGTTGAAGCAATTGGTCTGCTGAACCCATAGGTGTTTGATCTCAGGATCCTCCCAATCGCCATGTATGAAGAAATCGGCGGCTCGGTAGTAGTTGGAGGCGGCAAACAGATCGTCGCGCACACTTACCGGATACTCTTTGACATCTACCTTCTCAGCGCGTGATCGGACTCGATCGGCGAGAGCATGAAATGCTGAGCTGAAAGTTGAGAAGTTCCCAGGTGCGATCCCGTTGGCTGCGGTGAGAACTTCAGCAATATCTGAGCCGTCATAACGGGCATGGGCCAGAATGCGCAGGATTTCGAAAGAAAAGATTGAGTCGGAGCTAAGAGGGAGTACTTGGGGGCTCGAGTCAGCTAGAGTAGGCAAAAAACTGGTAGATGCGAGGATGCCAAAGATGGACACGAGCGACTGTAGGCCGTACATTTCGAGGTATTTGGAAGTTTGTTCGGAGACACTCGCTCAGCTATAGGAAAGATGGAGTTTTATGAAGGATACGGCAGCTCATTATATACAAGTTCTCATAGACCAACCTAGGTTGACATGTAGTAGCAGAGGCCGCGCACTGGTAGCATTCTTAGAAAGGCGCTTAACCAGCAATCAGACTTTCGCGACCATTTACGGAGGTACCGCATCCCTCTGGCAGGTTACTCTACACGCATCTATGATGGCGTTTGCGATTTGCGAGATGGGCAGAGACTTCGCCCTCGCAAACTTCACCGGCCGCGGAAGAATATAGTACGCTAGCCCCCGATTGGGTAGTAGATTGCGAGTCAACATGATTGGTCGGGTCGCTTCGCTAACCCAACAAACACATTGTCCACCGCGGCTAGCCTCCTAGTTACATGCGTTTAGAACTAAGGTACTCCGTACATGATACTTTGATTTTTGCGAGATTGATGGCCACTTAGCCATTACGAGCGGAACTTGGGGTCTACGGCTGTGAGAGACAGAAGCGCCTCCTACTGAAACTCGCAAAACCTTATACTGATTTAGAGGGATTGCGAAGCGCTGATGTATGTTAAAAGGCGTAGAGATGAGGGTCGGAGATTTGGGTTTTGCTTGCTCAAGTTCCGCGAGCCTGAGGAGCAACATCTTTGACCTCAAATGATCGAGGCGTACGTACGTATTCAGTATGCATATTCAATCAAGCGCAGGCAGAAAGTCATCCAAGCTTGACAATTCAAGAACCCGTATGTTCTCGTTTCTGGAATATCATTGACACCTGATGCAAACCACGAAAACGACGGCTCTTATAACGACATTCCCCAGCGGTGAAATCCAGCCTCCAGCAGATCCATCGGTCCTCAAGGTCAACAGATGTCTGCGCTGACAATAACGATGAAGAAGCATCGAGCATCTGCAGAAAGAAAAGGCTCAAATGCGAGGCAAACAAGTTGGGATATGCCATAGGTAGACCGGGCAGGGAATATATAAAGGACTTGAAAACACGGCTAGACTGGCTGGACCTTTCGTAAGGTGGAGAATATAAACTAGACTACATTTTACATACAGCGCAAGTGGGAACCCAGCTCAGGACAAAGTACAACAAATAAGCAACTCAACCAAGTCCAGAGTCATGCACAAGGCGCCTGTATACATCGAGCTCTCAAAAGTTATATACCGACCTGGCGCACCCATGAGCACAAAGGCCGATATGCAATATATAATGTCGAAGGAGCCTTTCGATTCCATACCTACTGATCAAACGGTAATGCTACCGGTGGCGGCTTCGGATCTTGACGTCGACGCAAGCTTCTCTTGAGAGATAATTCGACTGTCACTGGAGGCGCCAATGCCTATGCAGGAAGCAATTAACAGATTTTATAATTCTAGTCGCCACCTTTGGATATCAAGTGGTAGTCTTCCAGAACCTCAGTCGAATCAACAAAGTACTCTCCTTCTTATCAGTGATTCACAAGTATCAGTATCAAGCTTCTATGGATCGAGCCCCTGAACGCCGTCCTTCGATATACCTTCGCTATATATTTACTATCATGCAGCTACCATTGCAGAAGCATATATGCACTACCCAGACTTGGGTTTTGAAGTGTACGATAATACATCAAGATTGATAAGCTGAAAGGCCAATCCGAGGCGGTTGTGCCCCCAGCTTGGGGTTTATGCTGGTCGCTCATCGCAATATAAGTTACCGTTGATATATTTTTCCAAAATCTGAGTGACTATAGGCCGAGAAGCCTATACGGTGCTTATTTTGGGACTCAACTGGGTGGGCGGCGCTGAGCTAAATGTCAAGCAGTGTCTACCATCGCCAAAAGACAGAACAAACTGCGAAGGGCGACGGAGAACGTTCTAAGTGGCTTACTGCGTAGACTGCTGCGCCATCATGGTTCTAACTAGCCTATATCAACGTACGATGATGGTGTACGAAGAAGACGTAAGTACATCACTAGAGAGAAGAAAAAGCTTACTCCTATCAAGGGTTGACCTAAATGTGGCATCTTAAATGTGAGCACCCTTCCTACAAACGAAGATACTTACGAGCAAATGCCATCCCAACATCCACCATCTGCCACCATCAGCTGACTATCTTTAAGGCAGAGAACAATCATCTACCGAAGGGTGTGTTTGAGCAAAGTCGATCGCGTTGCATCATTGCTGCTCAGGATTGCCGACATTATGCATAGAACGAGCCATGTGAATATGAGTGGTGCAACTGACCATTCGTTCTGCCTGAGGACATGACTGAAATTCTTCCGGTGTATCCATTCCTGGCGTTTTGTCTCTACGTCACAGCTCGAGTCTTTATACTAGCTTAGGGTGCCCGGCCATCAGGAAAACTTTGGCCATTATATTTCCTCCTCACTGCTACGGGCACCGCAAAGGGAGAGTGCTCTTCTAGAGTGAGGTTTGACTCACTTCAATTTCAAGATCGAGAATAGTAGGCTAGATGTCATCTTCCAGCATCCAGACTATATATCAAACTATATAGACCAAAACGTACGTATCTAAATCCTTCTATCCACACCGATGACGTCCTGCTGGAGCCGTCTGCTTACGGCTCTATACACTCAGTCCAAAGTCCAAGTGACATCAAGCGCCGCAACTTTGACCCCAAGATTCGCAGTGGTCCACTAATCCACCTCCCAAATCCTCCTCCATGAGCCGATCTCCGAAAGACGTTCGCTTCCTGGAATGAGACCATAAGAAGGACGGCCCCACGCCCAGAAGGCTGGTTCGATCTTTCAGAGATCGCCGTGAAGCGGCCAATTGCCGCAATATCTTGGCTTAACGTTGCCAGCATCTTACCTAGTATCTACGCTATCAACCGTGAGTGATTACGACTAGCTATGTTATCGCTATCGTTCTTAGCAATCAGGTCCCAGCTTACTGTAAAGAAGACTGCAGAGGATCTTGGGTTATTTAGTCTTTTAGGAAATGAGGAAGTGGGTACGCGTTGTCACTAAGAGTGGGTGGTGAACTAGAAGCAGTCGTCAGCAGCCAGGCTTTTAATTTTTCAGGTAAAAACATTTTGCAGGTATACTTACGTGGCTTCGTCGCATAGAAGAGAATTTTACTGTTATCTCTGCTAACCATGTACTAGATGTTGAAAACCTTTTCGACCGAGTGTCTGGACCTCGGCCGCACCACGCATTTTTCCTGGCATTACCGCCGTCAACTATCGAAAGTGCCGCATGACTCGGATTTTATAGTCTTTGACGGAGAAACTGGAAAAGATTTTATGGACAGGTGCTAAGCAGGAGAGAAACTGGCAGATTAAGCAGCACATCGCATTCAATAGTAAGAGAGTATTCGAAGGAGTACCTACCTGCGTTAGGAGGCAAGTATATAACTAATTGCTCTGCTGCTTATATATCAAGACCAAAATCTCAAACAAATCCCGCTCTATACTCTCTCAATAAGATCGGAATATCGACTGCCAATTTCGCTCTCTCATCTCATCATCCGTCAGCTTATAAATGTCGTGCATGGACTTGCTCAACATCTGCTGATACACTGCGTGGTACTCACCGAACATAGGAGTCGAGACTAACGGCATAGCTTCGAAGGCTACAGCCTGGTCTTTTTCAGTGGTCGTCCTGTCTGAAACCGTGGGTTCGTTTTCTAGGTCTGGTATCGCTTCCGCTTGAGCTTCACCTTCCACTTCCGCTTCGGCTTGATGTTCTTCTTCGGCTTCGGCTTCGGCTTCGGCTTCGGCTTCGGCATTTGCTTCCCCTTCTGCTTCCCCTTCTAGTTTCGCTTCTGATTTCAAGTCTGCTTTCTCCTCTGCTTCCACTTTGTCGGCCGTGTTCGCAACTGATTCCGTCGTCGAGCTTTCTACATTCGTATACGAGCTTGCCCAGCTATTCGCTGAAGTATCCTGATCAAACCACCCTTGATCCTCGTCCTTGGGTTTACCAACCAGATCCTGGAGAGACAATGCGTCTGCTTCAGCCTGGGCTTCTTCGGTCACGGCTTCCTGCTCAACAACCGAACCATCTTCGTTAACCAGACCTTTGTCATCGTCTGGGATGGGCAAGTTCAACAGCAGACTCTTCAAAGAAGAGCGATATGGAAGGGCCCTCGACCTCTGCCTACAATTATCAAGCTCTGCCGACATGATAACTTTGGCGATGGCGTAGCGGCGCTTACGCTCCCGGTTCGCTTTGCGCTTCTGGATTTCTGCCCCCTCGTAGGCCAAAGTCCATTCTGCTGTATTTCGAGCTTCAAGATCTTCAGCTTCACTGTCTTCAGCCTCGGAGTCTTCTGAAACGCCATCTTGTGTTTCCTCCACCAAGGCACCTTCTGGCGTCTGTTCCGTTGTACCAATTCCAAGATCAGCGTATTCAAGGAAAACATCTTGGAGACGCATAAGCACGTCCGAGCGTGAGCTGGAAGTTAGCCATTGCTCCCCAACGATCTCGATTGCAACCGCCTGGTATTGGTCATCCATCAATATTGCAAGCAGCATCGAATGCTTAAGATACTCCATGGCTTCCCATTTATCTATACGGGTACGATGGGATGCGCTATTGCGCATTCCACGCATCACGTCCAAGGCAATGCTGAGCAGACCCCGGTCTGAGCAGAACTCTCTGTATGGAGCATCCCATGGGGCATTCCATGACCGTTGATACATCACTTGCCAGTGCTGCAACTCGACTTGCTCGAAAACTTTCCACTTTTTTTGATCCAGTAGCCCTGGAATCACTCGGCGAGTATAGTTGAAGAAGCTTTCCTCCATCAGATTCTGAAGCCTACTAAGAAGCTGGTAACCTCTGGTCATCTTCCTTGGAGTGAGGAGGAATCTCATTGCTTCTTTTCTGGTGTTTTCGTTCAGCCAGAGGTCACAGGTTTGCTGAATAGTATCTGCCTTCTGCTGATAATTCAGCAGGCGTACGATCTGGATTGCCGGGATTAAAATTTCAATCGGTAACTGTTCACGGTGAATGGTTGTATGTCGAAGCTGATCTGCGCGCATTAGTGGGCAAGAACAACTTCGATCTGTGACGACTCCTGGCAATGCGATATGGCGAAACAAGCGGGTCCAATCGGTCAACTCGATTACCCCGGACTCGAGCCATGACCGCCCGTTCTGCAACTGCGCTGGCAAGTCTTCAGAGTGGACTGCCCTCCAATTTGCTGACCCCAGCTGCTTCCAAAGATTATCCCGCGCATAGTCATTACAACAGTCCTCTATACTTTCAAGAAGGAACTCGCGGAAGTAGTGTTGATCCCTGAATGGGATGTCCAAAGATTCTGAGGGTTCCGGTGGCTCGACCAATGTTTTGACCGTTCCCAAATCAGGGGTGTCACTAACCCAATTTATCAAAACGTTCCACGGAGACCTGGCATTATGAAGCCAGGGACGGTCTCGACACTCTCTCGCACGGCGCCGAGCATCAAGATCAGAACACAGTATAATAGTGCGTGTGCCCTCCGCATTTGGCATCCTGTTTCGAAACAGATTTCGTTCTCTTGTCTTGGTCGAAGAGACCTCGCAGTATTTGTCACTTGTTTTCTAATATCTCCAAGTTGAATGGACTTGGTTGCTCCTGTCGGAATACCATCCCCCTTTTCAACATCCCAGATCTTTGTTTCTCGAGTCATGATGCCTGAATTCATTGTTCCCATAGTATTACTCAACGAATGTGCTTTACTTGTGTCAGGTTTGTTTCTCGAAGGCATCATCTTTGTTCTTCCTCGAAGGCATCATCTTTGTTCTTCCCTTGTGTTTCGGCACTTTGTCTATGCCCGCAACACATAGCGCCTTAAGACTCACCTATTGCATTGACCCTTCTATGACCGCGGCCGAAAGCTTGACTGGAGCTGCCCTGTGAGGGCATCATCTTTGTTCTTCCCTTCTGTTCCAGCATATTGTCTGTGCCAAAATACATAACGCCTCGAAAGTTCACGTATCGCACCGACGCTACCATGACTACGGCCGACATCATGACTTGATCTGTCTTTGTCATGATCAGCGGTACGAAAACGTGATACTATATCAGAGGTTAGCATAACATCATCGAATCATGTTATGCCTTCTTCGATATAGAAGATCATTCAATAAACCCGCACGATACCATTTCTGATCATAAAAGAGACGATGAAACGCTACACAGTCATGGAAATTGAAGAACAGTGTGATACAAGATGCCACGAATTCGATCATAGGGACTTTTATTGACGGCGGTAGGATAACAAAAAGCGAGAGAAAATTTGGAGACAGAAAATGAATATTCCAAAATTCTCCATGCATTGGAGTGATACACAGGAGTAGCGAGAGTGCTGTCAAAAAACTCGCGCCTACAAGTTTCACTGACCGGGGTGACTCATGTCTATATCCAATCTTCCCAAACGGCCCATTCTAGCCCTCAAGTATCTACTCGTTCCAATTCGAAGATAATGTGCATCGACTTACAAATCATCTTGTTGTACAACTCATGCCACTCGCGCCCTATACGATCAACCATACTTTCTTCTGGCAGTGCTTCACCGTGCGACACCGTGCGATACGGTTTGGTCACGTTTGCCCCAAGGAGGAGGTAGTGCTTCCCCATGAAAGGTCAGAGACGCACTCCTGGAGCTGTTAAGCGTTGATTTGTCTTCATTGGCTATGTGATCAGGCCTAGTGGAGCTTTGATCGCCCTTCAAGCTTCCTGGCGGTGGCAGGATTGCATCTTAAATAGGTCTTCCAGACATATCGCTCCATCACGAGTACCGGCAGAACCGATCGTGTGCGAAGCAACCTCGGTATAGTCTTCGCATCTCTGGACTTTGTAATGAAGACACGGCGCAGCCTTGGCGACAGCAAAACGACGTTTTCACTCCTTTGTGGCATTGCGTTCGCCTTCTTCTATGTCAAGATCAGCCAAAGTGCATTCATTAACCATGAAAGTACATGGGGCCTTCAACACACGACCCAGAGGTAAGCACTCCTTCGCAAGGATCACGATATCGGCAGCTTGAATTCTATTGTCCAGGAGGCTGGCTAGAACGATTGCGTCCTTGACCAACTGCCAAGTTTCCCACTTGTTGAATTTGGCTCGATGAGCAGCAGCATTCCGCCAGTCCGCCGATCTAACTTAGGGTTCTATTGAGATGAGATCCTCTTGTGTCTGGGGAAAAACTCCTTCCTGTGGCCTCTCAAGTCCAAACGCCCGACCAGACTTCTTGATAATTCTTCAACTCAGTCTGTTCTGGGAATGCGGTTTTTACCATGTATGCGAGGTTGCACAACGACAGCCAATTGTAAGAGAGTAGGTCATATGTTGTGCGCAGAGGCAGAAAGTTTTGTTTTTTGCGGCCAAGTCCGACCGTGGATCCCCATTTCTCGGCTGACATTGGCTACTGTGGCACATAGCCAAAATAAACAAACTTTCCGTCTCTATTCATGACTTATGACCCGTTCTCTTACAACTCGGATCGAAGCTGCGCGGCCTTTGTTCCTTGGATCAAAGTTATCGTAAGTACTATATTACAGCCTTTTGTTGGCGAACATACCGTACTTTCGATATGGTGCGACCCTTTTTGTTCGCCATCTTTGTCTTTCGCCACCTCTAGCCTTCGCCTTTGTCCCACTCCATTCGGCGCTTGGCACCTACATTCTCGGGTTTTGTGCCTGTGGAGTGGCGCAATAGCCGACATGTGTTGAATCAAACCCTCAGCGACCGGGAAGACAGTTTACCTCGTAGGTCGTCTTGGTGCATCTCCACATCGACTACCGAGGCCACGGGCTTTCTGTCTAAAATTGTTTTCAGACCCAAATCATAGTCCTTCGATGACTCTTCCTGATCTCTGGGTGAATAAGCTGTTCTAAACCGTTGCATTCGAGTAAGTCGTAGAGAAGTTGCTGCGGTTTGCAAATCAAAATCTCCATCTGCTACGTGCGAATTGCCCTTATTGCTGTTGAAAATACGCTCTTCGCCACGGTTCAAAACATGGAGCACTGCGACGTAAACATCTTGCTTTTCAAAGAATGGTGGGTATGATGCACTCCGCTGGGTCGCCGGGCCATGACCTAAACGCTTCGTGTTTATGTCATGGTATCAGCTAGAATTTGGATCAATAGCAGTCAGCAAAAGAGTCCGATGACAAACGAAGCTTTGATTCCAAATGGCTAGAGCATGTTGCGGACACCCTTCTTGATGCACGAGAGAAGGGGCAAACATATTGCGTGGAAGACATAGTCCACAAGAATAATTTCAATCGTGTGTAGGCTAACCTGACGTTAATCAAAAATCGTGCAAGATATGGAATGATTCTCAAAGGGAGGCGCATACTTATGGCAATTCGCCCTACCTGCCTTCCGTGTTTGTCATCGCAGACATGCATATTTCATGCGCATTGGTGACATTCATTGTTGCAAGCCGTGTCGTAGGAGGTTTGCGTCCTGCAATTCCCTCTGGTGTTTTCCCGTGTCCGTTCGACTACATTCACATGTCGTAATACTTTGTGTCATGTTTGTCGTCGCAAACATGCATATCCCAACCCAAGCGCATCGATCAACTTGTCATTACAAGCCATGCCATATGAATCGTCTCCTGCGGTTTGCTCTGGTGTCTTTCCGTCACGGTTCGGCTGCGTTCACATGTTGCAATACTTGTTGCATGCAGTTCAAACGATACTCCATACCATGTTTCACCCTGCATCTCCCAATAATGACTCTGCGCACGTATGGTATTAAAACGTAATGTCACTCAGATTTCAACTTTTTGAGATGGGAGCTTGTGCTACTCGGGCATCGGACATGCTGAAACTCAGTCCCGGCTGAGTATTTGGAAGCATTCAGCCAGGAGGACCTGCCGTATGCTATGCTATCTCGTGATCTAAGAGATCGGGTTCTGCGCCTGGCAATACCCCGCAAGAAATGATGAGAATATATAGATCATGTCGCACGTAGTAGGAAAAATAAATTGACGAGAAAGGCGGGATAACCGTTAAAAATGCCATGATCAAAACCCTGCAACCAATGCAATGGACAATCACTTCAAAGCACAACCCGACTTTGCCGTGATTTCAGAGGGGCAGGGGACGACGCGGTAATCGACACTGTGGTAGAGACCGGATTAGAAGATACCATCGCAAACATGAGCGGAGAGCTTACGTTGGGTTGTCTGCACCCTGGAACCAGCCCCATCGGAATTCGCAGCCAGATCGGAGCTTAGACGGGAATCTGGAACATTTGTCGGTCGAAGGTCCGCCGTATTGTGCGCCCCAGACATCAGATGTAGCTCCCCACTCAGTGGAGCAGCCATTGAAAATTCCGAACCCACCACCAGGCATCTAAGTCATTAGCAGGGTCTCTTAGAAGATTAAGTAGGAACTTACCGCGATATCGAATTGTGAAGAGCCGACGTCGTAACCAGTGTTTGTGGCCTGCACAATCATCTCCTTCCCTTTAATGGGGCCGCTCGTAAAGGTAAGCTGGTAGCATGTGCAGCAAGCTGGGTTGTTGGCATTGACGGAAGCGAATCCATAGGCCAAGTGGTGGTTTACAGCCCAAGGGCTTTGATCGCTGCACATGTAGGCTGCATCGTATATCAGCATGGTAGAATCGTATGAATATTCGAGGATCTAGATGTCATACCATTGCCACCATTGCAGCCAGACTGGGCATTTGCGTCGGAGAGAGGGTTATCATGAGCGTCGCACGTTTTGACTGGGGCCAAGGCTGCAGGTGCATTGCCAGCCCAAGCACATGATGGCTTGCAGCAGTCCCTGCTCTTTGTTAGCAGAAGCACGTCTTTCACATGGATGAGCCTTACCAGTAGCGGGTCGTATGGCCCGAGCCAGATTGGGCAGCGGCGAAAGAGGTGGAAGTTGCAAGAATCGCTGCAACGGCGAGCTTAGAAATACGGGATGCCATTGTCTTGACAGATATGGGAAGTTCTGAGAAATGGTAAAGGTGGTGAATGCAGAAGTATTTGGTATTGCAAAGTTCTGATGTTCAAATTGGTGAGAGAAAAGAATGGTCTCGCGGGTTTATATAAACTTGTCAAAAGAAAGCTGGTTGAACATCTCGACTATTTTGTAAGACAGATCTTCGACCCTCCATCCCAAGCCCCCAACCCGTAGAAACCGAGGTGAATCAAGGAACGGATGATGACATTGTGTTTCTAGTCAAGACTACTACCAGACCCTGTCGACTACAATCATGGTCCATGTTCCACCCCAGACCCCGATCGAGGACCTCGTCATGATCCTTTTCTCTTGGGATGAAAACGAAGGACCCGCTCCGGAACTCTCCCATCTTCTAGAGCGCAGCCCAGCTCTTTGATGGCTGATAGAAACATGTTCCAGCCCTCGACACAACAACGATAATGGCAACAGAAGAACACTGTAAGTCAATAGCCCCATCTGTTGTTGCGGCGATCCTTCCCGTTAGCAGGCCGTGTGTTTGGTTCAGCTGGCCAAGGCGCTGTCACTTGTTGCTTCACACCGGAGAAATTTACTCTCTAGGTACCCACGTGGTACCTTAGTGTGGAGGTTCCCGCACCTCGGCTACCGTTAGTGACACGCGATGCGGAGATTCAAGGGCCGATAGAATAAGGAAGATTAGCGGAAGATTAGCACCAGCGTTTCACAGTTGTTAGTCGATCAGCCATCAGATGATCAGCCATCATTTCTACATTGTTATGGTCTTTCCCGGCCGCTGTCGTAGCATCTTCTCAACCACCGTTTATCATAACCAAGGACTTCAGAATGAGACCGTATAAAACTAACAGGCAATGACAGTCAACAAGGTGATTGGTGAGAAAGGACAACAACGAAACAATTCAAAAGTTGTGACTGCTATACAAGCCAGCGATTTGCCACCTTGACTGACTCGTCTCTTCGAGATCGACGTGAAACCCACACAACGGACGAGGGTTGAACCCCGCAGCCTGGTGCACCTGCCTTTTTCTGCCATGTCATTCGCCCAGGGACACGTTTTCCATGGGTGAACCAAATCAGCTTGTCCGTGGCTGTGCCAGAACGGGACTTGAGATCCTTTCGAACAAGACAATGTCGAACAAACAGTCCCGTCATCTGACGGATCATACCAAGCTTACGCAACGAAGCTCCGCAGCATCATCAAATTGATCGACGGTAGACCGGTGCTGTTAGCTTTGCACTTTCCGTTACATGGTGGACACCATCAAAAGCTACAGTATGCTTAACGCAGGGTGAGCACATTGAAGTGCTTGAGCCGTCCGTCAGGTGGTGCGTGTGGTGCGATGGTGGTATCTTCGAAGCCAATCTTAAAGACCTCACAGATAGATGCTATTCCTGGGTGGTGGCTCGGAGCAATTTACCTTGAAATGATGAATTTGTCTCATGCTATCATTGTATGCTATCGACCAATGCATGTCTCTGAATGGTAGAATAGGCTGTGTGGTGAAGCGGCATGTTGTCCGCCTCCTCCATTCTAGTATCCTGAACAGCAAGAGGCAACGAAGGTTATCCATTCGACGTTTGAGCTCACTTCCTCTTGCTACGCTGGTCAGACGTTGGCTTCATTCATTCCTACAAAGCCGATTCCCATTGCCCGTTCATAGCGGGTTTTCGAGTTGTATACATGGTCGAAAGGGTTGCAGCTTGGTTATTGCACTCAGCTTGAAGGAAAGCTAGCGTTCAAACCATCTGCCAGACTATTCGCATCCGTCGCTTCTTCGATGAAATTGACCTCAGTACGCCATTCCAGCCAATCTTGCGCTCCTGCCCCACGATCGCTCCACAGCAAACCTACAGCAATGTCCCAGATGTCGAGGATACGACTGTCGCTGCGATAGAAGGCTGATGCTCCACATCTACCACAAAAATACCTATGCACACCAGGTGAGCTGTCGTACTGCTGGAGGGTACTGGCTCGGATATCGAAAGGTGCCCCGTGGGTCCCAAAGATATTGATACGTGGAATCACAAGCCAGCTTGAGAATTCGAAGCCAGTAGTCAACCTGCACGACTCGTCGGTCTCAAGGTAAGCGGTGTATCTGCGTCCATCATCTCCAAGCCACCACTTGCCGGATTCATGGTGACCCCTTGGTTCCCCTGACGGACGAGTAATGTAGAACTCCACACCTTTACAGTGGCAGCTTCCGTACAACCTATCTTCACCGGCGGTCTTCTTGGTCCCTTCGTCCACTTTCGCTGCCCGCTTCGACCATTGCGATTCTTCCGTAGCTTCTTCGGAGTCTCTGGCCTCTAGATACCTCGTTGCCCTTTCGCTCCCTATTTCGGACAACCATGCGCTTAAGCCCCCATCCCTTGTGTCTGCGACCCACAGCTGCACCCTGTTCAGCAGTTCCCTGGTATCGTTAAGTATTCCGCTGCAGAATTCCCATTCTTCCGCATCAAACGTAGCTACGTGAGCTCCGCATCTTGGGCAGAAGTAGCGCGTCAAATGATCACTCGACGCGTAGGATGACAGACGAGAAACATCAGGTCTGGTGGCTGAAGGTATTACCGCAAAGGAAGCCGCTAACTGGCCAGTAACATGACGGCAGGAGTTGCAATTACAGATGGATGACTTGAGTGGAAAGCAAGAAGCAGGTAGGGTGTAGGTATACGATGCGCTTTTGCAATGGCAATTAGCACGGATAGTTATATCCATGGACGCGATGATTAGGGAAGCGAGGATTCGAAGTGGAAGGAGAAAGATGAAGTACTCCGTATCTCGCTCTACCTTAGCTATCTACTTCGAACGCGACGCTTAATCGTGCCACGCTGACACCTACTAAAGTAGGTGCTGGCCACCCACTTTTCCTTGATCGGTTTTGCGAGGAATCACATACCAAATCGAAAAATCTCTCAAATTCTTTGCACTTTAACAACGTAACAACGCACAAAGATAATTGCATGCAACAAAAGTTCTGTTGACTGTCAATTATATAAAGAAACTAAAAATGAAAAAAGTAAATCTATATATATGTTGATGCGTGCATGAGACGTGAATTTCAGAAATCGTGAATTTTTGAATTTTCACAAATTAGCAACGCAACGAGATATTATGATTTTCGTTTCTATAGAAATTTAAATTTATACATTCTTATTTAACTTCTAGTTTGAAATACTTTATTTTCTCTGTGCTCAGTGTGGCACGATTAGCTTGTTGGGTTAGCCTACTCTGATCACGTGGCAAAAAGCTGACACGTAGACTTCCCTGCAAATTCCGGAGTCGTTTGTCATTCGGCCAGAGCAAGGTTCAATTAGAACGTTCAAAGAGTTCAAGGTTGATCGTTCGCATTCTACAGATCTCCTGCTTATAGAAAATCATAACGGTGCCGCTGGAAGGCGTGCCATTACCCTATCGTTAAGTCAAAGGCAACTGTCACACTTCAGCATGAGCAGGCCAATCTCCCACAATGGGCTCAAACGTGTCCCAGAAGTCTGTCCATAGATTCCCTTGGTCCCCAAAGGAGCCATAATCACCCGCTGCGGAGCACAATACTTGGGTATCATAATTCGAGCGTATCGAATCTCCATCTTGCGCTCTTGAGTCCGCTGCCGGGTTATCGATGTCACAAGGAGCAGTGATCTTTAAGATCTGTTCTTCACATTGAGCAAGACATATGTCTCCAAGATCCCACAGATCCTCCTCCTTCGCCCGATGCAGTCGTTCTCTGAGGCATATCAGACTTGACTTGCAAGACTCCTTAATGGCTTGATCGGTTTCCTCAATGGCACAACGAAGAAGCACAATTGCAGCAGAAGCCAAATGGTATGCGCTATCTGACCAGCCAACAACATTAATTAATACCCTGACCCATTCCGCAATGAGGCGGTTCTTAGGTAGGACTTACATGGGAGCCAAAATTCCTGTAGGTGATGTTTACTAAGTGAACACACATATGCCGTAACAGCCTGTGCAGCATTGCGCAGCATACTAAGGTGGTATTGGCGTCCTACGCTAGTGCCTGTGTTGCACTCTTGATTGGCTTCCTGAATTTCTCTTCAGTTGTGTCAACTTCGTCCAGGCGTTCCAGGAAGCTTACCCGCAAGGCGATACGGCAAAGGAGCATTCTGGTGGTAAGAAAACCAAGCCGCAGACTAGAAAATCCCGAACATGGTTGCAGATTGTCTGGTCCACTACACACTGGCCAGCCAACAATTGAATCTTCCCAATCATCTAAGCCGGCCTCCAGATGTCGAAGCTGTTTTGCTATGTCTTTCTCAGACCTGCTGCGCAAATCGTATACGAGTGGTAGTGCCTCTCCCAGTATTTCTGTAAGACTGCAGAGGGAGAGAAAAGATTCCGCCGCTTTTACATGACCTGGGGAATCCTCGTCTATCTCAAGTGTTTTCATTTCTGGAAGTGGTATATCATACTGATCTCGACATATCTGTGTTGGTACTCCATGAGCGAAACTGGACCTACTCCGCAGCCGATTCAGCAGGAAAATCTAGCAATCTTTTGGCGACTAACCAGCAGTCGTGAACCAGAACTCCCCACCACAATCGGACCCGCAATCGTTTCTCTTCGTCTGTGATTCTCCAATGCCTCGGATTTCTATTAAGCCCTAGACTATGAGCTAGGGCAACTGTACGTCCACAATTAATTGTGTTTCCCGGGATTGAGCTTGTTGGCCTGCCGGTAAGGCTTAAAAGCGCAGCCTGTACGGTTGAAAGGCTGGGAGCCAGGAAGTCTTCGTGCAGTGCAGCTACAGTTTGGTTCCACGCAAAACATTTATCTGGACGCGGATGACCCCGAAGAACGTCAGAGCAATCCCAGTAGATCAGGGCAGAGCTGTACACCTCGCAGACAAGAGCAGGTGGAAGATCTTGGCGGCCACTTCTATATCGTTCCAGGAATGAATCTTCTTTCACTATAGGAAAGCAAGGGTTTACATGGTTGAAGTAACTGCATCACAAGGTCAGGAATACGCTTTTAATCATTTTCGAACCATGATGACACGTACAGTGCAACAATATCGCCAACAAAGGGTCGCAACACCTGTTCCAAAATCTCTCTTTGAGCCTCCCCTGGTTTTGCAGCCAGAATGAATCCTTTTCTTCGATTTGGGACGTCCATGTATAAGATCGGTTTCTTGGGTTCATCGGACATGATAGCATATCGCCTATGCTTTGCGTAGGCATTGATGTCTGTCTCTGACGCCATATACGTCTCTATTACCTGTAGATCCTCTGCCGCTGTGGGGCCTATAATCATTGAGAAGTTGGATCGCGCACGCTCGGCAGCAGGTGAGCTATCCCATGAAGGTTGAGGGTTCGCTTCAGCGCTCTGTTTGCCTCTTGGTTGAACTTCGTGATGTTCTCTTGGATACGAAAGTCGAGGCTGAATTTCATCAACTTTTGTAGACGACATCGAGCCTTCTAATTTTCGCCGAGGACGCTTCGACACTCTATTCGACAAGACTTCGGAACAGGGTGAGGCTTTAGAGTTGGCAGTATGAGATCTTGCGGTAAAGATGTGCTCATCTAGACGACAACAAGTCGCATTTTGCATACGGCAGAGCAGACAGGGCTGACCCGTGAGGTCCACAACACAGCGGATTTTGCGCCTTCGACACCTGTCGCAGGCGGGAATTTTGTGCGAGCGATAGGGTCTACTTGATATTGTTCCCAGAATTGGCTCCTCCGATACTTGAGCTGTCATTTGAAGATAGGGGGAGAGCCTCGACATTCTTCATTTGCCACCGCGTTTTTGACAGATGGTACAGCGGAAAGATGATGCTCCAGATGTTCAAGCCGTCAGAGTACAGTCGTGACAATATGAACACCTTTCAACGAGGGTAGTCCCCGAGTCGTTAAGACAGTCTACGAGTGTCCGGTTCAATAACTGATAGTCTTTTTATTTTGATCGAATCTGCAAGGGATTAACCGCCCCAGTGTGCCATTGGTCATCTGTCAAAGTATCTTGGACATTCCGTCGGAAAAGTTGTGATAACGAAGCGCGAAGTAGGAGACGTGACTTGTGCGGGGTTTCTGTTGCTCACTAAAGTAGCTGGGGATGGTGATTTGCTGCTTCAATCGATGTGACAAATCCACGTTCCTTTACCCGTCGGGAAACCCTTAAAAATGCAGCAGATTGATTGGTGTGCTGCGGGATACTCTGAGAAGACACTATTGGCCATCGGGAACCTGATTTGCAAGCAACTGCTGTTCTCAGGCCCATTTCCAAAGGCAAGAGGTCCCTGTCTCCTCGGATCCTTTCTTTACGAAAAGACCGATACAAATTTTTACTTAAGCTTTCCGATGCCATGTCCTCCATCCCTTAAGAAAAGGTATTATCCTTGAAAAGAAATGAAATAGGCGATTGTAATGAAACCACCTTGTAACCTTTCGTTCACAACGTCCACATATCAATTTTTCTGTGACCTCAATGGTGCAAAATGGCCGACCTATACGCCAACATTGATGAGGAGGCTTTGCTCAAAAAGGCCAAGTCCACTCTGCTGCGTTACGGCGGCGATTTCCTGCCAATGATCATCACAAAGGCTCAAGGCGTGTTTATATACACTGCCAATGGTCAAAAGCTCCTAGACTTTACTTCTGGCCAGATGTCCTGTCTCATCGGCCATGGAAACCCTGAAATCGTCGAAACAATAGCAGCTCACGCCGCCCAGCTCGACCACCTTTATAGTGGAATGATAAGCCCACCGGTAGTCGAGCTGGCTGATAAGCTGACCGGGTTACTGCCTGAAGGCTTGGATAAAGCAATGTTCCTAAACACCGGCGGAGAATCAAATGAGACGGCTATTAAGCTTGCTAAGATGTACTCTGGGAAATTCGAAATCGTTGGGTTGGCTGCGTCATGGCATGGTATGACTGGAGCTGCTCACGCAGCTACGTATCACGCAGAAAGGAAGGGATATGGGCCTTTTGTATGAAATATTCTTTCGAACTTTGAGTCAACTGATAATTTTCGTTAACGAATTGCGATAGATTCCAGGAAATCTTGTTCTTCCATCCCCCAATGCTTACCGGTCCGTCTTCCGCAATCTAGATGGCTCCTATGATTGGGAAGGCGAGCTCAATTATGGCTGGGAATTGATTGACCGTTCGTCGGTTGGATCGCTGGCGGCCGTAATCCTCGAGCCTATTCTCAGTTCAGCAGGCATTCTTCCGCTTCCGCCCAACTACCTTCGAGCAATGAAAGTGCACTGTGAGAAGCGCGGCATGCTTCTGATCTTGGACGAAGCACAGACGGCACTTGGCCGATGCGGTTCAATGTTTGCCTTTGAGTACGAAGGGGTTACGCCTGATATACTAACGCTTAGCAAGACTCTGGGTAACGGCTTGCCAGTTTCTGCCGTAATTACTTCTACTAAGATCGAGCAATTTTGTAACGACCGGGGCTTCCTCTTCTATACAACGCATGCGAATGACCCTCTCCCAGCGGCCGTTGCTACGAAAGTCATTGACATCGTTATCCGCGACAATCTGGTCGATAGATCTCGCATGGCTGGCCTTGCCCTTCATGATGGCTTACACCGACTGAAAGAGCTATACGGATGCATCGGTGATGTTCGAGGAAGAGGTCTCATGGCCGGAATAGAAATCGTTTCAAACCGTGAGACCAAGGAAGCAGCACCAGAGATTGGCAATGCCTTGACGATCCGGATGAGAAAACTGAGTCTGTCAGCAAATATTTCAAGGTTGAACTCCTTTGGCCGTGTGATCCGCATCGCGCCGCCGATTACTATTACGGATGAGGAATTGGCTCTTGGGTTGAGCATCCTGGAAGAGGCTCTGAGAACTACACCGGGCACTATGCCGACGAAGACTTAGAAGGTCCAGCAGGTGATCTCAAGGCCATCTATGTTGTATGCTTCCGCTTTAGTCGACTAGTATCAATCAATGTTGCCGATCAAGTTCGTAAGAATCCCGGGCCTTGGATTCGTTAATTCTTCTCAATGATTATGCAAAATCACCTGAAGCGAACAATCTGCTTTGTTCGACTTCCAAGTTTTCCAAAAATTGTTTTCACAAAATCAATAAACATTTGCCTAGACTTGGTGAATCACCTAGCTACCAGGTTTCCGTAAAAGCCATGATTGCCATCTCGAAAGCCGATTCTTCATAACAGACATAATTGTCATATGACATAGTAGGTAACAATTCAGACACCTGTGATAAATCCAATTGCTACCAACGTAGATGGTAGGGTCTTAGGTGAACCCGTTGATAGTATGGTCTTTATGGGAAGCTAGTAAAAAGAATCGTGAGTTCTAGTCATCGACAGTCACCAGAGAAGTTCTTCGTGATGATACATCAGCTAGAACAAACTCTCGATCAACTACTTTCCGATTGAGCAAGGGGAAGGTCAAAAGATGGGCATATCTAGGATCACTCGGTGATGGAAGGTGAGTATTATGATACTTTACAGACTAGTGCTGGTGAATCTGGATAGAATATGTTACAGTACGAGTACACTTTACGCCCTTGTACCTTATCTCTAGGTACCCAAAAGTGCTTCATCCCATCCTCATGATCTGTCACTTCCGCGGGATAGGATAGCAGCTTACCTTCCCATTGGCATTTCTAGGGACTTACGAAGATGGCATCGTCCACATCGACTCTACCTTGCTTGCTGCAACGGTTCCTTGACCGACCTTTACCAGTTCGAGCTTCTAATAATAGCGTCGCTATTTACCTCTTGCTGGACGTAGTGCAATTGCGAAGCTAGTGAAGGTCGCTGTAGTGCAGGCCGAGCCAGGGTTGCTCGACTTGCAAGCTTCAGTTGAAAAGACAACCTCTCTAATCGCTGAAGCTGGCAGAAATGGTGCCAACGTCCTAGGGTTCTGTTGTTTCTTTTTCCCTGCATGCTGCACGTTCTGACATTCAACCTAGATTTCCAGAGGTTTTGATACCAGGACATCCATGGCATATCTGGACCGACAGCGTTTTGAACAACGTCCCATTTGTCCACAAATATGCAATAATTCAGTTGCAAAGGACTCTCCAGAGATGGAAAGGATCCAGAAGGCCGTTAAACTGGTGGGAATATCCGTGGTTCTGGGATACAGTGAGAGGGCTGGCGGGAGTAACTACATCGCTCAAGTAGGTGTCTTACTATAAGCCCGTCCGCGATCTTTGTGTGCTCAAACCTTCATTTTGGAGAAGTTCTGACTATACGTTACTGTAGTCATTCATGAATTCAGAAGGCGAGATCGTGCTCCACCGCCGCAAGATCAAGCCAACTCGTGTGAGCGCTCGCTCTGAGGTGACGGTCAGGCAGACGCCCTGAAATGCGTTGTCGATACACCATATGGGAAGGTTGGAGGCTTAAATTGGTGCGAACCACTCAATCTACCATCTATACAACGTTTTGCTTATTTATAGAGCGTTGGGATGGTTGCTAAATGTTTGCGACTACAGCTGAGAACATCTTCAGCCTCTACTTCGTTACTACGAATATTCTCAAGGAGTCGAAATTCACGTTGCATGTTAGCCGCCTTTCTTCAAGAGACCTGAGGGCATACCCCGGCCATACCACATCACTGCAGAAGCAGAACAGCGAGCTTGTCAATCCATTATTATGGAAGGGGCTACCTTTGTTATTCTCGCCACGCAAGTTCTAACGACGGCAGAGAACAGGGAAAAGAACAAATTGACAGATGCCCCTTCATAGAAGCACCTGGTGACGGTTCTGCGATGATATTTGGACCTGACGGTGCACCACTCGTGGAACCACTTCCCCCGGGCGAAGAAGGGATCTTCTATGCTGATATTGATCTGTCAACTATCGAACTTAGTAAGCAAAGGATTGACGTCCTCGGACACTACTCGCGGCCGGACCTATCGAGCTTGCTTGTGGACTGTGAGGTGGCAAAGCAAGTCACTATACAGCCGTGAGTTTGAGGGCGTTGTTCTATCTCTTTATACTCCGCTGAATAGTGTTGCGAAGTAGTAACCTCGACTTAGTATGTACTTAAATCTAATGACTGACGCAGATATGTAAATTAGGCTTTTATTCCTGGCAAGGTGTTCTCCAGTCGTGCGCGAAATTCGTTATCTCAGGTATCAGTTTCATCTGCTTGTGCTCACTCTCAAAGCCTTTCATGCATCGAAAGTCTCAATTTGACTTGTTCTTGCCACTGCATTCCGTGGCAAATGGAAAGGCTTCATTCCTTGTTCTTGGTGCATTGTTTCCTCGTGGTTCCTCGTCATCTTCAAGAGTTCAAGAGATCTTGGTCTTGAGATGGCTGAAGCACATCACCATGGCGCTAGTCTTCATGACAAACGAAGAAGACGAATCGTATCATCAAGGGAATTATTGCGCTTGTCGGCAAAACCAAAGGTACAAAGGTTTCTTCCATTTACCCCCTCTACCGACTTTGGGCTTCTTACAGCAGTTTCTTTACGGTACTCTTATGTCGTATTGCTTGCGCACCCATCCACCGGGGTTAAGGGATTAAACCACCCCGCACTCGACCTCTTCCCCGCAAAGTGACCTTGCCAGCTAGATCATACTGCCAGGAACGGGGTATATTTCATCTCTGATCAATGACAATGCCGCATCTTCTGTTCGCACAAAAACCAAGGGATAGCATTGACTATGGCTAGCGAGCAGCAACACGAAAATCGTACAGTCATTGTCACTGGTTCGAGCAGGGGCATGTACGTGCTGTGCATTTTGTGCAGAGCTCTTGGAAACAAGCTTACTGCTCAATCAGAGGGAAAGCCATTGCAATTCGCCTAGCCCATGATGGCTACGATGTCTGCATCAATGACATACCCGCCAACCACACGGGCATTGATTCTGTATATCTCCTCGCATGCCGCTCCTCTTAGACTTGACTGATCTAGCGACATCAATAGACAGTCAAGGAGATCGAGTCTCTGGGTCGAAAATCCATTGGCGTAGTCGCCGACGTCTCCTCCCTCAGCGAAATTGAATCCCTCATCGAGAAGTCCGTCTCCGCACTCGGTCCCCTGAGCGTAATGATTGCGAATGCCGGCATCGCCCAGGTCAAACCGCTCCTCGAGCTCACCTCCGAAGATGTCCACCGCATGTTCGACATCAACTTCCACGGTGTCTTCAACTGCTACCAAGCTGCCGCTAAGCAGATGATCAAACAAGGCACGAATGGCAAACTCATCGGTGCTGCCTCAATCGTAGCCTTCAAACCCTTCGCCCTACTCTCGCATTACAGTGCTTCAAAGTGGGCGGTACGAGGCTTGACCCAGGCTTTTGCGATGGAGATGGCCGAGCACAAGATCACGGTGAATGCATACGCGCCTGGGATAGTGGGCACAGCGATGTGGGATCAGATTGATGAGAAGCTGGGGGAGATGCATGGGCGGCCGAAGGGAGAGACGATTAAGAAGTACAGCACGGAGTTGATTGCGTTGGGGAGGACGAGCGTGCCGGAGGATGTGGCGAAGACGGTTAGTTATTTGGGGAGTAGTGATAGCGATTATATGACCGGCCAGACGTTGGTGATTGATGGAGGGATTATCTTTACTTGAGCTAATACGAAGCTGCCGTTAGGAGAAACTTGAAAACATTGTCACTCCTTAATTTGACAGCTCTGAGACTCTGGGGCAAGAGTCCCTAATTCCTTGACTGTTATCACTCGGAATTTCCTCCGCACTTGGACTTTGCTCGCATTCTGTTTTTTGTTTGCCTCTTTCCACCTCTGAGAGACTGGGTCAAGCTCTCTTCGCGTGACTTGCCTCCAACGGGTTACATTGAAATTTCAAACACCTCATCAACACGATCTACCCTCTCACTACCTATGTTGAGTTGACCAAGGATAGCCATGTCCAAGGCGTGTTGATGGCATCCCAAATAACCACAAGAGCTGACTGCTATTACGGATCACACGCGAAGTAAGCACTGTAAATCAAGGCTCAGGTCTTTTAATGTTAATTTGCACCAGTGGCGCCTTCCTCGTGAATGAAAAACAAGTGGCTGTGTAAACAACCACGCGCAAGCGATCAAATCCTTCAGCAAACACTTTGTAATTATATCCGAGGATAACGCAAACAAAGCTCATCAAGATGTTTCTCTACCCAAGCCTATTACTGCTCCATCTCTTGTCTAGGTATTTCAGCTGCACCTCAGCTACCGCAACAGTGACCGTGACAGCCTCAGCTCCCTGCTTCACCCCTACAGGCCCAGAATACTATCTAAAAACCCAGGTTATCAATGGCGCTAACTCGTCTAAGAGCGGCCTCTACTTAGAAGCCTACCACACCGGCGCCGCCGAAAACGATGCGGTGCTGGTTCCAAACACCCCGGATCAGACTATGGCGACGGGGTTCTTGGATGGCTCCTATCAGGTAAAGTTTTACATACTTCGCGTCTTTCTTGGCAGCTGCTACCTTGGGTAGAAAGAGACTAATACCAGAGCTACTAGCAATTCGATCTAGGCTCCTACTTCCCCTGGAGCATGACAATGGGGACAGACACCAACGATGCAGGTTTTGAGAGTACATACATCAACGCGGGCGTCGGACAGGCGGGTTTCAGTTTCAATGCCAATGGTCTACAGTGGAGCAGCGCGGTTGCGTTTGGGGGATCTGGTGGGGGCAATGAGTTCCAAGGATGGCTTGGTGAGCATGGTTGTGCCAGGCTTTAGATCCGTGGCTGATCGGGTGCCGTAGTTTGCGATTGGGTTCATGGTCTGCCACAGCTGTTTTGGTTGTCTGCAGGAAGGGTCGTTGCGATACCGAGTAACTGCGCGCGAGTGGAGTTGCATCAGGTGGCGGTCTGAAGGATGAGGAAATGGTGTGGTGAAGCTCCAGAAGAGCTGCTGTGTTATCAAACTTCTCTTTGGTCTGAGGATATACTTGGGTTTCCTAGGTACCATAGCGCAAAACAGACGCTGCTAAGACGATTATTAGTTTTCTTCTCCTAGGACGCAGCACCCATCTTCTCCAGACAGCCATCGAAAGCCAAATTCACCCTCTTGCTCCTTTTGGTTACAGACGGTGCCTGATAATTCCTTCTTGGTATCTGTCTGTAGAGGAAGGAAGTCTCGATTGCAGTATTAAGAGAGTGTGGGTTGTGCTAACCACGGGTTGTTCTTGCAGTGTTAATTTTTCTCCGGCAGACAGCATGTCCTTTGCTATCGTGCCATCTATCATTACACAGCGTCAATCTTTCGTATTCATTATCATCAGAGCTAGTCTTCGAAGCCTACATATGGCTTATCGTATTTGCACCTCCGGGATGGTCTTGACGAAGATCTTATACAGTATCAGCCCCCGCCAGCCTTCCTTCGAGCACGCTCGTTCGGAGATCAAGCAATTCACTAGACTCTTATATAGCTTGTTGTCAAACGCAGTTTCACTAAACCAAGCGTATGCGCGCCTTGTGAGACCGGAGCTTGGGCTACTTCTTCTGCATACACTTCTTTGGGATAATTTCGACGTTGAACTCCTACCAAAACGAAGTCTGGTTGTGAGACTAGAACAGCAGCAACCTGTACTGAGATAGAGCAATAGAAGAACTTGCTTCGTAGATTATGCGTTGAACGTTCCAGTAAGGGAGTTCCATGAGCTTGTGGTAGTTTTATTGATGGTGTGAAATATGTAGCATAAATAAGAACCTAAGGTGCAGTGGTCTGTTAGGGATCTGCTAATTCCGCTAGAGATTGTTATAACCCCAGACTCCCTAAATTGATTAACTCTGAGCCTCGAGCAAGTAATCTGCTATACTTCAAAAGTAGTAAATGCCTTATAAATGCAATGTAGGAAAACTGTTAAGACTGTTAAGGGAGACGTATCAAGACTTGTGGCTTCCGCCTAAGGTCTTGGGGACAACGGATATACCAGTTTTAAATCCGAGAGCAATCTCTTCTGGACCAATTCAACCTCCATCATCTTGAGAGTAAACCAACAATGCTCCCAAAATTAAATACAGGAATCGAATACGCCAAAATGCCGGCTTTGCAGTATTTGAGTATTTGAAGGACATCTTGCTGATCTCTTCCAGGGCACGAGCCACTGTGGTTTCAGCCGCCGAGCCTGGGTTCTTCCACTCAAGATTACTTCCTTATAGCCATCACCAAGAGTTCCCTGATATCGTTGGTCTCCTCGGCTTCTACTCCGTGTGTGCCTTAGGTCATCATACTTTGATAAAATGGGGTACAGAAAGGCGAGCATGGGGACTTTGAGTGGCGACCATGCCCAATTTTCTGCTTACCTATCACTTCCCAAGATACATTACTACAACATAGACAAGAGCAACCACGAAGAGATGGGAGTACCGTAAGTCAAAAGCCACGTTTCTAGGCTCACCAACTTTCAAGCTCTCTTAGTACACAAGAACCGTCCGAACCGTAGTTTAACTAATTTACACAGTTCACGATGATTGGCATTTCTCTTGGTAGTTCCTAAGAGCTACAAGGAAACTTGCCATTAGAACCATGCACACCCTATCTTCTCAGAAAGATTCCTACTTACAATCAATACAAGCAGACCTATGGACTTCTTCTCCGTCAAATTAGCGCCACAAGGCAAGTATATGCTAGAACAAAGATCGAATCGCTGTTTTTATGCCACCAACATCTGCCAACCCCGAATACGATATATCAGTTTTAGTTTTTGTCCGAAAAGATGATAAAGGATACTCCAGTTATATCATGTTCGATAAGAACTTCCAAACAGATGAACTTACCCTCGCTGGAATTGCCTCCCAATGACAATAGTAATTTTCGAGTTTGGTTCATGACAAGAGACGAGTTTGGTTGGCGGCGAAAGCCATGATAAAGGAACTACTCCGCACAAACTCTAGCAAAATGCTGGAATCTCATGAGATGTCATTGATCGGATGCCCTCTTATTCTTTTCTTCATCGGTACCCACAATGCTGAGGGTATCGGCCAAGATATGGAAAAACTATTCTTATTTCACCCTTTCTATAACCAAACTAAGAGAGCTTCGAGGACCTGTAGATTCTCCCGCTACATAGGCTAGAGTATCAATAGACCAGGCTCTCCAATAACCTCTCGAAATATAGAGCCAGAAATGTGACGTCGATGCGTCCACTTCATATCCTCTATGGGCCACTATTTCGAGTCCTACGATTATTGGCACGCGATAATGTATATTCAAGTGTACTTCGGTGGCGGTGGATTTGACCGAGAATGAGACGGCCTCAAGAAATGCAAAGGTAAGAGAGGGCACAATACTGCCAGATGTTTCTTGCGTATCAAACGGCCCCACAAGTGGCTACTTGGTCCCATAGCAACTTCTCCTCTATAAGCTGACCCATGCTTATCAAGTCAGAGAACGTCTCGGAGACCATCCAAAGTATCGTACAAAACCCGTGTGCAGACTGCCACAACCGTTGCCATCGTTCTCTAAAATAACACATTCTATTGGGATGGGGTGTTCTATGTTGACTACTTATTACTTACAGTAGAGCAACTTAGCAAGCATGGGCATCAATCGGTGATCGATCTACATCCTGATACATAATAATTTCACACTACGATCAAGAGCAGTCACTGGAACAAAGAGCCCAATCTTGCCGAGATCAATTACCTATATGCGTCGTTTTTCTGCCGCTAGCACTATCAGCCTGAGGTCAATGCCGCTGTACGCCTCGCCTGCGTTCGCCTGGAAGTTGTTTAGCAGCCTCGTCCTCCTGGCTAGAGCCAATGACGGCACCTCAGTGACATTCTCCTTTGCACATTTCGTGTGTCACTACAGCTCGTTGGCAGTCGGTTTTGATCAGGCCGGTCTGTAGTTCACCTGCTGTGCGACGGACATGGGCGTGTAAAGGACGACCACTTTTCATACTCACTGATTGGCGACCATAAGCGCTCGTGAGAATAATTACAGCCGAGTTTCACAATAAGTGCCAGGAAATTGCACTGAGGTATTGTGTGTTATGACGTTGGTCGGAGCTTGTGTGACTGTTGAGTGAATCGAATTAATATGGGAAAGTATTTACATTGGCAGCGGATCTACCCCTTAGCTATGACAGGGTCTATGCCTAAGAAAGACGGCCTTTGTGATGTCGAAGAGAGAAGCTGCACTCGCCTCCACTCGCCATAGGAAAACAGTAAGAGTGGCATGGACTCACAAATGCATCTTCGAGGAATGCCCACCAACAATACGGTACTTCAGTCTCGAAGCAAGCAAGCTTCCTTCATATAGCGGCTGTCACAAATCCTCAGTGCTGAGTGGGGCAAAGGGCTTGTGTTCAGGATGAGCAGGATTGAGAAATCCGATTGTGGTGTGATTCCGAGCTGCTCAATTTCATGCTCAGGTTTATGGGTGCACAGGCCGTTCACTACTTATACCTGTACTTGACTTAACAGTGGTACCTGGCGGAAGTCAACAAATTCTGCGAAGCGATGCTGCACCTGTTCTGTTTGTCGTTGACTCTCCTGGCCTAGGTTCAGCTACGCAAATCGTCGATACGGAGGGCTCAAGAGGTAGCCGCCTACCTTGGCAACATTCACAAATTCTCCGACCCTGAAGGCGCCAAAACGCGCCCGTGGTTCATGAAATTTAGTAGAGCAAACGAAGACTGCGGATGCCGCACATTATTGTACAACGTCCAGACTCAAGTGGCAATGGTATCAAGAGCAGGTCATGACCAACGTGCAGAGTCCTTAGGACTCGAGTGGATATTCCCAACGTTCAATGGGACAATCCGACTTACAGAAGGTATTTCAACTCTCGATATGCGCACAGTATCAAGACTCAGAGGTGAGCCGCTAGAACGTGTTGATCGGTGATGAACGTGCGTCGAATTTTCACCCAAGTTGAGGGTCGTTCTCATCCGTATTGCGCGGCTAGAGTGGTCAAGGCTTGAGCGTTGGCCTAGAGGTATCATGCGCTTCGGCGCTTCTACACATCTTGAAAACAGCGCGTCTCTGCGACGACGAAACCTCGCTTCACCAAGTACGTCTGGGATTAGATTTTACTGTTGTCGACCTCGAGCGGTGCGCATCCTAAGAATTTTCCCTATTTGCGATGTCACTTTCGACGCGCCTTCTAACAAGGGGAGGAACGTCATGCTTCGAGAGCGCTTTATATATTAACAGCAATCTTCATTTAGATCTAGTCTTTCTCTATTCATTCACTTCTAACATCACAGCTATGTCTTTCTTACGCCTCGCATGCTTACTGAGTGCCACTGCCCTGCTTCGGGTGGGTTTGGCTCAGTCTGTGCAGTTCAACGGGACAATAGCGGTGGACTCCGATACAACCAACATTATCACAATTTCAATCACTAATGAAGGCGTACACAACTATTCGATTCTGGCCAAAAACAACATGTTCGACAATGGCCATCCTTACCAACCATTTACCATTCAAACTTCTAATGGGACACCAGTACCCCTTGCTGGCTCCCGCTTCGATTACGTTACCTTGAATGATGCCCAATTCATGAGTTTTCCGCCTGCCACAGTCTGGACACGTCAATTCAACATCTCCGAGTTCCTACTGCCAGATGCAAAACTGACGGTGGCGACTTCGCAATGTTTTACCATTAGCTTACCAGGCTCCGTGCCGGCTATCCTCACCGACAACATCACCAGCGATCAGAAATTAGCCGACGTCTTCTTCAGCGGAGGTTTGGTTGACGTTCCGCTGGGGTCCATTCCACTTCATCACAATGTGTCAGATCCAGCCGGGGCGGCTCTCGCGGTTAGTAAAGTCTCCGGCAGCAACTCCATAGCTAGCGCAGCAGCTGCTGCTTCTAATGCAACGGTACCTACGCAACCATCTGGAGTTATCAGCACACAAGCTACAGATACACTCTCTCCTTTAAACATGCCGAGCAGGTTGGGGCAAGGATCCCAGGGATCAACCCTAGGGGCATAACGTAGCAAGGCAGCTTGAATCTGTGCGCTGACTCCCGTGCCGGGAAGCATTGGCGAGTGGCATTCCGACTGGTGGCTCCTCCAACCTCCATCGGTCTCTACTCTGAGTATACGAGCATACAGGCTTCTCCTCCCAGCAAACATGGCAGATCGAAATCTAAATGTGTTGGACTGAGCAGCCCGTTGGCGCGGCCCTTGTGCTTATACGCCCAGCGCTCGGCCTACGACACGCTGTTCAGCACAGGTCGGAATCGTGCACAGATAGGAAAGCGGGTGGAGTTTGAATTTGGATATTGGCTCGGAATGAATGGGATACAGCATGCGGCACGCTCGACATTGCTTAATAATTAGATGAGAGATCTTGAAATGTACATATGGGATCTGCGGCGTTCTGGGCATTGGGTTTGGGTTTGGGCTTTGTGGTTGGGACAAGTGGATTTGCATGTGCTGGCATCAATACCACGGTTGTGAATAGCGAATATAACGGCAGCAACGTAACCAGTTTGCTTCGCTCTAATTTGATGCCCACATAGTTGAACACTTTACGAGGTCATCGTAAGGCCATTGACCGAGTGAATGGGGATATCACTTCGCTCCGCCCGAGTGTAGTTAGATAGAACTGCATGGAATCCACTGTTTTCTACTTCTGAAGCACCCCAGCCACTGTCCTGAAGCACCTCGAATTAAAACTTCAACCTGTCCCAACAGCCATCCAAACACAACTCCCTCGGACTCAAAACCCCAGCTCCTCCCTTCCTCTCTTTTTCCCCCAACCAAACACCGCAACGCTCATCTCGCCTCTACAATCTTCCAGCAACATCAACGACCTATCCCTCCAGCACGCCGAACACCCCCCTACCTCACCCCTGCCCAAAACCCCACACAAAGTCGGCAGCAGCTCCAAATGCCACAGACCACCCAGCACAGGCGAATCCGGGGTACCTTATCGCCTGCGGCTACAGCCGTAAGCTGCATATGTCGACCAATGCTTAACATGTAGCTGATAGCGGCACTCGCCACCAAGCCTACCGGCGAGAAAGAACACGTCAAATGATTGTCGGATGTTGATACACGGCTCCAAAAACTGAGCGGCATTGTTCCCCGCCGGCCATGTATATTCCTGACCTTCACGAATTGCAAAATTGACGATGTTACATTCCCTTGTAATCCCACATGCAGAAACGCCAAAGCCGGATTTCTAATGGATAGAGTGGACATGCATGCATTCCATTAGCGAGGGGAAAGCCATTGTGCGCCGACGTGGAGAGCCGACCACCGGGGAAGGGAGCTGGAGAGCCGATTAGGTAACGGCGAAGGTGACAAAGTACTTGGAGAGCTTGGACTTCAGGGTAATGGATATGGGGAGGGGGAAGATAGACGGAGGTACCACGCGGGAGTTCGGCTTTGGGGCTTTGATGGAGTTGTTGATGTAGGGGTTGAGGACGCTAGATTATGGGTTGGAGGTTGAGGAGTGCTGTGGCCGGAGTGTCTGCAGAGCCTCGATTTTGGTTTCATAGGTCGTGCGTCAGGGTCTTCTGGCTGCAGAACCCCATGGAAGCGAGGCTGACCACGCATAGCACTATCGCGCCAATATCTGTCCTGTCTGCCTTGGCGCTCTCAGACCCTTGCGTCTTATAGCTCCTGCCATGCTGAGTGGCAACGACAAAATCAAAATCCCTTCACTCGACCCTTTCAGTCGACAAGGAGCGCATCGCAGCAAGTACCAGGACATGGCCTTTGGATGAGAGATGATAAGCCTTTGAGATTGGTGGTGGGCTTTGCCGGGTAGTTGATGACTAGTGGATGTATGGCAACTCCGCCGTGGTAATAGAATCTTCAGAGTCTTGAACGGAGTGAGCATGATAGGGTGTAACAGCTCTAAGATATTGATCTACCTCAAGATTCCACGTTCAACCTGACTACCTTAGTGCTCGCAAGGAAACGCCCCCATTTCAGCCATGAACCCAAAAGCCAACAAATCGAGATGGATCCGGCAGCTTGGCGCATTGTCGCTCGATAGGCGCGGCTATCTGCATGTATAATGTCGCTTAGGTCCAGTGATTCGTCCATCCAACTCCAAGAGCAATCATTAGCAGTGCTTTGAAGAGACACCAATACTTCGATGACTAAGTAGGCTCGCCTTCAGATGGGAAATGTAGCTACCTGCTCAAAGATGTTATCCTTGAATTTTCCAAACTGAATATTTGGGGCGAGAAGCGCAGTATATACGATGACAGAGGAGATTAGAGAGATATGCCACTGCAGATCAAAGCCAGCAAGATAGGACAGAATATAATTGCTTCCAGACGCGAAGGTAATGATCTGAGTGGAGAAGATTGCACTTATTCCTAGCTCTGACGATCGAAAAGTCAGATGGATATATCGAGGAAAATACATATACAGCTTATATCTGACCTATAATTATACGTTGGCCAGTATACCGGGTTGAATGCTCTCTAACTTCTGTGATAATTCCTCCCATACTCGTTTCTGGGCCTTTGTACCCTCTTCGCTTCGTACCAATAGAGCTGGGCTAAGCTACGGTCAGCAGCAAGATCTCGCCGCGAGCGTACGCAAAGGACAACTTACATCCCTACTCGACTACAACTCATGTATTGTCCGTGGCTCTCCGGGCCTGATTCCACTGCATTAACCAGTGTCCGGCTTCCAACTTCGGTGGTTCTTGCAAGGAAGAACTTGACAATATGCAAAATCAAAGGCCCATCTCGAGCTAACTCTGAATGGCAAAGACCTGGGTTGGTGTAATTTATGATGACGTCTGGCTTGTTGTTCTGCTTGGTTCGGTCGGCAAGTTCGCGGCAGTAGAAGACTTCGAGTAGCTTCGAGACATTGTATCTATGGAGTTCAGATGTATAAGCTAACAGCTCAAATACTAAATGCACGGTCAACTTACCTGTCTCCCATATTGGCTGTCTCTTTGTCATTCAAAGTCTTGAAGATGTTCGGGCTACTCTTCTCTGGGAAAGACGTAAACCCATGGACCTCGGAGCTAACGATTGCTAGATGAGGTGTGATGTTGTATCGGGTCGCTGTTTCTCGAAGCTTAGGCAGGATCATTAAGCCCAACAAGAAAGTGCTGACAACATTCGTTGTAATAGTCGACTCGTTGTCCTCGAATAGAGTATACTTGTTCGTAGCAATACCAGCGTTTTCGACCACGGCATCCAGGCGCTTCAAGCCTTCCGCCTTTCTCACAAACTCCTTGACAGACTCGTAGCTCGATAGATCAAGCTGCCAGACCACTAGGACACCCTGCCGCCCTGTTGTCTCTTCAATGGATCTTTTTGCTGCCTCGCCTTTTTCTAGGTTCCTGACGGCAAGTACGACTTTCTCTGCATTCAGACGTGTGAAATGGCGGGCTGCTTCAAGGCCAAGACCAGTGTTGCTGCCAGTGACAATAATCGTCTGCCCTGAGAAATTCGTTTCGGGATAGGGAATGGGGGAAAATTGCTCTTTGAGGAAGAGAAGCAATGCAGACATGGCGTGGGACTCGGAGGTTGTTCTAATGTTATTAGTTTTGGTAGTCTTCGCCGACAGCTGCTATGAGATTGAAGTCCAAGGCGAATATACAGAGGGGCTTAGAATGAGAATATCAATGGGGGAAGTAGGTAAATAAAGCCTGAAGGCTAAGTACTCTGAGTCCACTGTTTTCTTCCTCCATGCTTGGATACACCCACTGGTGACGGCATTGAAACGGGGTTAAGGCCAGTCGTAAGGCCGGTGCTAGTTGGTCCAGCGAACTCCGTCGGGAATCGTCTTAAAGACCGAAGGCTTCGTTGAGTAGAGAGTACATCCATCGGCCTTGACAGCATGCAATGGCACAGGCATTGCCAGATTCGAGATTTCTTCTGCGTTGTCAAAACTTGTACACAGTAATCGAATGAGCCACACTAATGAGAAAGCCAGCTAGCTACGTTAGCTCTAGCGTCTTCGGAATAATGGAAAGCGCCGCTTTCACGTGATCGCTTCTGCTCATCTCAAAAACCGGTTGGTTGAACTCCTAGAGACATGTCCAAAAACGAATGGAAAGCTCCCGTTGATCTATTGGTCAGGACAATCTGTGAGACTATAAGCCCAAATGGAATATCTTCAAACTTTCAACAATTAAGTCTTTGGCTCAGATACGTGTTCCACCCACGAAGTCATAATCGTCCTCAACCTCATTACAAAGGGTCCTTTAGTGCTAAGTTTCTTGCTACTTTCTTACCCTACTTTTTATGTTCCGTCCTCGTCTTCCTTACCTACGACTACTACTTCAGCCTCCTCTTTTCTCGCCGTCTGCTTGGCTGCTTGATACTTTGTTGCAGATGATGATAATACAGCCAGGGTCTTGTCACCTTGTTTGAGCGTTTCTACCGCAATGCCGGATACACTCGATTCTCCCAAAGTCGAACCCTGGGCCGAAAGTAATTGGGCCATCTTTTCTGAAAGACTCTCTGACGAAGCTTTCGTGGAAAGTTGGCGGCTAGAAGTGAAACGCTCGCTTGAAGTCACAAGACCTTGCGTTTGATTGCGCTTTGTGTGTCGATTTCTGAGCGAGAACGAGAGGAATGATGAACTGGCTCGTTTAAAAGCTGAAAATTCTTATCAGCTTGCTCGACTTGTCGTGCGATCAGCTGCTTGTACTTG
>JAABUL010001378.1_pt1 | contig 46644 bp, 47 predicted proteins | sample 5559151 | NCBI WGS metagenome assembly JAABUL01 (sample SAMN10711876, study PRJNA513368) | rock metagenome | isolation source: Antarctica rocks | place: Antarctica: Victoria Land, Pudding Butte sud
GCATGTTCAACATTGGTCGTAGCACCATCAGCAGTCGTGAAGGGAGTAGGGAAAACAGCATCTACACCAGTTCGGAGAACTCAAGCGGCAGCGGCGCGAGCTCCCCTATGCCGCCGGGAAGCATCGCTGACACTAACGGAGGCAAGGCCGCTCCCATCGGCATCAGCAACGCAAAGATCAGACTCTATATCCGAGAAACGGCATCACGCTGGCGGGACATGGGATCCGCCCGATTGACCATTATGCGTCCAACCTCGACCGACGGGCTGCAACCACCTAGGCCGCAGGCGAGAAACGAGAAGAGGATCGTGGTGAATGGGAAGACAAAAGGGGAGGTCTTGCTTGACGCGACGCTCGGAGAGAGCTGTTTCGAGCGCGTGGCGAGGACGGGGATTGCGATTAGCGTGTGGGAAGATGTCAAGGGGCCGAACGGGGAGGTCGGGGTTGTAAATGCGGTTGGAGGGGTGGGAGGGGGGAGGGCGGTGGTTTATATGGTGCAGGTACGTTTTCGGTTTCCAGATTTTGGTTTCTATAGCGAGAAGGGGACGGTGGCTGACTGTGATAAACTGCAGATGAAAAGCGAAGCGGAGACGGCGTATACGTTTTCTATTGTGGGGAAGTTGAGGTATTGAAATGGGGGGTGGTGTACGATGATTGTGAGGGTTTCGTGGGTCATGTGTGGTTGGTTCTCCTGGCTGTAATTATTTTGATGTTGGATGGTGAGGGATTGTTCTGGCATTTTTCGGGCAATGGGAGAGGAATAGACATGGGAAGATATATATAACGCAGGAGCTTTGTTTGGTCTCGTCTGATCTTTGAAACGTGTTTTGACCTATACGTTACTCTAATGGAGTTCTTCCACCTCGATGGATGCAGAAGAATGAAGATGTGATTCTAATCCCTCAACCAAGTCATTTCTCCACCCACTTATCCTCTCCTCACTGCCCCTCCACCTTCCCCCGAACCCCCCCCTCCCTCCCCCCCTTCCCTTTCCCCTCCACCTCCACCCCCCACTCCGGCCTCGGGATCTCCACCGCCTCCGTCGTCCGCCCATACGCAATCCCGCCCAACCGACTCATCGGCCTCAACACCGCCGGATCCACCATGCTCCGCTCGGGATTGACGGCGTCCTCGCGGACCCAGAACCGCACCCCCTCGACCACGGCCAGCACCCCCGTCTTCTTCCCCGGCGTGGCGCGGCTCTCAAACTCCTGCGTGCTGAGCAGCCGGCCCTCGACGCTGAAGACGGCCTCGTGGACGCGCGAGCACGCGACCGCGCCGCAGGGCGCCGCGTGCAGGCCCGAGAGCGACCATTCGGATACGCCGTAGGGCGCGTTGATGGAGGTTGCGTTGGCCGCTTCGAGCATGTGCTCCGAGAGGATGTTGATGCTGCATTCGCGCGTGGCGGCCAGGTTGCGGAGGGTGTCTTTGGCGTTGGAGAAGCCGCCGGCGAAGCCGATGGTGAAGAGGGGGGGGTCGTGGTTTATTACTTGCGTGTAGGAGAAGGGGGAGAGGTTGGTTGTCGTGCCTGTGGGTTGGGGGAGGAAGGGGGGTTAGTTGGGTGTGGTGGAGATGGGGAGAGGGGGGGGGGGAAAGTGAAATACCATCCTCCGATCTCGTCCCGATAAACCCCACCGGCCGCGGCACAATCCCCGAAATCAACAGCTTGTAGTTCAACACCGCCGGCCGCCCATCCTCATACGGATCAATCTCCACATGCTTCTTCTTCAGGCTCTCCCCGCCGTCGTTTGCGCCGTCCCCGAGCTTCCAGTCCGGGTTCCGCGTCTTGGTGTAGTGGAACTGCGCGGCTTCGTCCCAGTCCGGGCGCGAGGCTTGCACGGCGGAGAAGTCGGGGTGCGGGTTGCGGTTGACGTGGGATTCCGAGTCGAGGCGTTGTTCGTGCGGTTTGGGGTCGTGGGTGCGTTGTTCGGCGTCGCTGAAGTTGGCGGGCATGGTGGGGTGGAGGTTGCGGAGGGGATGGGGTTGGCGGGGGGGGGGGGTGGTTGCTCTGTGTAAATGCTTGTATGGCTTTGAGAATATCATGAGAATGGGAATGAGAGTTTTATCTCCGTAAACGGTGGATGGCCGAATCCATCCGTCCGTTCCTGAGCGGTCACTACGTCATAATATGTCTGTGTACAACTGAGTGCCATTGCGGACGCCGGCAACGACTTCGGGCATTTTGGAAGAAGCGAATGATTGAGTAGGATATATTGTCAGAGAACAGGAACCTTACAGCCCCGTAGCAGTCCATAATAAGAAGCTTGCATGTACTACAGTACTGTATTCCTTCCCCAAGCCCTAATCGCTACTATCATCGGATTGCGGGGCTTATCGATAGTGAGAGCGGGGCAATACCTATAACAATCAAACATGGAAGGGTGGGTGTAATTGAATAAGTATGAAAGGAGGAGTCATTCTGTCCTTGAGAAATTGAGCTCGTAAAAAACCACATCATAGCAATGGCTGATCAAAGCACCCTCAAAAGCCAACTTGAGACTCTCACCATGTCATCCCCTAAATTCGAGACATACAAGCTCGGAGACTGGCATCTCCAATGCGGCGCTTCCATACCAGACGCGTACATTGCGTATAAAACCTTTGGCGATCCGAAATCGCCGGCAATTGTGTATCCGACGTGGTATTCAGGATGTAAGGAGGATTATATTTTGCTCGTTCCAATAAAAAAACCCCCTTTGGTTAACATTTTCGCAGCAATATACGACAATGTCTGGTTGATTGGCGAGGACAAAACGCTGAACCCGAAGAAGGTACCATTTCTCAGTTTTCTTTCAAGTCTAGTCCTTGATATGCTCTTTTGTGTTCTCATAATAAACAAGTACTTCATCATCATCCCCGCTCTCTTCGGCAACGGCGAATCTTCTTCGCCTTCCAACCACTCGACGCTGAAGAACTTTCCCAAAGTCTCCTTTTACGACAATGTTCGAGCTCAGCACGAGCTCGTGACCAAGCACATTGGTATCCAACACCTGCGCGCCGTGCTTGGATGGTCCATGTAAGCATACTTTCAAAATCGATCCTTCCCAATGCGAACCTATACTGCTGAGACATGTCTCGCAGTTCATGAATCTGTCCCAAACCAGCAATGCTAAAGTCGATAATTGTAGGGGCGCCGGCCAGACATATCAATGGATAACGCAATTCCCCGACTTCATGGATCTAGCAGTTCCCTTCTGCGGATCTGCCAAGACATCTCTGCACAACCAAGTCTTTCTCGAAGGTGTAAAGAGCGCGATGTTAGCGGCCAAGGGGATCCGGTCCGCTGGTCCAAGCGAAGGAGCTGTTATGGCGGAGGGAGAAAAATCTAGGGCTTGGACTGAGGAAGAGAAGTCTGTGGGGATGAAGGCGTTTGGTAGAGGCTATGCGGGGTGGTAAGCTTTTCTGATCGTGATGGCCCTTATTCTTGGTACGAAGTGTCGAGTTCGAAGCTTAAGTTGTGAGAAACAGGGGCTTCAGCCAAAGCTTCTACCGCGAGAAGCTCCACGAGAAGCACTTCGGATTCCCGGATCTCGAGGCCTTCCTAGTCGGCTTCTGGGAGGCGTGGGCGTGCTCCAAAGGTTCGATAGGGAATTTTTGCTGAATACTTCCAAGTTTCTTGGTCTCGTGGAGCAAGCTGATATCTTCTCCAGACCCAGAGAACATGCTCACAATGCTGCAAACCTGGCAAAGCGGCGACTGTTCCCTTCAAGAGCCGTACAATGGCAGCTTTGAAAAAGCCATGCAGGGCATCAAAGCAAAAACGCTGGTTCTTCCGGGGAAGACGGATTTGTATTTTCCGTAAGTGCAACCAAAATTGAATATAAAAACCAAGTAACTTGTTCATGTGAGGGTTCTCGCTAAAAGTCACAATTTCAGACCAGAGGACTCGGAAATCGAAGTCGCGAATATGAAACCCGGTGTCGGACAGATGGATGTCTTCCCTTCGATCTGGGGCCACTGGGCTGGAGGACCGGGCGATAGTAAGGAAGATTTGAAATGGCTCGATGAGAAATTGAAGGCCTTTTTCGCAGACAAGTAAATGTTTACTGTGGGATTTGGAAAAAACGAGATTGTAAACATGGTTGCTCTAGCCTGATGTAAATATGTTTTGTAGGATATGCGGGCAAGGTCCATCTATATCTCGCGAAATCTCCAAAGAGGAAGAATACACGTCATCCAACGCCCCGGACGCAAGAATGCAGCATGAACGACAAGGCAACCAAACCCGCCGTAGCTTCAAACAGGGGGTTCCCCGTAGCAGACAGAATCTTTGCCAGTCTTTCTGACCCCGAGAAAAAATAACATTGACGAAAAAACGCGATTACTCTTTGTCTGCGGCGACAACTGTACCAACCCACCCCTTCAGGAACGCATCAATATCCATCACTGCAGTTTTTTTGCTCCTAATTTGGGCGGACCTTTGTGGTAAAGAGTGCATTGGGCGAGTCCCCTATGGCCCCTGGGAGTCGTCTGGATACTGTACTCTCGATGCAGTACACCGTGGAAGTTTGGGTCCATCTCATAAGAATGTGAAAGATTGGCATGGCTGTACTCGCTCGACCTTTGCGGTACGGGCATATATAGCTGACAATGATCCGATGGGGTGCTTGGGTGAAGGATGTCTGTGAAGGAAAAAGGAAAGGCGTGGTTGCAGATTTCGTGAATGGAATGGAGATTATTATCTGGATGGAAGATGTTAAGCTGGAAGAATGGAATGTATGAAGGGGGTTATGTGCCGTGTTGGGAGGTTCTAGAATTAGCTTTTTGGGAGAACTTCTGGGATGGGACAATGTAATTTCGACGCCTGAAAAGCTACTCCACTATCTAGGCGTTGATGGGTAATGGACCGCTTTTTGCGTTGCTGTCGGTAAACCGATGAAGTAGCCAGTCTGCTTAACAATGTCAAGGCACAAATCAGTGCTTCGGTTGATGAGCAGTATTCATGGCTACCTCTGGCGCTGGAAGAACAATCCGGATTAGCATTGTATTAGTACGCGAATTCCTGCCCAACCAGCCTCTCACTCAAATGCCACAGCTTTTCTGCCTTCTCTCGGTCAACAGCGTAGTCTTCGGGTTTCGCAATATCCTCATCTTCCAAGTAAGCGCCAGACTGGTCCTCAATCGAAGGGTCCAAAGCAGCAATCAAGGTGGTTGAGCAGCCTTGCTGGAGAGTTTTGCCTTCGCCCGGCGTAAAGGGGCCTGGCCGTAAGGTTATTCCTTGGTCTAGCAATTTGAGTGAAGCGGGCGAGTAGACTCACGATTGGTGTTTGATTCGATCAATTTAATGCCTTCATTTCCCATTTCTGCAGTCATGAATTTCTGAAGTCCGGTACTGATGGCTGCTTTGGGGTCATTGAAGGCTCTGATGACCGTAGCAGCAAAATACAAAGCCTGCGTGAATGTCTCATGATCAAAGGTGTACTTACAGCCAGGGTGCAGTGAAAAAGCGTAGACGTGTTTGGTCTTGAGCTTGGATGCTAAGGCCACAGTGAACAATATGCTGGCGGACTTCGCCTGTCCATACGCCTTCCACGGATGGTAGAGTCTGCCATCCTAGATCGGGATAGCTAGTTGTTGGATTCGTTTCTCTGACTTAATGGTACGGTAGATCGGATTTACCTCAAAGTTCCAGTCATCTATTCGTACATCTGCCATTCTATGCGCTGAGCTAGAGACATTGACGATCCTCGAACCGTGCCCGGCAGCGAGGATCTTTTCCATGAGTAGGTTCGTAAGCAGAAAGTGTCCAATGTAATTCGTTCCGAATTGGCTCTCGATTCCATCTTCGGTCTTAGAAAAGGGACAGGCCATGATGGCTGCATTGTTAATTACGATGTCGATTTTCTCCACGCTTGCACTGATGGCTGTAGCAGCCTGTCTTACCGAGGCCTGGCTGCCGAGATCAAGAGGGATATAAGTGGTTGCTACATTGGGGTGAGCAGAATTTATATTGTCGATTAAAGGCTTGATCTTTGAAAGGGATCGACCCGCAAGAATGATCAGTTTAGGAGATCCAACAGCGAGTGTGAGAGCTGTTTCTGCACCAATACCGCCTTCACTCGGACCAGTGATCAAAACTGGATTGTCAGTTGGAAGTGCCTTCAGATAGAGACCATCTACGCACTGATGTTGCCTTTTACTCTGTCATTGAAAGCTTCAACAACTTCTGCGCCGGTTGTCGCATGTCTGAATTGGGTCATTGGCTGAGCAGAAGAATTTTAGAAAGGTGTAGCCTTAGGATTTGTAGATTCGAAAAGATTTATTATAGTAGACAACGGACTTGGTCAGATCACTCATATTACCTTCCTTTGAGTATATAAAGTCTTTCACCTCGAAGATATGTTCCCAAATACTGAATTCGACGACATATCATGCATTATAAGCACTTCCATCACTCAATTGATGTTGAGGATTAGTCACTTCAATCAGGTTGAAATGGTGTCAGCGCCTCTGTCAGCAAGATGCATGAGATAGCGCTTTTTTTTATTGCTCATGAACAAGATTTGGTCAAAGGCATATATATAGCCATCTGCATTATAGATAGGGGTTTCGGACGTTGATAGGCGGTGTTGATTTTGTGTGTTGAAGGTGAGAACACCGAAATTGTCTCAGTAGGGCATGTGCGGGTACTGGAAGGCTAGTTCGGGCACTAGGGCGCTCTAGTCCCGCTGTCTTTAGCGGCTGATCACCGAAATCGCGTCCAGCAACACCTCATGTTTCGCTCAACGTCAGGTCTGCAAATACAATCACTCCAACTGCCAGAACCCGTTACCTTCATGGACAAACTGTGCTCGGTTACCTCTGCGTAAATGTGTTGTTAGCATAACTAGCGACCGCGGGACGTTTGGCCTGCCTTCAGTTCACATGCTTGATTGGCTACTCCCAAGCAAAACGACCATCTAGCGGGTAAAGCACCTCGATTCTCAAAAAGTAATTACATGGCGGCACCTCAGACTCGTCAGTGGGGAGTTACGCCCCCAATCTCTCTGAGCCTACCGACTGAAGCTGAGCTTGCGGCAAATGATGCACTCATTGCAGAGCTGAAGAGGCAAAACAATTTCGAGGGCACCGAGGAGACGGAGAAAAGGTATTCAACTCGCACCAAAGACCCTAAAGCGTTTCACTAACCCTGTGCTTATAGAAAAGCTACCCTTCAGTTGATACAAAAGGTGACTGGAGAATTTGTAAAACATGTCAGCAGGAAGAGAAACCTCCCACAATCGGCCATCGATACCGCTGGCGGTAAGATCTTTACCTTTGGGAGCTATCGTCTTGGTGTATATGGGCCAGGTACGTTCGATGGGCTCACTGTTTAGCCCATCATGGTCGATTCCTAATTCTAGGTAGGCTCGGATATCGATACTCTTGTGGTCGTACCCAAGCACGTTTCCCGCGATGATTTCTTCGAAGACCTTCCTTCAATTTTAGAAAGAATGGCTCCTGCCGGCGCCATCGAAGAAGTGACTCCAGTACCTGATGCTTTTGTACCTATTATCAAACTCGAATTCTCCGGCATCAGCATTGATCTCATATTTGCTCGTCTCGCCATCCCCTCTGTACCACTTGGACTGAATCTCAAAGACACGAGCTTGCTCCGAGGTCTTGAAGAGAGAGATCTCCGATCACTGAACGGAACAAGAGTGACGGATGAGATACTAGACCTGGTACCGCAGCAAAAGACCTTTCGGACAGCGTTGCGGGCCATCAAACTCTGGGCGCAACGTGAGTAATTGCTGTGTAATACCTGGGAGTCTACTGACACCAACGATGTCCAGGTCGGGCAATCTACGCTAATGTTATGGGCTTCCCTGGCGGTGTAGCATGGGCCATGCTAGTTGCTAGAGTCTGCCAGTTATATCCTCAGGCTACTGGTTCGGTAATTATAGGGAAGTTCTTCCGCATTATTGGCAAATGGGGCTGGCCGCAACCAGTTTTGCTCAAAGCCATCGAAGACGGTCCGCTACAAGTGCGAGTGTGGAATCCTAAGGTACGCGTCCCTTGTGGAGTATGATTTAATATATCTTACCTTGTTTAGGTTTACAACGGTGATCGTTTCCATCTTATGCCAATTATCACTCCCGCATACCCTTCAATGTGCGCCACACACAACATAACCATGTCAACCAAGACTATTATTACCCGGGAGTTAGAGCGAGGAGGAGATATCGCCGACAAAATATTTACTGGTCAATTGCAGTGGAGAGATCTATTTACTAAGCATGACTTCTTTACAAACGGCTACAAGTACTACTTGAGTATCATTGCAGGAAGTAGAAGTAAAGATGCGCAGCACGTTTGGTCAGGTCTTGTAGAGTCTAAGGTGCGTTTGCTGGTCTCTAACCTAGAAACGCAAGGTTCGATCCAAGTTGCACGTCCATTTAACAAAGGCTTTGATCGCACACACATTTGCAGGGACGAGGACGAAGTAGATGCTGTGATAGGCGGAGATCTCGACTACCAAGCTGCAAACGTCAAAGTTGAGACCACGGATGCTGTCAAAGATCCTAAGCATATTGCAGCTGCTGAAGGCGGCGCTGATGGTATGGCAATGCCAAACGGTAACGGCGAAACCTCTACCAACGGTGAAGGGGGGCACACCTTTTTCACTACAACCTATTACGTTGGCATTGAACTTGCTCAAGGTCAGTCTAAGTCGATGTAGTGAATGGGCCGACTAACGGTGTGTAGACGCAACCAAAAGACTCGACATATCGTACCAGACGAAAGAATTCAAGGAGATCTGTCTTAGTTGGCAGAGCTATAATCCGGAACAGAATTCTCTCAGCATCATACATACTCGAAAGTAAGTACACCTGCACACCTGAATCCCATCTCGCCTTGCAGATTTTTGGCATCTTGTTGATCAAACCTGTCGCAGCTACGACCTTCCGGAAGACGTCTTTGATCCAGGAGAGACAAAACCCAGCAGGCCGAAGAAGAAGACAACGACCAAGAAGATAGAATCATTAGTAAAAAAAAGAAGCCTCGATACTAGCGGAGTTGAGGTATGTTATCTTGTGCGCCTAAGACGGAGATGACAGAATTGCCATGAAAATTACAAGACAACTCCGAATTTGATAGCGCGCCCATGGATTCAAGGTAGTGCTGAACAATATATCCTGACATTCTCTAGGAGAACACTACGTTGCGTAACGGTGTAAAACGACAGCGATCAGATGTGGAACCAAATGGATCGTGTTGATGTATTAAAACTTAATACCGTACGATAGGTTGGACCATGGGAGTAACGGTCAGTAAGCATCGAGTCCAAATCCGACATTCAAAGTACTAGCCTTACCAATACAGTTCTAGCTAACATTGAAGTCCATCCTCAAGGAAGAGAGGGAGGAATGTTGACAGAGTGTGGAAGACATCTAAACCGAAGCTATGAAGGACTTCGCAGCTAGCATACTAACACCCCCAACTGATGCCATTTGCTCGGTGCAAGGAAAGAACTGGCCATTGTAGGGAGGACGCAGGACATGTGCCATATGTTCAGAAGGCCCTTTGCAGAGATCCAAACAAGGGTTGGCTTTTTACTAACAGCTATTTACATATAGGTCGAAATTCTTAGAACCTAAGGCCGGGTGGGGTGTGGCAGGCTGCTTTGTAGCGGTCCTTCAGCTTAGCCATGTACATAAATCAATTGATTCAGTTTTTGAAGCCTACGGGCTTCAGCAGTTATTTTTTCAAACGCATCGAGAACACTCGTATGCAGTGCCGGATCATTATGGTGTGCGAAGATTCATTGCAGCATAACGAGTCATCCACACCCAGTTTTATTCAGTTATGCTGCAAAGAATTTCCATTTTCCAGCACTCTAGTAGATAAGACGACCCGCTTGCTTACAGTAGTGGGCTGAGCCAGTGAGCTGGCATCCCCTTCATTAGGTCCACGCACTCCAAGATCTATGATACCGTCCAATCACACTTTCGATTGTAAGACTGGAAAATCTTGAAGGTTACGGGCTTCAGGAATTGAAGTTTCCACTGGCGCTGGACGTCACTAGTCCTTCAAAATTATACCAATGCATAACCGTAGCTATTTACCAGAGTCTTTGTTATTGGATTCGATTTCTTCCTTTAAGATATTCTTATTCTGGAGATTGGCCGGGCTATAATTGCAGTGGAAGCAATGAAATGTTTACCTGGCTAGATGACGAGCACTCACTTATGAAATTCCACGAGGTCCAATTTTCTTAAGTAACGGGCAGAATATTATATCAGGTGATAAATTGACCGAAACTAAACAACACGATCTTCCGTTGTTCACGAGATATTGAACGAGACCATCATATTGGAGATAGGAAGTAGAAACATATGAACCGGCAGAAATACAAAGCGTACAGGGATCACAGCTTTCAAAAGACTTTGCATTTAGGCACAGATCGATGAATCGAAAGGATTGTTAGAATTGCTGCATGCTGTGTAGCATTTCAATTAATCTGAGGATTTGTCCAGGGCATGCTGCACGCAAATTCTAAGAGCAACAATTAGAACAGCTGAGAAAAGCGAGCCTTGCATGGTTTGCTAGCGCGGCTGAACGCGCGGCAAGACACGGCGGTTACACTAGCGTGACAGGGTGTTGACTTCTACTTACCTATCCTTTGCGAGGTCTTTGAGACCGTGCGATACTTCACATTAGGTTGAAGGCAATCCGGAGACCAGACGGATCACTGAAAACCCGCACTCGGCAGCTGATGCCCATTTTGGAATCCTCCAATGCCTCGATCGTTACTGCCTGGTTCCTTCAAGTAAGGCTGAGCAGCCTGAGCTTGCCTTCGTGCGAGTAGCCGCCCCCATCATTAGTCTCGTTCCGATAGGGCGAAGGAATGGTATCCTTGCGTGTATCAACCAACCAAATTGAGCGCTGGCCACCCTTTCGCTCCTCCCACACGTACATCGTCTGAGAATATAACTAGGCGCAGTGCTTTCGCCGCCCCGAAAAGAGCATGACTCATCCGAAATATGTATAGGTTGGCTGGAATATGAAACATCTCGAGTCACATTTATCCGATTCCGGCGATAGTTGAAGCCCCGCTGCTGTGAATTCTGCATTCTGCCGCCGTGCTGATGGCTTCATATATAAATATTTTTGGGATGGGGCTGTGTTGTGGTTCCACAGGGGTTTCGTAAGCTCTGAATGTCGAATGACCATCCTAGAAAATGGATACTTGAGTTGCCTAGTCATCGTCATTTCCATATAAAGAAGGAGCATAAAAACCAAGCCCCCGTATCTCCATTTTCGTACTGTCATAGAACCTCTATTTCTCTCTCTTTCGTTATCCGTATTCCGTACACTGCTAGTTTTATTATTGCTTTCGCTATACCTACTTATCTAAAAGACTTCTAGCTCTCTACTATTCTTGTTGGATATTTAGAGATGGAGACAACATCAAAGTTGAGCCGCTCTGAAGATGTTCGGCCCGGGAAGCGTTTGGTCGTAGCTTGTGATGGTAAGAACGACTCTCCTTTTCAAATATATTTTAGTCTCTTCAATCGCAATAACAACTCATCAGGTACATGGATGGTACGCCCGCAACTCCCTATTGGATTATTCGGTAGCACACTGGCTGGAGAAGACCACTAATCATCCCTTCAATCAGAACAGTGACAACGGTTTCGAAAGAAGCAGCTACCTCCCATGGGATACGAACGGGCACCTGCAAAATCCCTCGAACGTGACGCGCATATGTCGAGCTCTACAGTCCGAGAGCGACAATGGCATTACGCAGATCATATACTACCAAGCAGGCATCGGTACTGAGGCCGGCCTACTGGATCATGTCTATGGTGGCGGCACAGGAGCCGGGCTGTCGGAAAATATTCGGGAGGCTTACGCATTCATCGTGAACAACTATAAACCCAATGATGAGATCTTTCTCATTGGCTTCTCACGAGGCGCTTTCACTGCTCGAAGCATTGGTGCCATGATCAACTGTATCGGTTTGCTGACGAATGAGGGCATGTCGCACTTCTATCATATCTTCAAGGAATGGGAAAACCAGGATAATCGTCGTTACCGTTCTAGATGGCATCATCGGCCAGCAAGCTTGCCCAACAGAATGCATATTGCCACATCTGCTTACGCCCATGAGCTAGAGAAGGTATGAGGCTAACCTCCAAATTACCAGAACACTCACTGACACGTTTAGCTTGGCTTAACGCGCCGAAACATCCCTATCAAAGCCATAGCTGTGTGGGATACAGTTGGTATGGCACACAGATCTCGAAAAACATAGTACATCTCTGACAATCTTCTTAGGATCCTTGGGCATTCCAGATATCGGTCTCTGGCAGCATTTTCCTAAAGAATACTCCTTCGTAAACACAGCAGTCTCGCCGAACGTCGAGAACGCCTTTCAAGCACTCGCCCTCGACGAACATCGCAGACCATTTTCACCCACTATTTGGGAGAAGCCTGCCGGACAGGTTAATCCCAGGAAATTGAAACAATGCTGGTTTCCTGGCGTTCACGGCAACGTACAATCTCCTCATGCCTCCGCGTAGACAGAATCTCCATAATAACAACTCGCAGATTGGTGGTTCCTACGACGACACAAACATGGCCGACATCACTCTCGCCTGGATGATCTCCCAACTTTCTCCCTTCCTTACCTTTTCACCATCCTACATCCCCTGGCAACACGACCTCAACATCGAATTCTACAACCACCGCCATATCCCGGCTCGCCCTTGGGGCCTTGGCAAAATCTACAACTCGATGAAAGGCATCAGCGCCATCGCCGGCAGCAAAACCCGCACACCCGCGCACTACTCCACCTCGGACCCCAAAACTGGAAAGCCGACAACCAGAGAGCTCGTGGATACCCAAGAGTACGTGCACGCGAGCGTGCGGGTGAGGATGGGCGTGCATAACCGCGGCACAGAGGATCAGGGCGTTTATCGCCCGCCGGCGCTGAAGGGGTGGAGGTTAGTGGGCGAGGCGACGGATCCCGAGCGGAATCATTTGAGGTGGGAGTTTGGGAGTGGGAAGATGGGGGCTGAGAGGACGATGTTGGAGGATGGGATGGGGGAGGTGGAGATGGAGTTGTTGGAGAGGAGTCCTGAGGCGTGGGAGATTATTACTAAGGGGCCTGTGAAGAGGAGGTGGACGGAGGGAGTTTGAGGGGTTGGGGGTATGGGATTTGGATCATGGGTGGTGGTGTATTTAGCAGCTGGTTTACGTACGCTGGGTGAGGATCGTCAAGAGGTTGTTTGATGGGTATTTTTGGTGTCGCTGCGAAACGCAGGTGAGGTCTTGGCTTTGTGAAGTGTTCGTTTCCTGGGTTGCTAGGCGGAGTTATGCAGCGCACATTTGTTTACTTTTGGGAAAAAAACTTCTTTCGTATCTTCCGCTACATGAAAGTCTTCATGGTTACTTAGACATAGCGGAGAGGTTTCTTCGTACAATATCTTGGGACGTAGGGGCTGTGGTGTTCGAAAACTATCTCTAGTTTTACGATAAGATTTGATCAAGGGTATGGAGAAGCGCAATCAAACAGAAATTGAGCAGCCGGGGGGAAGGGTGTCATTATATGTTGCTCTGCTTTGGTTGTATCTAATTTACCAAGAAAACCCTTAAACAAAGCCGATGAGTGCGTGAGTTCATTCGATAAGGGTTTTGCGGGATTGGGTGGGGTAAGGGTTTAGAGAGGATTAGTGAAGGTGTGTGATTAGTGGGGAGGTATAAGATGAGATGTGTTTTGTATTTAGTGGGTGTGAGGGAGAGGGAGAGGGAGAGGGAGGTGGTGGAGTGATGTCTTGCTGAGTTGAGTTTTTTTTGGGTTGGAGGTGAGGGGGTGGTTTACAGGATGAAGGAGGGGAAGGGTTGGTGTGGCGTAGTTTATTTAAATAGGGGGGCTATTGAGGGGCCGCAGGAGTGAATGATGTGAATCGGGCTTGGGAGGGATTTTCCTATGGTCGGAGATCATGCAGGTTCAATTGAGGGAGTTGGGGATGGGTGGCATCAGAGCAACGCTCCGAGGGTCAGTTATCCTCGTATCGTGAGGGGGTGCTAAGATTTAAGTCACCAACAACCGAACAGCCAGAGCATTACCAGACCCATTGGCATTTTAGATACTGACAACAAAGCTATAGCTCCATTTACCCGGTTCTTCTTATCTCACGAGCTTTGTGATTGAGACGTGAAGAAATCATCGATCGTTCTTGAGTAAGTCAGGGGCAGTTTGCCTGTTGGCCTGACTCTAGAGGGGATGGTTATGGTCCGCTGGAACTCTCTCATTCGGTCTGGTGGCGTGCTTGGGGGTTGGACTTCGGATATTCCAAATAATACATGTAGCCATTTGTTTCAAGTCGGCTTTCCGTGAGTTGATCTCAATGATGGGGTTTAGATACTAGGGGCTTGGATGTGCGAAGCGATCCAAATTCGTCATCCATGTGGGAAAGTTCACTCGTGAAATTATCCTTGACGGAATTCGGCGAGCATAGAAACTTTCAAGGCTGGATGTGATGTTCGGCACTGACACAGGGACATCGCAGATACCCTTGCAAGAAGTGTATCGAACAAAATCGGGTACAGCCACCTTCATCTTCTCCGAAATATCCTCCTCGGAGATGAGGACACTCCCGCAAGTCGTGCACTTACAGAGATTCAGGAGCGCCAGTTTCAATTCAATGATCCCCGCAGCAATAATAGTAGTAGAGATCTTCTGTTGGAATAGGCATATACCAGGGCCTTCAGTAAGACACTCCACTCTGGAGGGGGAATTGCATGCAGTGTTTCTTGGTGTATGTAGTTAGTATATGACAAGACCTGAAACTGATCGATCCTGAGTCATGTCGATTAAAAAGTTTCGGATTGTAGAAGTGCTGGAAAGTGTCGCAGCATGGGCGCCGGTGCAGTCGATGAGGAAGAGGGTTGAAGTGGCTCAAAGGAGGGAAATTAGTTTCTTAGCACCATGAGGATTTACACGGTGCTGTAGATTGTAGATGGAAGATGGAATCGGCGAGAGAGTAGGTGTGCGAAAGGCTTCTTGAGAGGATACAAGAGAACACTCGATGAAATGGAAGAATAGAAGAAGTTATTACTTCCAAAGAAAGCTGAAAAATGGGGTGTAGCGCACTGTAAGCAGCATATATGTCCAGTACGATGTTAGCTGAATATGCTAGATTGCAATGTTTTAGGGCGACTACGACGCTAAGTGATCCAGACAATAACCTAGATACATGGCCGTACACGCGTATTCTGCTAGGAATCTGTTATCTTGGAAGCAATCTTTAACCATAGGCGAGTACCTAATCGTGAATTGCGATTCGCGGGTTATGAGTCTACAAGGAAATTAGACGCGTTAGAGATGGATGGCCTTGATCTCCTCCGCTGGTAGAAGCAGATATCTACGGAGATGTGAGCGCTTGCGTTTGACTTGGAGCTGCTGGATTGATCGACGACGGCCAATGAATCGATAGCTGTAGCGAACGCCTGGCCAATTGATGACATGGAAAGTGTCATCATTATCTTTCTATGAAATTCTGCCATCATTCAGTGTTGGCAGGCCAAGGTAATAAGGCAATGAAACGCTACATGTGGATTGCAACGGTCTGCTCCTTCAGGAAGCCATGGATAGCGGAGTAAGCTAAAGAGTGCCAGTTGTTTTTTTTTCGTTGTTGATGAGGGTATTTTGGGCGATGTTTAGATTTAGTGAGCAAACAGGAAAACCCCACTAAACCTACAAGTTCTGGAATATAGGCGCTGGTTTCGTGTTTTGCATCTTCAAAGAGATATGGTAGGATTGCATGATATTTCATCTAGTTCTCCTTGACGCCCGTCATACCTCTTGCAGCAATCGCGACGTTTAGTAGGTATATCTTACCATTTCGATTGCGTCTCCAGTTTCCGCGCTTTCCAGATCATCTTGCCTCAAGCTAGTGGATCGGACGCTTGGTGTTCTAGTTATTCCATTGAATACTCCGCTTTCTAGTCGCCTTGGACTACACTCGCTGGGGGGGGTATAAGCACTATTGAGCTCTGAATGTGGATTGCATCGTCCGTTCCATAGCTCTGACGTACTGCTTCCGGTACGGCGCTTGCTAAGTGGCGGCTTTTGTGCTAACGAAATTCTGGTTGCCTTGTAACGACCTGCGGAAGCTAGCTCGGGCGTGGACTTATTTTCGGATTTCGACGTGAAGGAGAATATACTGCAGACTTTTGGACCGAAGTGTTGAAAGAATCTAGGTAGGACAGGAAGACAGCTGATGATTGTGCCAATGGTAAGCTCGGTCGAAGCCCAAAGACCCATGACTGCCAGGTTGTAGCTGATATCGGGCAGTTGTACAACCCTGAAGGTGTAGTACGTACGTACGATAGACGTCACGCAGGCCCTGAATTACGTAGAATCAGTAGTAAACTCGTTTTAAAGAATAATTGACTGTGCACAGATATTTGCAACATCAAGCCGTAAATTTTTGGGAATGATCGGAAGCACTCACAGAAGCCCGGCCGCGAATATTGTTGTCACAAAGATCTTCTTCCTCAAAGGTACCTGCAACTTCCATAGACACGGCATCGGGAGGATCAGAATTGCGAAATCAGATATGATGTTGAAAAAGCCGCTGGCCAGGTACAAGGCATTCGCGTTCAGGCAGTGGCCGGTATGTAGCCACGGTTTCCAAATCTTCTCCCGTGGACTGCACAAGGCTATCATGAAGATAACATGGGCGAGGTCGTACACCAAGTTACTCCAGATGCAAACATGAATACCCACAAACAAGACCAGGTTGCCGGTTCGGGAGGGTACGAATATTCTGAGATACTGGAGAAGAATAGACAGCTTGATGAAGAACACACCCAGTTCATATACAATTGAGGTGATGTTCACCCACTGAAGACCTCGTCAGATTGTTTATCTATGTTTCGGTTCTGGTTCAAATGGCATACGTAGAGTAATTTTGAAAAGGCTCCAAGACGTATGTTCCACATGTGGGCGCCGCTGCCATATCTGATGGTAAAGCCCGCCACAACGATCTCAGCGACTTGACTCATCTACCGCAATCAGCGGCGTTAATTTGATTTTCAACTAGATGCAACATTACCCATCCGATCAAAAGTGCGTCTGATAGGCGTCAGTACATTGCAAAAGGAGGGATAACAGTTCCGCTTACAGTCTTCGTATGTTGTGGATTTGAAGAGGTAAACTTTAGTATACATGCGCATCAAAACCGCCAAAGCTGGGATCATAATGCAGAAAGTCGCACTCAAGATGACTGCTGTGTTAAGATTCGCGGAGTGTTGGAAATCGGTAACTACGCCTGCAGGCGGTTTCCCTGCTGGTCCATCGAGCAGAGCCTGAAGCTGGTAAGAATTTGGAGGAGTCATTTGACTTGCCATGGCGAACATTAATTAACATGGAGGTTGTTGTTTTTGGGAAAGATTAGTCGCTGATGGTGAGATTGGCGATTCACTAGCTAGCAAATTTCCAAATAATTTTTCAGGGACGTGTTGAAGAACGCTCAACACGGTCATGATTGAGATTTCTGTCCAAGCTAAACAGGTCTAGTGTATAGCGCTCGAGGAAGGTTTCTCTGCCCAAATTGAGTAATTTTTCTCCCTTCCATTTGATGTTTACGCTCTCGGTCTTACAATTCATGCTGAAGTAGAACTTTCAACAGCTCGAGTTACGCAACGTTGTAGATGAGCATTCAATAAGACATTTGCAAATCGTATTCGATCAGTTTCATCTTCTGAACACTCTCGACTGCAGCCATAGCTGGTCTATTAACTGTTGTGTTGCGGTCCGAAGAAACAACATGAGATGTTTATGATCGACAGGTGCCTTCAGTTCCGTAAGCTGCATTCGTCACCCTACTTTGACCGTTCGTTACTCAGTTGAAGAACACGTCGCTTGATGAAAGAGGCAGTGACCTCGTAGTTGATAGGCAGCGTTTGAGTGCATCGTAGACTATGCATGTCAGCTACTGCACTCGCGTGGGGTAGCCTTATATATTCCCCGCGTTTCCCCAGCTGAACTCTCCTAATCACCTACTAGCAGTCGACCAAACTGCCGAGAGATGCAGACGCTTGCATTGGATGCCACCATTCGGCAGTCAGTGCAGGACCTGTAGGATTAGGGATGCAAAACCTTTGGAAGTCAACATCACACTCGACTGAGGGCTTGTTGACACCCAATCCATCAGTAACTACTCTGCAAATATTCCGAAGTAGAGCCGACGGCATTTAGCTGGATACGCATGCGATCCTCTAGGGATAGAACAATTGGTTCTAACTCACCTGCAGTGCAGGCTGCGGTAATGGCTGGCACCTCTAGATCCCAGCGTGGGTTCCTGATCAAGCTGCGAGCAGTTACGAACGTTCTTCCACCAGAAAGAAGATTTTTGATATAGTTCTGAGCAGTCGTTGAGGCCAACTAAGCGTTCGAGTCTGCTGCGCTCATTTCTAATCCGCATGTCTGACGAACAAATCTGCAGCGACCGGTGCGTCGTGATGAAAAACGACGTATTCGGCAGATTCCCAGAGTCGGTGTTGGAAGATGAGATGTACCAGAAGCAATTGGATGCTCGTTGATCTAGAAGGGCTTCCAAAAGGAAAAACGAGAAGTCCATTAGCGGGCTTCGGCCCTGTGGGGCGGGGATCACCAAACCCCTATTTCTAATATGCATCATTGAATGCATTCCGATGAGGTTTGGCCCTGCCAATATCCTCACCTCATCTCTCGAACTGGCGAGTACGCAAGTTTGTGTGGTTGTAGAAATATCGGCTTGTTGCTACCTGACCTTGAAGTTCAAATAGGTAGAGTCGAGGGAAGCACCCGGGCCATATTCGCTCCGCTGTCAAATAGTATTCCCAACATAGGTTGAGAATCTTATCCCAAAAGTTCAAAAATCTCCTCCTTCAAAGTCCGAGGTCGAAGGTCACTGTTGATGTTGCAACCACTACCAACTGGTCATATTCTTTATCGAGTGCTTTCACAGAATGTATACATAAACCACTGTATTTGCTTATAAAGACAACTATTGTCAAAAACTTTTTGAACCAATTGCTGAGGCTTATGGTAATGATAATCCAACAAATATTCACATTCCATTCGCTTTTGTTTCCAAATTATCTACAATATTTGATCCATTCTTCGAGTTACCGTTGAGCAAATCGGGATGATCGTCAATGTCGGATTTCTTAGGGCGGAAGGGCATGGGCGTGTCTGGTCGATTTGATAAGAACTGTAATTTTCCGTCAGCCTCTAGTGTCGTCGATTTAATGCTACGAGGAGGGTTTTGAGGCTTACGGATGAAGCTGCGGACAGCAGTGCGATCAGACTCGCCTGAACCGCATCTTCGTGAATTCCTACCCCCCAGACTCTCTCCTTTTTGCCGGAAACCGTACACTCAATATATGTTGCAGCCTTTGTATTTTTCCCTTCCCCAATAGCGTGTTCTTTGTAGTCAGCAACGTCAAGGTCAATTCCAATAGGATGCAGAGCGTTAGCGAGAGATGAGATGGGGCCATTGCCGGAGCCCTTGATCGGATGTTCCACGCCATCAATAGCTATCACACCTTCAAATCGTCGTTTCAGATTTTGGGTGTTCTGGCTACGGCCGTTCTCTGGAGGGGCGGGGCTGTTGGAGCGATCGATCGTGATACTGTAATCAATCAAGGTGAAACGAGGGTTAGTCTTGAGGTGATACGCGTTTTCAAATAGCTCCTGAATTTCTCGTGGAAGGAGTTCGCGGCCAACAGCGTCGGCCTCCTTTTGCACGATTTTCGAAAATGCAACTTGTAAGCCACGTGGAAGATCGAGTTCAAGGGACCTTTGGATAATCCAGGCTGCGCCGCCTTTGCCGCTTTGCGAGTTGACTCGAATGATCGCTTCGTACGTGCGACCGATGTCTTGCGGGTCAAGAGGGAGGTAAGGCATACGCCATGAGTCTTCATCCGAGGCGCCTTCTGCTTTTCGAACTTGAAATCCTTTCTTGATGGCGTCCTGATGAGATCCACTAAACGCACAAACGACAAGCTGACCTCCATAGGGAGCACGAGGATGAACAGGTATTTTGTTGCACTCTTCCACCACTTGTATAACAGGGTTGATGTCCGAGAAATCAATATTCGGATGTATGCCTTGTGTGTAGAGGTTCAAAGCTAGCGTTACAAGATCGACATTCCCGGTCCTCTCGCCGTTTCCGAATAGAGTCCCTTCCACACGATCGGCGCCGGCCATCTGGGCAAGTTCTGCAGCTGCAATAGCACAACCACGGTCGTTATGTGGATGTAATGATACGCTGATCTTCTCACGTTCTGTAATGTGTCGGCAGAAAAATTCAATCTGATCAGCGTATATATTAGGAGTGGACATTTCCACGGTGGCAGGAAGATTGAAAATGATGGGATTCGATTTTGACGGCTCCCAAGCTGCTTTTACGGCTTCACATATGCGAACTACAAATTCAGGATCGCTGTCCGAAAAATTTTCGGGGGAGAACTCGTAAGCCCACTCGGTTCCCGCTTGTGCTGGGTCATCTTTTGTTATCGACCGCGCGAGCTTAGTGCATTTGACTGCCAGAGTTATGCTTTCTTCCGGTGTGAACCCGAAGACTATCCTCTGAAAACATTCACTCGTGGCTAGGTATAGGTGCAAGATGCCCTTCTTAGCTCCTTTGAGCGAATCGACCGTCCGCCGTATTAAATCTTCTCGACAAGGCGATAGAACTTGTAACCACACATCGTCGGGTACTACACCGGAGGTCTCGACCAAACGTCTTGTGAAGTCGAAGTCGGTATCCGAGGCTGAAGGAAATGACACCTCAATTTCTTTGTAGCCCAGTTCAACTAGCATCTTGAAGTAACGGAATTTCTGGTCCGAATCCTACATGTTCCCAAATTCAGTACAATTCCCTCGCTCTACTCCAACACAGGACACATATGTTCTCCAGGGTCGAGGGCAGCTCTGGACGTACCATGGGATCTATCAAGGACTGATTTCCGTCTCGAAGATCTGTTGCTAGCCATCTCGGCGGTTTTTCCAAGGTTTTGTTCGGCCATTGTCTGTCAGGCAGATGGAGCGGTTTGAAGGCTCGATACTTTCTCGATGGGTCTATAAGCCTTGAGTCGAAATCTCATTAGCATCTTTCTAATGAGGTATACGGAGGCTCTTGCCTACATCGGCATTATGACTCCGATTCCTCGGCTTTGGCGATTACGGTAGGAAAGAATTCTATCCAGGTGATTAAGCAGCAGAACCTGTCTTTTTCTTATTAAGTGTTGTGCCCAGCCCTCCACTATCTGTCTCCTTCACTTGATGGCTTGAATGTTTGTGACACAAGGTAGCGCTTGAATTAAGTGATGCAAAGAAGGTCTGGGGGTGGGGTAAAACGTTCTGCCGTTGTCGGCCCGAGGCAAGGCGGCTTCTGCCGGCACGGGGTAGAGTACGGGGCAGCCCTACTTTAGGGCTCGACATTAGCCTAACTTTACTGTACCTAACCTTACCCACATCCTAGCAGTTTGCAGTACGCCCAGCTCCCTCCCCGTGATATGTAAATCTTTCCCGCCTGGCTTGATTTCATGCATGTGTGATTCACCGCAAGGCTACAACAGATAAGGTAGGCTTGTAGATACAAACAGAATGTTCTCAGCTTCTGTCTTCTTTCTTTACCTGCCCCAGACTCCTTGACTGCTCAATTCTGCGAATACTAAGTGCTGTAGTTAACGTCGCTCGTGCTTTGCATCTACTCTTGGAACCTGAAAGCCTCGATCTGCTTAGTTACTTCTTATAGTCTCTCCATTCTAGCTCTGCAAAGGTTTCTGATTACATCTTCAAGATGGACACCAGACATCCAGAAACTCTCCGGATCCTTTGCTTCGGCGACTCTCTGACAGCCGGCTACACTCGCTACGGCTTAGAACATTATCCATACTCTGACTTCTTGAAAAAAACACTGCGAAAGTTTTTCCCTTCGACGAAGATAACTATAGATAATTCCGGGCTCTCTGGCGACCGCGTCAAAGCAGGCAGGTTCCTTCGCAGAATGGAGGGAAAGTGTGCGAAAGCTGCAGCAAACCCGTACAATTGGGTGATTGTTCTGGGCGGCACAAACGATCTTGGGTGGGGTGAAGCCCCAGAAGCGATCTATGAAGCGTTAAGTATGCTGTTCCTGCTTCTTGTTATCCACAGACTTCCGCCAAGAATCGTCGTATTCAAAGCTGTCGTGAAGATGAAACCCGTTCTAGTTCTTCATGACCCTGCTCTGCCATCTTTGCTAACAGGTCAAATAGAAAAGACCTGGAACACAGCGCTCGACACAGGCGCAAATCTATTGGCATGCACTGTGATAGAGTGCGCATCCTCTAGCGAATCCCTCATTCGGAGAAGGAATGCTCTGAATGCGCTCATAGCAGAGCACGTCCAAGATCGATAGTAAGTTGGTCATCTTCTTCCTACAGTAATCCTTAAAACGCATGTCCGTTTCGATTGACTAAGACCCAACCCTGGATTAGCCACACCACTGATCTCTGCAGCGCAGTGCCATACTTTTCTATGGATGAGGACATGCGCGACACGATCTGGGATGATGGCTTGCATTTGACCAAAGACGGGTACGAGATGATGGGCGATGCGATAGCTTCGCGAATGATAGAGCTATTGCAATCTTGCGATGATCCGAAGAACACCGGCACGAAGATTCCTGGAGAAACTGGAGCTAAGAAACCGCCAAAGGAGGTTCTTCCGGCTCTTTTACCTTCAGGTTCTTTTAAAACGGAGTAAAAAGAATGGCTCAAAGGATTCGGCGCAAGCCTCTGTCGCAATTCTTTGGTTCCAGAAGAAGTCATATGTCAGAATCGGTAGGTCTTCAAATGAAAGAAATAGAAAGTGCTGGAGTTTGGAACGCCTAGTCTTTATCTTTTGCCCCTACAGCCTTTCTTAGCCCGGGAATTTCGAAGAATATTAAAAAACAATATAGACATTGTTTGTTCACAGCTTCGCTTCGCCCCGCCTGCCATGAACAGCATCATCAATAACCTGCATCGCATCATACAACCGCCTCTCCTGCAACCTAGGCGCCACAACCTGGATCGACAAAGGCGACCCTAAATACACATTCCTATCAATCGTACTCCTATCCCCTGCCATTTATTAGCTAAATTGCCACAGCAACCAGGTAATGAGCTGCTTACAAAGTTCTCTATTGGCCTTATCCCATGACGACAGCGGCTCCCCGCTCATCTCTCCCTTCAAATCATCCCCCTCAAGTTTCCGAACAGGGAGTGTTGCGGCAGGATAATCTAGGAGTACAAAACTACTCGTATAGCCTACCCCGTTCCATCGATCGATCGATGGGACGGGATGGGGTGCTACGGGGCAAATGATCGCATCAATTCCTTTCCTATTTTGGTCCTTCCAAATGCTCAGAAGGGCCGTTTCTAGACCGATTCTCTTGGCCTGGATTTCTCTTAATTGCTCCACTGTCTTCGGTTTTCCTCTCTTTAGCCTAGTTTGCAACCAGGGGATCAAGGGTTCTTCGGTTTTCTCTAACAGGTCAAACCACCGGTGGTACCCATCCACCCCGAAAAACTTATTTGCCACACCTTGACACTCCCTAAATCTCCCCGACTCCACGTCCACAACCTCAATTCCCCTTCCCTTCAGCTTCCGCACTACCTCCTCCAACGTCCTCCTCACAGGTGGCAACGGCTCAACCACCCCATCCCGCCACAAAACCCCAATCTTTAACGGACTCTTCGCCTTTCTCTCCACACTCCACCACCGACCCGGAAGCACTGCGGGATCAGTTTCCCACGCCCTCCCATCCTCCACTGCCTCCATAAGAACGCCTACATCTTCTAACGTCCTCGCAATAGGGCCAGCACAAGACTGCAACCCCACCCTTCCAGCCCCCTCCAATGTCCCGCTTTCCTGCCCTGCATAAGGTACCCGCCCTGCGCTAGGCTTGAACCCGTACACTCCATTACACATCGCCGGTATCCGTATACTACCACCTATATCCGTCCCTACACCTATCACGCACCCCCGCATCGCCACTAGCACGCCCTCTCCGCCACTACTGCCGCCTGCCGTCCAATTTCTCCGATTCAGCGGATTCAGCGTTCTTCCAAACAGATTATTGATGCTGTCAAGAGCCATCAGTGTCTGCGGCACGTTGGTCTTACAATGGATGACAGCCCCGGCTTGCAGTAGGAGGTCTACGAGCGTCGCGTTCTTTGTGGCGGGTTGGAAGGCAAGCGCGGCAATTCCGATGGAGGAGTCGATGCCGGTGATGTGAAAACTGTCTTTTACAGAGATGGGGAGACCGTGGAGGGGGCCGAGAAGCTTGCCTGTGCGGGCGAAGTGCGAGTCCAGCTCAGAAGCGCGGACCAGGGCTAGTGAGAAGAGAGGTTCAGTCAGGCAGTTTGTTAGTTGATGAGCTATAGCTGCACGCTTTTGAGGGAGCAATTAGCCTGAGAATTCTCTAGAAGCAACTGGAAGGAGTGGGGCACGTAATTGCGGATCAAAATGTTGAAACGGAGCGGACCTTGCAGAATGCGGTCGTAACTTCCACAGCCGACAGCTTTCCATTGCGGAGTTTAGCAAGGATATTCCGAGCATCGTAGGCCTCGGTGATGTGAAGTTCTTCCGGGGTGAGGATGCCGCAGGTGCGGGGAATCTCGGTCACGTCGAGGACATCAGAGTCTGGGAGCCGATTTAGTGGTATGAGCCATTCTTTTGGTATACGGGAGGCACGGTCGGCAAGTTTGCGGTCGCGGATTGAATACCACGGTGGGGTCATGGTGGGTTGAGGGGGAATGGACAAATGGGGGGGAGCTTTGCTAATGGTAGCAGGCAAGCGCGCTTGTGGCGGTCTCGCTTAGGAACGCTCTCGTTCGAGCGCGCTTGGTTTTTGAGTCAGATAGAATGCAGGTGTAAACACCTGAGTTGGAAACGACATTTTTCACGCTCAACAGCTGCTGTAGATATTCTTGAGGCCAGGAGCTAGGATATTCGTCACTATTTCAAGGTCCCAGATGAGGAATACTTGGCCATGGCAGAATGCAACCTCATGATAAGGGAAGTCAAAGTTATATATTGATCTAGTCTCCTGGGAATCTTAGTCAGGTATCATAATTACTTGCGTATACTGCATCCGTGGAGCGAATTATCGGGTTTCACGAATCGATTTATTCGTTCCCGTATCTTAGCTTTCCCTGGTTATTCTTACATTCTGTTTACTTGATTGATTTTTTGACCAGCCAGGTTCAGGGAGCTTCTTGCCATGGCTTGTAATGAATCCCACTTCGACCGGCTCAGCACCGAGCTCGTTCTTCAAATCTTCGAATTTGTGGGTTTCTCCTCCATTGCATATCTGACTTTAGTACTGACGAGTAAGCTCAATGATGCTTCACCCAAGTCGCTCTTGAATGTTGCATTGGCATGTAGAGAGTTTCATACGCATTCAAATCCGATAATTCACCGATGTCTTGTAATTCCCATCACCCTTCGCGCTTATCGAACCGTTGGCGAGTTGATGAAGCACCTGTACAAAGACACTGAGCTTTGTGCTGCCGTTCGCGAGATGGTCGTCCCTTACCGATCTAAAATCTCGAGTACAGCTCCCGCGAGTCTGCAGTTCAAGAAATCAAAGGCCCTCGAGGACCAATGGGACCGGCTAACGAACGTCCTGCCACTGCTGAATCGCTTGAATAAGTTTACGTATGAAGCGGAGGCTCCTATCCCTTTGGGACTTCTACATTATCTGAATAATCGTCGCTCAGGTTGCCGCTTGTATGTCAATGTACCTCATCTACCACAAGGTAGGCTTATTTCGCGGCTGCAGGATTCGCCATGTCTCTTCGCTTTGGATGTGTATGTTTCGATGCCGAACACCCTCAACGAAGTTGGTGAGGTAGTGGTAACATGCCCCAATCTGAGGCATCTCTCCATGCACACCTCCACCTACCCGATGGACGAAGCAGCGACGAAAGTCCTTCGAACAGCCCTTGAAAGTCCTAAGACTCTAAATTCATTGGGAATACTGGGATTCTATGATACAATGAGAGTAGTCCCAACCCATGGAGTGGATCAATTGAAGCATGCAAGTGAGGATTGGTCGTCACTAACACAGCTTAGCTTTTCCGGCATGAGTCTCATACCGGGTTTAGCGCTTCAGATGGTGAACCTTAGGTCGTTACAAGTTGACTTGGGGACAACAACTGATTCTGTGACAATGAGAGATCCGATTTTGAACCAGTTTCTCTACGAATGTAGGCCATTGTGTGAGCTGAAGTTGATCAGCTACACAGAGACTTTTGACCTCGGTGTCCTTAGACATCATGGACGCGCTTTGACAGCCTTCACCCTGCGTGAGGATCATAGAAACCTTCTGGTTGATTCAGGCCGAGAGACTGACCGCTGGAACAATGGCCCGACCGTTGTGCTCTCTGATAAAGATATTCAGACAATTGGGCAGAGCTGTCCATATCTTTTGACACTAGGAATAGACCTTTGTCAGCAGGAAAAGGGCGATGAGAGGAGTTGGGTATAAAACTGCAGTCCCCTGAATGGAGCATTTTGGCGCTAACGCGTTTGAGAATAGCCGTACAGTACATTGGACGCTATTGTAGAGCATCTGTGGTTCGTCAAACACCTCGATCTCTACGTGGAAGTGGGCCAAATCACAGCGTACAGACTTGCCGTCACCTTTGTTTCTGTGCAACATGTTTGGGAATTCATGTTGGACCAACTACGGTCCCTCCAAGTAAGGCGTTCCGGCCATTCAACGCAGCCAGAACTTCGGTCCATGAACGTGTACAACGACTATACACAGCCAAAATTTGTACACCGAATAGATTGTCCGGAGAAAGCCTTGAGCAGCTATTGTGAAATTTTCAGGGCACGTCTCTCAGAACGTGATGACGAAGCACGTAGAGGAATCGTTACTGTCACTAACGACACGGTAGAGAGGTTGGAATGGCTTTTGCGTCAAGAAGAAGGGTCTATTTCGTTAGAACAGAAATTAAAAGAGGCTCGGTGGAGGGCGAGCGTTGGAGCCTATCAGTATGTCCGAGCATGGTACAATGATGAATGACCATATCGAACAGTACGTCCCAATGCAGCATTGAACTGAGCTTAACTGGGGGCTACAGTCGCTCGGGTGGTGCTCGAGAAAAGGAAATTGATTCATATCGCTCCCGCACCCCGTCTACATAGCTCTTTGATCTCCACAACACACGCACGCTTCCAGCATAACAGTTCCCATCCACCCATACCTGACAGTACTTAATCACCATTTCTCCCATAAGTATACCAGACGCAACGATGCTATGAAATGATGGGACTTCAGAATCCTTGCCTAGATAGGGATATCATCTTAAATCGAAGGCGTCAACTTAGTGGCAGCAAAGCCGAAAGGCAATTGGAATCTTCCGGCTCAACAGCACCCAAACGCCATGAAAAAGATCAGCGGTGATGTAAGCACGAAACAAAACTGTAGCACATGCCTATGGAATAGTAGAAAGCAATAAATAGCACATGCCCACGAACCGCTAGAAAACCCAAAGAGGCGGTCATCACTATACGCTCACCCTTCACAACCCTCATCCCAACTTCTACCCCTTCAACCCACGCTATCCCTTATCCCACCACAGCAAAGTCTCCAAACGTTACCAAACCCCCCATCGCCGCTACCGTTCCTTTACCACGACCGAATCAACACCCCCCGAAACCAAGCCCCTTCCCCCCATCCGTACCTCAACAACCCGAACCCCTTCCGACCCCCAAAACACAGTTTGAAAAAACCAGGAAGATGCCGTCCAGGGCGCGGATAAGCGGAAAAGCTGTCGCAGCAGCAGCGAGCCCCGTGCTGCAGCCATGAAAGGGAAGGAACGGGCATGGTGCGAAGATCCGCAAATAAACTGTTCTTCTTGGTCGGTCCGATACTTGGCAGTTCAGTAGTAGCCTCAGTACAGCTGCGTTTATCTATATATTCTACTGGTTGAGATGTCGGGTTTGGGATAGCGAAAGCGTGGGGCGACCTTGATTGAGAGGTAAGGGGGCGCTGATGCTAATGCTAATGCTAATGCTAATGCTGGTGTGAGTGGAGTGTCAAGTATGAGCTTAATGGAAATTGATTTCACGTGAGAGAGACATGTACCTTGAATGTGTGATAGCCTCCTGAGCTGAGGAGCGAGATAGGATGTGAGAGGCAGAAGCTACGATTGATACGACTAGTACTGTTCTCGGGTCTGAAAAATATTCCGAGTGCCGATGGGTGGTTGGAAAGAAGAATCGCCGCTAAAGTAGACTGCGAACGAGGGTTGGGTGACTGCGGTAAAGAAGCCGAACGATTGGGAAGTCGTAGTGGGAGAGAACCGCTTGGTTGCAGGATGAATGTGAGCAATGTGACATCTCGGAATTCTGTATGTTAAGGGGGGGGTTGCTTGTTCACTGGGCAGGTTTAAGGTATGGATGATTGTGGCCGTGGATTTAACTTGGTGGAATTGAAGGGTGAAGTAGGGAACATGTCAAGGAGTGCGTTTTGTAATAGTTTTGAAGATCGAAATTCGACGCTGGAAAAATCTTTCATTTTGAAGATGGTAAAAGTACAGGTAGGTCAACGAACAAGGTAGGAAGGGGTAAACGCAATGCGCTGCAACAATAATCACACGGAAAGCCATCCGATCAATAATCCCAAAGTCTTATAGTAAAAATCGAAACAACTCCTATCTAGTAGTTCAAATAGCTCAGTGGAAAGTACCAAAGCTGATAAAAATGCAAGTCACGGCGGAAAGAATGTCGGAATAGTAAGAATATGGGCCCCACCCCTAGAAATTTTATAGGTCACATAGTGAGACCTTTACAATTGACAGCCTGGTTCTGTCTTTAGAAACTGTCGTCGGATCGAATGCGTGTCTGAATCCAGCACATTATGCTTCTTCTGAAACTCCGTCGGCAAGCACATCCCGTAGAGCCGACGACAACCTTTCTGGTGCCGCTTGTGTGGGCTGCGATAGCACTGCTCCTGAGCCATGAAAGCTTGATGGTCTCGGGGTCAACTCCTGACTGTCACCTACAGCTGGTGTGCGAATAGATGGAGAGGGTCTGGGTGCGCCGCCATCGTGTGGCAGGGCCTCTATTTGACCAGGATACGCTGAATTCGCTATGGATGTTGAGGTTGCGTGGTCCGGAATCAGATCCTGTAGGCCTCGGGAACTCTCAGTACTTTCCGAAGGATTCGAATCGTCTCCATCATAGGTTCTGGGTGATGACCTTTGAGCATCGGCTTCTCTAGCGAAACGGTTGTATTGGGCCAGAAGACCTGGGTGTTGGAGCAGCTCCTGGTGAGGAATGCGTTGTCGGCGGGACTCAGACGCAGGCATACTAGCCGAACGACTAAGATATACAGGTCTCCTATGCAACGATGCTGTGCTTCCGTCTACTGCTGTGGTCTGGCTGAGCCTGCTCGGCGCTCTCGAACTCTCGGCTACGGTGCTTGAATTCTCGGCGCTTGATGACATGCTCCGTTCTGTGCTTAGATGACTCCCTAAACCTGCAAGAGCTGGACTAATGCCCAATGGAGAAGAATAACGGCTCCCATTACTTGTGTCTGATGGAGTCGAAGGGCGACCTAAAGAACGCGGCGGAGCCTCTGGATTACGTAGTAAGGTTCTTCGATCGTTGCTAGCGAAGCTTGATCGCTGGCTGTCTCGCAAGCAGTGGCAGCCATCGGTACACTCGCATCTGGGCTGTTCTGTGGCCTTTCTCTTTAGAGTTTCTCTCCTACGCTTGATCTGAATGCGCTCTTGCTTCGTCCTAATAGGGTCTCGTTGTGAGGCTTCCGCAAGGTATACTCTGTTCTCGGAAGCCTCAGGGGTGCCTGGTAATGGAGCGAGACTTTCGCTGGAGTTGAAAGCAGTAGCTGGAGCGTGTGAAATACGCTGGTCCAGATCAGAAACGTCATTAGTGACCGATGTTTCGGTTACGTCAGATTTGATGTTAGGCCGTGCATTTCTAGCAATGGGCGTGTCTGTCGCTGTCTGGTAACCTGGCCGAGTATTCTTGGATGGTTTGCGGGTAATCTGTACACGCACTTGAAGTCCCAGGCCAGGTATCCGTAATTCTTTTGATCGCCCGAACAAGCGTTTCCGGGCCCATTGTTTTACGCCGTAACCATTCTTAAAGTTTGTGGACTTGTGCTCTTCGATTTGTCCAGATGATGCAGGCGCCTCTGGAAGCGGCGCAGTACCGTCTTCGGGAGGTACTCGAGGATCAGTCCCGTGTTTGGTTGGGCCACTAACTTGCCTTGGGGGGGAACCCCGTAGTGCTGGGACCTCTGAAGTAGATCTGCTCCTTGCCGCTGGCGAGTTCGCCTCAGAGATGGTACTCAGCTTATCTAAAGCGACAGGTTGTTCAGGTAAAGCAGCATGGTCTATCCTTAGGTTCAGCGGCGATATTACACTATTCTGGCAGCTTTTGATTGCAGACCGTGCGCTTTCAGTGCTGGTGCGCTTTCCTGTGGACTCGATTGATGCGAGAGTTGTCTGCGTTGATGTTCTTCCAAAGCCAAAGATCTGATGACCGCAATCTTCACACCTGAACCTGGTATGCCTGCTTGGATCAAGTGCAACCGCGAATGGAACGTTCGTATGCAGGTGGTGACATTTGGGACAGCTACCATGGTACGGAAATTCGATAGTGTCATTGGGCGAGTCATTGATGGCCGAGGTCAAGAGGGCCAGTTCATCATCTCTATGTGAATGTTGGTCGTTGTTAGGGGATCTGTCGGAGATAGTCCCTGTGCCATTGGTAAGTGTAGTCATCGTTCAAGTGATAGGTTGGGGCAGGTTTGTCTGCAGCTTCAGCTTAGAAGGTTACTCGAGTAAAATGAAGGCTGGCTCAGTCCGGATATCCAATCAATGGAGCTTGTAGTGTTTTCGAGACTTGGTGTGTGGCAAACCTCGCGGTTGGTCGGTGCTATGAAGGTATTATCTACCAACAATATTCAGGGAACACACAGTGATATACCACAACCCCTGACCTGCGAAAAGGCCATGATACTGTGCCCAAGATCATTATCACGCGACATGGTTCCTTGTACCGGATGATTGTTGGGGTGCAATTGCTGGCGCAGCCTTGTTTTCTTGCGTCACGGCGGCTATTGGGCCCTGCCTTAGTCGCCGCAAATGGTAAGTATCGAGTCTTCAAAGTTAGTCACTGTGTATGTGGAAGACAAGAGACTTGATTTACGCAAAGAGGAGGGACCATTGGAGCTGATAGAGCTGTCAACCGGGGGCTGAGCTATGGTGGAAGCCTGAAGCTGAGGGAGATGTGAGGCTTCTTCGACGTCAGTATCTGCTGTATCCCACTGCTGAGATACGCCTTGTGCCATTACAAGTCGACATAGCTATTGCATAGCCTGGATCGAGCGTCGATTGTGGAGTGGTTGTTCTTGCACAGGTGGGAGACTCTGTCTCTAGCGGTGCGGGCGGAGCGCTCCGCGATGTTGACTAGACTACGGATTATCTATCGGACCGAGGGGCGCAGCTTTTCTGCCAACCACCACCATCAGCTTAAGCAGTTCGCATTGTTCAGCACGTCGAGGAGCACCAATAGTGAGGCTGTGGTTGCAGTGGGGCTTGCCTTATAGCCTTGATCATGTCCAGAGTGCTCAAGCCTTCATGCTCTCGGTGTTAGGCTGCAATAGAGCCCTCCATCACGGAACTGCAGCCCGCAGACTAGCCAGCGTTCCTATACTTACGAGTACTCTTCATCGCGATAGGGGGAACCAGGCGTTCATTTTATCCCCTATACAATGTATATGAGGAGCGATCGTAATCATCGCGTTCGCGTGTCGGCTAGCGCCTCCTGCTACAACCTCCACTGCCGTCACTACCCTGGAGCTCCGAGGCCTGAGAGGCGTGTGTGCTTGTTATAGGTAAGGATACTGCTGCTGCTTGTACTACTTGAAAGCCCAGAGCAACAATCTGGCCCTCGCTACCTTGGTCAAGCAAATACATTCCATTTACCCGGTTATGCTTCAACTGCCGCAAGACCATCGCGCAATGCAGGCCTCGAGTCAAAAGGGAGTGAATTTCAAGAAAAAGGGAGTAGATCGAAGATGATCTGATCTCACATACTAGAAGCTGAGAACGTTAATGCAATAGGGGTGCTGATCAACCGTGTCAATCTTATAAGAACGAGATAAAATTCTTGAGGAACAGGCCCAGTCATTGTTCCCGTATCGAGACTAGATACTGAATGTGAGCAAGACGGCCAGCTCACTTGAGAGACCTGACCAAGCGCGGTTGTAGCAAACCCTCAGTCGGCTAGAAAGTCTATCAGTCACATGCCGAACAGACGTTGAAAATCAAAGGCTTTGTTATCACGACCTTTTAGGGCCTTCCTCATAGCATTGCATGTTTGCAATATACTGACTCAGCGTTTCTCAGCTGCCGCAAGTACTCCTCCTAAGTAGTGTAAAGCTTTCGTCTAGCTCTTTCCAGTTCATTTCTACCAGCTTTGATATACGTTGTTAGTTTCCGAAAATCCAATTTTTCAGTATGATTCACTGCTACCAGTCTTTAGCTGTCTACGCAGATCCGATAACACCTCTTCCATTTTCGATAGTCGCCACTTAATTGTCATCGAAGTCTGATGCAAAATACGAATATGCTTACTCAACCGTGCAATATCGCTGGAGTGGCAATCAAGTTTGTATAGCGAAGACCTTCACAACCGAAGAAATTGATCCATAAGACCACAGTCCTTTCTTCTTCACGATCAGCGTTTGTATTGTGATATTAGAACGATGTACATTCTCCTTGTGGATAAAAAACGTGCTCTTGCTCAGGACTCTGAAATTCTCGACGGATGATTCAAGCTTTTCAAAATATTCGTATGCAGTATCGGGTGAAAGATGATGATATCTGGAATATGAATGAAAAGGGCGTGATGCAAGGGGTTATTGCAAAATTAAGAGTTATGGTTTCGGCGGATGAGAGGAAAAAATATATGACGCAGTGCGGTAATCGCGTGTGGGTATCATTTATAGAGTGCGTCTCTATGGGTGGTAACGTCTTACGGTTCTGGGTCATATTCAAGGCTGTTGTTCAACAAGACCTGGTATGAGGTCTATCTCGAAGCCCATATCACTACTAGTGAGAAGGGATAGACCAATAACGAGATTTACCTGTCCTGGATTGAAGCCTGCTTTAGTAAGGAATCGTCCCATGTTCACAAAGGTGAATTTCGCATTTTATGCGTTGATGGGCATGCACCCCACATTTCCACTGCTACAATTGAGTACTGTGTTGCTCAGAAAATTGTCATCTTATGTCTCCCCCCCTCATACTACTCATATACTACAATCCCTAGACATCGGAATCTTCGCCCCGCTATCGAACGCCTACAAAAATATGTTCAGAGGGTGACACGACTTGGTACTTGCTACCACATCGATAAGACGGATTTCTTGGAGCTATACCGCCTAGCAAAACAGGAATTAATCACATCAGTCAACATTCAAAAAGCCTGGGCAGCAACAGGGCTCTCACCGTTCGAACCACAAGTGGTACTAAAGCACTTTCTTTCAGTTGACCAGGAGCCGGACCCTAAGCAATGCGAACAATATAATATCACTATTCGCCCTACTATACCACCCGAGGCATTCTTTAGCTACATCGGAAAAGATGGGGAGACGCAGGTAGTGATTACGCCTGCGAATACCCTAGAAGTCCACCGGCTTCTCCGCTTAGGACGAAAACAAGACATCGAGCAAGAGAACGTCCTAGAAAAAGTCAGCAAAGCCTGTTGTTTTGCGATGACTGAGCGTACTATGAATAGTACGTGTCTGCCGGAAAGGCGGCGATAGAGGAAACGTAATATCAACCCCTGTTCCTGAGATCCTCTTCTCCCCCCCAACACACTCAAACCCGCGGCCTTTACCTCCTCTCCCCCAGACCACTTCGTCTCTCGCTCATACTGCTTGTGCAACTATCTGCTTGTCATTCCCGCCCTGTCGTTAATCGCTCGGAGCAGCGTCTCAGGCTACTCAGTTGCGACGGCCGCTTTCAGCCCTAATGCCTCTGACCTCATCTATAACTCCCTTCCTCGTCTTATAATCAAGCGGTGCAGCTTCCCAGCTCGATGCAATGTGCGAGTCTTCATCCCTTTGGACTTTCGTCCAACTATCAGCTAGTGTTCTGACCTGCTCCCCTACATCGTCCCAATTCTCAATGATATAAGCGCTTCGTTCCAGATCCGTGACCTGCAGATGGGTCATTCTATCAGAGCGTTTAGCATTGATCCATGCCAATGCAGATTTACGGTTCTCGGTCATGCTATGCGCTCCCCTCATGACTAGATTCTTCACAGCATGCACATTTCCGAGAGAAGCCGCGATATCGAGAGCAGTCGCATCAGGCAGGATCCCACTGGAGCGGAAACACAGTTGCCAAGGTTCGCTCCCAAGGTGATCAAGAATATACATAAAGACGGCGGTGGTTTCTAGCCTCATGCCCTGGGAACGGGGGAGGGGAAGAGTTGTGGCCAATTGAAGAGCGCTGATCTGCAGGTCTTGGTTGACGAAGAACGATTGTTGTTGGAACTTGCTCGAGTCTGCACTGTATTTTAGGAGGTATTTGATAGATCCTACATTCAACGCCTTTATGCAGAGGCCGAGAATGTTAAGCCCATTTCTGCTATTTACAAGCGTGTTCGCACCTTTCCTTAGTAGTAAGTCTGCCAGATCCCATTTCCGTTCCAGCGTCGCTTCCATCCACGGTGTAATCCCGTCCTCGTCCTGTGCATCAAGGGTGGCCCCGAAGTCCAAGAGACGTGGGGCGAAGGCAGTAGCGGCAAGACTGTGATCTGGGATCTTGGCACAGAGATGGACAAGGCTCTTCTTTCTATTATGCAGAGTGGTGACAGGAACGCCATAAACAAGAAGGCTGGAGAATAGCCGGACGTTGAAAGTCAGCACAGATTCGCTTAAGAGCTCGCATAGGTCTGATGGTTCAATGCCAGATTGCTCAATGAAACACATCTGGACGTCAGTACTCATCCGGCCATGGGCAGACTTCAGACTATTAACAAGCGCCCGAACCAAGAGAACCTTAAAGTCGCTGCAGTCCGCAAATAGCAAATCCCAGTCTTTCAGCAGTTGTAGCGTCTCTTCTGCGGCGGACTCCCAGTTTACTCCGTGTCTCTTCATGCGACTGAACCGACTCTCGCCACCGGCTGCTGCCTCAAGCAAGCGGCTTACATGGCCACAGAGTTGGGCGGGGCGAACATTCTTGAGTAGCAGTCGCAAGCGCGAAGCTTGGTGCGATCTTGCTGCAAAGGAAAGAGCATCGTCTCCTTCGCCGGTCGATACCATAGGGTCTGCGCCAAATCTGAGCAATATCGAAGAATGTTCTAGATCGCCTCCATAGACAGACCACATGAGCGGGGTTCCCCCAATTGTTACGCCGCGCTTGGCTTTGGTGTTGATGTCGACGCCTGCCTGTATCAAACGGCATGCCAAATTCTCAGCTTGCTCGATGCTCCAACAAGAGAGAAAGTGCAGAGAAGAGACTCCATCTTGAGATACATTGGGCTCTGCAGAGCTTTTCAGCAAGGCATTCAACACGTCGTATCTACAACTCTGTGATGCGCTGAGTATCGTCCATCCGCAGTTAGCAGATTCCATATTCGTACCCTGTTTTGTCGTAGTAAGATTATAGTCTCCCACCACGTGAGTCAATTTGGTGTCCTCCCTTAGAGAATGTAGGGGCCGTGGATAGCCACCCGTCGATGCACTATCATCAGCGTTGCAGGAGTCGTCAAGTCTTCTCCACGGCGCTTTCAAAGCCCTAGTCACGTTTGGAAGCGCCTCCGATGCCTTTTGCGACCCTCTTTCCGCCGCAAAATGCAGCCACTTTAAGCAATCGTCTGGTTGAAATGGGACGCCAAACCCATTGGCGTAGCAGATCGCCAGTTGGTACGCAGCTGCAGGCCTATCCTCTATACGCGTTGTGTTCTTCGAGTCAGAAAGCCCTTCCAAATAGTCTCGAAAGCCAGAGACTATCTGCGATTGAACCACAGGGCTCGTACTTTCAAATTCTAAGTACCACCTGTCGATGTCAAGGAGGTCAGCGTCAATGTCCGTTGGTATAGGTATGGGCGGGATAGGAAATCGCGGTTCGTAACAAGTATCGGACGTCAAAATCATGATGATCCTCGTCATGTCTTCTTCCCGCCGAAAGGCGTCTTTGACCAGAGTGACGCGGGTAACCTCGTAGAGCACCTCAAGCTGGGAGCGAGAGTAAGTTTTGGACTGAGCCAGAGAATCGCAAACATGCTGTATGAGCTCGTCGTTGTCTTTCAACTTTGCGACTGCGTTGTTCCTGCGGTGAAACTTCTCTTTCGGGCTCTTGGCATCAGTTTGTGCAAGGGATCGGAAGGGATCGCCATCAAGGAATACCCTCCAGATCAGCATGCCAAAGCTGTACACATCCGTTCGCTTTGCTTCTTGAAGCCCCATCCATTTCCCCCGCAGACACTCTGGCGCTTGCCATGGTCGACTGCCACCAAGTATCACCTTTCCATTGGGATAGCGCGAGACCCCAAAATCGATCATTTTGCAATGGAGTTCAGGTGGAGCTGAGATGACGGACTTAGTAATTTAAAGAGATGTCAGCAACCATACTCACATTGGCTATCATTCACATTATGATAGGCAGCTCTTTCAAAGACCAACACATTTTCACATTTAACATCCCCATGTACTAGGTCTTCACAGGACGCTCATCAGCATGTAATTCCTACAAACAGCCTCGTTTGAACAACACTGATTGCATATGGAAGGGATATAAGAAAGGTAGCCAGACAGCTCATAAAAGATACAGAGATAAAGGGCTCAGAAAAAAGTGAATTACCGAGACGATAGCAAAGCATCGACTCACCGCAAGCATGAAGCACCTCGAGGCCGTGAGCAATATCAAGGCATAAAGAAATCTTTTCTTCGAACTTCAGGAGTCGATTTCCCTGTCTTGCGGTTACCAAAACGTCGGCTAGGTTACCCAATTCGGCACACTCTGGAATCAACACAGGCATAGCATTTTGAGCGCCCTCTACGCCTTCAATCTCAAATCCAACTCCTAGGAGATTTACAATATTTGGATGGGCGGACAGTGGTGGATGCTGCATTGTGATTAATTCATTGAACATCGCGCGAATTCTGTCAGCAACTGGGTCTTCCATGTCATTGTTGACGAGAGATCTCTTAAAAGCCACTATCATGCCTTGTGGAAACAGCGTACCAGAAACGGGATCGACATAAGTCTTGGGTACCTCGGCTCCGTTCACTAAGAAAGAAGCGCCCCTCCCAAGAACACATCGTACATCTGGCAGCGTGACAGGTAGGATTGGGATGTTGTGGGTCTTTACATAAGAGAGAAATGATATGAAAGTGTTGCGTAGGGTGGCGGGAGAGGTAATGTGTATTGCAGAGTGTATTGCAGCTCCTGAAATGATGGAACCCTTGTTAAGTATCTGAGATTCGGAATGAAATGTGGATGCAGTCCTGTGTGATCCGAAGACATCCATTTTGTTCAAGATTTTGATCTGCAAGATAGCACGGAGGAGAAGTGATCTCGAAAACAATGCGCCCTTTCCCTGCTTGATGTAGCAGAGGGGGGGAAGGGCGGGGTTCTTGCCTCATCTTTGCAACATGGAGGATGGGTATTTCATTGTTGCGCTTTTTGGGCGTGATCTGAGCGCCAAGAGTAGAACTTGCAGCAAAATCGGGCGCTGGGTATGTGTTGGCGTACTTACCCTTTGGGTTGAATTTTTTCCCTTGATTGGCGAGAGATATTTACCCGGCTGATAAATCCAACTATTACTTGTAGAATATGCAGGAATCCCCTGTGGCGCAATTCGTGGGACTATCGCAATGATAGTAATTACCTTAACCTATTTGCAGCCTGCATAAGCTAAAGCATCTGAGATCACAGCAATGCATTGATGCCTGGCGATGTTCGCTATACGTCATCTCTTGTCGCCCTGGTGTCCAGATCTTCTGAGCAGGCCCAAGTTTGCCTCCCAGAGCCTTGTGGACTTTTTGAGCCTCTCTGCAATTTCGATAAAAGAGACAGTGTAACGACTACCCAGTTTCAAGAGCGAAAGAATGGCTAATCTGATGCCCTATAGGTTTTAGCTGTGACAGTATTATCCACATACCTGCAGGCATGGCGGAAGGAGGCATAGGATTAAGCCTTGGAGTGGTGTCGGCGGTCATTCAAACGTACTCAGCGGTAACTACGGCGTATGATACCTATCTTGGTATCAAAGAATTTCCTTCCGCATATCAAGAATTGCGCGTAGGGCTGCTGATTGAGCGGTATAAATTGGAGCTATGGGCCAACCAAGCCCTGTCCGAAGAAGAACAAGAGCGGGCCAAGTTGTCTCAAAAATATTGGCCGCTTTGGGAGCTTCTGGACTCGATTTTCAACCAAATGCTGGAAGCTTTTCGAAGAGGAGATCAGACTATGGAGACTTATTCGCAACACACGAGGTTGCGGAGAACTGTTACTTTCTCAGGTAATGTACAGATCTTGGGATTTTGGGCTTGTAAGTCAAATAACACTAACATTGTTGCAGATGGAGACCTATCAGAGAATGTGTCACTTGCAGTAAAATCACATCAAAAGCATCCTGTGGTAGGGTTTTCTCAGAAGGTGAAATTTGTTCTCAGAGACAAGAAAAAGATGGAGCAACTTATCACAAAGCTCGGCTTCTGGAATGACAGTCTTGATAAGATGACTTCACGATTAGACCAAGAGTCTTCTAGACGCCGATTGAGAAGTCGACTGTCCACCAGTGATATTACACAGCTCCAGCATCTGGAGGCAGCAGCATCGATATTTGCACACCCAGATATCCAACGAATGGCAAACGTAAGGACTGTCATTGAACAGGGAACTCAAAGCGAAATGCACGAAGTGCCACAAAGCATAGCAAATGCATCCCCAAACTCTTTTTTGGACTCTACCTCCAAATACCAGATAGACCAGAGTCAGTTGCATTTTCATGAAATGCCTTATCAAACGGACCAAGTCCGCGTCATGGCAACTTATAGACAAGACAGTGTCATAGTCGACTGGCGGTATTGCCAAGAAGATACCTGGAGGACTAAGAATCCGGCCGCATTTCGACTTCGTACCGCGAATTTGACCAAAATTCTCAACAGTGATCTGAGACCCCTGAATTTATCTATTCTTCACTGTGTTGGTTATCTGGACCAGAATTCGGACATCACCGGTTACGCCTTTCGCCTGCCTCCCGATGCCTTGCCTGGCCAAAAGCCAGTGACTCTTTATCAGCTGTTAACACGAGTCGAATCCGGAAATGATATTCCGGACCTAGGAGAGCGATTTGAGCTCGCCAAAGCCCTTGTCTCGACACTCTTCGAGATCCACAACATCGGCTGGATGCACAAAAACATTCAACCTAAGAACATTCTGTTCTGGCCGAAGCGAGATGTGAATGGCGATTTCAATCTCAGCAAACCTTACCTGATGGGTTTCGATATCTCCAGGCCAGACCAGCCAGGGGAGTTTTCAGAAAAGCCACCTAATCGCCCCGAAGACGATATATACCGACATCCTGACTATAGAGGCGAGAAAACATCTTCTTTCCAGCCATCGTTCGATTTGTACAGCCTAGGTATCATCCTGTACGAGATTGGAATGTGGCGTAACGTAGCGTCACAGCCAAAACATCGCAACTCACGGACAAGCTCGGATCCGAAGGACCCACAGTACATCGAGCAAATGGTGATGAGCGGTCCTGTCCTTGAATTGAAGCGGTATACTGGGATACGGTATCGAGATGCTGTCGTGGCTTGCTTGAGCCGGGAGTTGGACGCAGTGTGGGAGAAACAAGGTGTTGACCGGCAAAATCAACTGAACACATATCTGGAACAAGTTCAGAATAAGATCGTCGATGCGATTGCTCATTGCTCCGCATGATCGGGAAAGGACCCTGCGAAGTTGCAGGGAAACATAGCCTCCCAACGGGGCCTGGCTACTCGCTTTGTTCCGTGGGTAAATCTTCCGATAATTGCTTGGTCTCAGAGATGGCCTGCAGGACTACTCTGAAGGGTAGTGTGATAATATGAAATACTTTTCTAGGTAGACTGACCAGCCGAGCTCACATCAAGAGATGCAGTAATAAAGTCGCTCGCATAATTGTGTAGCTACGACCAAGGAGGTAAACAAGTTGTAGAGACACATAACGACAAGTATGTTGGAATACGAGGTCATATGGGGGCATATTGATATATTGATTGTTGCTGTTAGGAGGCTAAGGTATCTAGGAGGCTAAGGTGAAAACCCTAAGGTACTTAGCGGGCCCCAACCCTACCAGCCCTATGAGGCAAAGGTTACCAACTCCCTCTATTTCCAACACCGATGTCCCTCCTCGGGGAGATATACCAATAAGCTCAGCGCATACATATCTCTTTCCTTCTGCAAAAGTATAAGTCGAAGTCGCATCTACAAATCACCTGACCCAGATTTTTCGTTCACTCGGTTCTCTCAGAAGTTAGGACAGAAGGTCTTAGGGTACCAAGGCTGTTGGATTGTATGAAGCTGGGGCTTTTGATTCGAGGGTTGTTTATTGGGGGGAGGTCAAGAATGGGAGGGTGAGGAGGGTTGTGTTGTGTTGTGTGCTTGCATGTAGGAAGAAAAGGGGGGTCGGATCAAGCCAGCGGTTTTTGCGAAATGGGAAAATGGGTTTCCTTTATATATACTCTTGTACCAATGCTAGTTATGATACACGCAAAACACTGAATTCAGAATGCCAAACCGGCCATGCATCGGTACAAGATTCCAGAAGATCAACCAAAAAAAACGGAAAGCAAATGCAACATCCTCAAACGTTCTCGTCATGAAATGCTGATTGGGCTATCTGGACCAGGGATCGCGTCTGGGTAGGTTAGATCACCACAGGCAGCCGCACACCCGATAATGCGGTTGTCTGGCATATTGAAGTTGATGTCTTGCATGCCGACGGTGTAGTAGCCATCAGAGCGCTGGGATGAGTTGGGGACGTTGGTTCCTGCACAGAGAATTAGGAATGTAAAATATGTGGGCTGAGAATCATGCTTGAAGCGTGAAGGGGGGGGGAAAAGGGGGGGGGGAAAGTGGGGGGGGGGGAAGATGGCTTACCACCGCGGTTGTTGTTGCACGATCGACGTAAGTAACCATTCACTTGAATGTTACGCTGGGCGATCCAAATGGCGTGACAGCCCTGGTCATTCCACAGGCAAGTTCTGCGGAAAATATGTCAGTCTTTGTGGGAGAAACAATGAGTGAAGCAGGTCCTTACCCAGTGTTCGATACAGTAGTACAGATCTGCGCGGCCTGTGACCCTCCAAAGTTGTGGTTATATGTGAGGGACGGCGTGATTGAAGTGTCTTTGTTCCAGATTGGAAATTGAGCCTGCACAGACGCTGCAAACTGGTTGTCCCATGTCGTAGTATCTGTGGTACAGGACGTGTTCAAGTTGACAACCTGTTCAGAGCAGGTGTTTGTCGTTTTACAATCAATCACCTGGCCCGAGTTCTGCCAGTCGGTGTAAGATGCCTGTGTGCTTGTCACGAAGAGATCCGTCCTAGAAAAAATGGAATTAGTAACTTGGAGAGGTCGCTCAATATTTAGGATTTGAGCAGTCTTACCAGCAATGGAAGCGGGACACCGCCAGGGTCGTCAACCCGTTGTCGCACGAAGACGTAACGTATTTCCCAGTCCCATCGGCGTATTGACTTGTTCCGGTAGCGTAGCTGGGATCGGCGGTGCAGTCAGGGAAATATTTGGTGTATTGTGCTACATTCCCATCGCGCTTGAGCAGATCGAGTATTTCCGAGTCCACGGGTGCAGCTTTGGGGGTTGGGGATGCTTGAGAAACGATGGGGGCAAGGGCGGCGAGCCAGCCAATGTGTTTGGTGAGCATGTTGGCTAAGTATTGAGGTTTCTGGAACGATAGCTAGTAGTGTTGAAAGGCTGTTGGCTGCGGGTGTTGGAGGCGAGTCGAGGTAGTGATGATGATGAGAAGAAGGAAGGGAGATGAGGCTTTTTTATATGTAGAAATCCCATGCTTCAGCATGGGCAGTCCGGACCGCTACATGACTTGGAACAGTGATCGAAATTGAGAAGGAGAAGATTGCCGAAGACAGCCCAAACGTCGAAGTTGATAGCGCTGAGAAATCAATTGCGAGATTGCTTCTATAGACTGCGCCCTCAGTAGTCAGGAGAAGAGTCAGGAGAAGTGAGCCCGTCAGTTCCTGTGCCACGTTAGCTGAAACTGAAACAGGCACTAATATGCCCCAAGACTGTGGATCAAGGGGTAAAACGAGCGCGAACGCCACACTAAAGCCGTCCGCAGTAATGTTCGTGGTGGAAAGTACCGGACTCGTAAATTATGTCCCGCGCACAGGAACGAGAGCTAGCCGAACTAGTCCTTCACACTAAGCTGTGACAAGTCGGAATTGCGACTTGCGAGTCAAATTGTGTGAACTCTCTTCGTCACGCCGCAGTAACAGTCCGAAAGACTAACAACAATCTCATCTGCCAGTTCAACGCTTATGCCTCGAGTATACGAGTGAACATATCAGATCACAACGTATTACGTATTGTAGGTATGCTACTCTGTTGGAAAAGTCTGCCTTGCATCTGGATTATGATAGATTCGAAGCCCAACTTGGCTCGCTGTTGTGTCAGCACGAGTGCCGCATTCTTAGGCCTACAATCTTTGCAAGGTGAAACTTTCGTCCCCACACCACCACGGGGAAGTGATGACGATAGTATGAGTAACTAAGATACATAGAATTGTTTCTGGGACCTAGAGCCAGTGCAGTACATCTCTGGCGGCAATGCTACCATTCCTATGGTAGGAGTCTGAACAATACAAGCAAAGCAACTTCTCATAATATCTTCGCCTTGTGAGGAAGGTGGGCGAATAAAGCCATGATTGCTCAGACCTTCAAGTGGTTGTAGAGTCGGAACCTACCAGTTCTCCTGTCTCTTCCCCCACAACCGTGACCTCGACGACTGACGGTTCGCAGCAAGACGGCATGCATGCAACTCAACGGTACCTTGTTGAAGAAGACCTTATAAGTGTCTACATTCAATGCGGCCCATCTTCCGTCGTCGTTTCTGCATAGGGCATGCCTCAGACGGTATATCCGCCAGTCGCCCTCGGGACACAGCTGCTGGCGAGCAGTGTTCCACTCCACAGCTCCTACCAAGTCCTCATCTCTCTAGCACAGGCCGCCATAACATAATGCGATAGTCGTCAAGACAGTGTCCTATACAGGTAGCACATAGCCTTGGATGCGTTCCTCGCCGTTCTCCTGCCATGGAAACCGCTCCAAAGCTTCGAGGGCCCGATATACACGAAAGTCCTCGTGGCCAAACCCTTCTAGAATGAAGGTCAAGATTTCATAATGTATTGGGGCCTGCCCAGTTTCCAGAATCTTCTTAGCGTTCCAGTAGCGTACGAGAGATTGCTGAGCCGAAAGGCTTCTGGTTGGTCGAACTAAATGGTGGTTGCTGTGTTATCGTACTTCTCAACTGAAACCCATTGTAAATTCGGTGGTATTGCTTGAGACGTAAATGACATATAAGACTCAAAGAATTGATAGATAAACAACAACTAGGTTATAAAGGCTAACGAATGAAAATTAATATACTGATATACCAGTCAGATTTCCGAGTAACAGCTCGGCCCAAGGCTGCGATGAAAGCGAGCACGTTGTGAATTCAATAAGCACGATCATGAATCGGTCAAGGCTAACTCACCTCATAAGGGACTAAACCGACTTTCGGTAAGCTCAGGTGATATTGGCTTTTACCTTGGTTTTTGCGGATATCCAAAGCCAACTTGGTGGTTTGAACATGAATTTTTCGACTTGTGCCGACCTGGCAGTTACTTGTTAGAGACACCATTACATATCGAAGGCAAACCTGAAGCAGTGATGTAATCGTCACGTCGGCCAGAGGATTGATCAAACTCACCATGTTGTTCAGAACTCTTCGATCGACAAGTCGTCATGAGCCACTAAAGAGGTCAAGTATCTTCGACACAAGTCATTCTCGACGACCTATCCTCTTGTCGTCGAGTTCGGCTTCTAGCGCCATACAGCCTAGTTTGCCAGTCTAAAAATCTAGTAAATGTAAGTAAAGTGTCCGATTCATGTGATGGTCTAGACTTAGTAATAATAATAGTTCTTTTAGGGAATCACTAAACGTACACCCCTTTTCACTACATGTACACCCCCCATTTCACTACATATGTATACACCCCCCTCAACTAGGTCTAGCGACCATCAAAATAGGGTTCAGCCATTGAACAGCGGCAGGCGAACAGCTGCAGGCCTCAAAGGTACTTATATTTCTTTGAGCTGGTCACCAATAATCAAGTATCGCTGAGGACGAATGTTTTTAGAAGCAAATTTACATTTGATCAAATTTGAAACACCCCATAGAAGCCTTCATCGTTTGAAGCCCTCTGTTGTTGCTCTGATATAGGCTCAGCTGAAGCTCCACCCCCTCTACCTTCTCGACCTCGCCCCCGCCCCCGTCCTCTACCTCTACCTCCGGCCCGCGGTCTACTCCTGCTCCGACCTCTACCCCTACCCCTACCCTCCCTATGTGTTTGCCCTAGCTCTTGCTCAGCTCGTTGCTGCAGATTCGCTTCCACGCGCTCAAATTGACTAGGTTCGCGTTGAGTAGAGTCCTCTAGCTATTGCTTTGAAGGGACATTCGATGAGCCTTGATCCGGCATGTAGTCTCTTTTGCCCGCCAGTATCACCTGGTTTACCACCCCTATCACACCTCAACCAAATTTTATCCTTGATTCCCCGCTTGTTTTTGTTCGAGCGACTGACGATGAGCGCGTAATCGTGGGTTCCAGCTCACGTATTGACGACGGCGATGAGCTTCTCGTCGCTCACATAGAGCTCACCTACTGGAGGGGGTGCAAGATCCATGGCGGCGATGAGGTAGAATTGGTGGTGGGTAGGTAGAGTAGTTGGTTGATGAAGAAGAACGGGTGCGCGTTGTTATGAAATATTATGCCGCTAACCCTATTTTGATGGCCGCTAGACCTAGTTGAGGGGGGTGTATATATAGTGAAATGGGGGGTGTACATGTAGTGAAAAGGGGTGTACGTTTAGTGATTCCCTTCTTTTATTGACTCGAGTGCGGCGTCGCGAAGCGACGCGCTGTCTCAACCGAAGCTAACACTACATCAGACACTCGCTAAGTATGTAGGCCTGATTACTCACAGACTATACAATCGCCACCGAACTGTACCATCCTCAAGATAGATCCTCAATACACGAGATTCCCTCTATTCGTACTCCCTCCTTCAGTACTTCAGAATAGCTGATCTTTGTAGAATAGTCTCACGAAAACGAAAAATCATCGAATTTGATGAAAACTCTAAATCGTAGAAATGCATTGATGTCTTTAAATATAAAGATGTATGAGAGAGATTGACAATTGAATTCAGTTCTGCACAGTCTCTGACATTCAAACGACACGTCGTTAAGTCTTGATTTCTTCTCTTTCTGAATGTATCAACTTTTCAATCAATTTGTATATCTTCATCGTAATGAGCGCTGAATTCAAAAATCAAACTTCTATCGAAGATCATTCTATAGCTCATATAGTGTGTTTATTGACAAAGTCTCTTTCTCAATAGTAGAATGATGATTTGATCGAAACGCAGTCGAATAAGTCTCGAGAGCTTAATCGTCGAAGATCGTTGAGAGTTTCTATCGATAGAACTTCGGCACTGAGATATATAAGTCATGTGATGAGAACGCAGTATCTTGCCTCTGAAATGGCTTGATGACTTCGATGATCGTTGTAACAGTCGCACATCGCTCGATAGAGATCGTTAATAAGCGTCTTCGGCTGCGTATCGTCGAGTTCGTGACTCTTCTTAGCTCTGATAAGAATAATCAATTGTTATCAGGTTCTCAGCCGGCACCACGTGAAGGTAAGAGTCTTGCCAGCCGGTCTAGACTTAATATCTTCTAAAAAAAGTGCCTACTGTTGGAAATAGGGGAATTGGTAACCTTCGCCTCATAGGGTTTGTAGGGCTGGAAGGCACGCTAGTAGATTTCTCACCTTCTTCCTGGATAGACTACTATTCAGCAACAACCAAAACATCAATATGCCCCCATATGACCTCATATTCCAACACGATCAAGTTGGCACGTTGGCTTATATACAAGCAATATTCAGTTCGGCTGAGGTTTAGGGTTACGAAGCGGCGAAGGCCGCGGGCCTACTAGCGAAAATAGTTGGGCACGATATGAGGAGAGGCGCCGCAAAGGAGGCAGCAAACTTGAAGCGCAAACGCGCTGGAGTAGGGAATGCGGTAGTAGCGAGCGCTTTGGGACATTCGAGAACATCGCTGGCCAACGGCGTCACAGACGAATACGTGGGGAGCAATCCCACGGATTTCTGGACGGCCAGGGTGCGGAAGCCACACTAGGAACCCTTTGGGATTACCAGAGCCAACACCGCATACGAAACGCCACGACTCTCGAAAGCTATACTCGACCCAGAATGTAAGAAGCAAGGCGTCGATGACTCTGTACCACATAAAAGGCAGAAGATGGCGAGGAACTACAA
>JAABUL010001379.1_pt1 | contig 46641 bp, 76 predicted proteins | sample 5559151 | NCBI WGS metagenome assembly JAABUL01 (sample SAMN10711876, study PRJNA513368) | rock metagenome | isolation source: Antarctica rocks | place: Antarctica: Victoria Land, Pudding Butte sud
ATGTTGTATCAGCGCCCATTGGACGTCGATGCCGCCGCCCAGCGACTGCAGGCTGGCATACACCACTGGTCAGCTTTTGCCCATGTTTTCCCATACTTACCACTTTTTCGGGCAACGAGGAGACGAAAGGCGACACCGGCAGCGTATCTCAGCCACTATGTACTTCTCAAGAAATGGTACACGCTACGGCATCTAACGCTGCCGGTATGGTCACATGATACGGCTCGCAGGACACAAACGCTGCCTTGGAAGCTGGCCAGCTGGCGCCTGAGATGACATCCACGGCCACACAGCTGAGGGCAAGTGCAAGGTGCACCGAAGGTCTCGAGGGATATGAGACGGCCGCGCCGCGTCGGCAGTGCACGTCGTCAGCTGAGAATCTGACACGCGCAAGCTGACCGCAAGGGTCGCTAATGCAGCTACTCCCAGCGCCACTGGCTAGGCCTTGACAACTTCGTATCTGTCCAGGTGTTATCAGGCCCTCGTTTATGATTGTTCTGCTGCCGAAGCCGAAGCTGGTTGCTGCCGTTGTCCGAGCCAGGGTCGCATGTTGCACGACGTGCCCTTTTCGTCCAGCAAAGGCGGCCTCCCGATGCCGGCAGGCGCAGTCGCCAAGGACTGCATCGCTTTAGTGCTGCGGGACAACTAGTCTTGCACCCTTGCATGCGCTTTTGACCAACACGTTTCTGGTACGTCTGGTAACACCGCGAACATGAGGTGCTAGCGATATGTCTGCTGACAGCGCCCGCATGAGTGCAGGCCGCAGCCCAGGCTCCCGCGTGGGGGACGAGCGCGTTAGGCGCATTGCATTCCATCGCCGGCAAATGCGCGATGCCGCAGGGAGTATACTAGTGACTGGGTAACACAGGACGGGCATGTGTGCCACCCGAGCAGCCCCAGAAGCCATGTCGCCCGATCGCAGTCAGCATGGTCAGCAATTCAGTTGTTCCTTCAGGTAGCTCACCGATCGGCGGTGTGAGCGCCCGACATGCACGTCCGTGTGGCCCTTACGCCCTCTGTTAGGGCACCCGCCCAAAAGACGCCGGTTCAACTAACATGTAACCGCCGATGCAGATCCGGCGATCACTTTCCATTCAACGAGGCGAGTGTTCCCTGATGCGGGAAGGCATTCCGGAAGCCAAACGATGTACGAATGGAAGAGCTGCCACTTTCTTTGCAGAGCCGTACCATGTGCCTTGTACCAGCCTTCCCTTTGCCGGCAGGTTGAGCGAATCCTGCAGAGGCAGCATGCGGTGCCGCTGGCAATCATGTTGCCGCACTGGTCTTCAACGCCGCTGAGATCTGCCGAATATAGTTGTTGATGTTAGGAAGTTGGAGGACTCTCAGATCAGAATTTCGTCGTCATCCCAAAAGATCAAAGCCCATCGAAAGCTGAAGAAGTTGGCGTGCCATTTTGCAGCCAAGTGCTGCGCCTGCCTGTGCAGTGTTCTCACCGCTCTTGGACACCGCCTGGCGCATCTTGCAGCACTTTCTGGTGGCACTACTACGCTGGTGCCGGAACTCTGGAGCAGTCTGCATCTGTGAAGGTATCAACATTGTGATCGGCTGCACTTGACAGAAGCGTCATTCGAAAGTGACTGTGCTGCGCAATCTACAGCAATCGTGCACGAGGTCCCAGCACCCAACCCAACGACATGCAGTCCGCCAGCTTGACGTGCGCCACCATTCTCCGCCTCTTCCTGACATGCATGAACACGTTTGAAAGCATGTCAACGTCGCATAGGTGACACAATGCGTCATCAGGTGCTGCGTGCCTGACTGCACTGCAAAACGTCTGGCCAACGAGCCGCGCCACATAACTTCCAAGCACTCATGCAGGGCAGGCCTGCATCATCCGAACACATTGCAAACTAGCACAGCGTCGCCTCGCAGACACAGGAGCGGCGCTGCAGCGCCGGGCCGGCGTCAGCCCAGTCGTCCACAGCCCGCTTTGCAGCGAGGCTACCAGCAGCTGCGGCAAACGGCGCTTGCATCAACTCGGCGGCAGCAGCGGCGTGGTCAGCGGGAGTGCGGCGCCGCCGCTGCCGCCGTCGCGTCGGCCGCGGAGCAGGTCTCGCAGTGGGTGTCGGATTCCAAATTGCAGCGCCTACAGGCACTGGAGGTGAGGCGCAACACTGCTGCGGCCCCAAGTGTCCGGTCACAAGGCTGCTCCGGTGAGCAGACAGGCACCCAGTCTGCACCACTGCGAATTGCAGCCGCATCCACCAGATGTGACGCCTCGCGCCCTCTGTGGTTCCGAAACTGCCTGCTTGGCCGTTAACTAGACCGCAGCACCCCTGAATGGTATCAGGTGCTATTGTATCGGTGCCCCCAGTCGCAGCGGTGCAGCAATGGCGAAGAAGGCAGTCCACTCCTGGCTGACACGGTGGCGGCTCTTGCAGGAGCAAGCTCTGGGCGTGCTGACGACAGCAGCCAGGAATTTCGCACACCCCGTCTTCCCCTGCGCGCTGATCGCAGGTCGAATCCCTCCCCTGTCTCCGATTGCCGCAATGACCAGCTTTTCACTCGCGCTGCTGCTGCGTCGCAAACATGCGCTTCGACCGTGGTGGATTGCCGCTCGACCCTTGTTCCGCTGAGCATGCCATTTCTCGTGATCGGACCCTCGTTGTCACTTCCGGTGACAATTGTTGATCACCCTTGGCGGTGTCTCGCCCAGGCGATGTCGTTATCCTGCACCTGCTGAGCCGCCTGGGGCTGCTCGCATCTGAGGGCGGCGCCAAGCCGCCCGTGCAGGTAGACGAAAGAAGCATTCCACCATTCCGAACACAGTGCAGCTCACGCAGTGGTCATGGCGGCGCCATTGGCAGCGGTTTGGCACTTCTGTAGCAACGTCTGAGAAGCCTGTACCTCGCATCAGGCCCCTGCCAGCACGGCGACTCGTGAGCGGTGCCCCATTGGCAGCGGTTTGATCCTGAAGCCCGCGCCAAAACTGAAGCGCCCGAGGCGTGAGTGCGACAGAGCGTCTCAACCCTGAGCTGCAGGTGGCCTTCGTCGACACGTTCCACCTGTTCCCCGAGACACACGAATTCCTGCACCGGCTGGAGGTGTGGCCCTGATAATAATAGTATAATAATAATAATAATATAATAATAATATAATAACATTTATAATAAATGTATAATGATAATAATAACATAATAATAATGATAATGACGAATAATAATTGGCGCGCCCTGGAGCGCCAAAGTCGCTCGCTGCTGCTGCCCAATGCGGCGTCTGTCTCTGCAATATGCACTGCAACCGTACGTCAATGCTATCTCGTCTGCGGCTGTCTCATGGCCGGAAAAACCCATGCCGAATATACCCTGAAACTTAAAACCTGCTCGTGTTTGTGCCAGGCGGATTTCGGCTTCAAGGCGGAAGAGTTCCACGCTGCCGATTTTTCCAGCAAGGAGGATTACGTCAAGAAGCATGGCTCGGACCTGTTCATGACAAACGTCGAGGAATACGATCGCATCTGCAAGGTACGGAAACAAACAAGATGCAAAGTAACACACAAGATGCAAAGTAACGTTCCCTTCTGCCAAGGCACACGGCTAAACCCTGCTCGTGGCGAACGTCGCAAAGTACAAGCGCATTGTCACATCCGCACGCAACATATAAAGCGAGGAGCCTCTGCACATCGGAGCGGGGCGCCCTAGCTGGGTCTCGGAGAGCCAGTGCCTGCAGCTACACCCACCGGTTCATCAGCAGGAATTTTCCTCATCCCACACGCGGGCAATCTTTCAAGAACACTGAGAACGACAGCACGGTGTGCAGGTTGAACCATTCAGCAGGGCGATGAGGACTCTACAGGCGGACGTGATGATCAACGGCCGCCGGCGGGACCACGGCTTTGAGCGCGCCTTTCTGGAGGTGCAAAATTCCCGGAACTTGATATTGTGTGTCAGTTTTCAGGAACGATCAGAAGTTGAACTGTACCCAGGTTGACAAATGGCCGCCGGCCGCACCGCAGCTTCGAGCCTGGAGGTGGGGTTAGCGTTCCAAACTTGAAGAGTTGACTCAAGACAACGTTGTGTTGCACATGCGCCATCGGGGCATAGCAGCAAGGGTATGAAGGTCCAAGGGTAAGTGATGTGGTAGGAGAAGGTCCAAGGGTAAGTGATGCCCAGCCGCGGCATTGCTGGCGGAGGCTCTCGCGACTCCGCCCCGACGGAGCATGCGAGCGAGCATGTCGACAGAATACACTCGGTCGCATGCACAAGCGAGGACATAATGCAGCAGGGGGTGCAGACACTGCTTCACTGTTTCACTGCTTGAGACGCTTCGAGCGGCTGGCGGCTGCCAGCCTCTGCTGACAGCCGTGGATGCCTCTAGTAGGAACACCCCTAGTAGGAACACCCCTAGTAGGAACACGTCTGTGCGTGTCTGCATCTTCAATCGTCTTCAAGCTGCCTCGTCGCATCGCCCTGCAAGTGTGTTGAGGGCTGTGCCACCGTCACTGCCAGCTGGACGCAAAAACATACAGCTCAGAAATGCGTTCCCTGAAGTCCACGGTCAAGGGCCAGCCTCGTCAACTGCCAACCACTGGCGCTTCGGCAGGCATCATCCATGTGGCAATCGCAACCAGACTCCGAACCTTTCTGCGCAGGTGTTTGAGGGGTCGGATCCCGTGAATTGCCAGCCGCTGGCGCACTGGACGTTTGCGGACTGCTTTGCGTACCTGGAAGCTCACGGCGTGCCAGCGCACCCGCTGCACGCTCGGGTGAACCTCTCGGACTGGCTGGCAGCTGCGGCAGCAGCGACAACCTGCACCAGACTGCTGTTGGATCTGGCGATGCAAGCTGAACTCGCGAACCCGTGCTGCATGGCTTGGTGGTCTGGTCTGGTGAACATGATATTACACGACACGCCTCACGGCGTCACCTGCACTGCCATCAAATGAAGTGCTCTTTCTGAGCGATGCGATCAAAGGTCACTTCAGACTAGTTGACTGACGTTCCCACTGACCAGTTCCGTTCTCTATGCATGTTTGTGCAGGGCTGCCCGTCGCTCGGCGACGTGCACTCGGTGGTCACGGCGCCACGGGACAGCAGCATTGCGGCCGCCATCGGATTTCGGAACCCTCTCAAGCACAGTCCCAAAGATCGTATCCGTTTTTCTGCGCAGGGTACTACTGAAACAGAAATATATATTAAATTTTCATTACAGTGTTTGACACCTCATTTAATTGTAAGCTTTATAGTGATCAAACCGATTGAATCCTTTGACATATTCGCCGGTGGGCGACGTGCAGTCGACGGTCACAGTGCCGCGGGAGAAGCGGTGCATAAACCCTAAACCCTTTGGTGCCACACGATCTTTTGCAGCTTAGCGAGATCACAACGGCTCAATCCGACCAATCCAAGTGTTACTTCAGATCCACTCTCATGTGCAGGGCTACCCGTCGGTGGGCGATGTGCAGTCGACGGTGACGGTGCCGCGGGAGAAGTGGTTCGAGTACGGCGGCGAGCGCTCTGGCCGCTTTCAGGTGACCTCCTCCACTTTGTGCATCCGTGACCACAAGCTCGTAGTGACCTGCAATTGTTTCACAAGAGAGTGACTCGCGCACGCTGGTGAGCACATTTGCCGCCTCCAAATAGGCTGCTGGTTTGCATGTCGTACTTTCAAAATGAACCTGAGTTTCAAGAGGCACAGCAGCAACGAACACGCGGTTCGACTATCGCAGTCAGCGCTCCTGTCAGGGCGTTTGCAAGGCGAGGCCGGAGGGCTCTGCCGTCGCGAAAGCGACATCGTCGCGACAGCGACGCCACGCAGACGGTGATGCGCGGGTGCCGCCCGCCATCAAGCTTTGTTGCGTTCATTCTGAAACCTCGTTTCTACCATGCAGGGGCTCACCAACCCGGACGGCTCACTCAAGACGGAGTGCGGCATCCACAACCGGCCAACATGAGGCCTGGGCCGTGTGTCCAGGTTTTAGTAAACTGGAAACTCGAGACTTGCTGGTGGGCGCGGCTCAAGGCACGGCCCTGGCAGCAGCCCCTGGGAGCGCCGGCCAGGTGGCATTTTCCTGCCGTGGGGTCATACAGCGAATGGCCTTGGCATAGCGCGGTGCAGAGGGGCCAGCCAGAAGCTGCGGGAGCCGCGCTGGCACCCATCTGAAACCCACACTACAGTCCGAGCAGGGTTCAGGGCTGCCCACACACGTGGCAGCAGCAGGCACCTGCACTGCGGCGGGACGATTGAGAGTCCCGCAGTTGCGACCTGACCTTGGCGTATTGCTGCACCTTTGAGGGCGGGACGACTGAGAGTCCCGCAGTTGCGACCTGGTCTTGGGTGTACCGCTGCACCATTGAGGCAAAGTGGACAAGAGTGGCAGGGGGGACGCCTGCTGTGTTCATGCTATTTGAGGGGCCTGATTGAGGATCCTATTTTGGGTTCCGTTGGTGCAAATGCACGATTCACAGAAACGGGGCCGGCGGCAGCAGCTGCATGAGAAGACCGCTGCTCTCGTGAATGCGCCGCGTGTGTCTGAACGCATGTCAATGTCCGTGCTGCAGCGTTGCACTTGTCATTTGCTAGGCTTGATTAGACAAAGGTGCTGTGTTGACGCTGATGCCGTGAGGGTTGCGAGTTGAATTGGTCAGCTGACGCCTTCCATGTGTACCACCGATTTCGAGATACCATCATGGTATCTCGAATGATCATCAATGTGCAATCAGAACTACTGTGCAATCAGGGCTGCTGGTACAGTAGTATTCCCACCCAGCTTGACCAGAAAATGCCCCATCAGGGCGCGCAACCGCAATGCCATCAGCTGCGCTCTCAAAAGCATTATCGTGGTGCTGGTGCAGCCGCCGCTGGCTGAACATCTGCATCTCCTACCTAGTACCTTCCCCAAAAATACACCCGATAAGATCAACAGCGGCCTGGTGGATGCATGCTCCCACTGCAGCCGCCGCGGGCTGATTTGGTATGTCCAGCAACCTCGGTCAGCACATGCGTGCACACATGGGCATGCAGAATGTCTGTGTAGTCAACAAAACATTGAACGACAGAGCCGGCGACTTGAAAGAAGAAACCACGCATTTGCTGGAAGAAAAACGAACTGAAGTACTCCATGTGATGCTGCAGTGCATATTCTGCACTGCGAACACCGTGACCCAATTGCCCCATGGCCCACTGATGTGCCCATGCCAGGGTTTGTGCGAAGGGCTTATCAAGCACAATGCGGCTTTAAAATCACCGTATCGTGGCCTTGGATCGTGCCAGGGTATTTGCGCCCGAGCGCAGCCATAAATTTACGGCTGACATTTGAATGTGACATTGAAATGTCACGGCGAATGTTTCGCGGCGTCACGTGGCGAGGTCGGCAGCGTCCACCCTAAACCCTAAACCCTAACCCGCGGCACCGCCGAGCGACGGCAGCAGCTGCGCGGGTTCCACGGCATGCCGCGCCGCCGCATGTGGTTACGTAACCACAGGCGGCGTATACGCCGGAGCGTGGTCTCGGGGTGCTGCTGGTACAGCACCGTGCCATTGGTCCGCCTGCCCGCTGATGCTGAGCCGAGAGGCCTCTTGCAGTGGCGGCGTGCGTCAGCCGCGATCGCGGCGTCCAGCACATCTGCTGCGCGGCTGCGTCTGCGGCGTCGGCGGCGTCGGCAGCCACCGGCATCGGCAGCTGCAGCGCTGCAGCCAACTGCCGCCAGAACGGCGCCAGCGCCGTGCCGGCGCCTGGCGGGTGCATCCCTGAATGCCAACACCAGTCACCATTTGAGGCTGCTCTTGTTCAGAGGCTGTCAGTTCTTTAGCAGGCCGCTGGGGCATGGAGGCAGCGGATATGCGCAATTGCTGGACGAGATTTGCTAGACCGGTTGGCGGGAATATGCAGAGCCACATGTCGTCAGTGAAGAACTGCGGCAGCACATCTGCGGCATGGCTTAACAAGCATGTGTAGTCGTTTGACTGTCGCACCGAGGAAGGCGAGCCGGTTGCGCAGCTCCAGGGCGACCATTCCCGCCGCCGGAAGCAGGAAGCCGCCGAAGGCGATGCTGGCAGCGCCAATTGTCGCATCCCGCAGCGGCGTGCTGCTGCGCTGGACCTGCACCGCCTGCAGTGATACCAAGAGGGAATAAGAAAGAAGGAGCTCACAGCTCCGCATGTCTTTGTGCCATCAACAGCACTGTGATTGACAAGACCTGGCTTGAGATTGGGCGGGTCGGCAGCTCCCTTGTTCGCCGCTGGCAGACGCGTCGATACAGAAGGCTGCAGGGCATTGTTTGCGGATTGTGCACCCCATCGTTGATACTCGACAAGTAGACACGAAGCACGCACCAGGACGAAGTAGCAGGCAAGGCAGGAAAGCGCGAGCATGCGCAACCCGACGGTGAGCCGCAAACTGTCTGCCGCCATGCCAACGCCCGACAGCACGGCTACGGCCTGCGAACGAGCATTTCAAATGAAAAAAGTTTATTTCGAGACATACGGGCAGTCAGCCGGCAGGGTCGAATGGTTGGTCAAGCGTGCGACTTTGCAGGCGCCTTCTGCGCGGCAGGCGCCTGGCAAAAGGCGGACATGGCGAGCACTGCAGTCAGCTCTAGATGGCTGGTCGACACATTTCCAGAGGTTCAAGAGGGTCAAAAGCCGCTCCCACGACCGCGAGAACGATGCAGTTGCATCGGCCACCGTACTTCATGTTGAAGGGGTGTCGCCGCCGCTGCGCGAAGTTGAACAGATCACTCGCGGCAGACTCACCGGGGCAGTGGAGAGTGGAACCCTCGCTGGCGCCATCATGATGCCCACGGCCATGCGCAGGACGAGAAAGTGTGCCCAGTTGCGGCACTTGCGGACCTCATGCACGACGGGCGGCGCACCTCCAGGTCGCAAAAACCGCACCAGCTGCAGGTCTACACACATGGCGTAGCGCATCAGCGCACATAATTTTGGCACTGAAATCTGTTCACTGCCAAATTCAACCGCTACAAGGGCGACACACGCCTCACTGCGGCAGCAGAGCATACGTTTGAGCGTACCGGTGTTGGACACTACTACCATTCAGTTCGCAGAGTGCAGCGGCGCCGAACCTTCGATCACGGACAGCGCCCACGACGGTGTGACGAACGCCTTTGGCAGAGCGTCGTGCAGCATGCCGCGCGTGTATCGGAGCACAACGCCGGTCCAGCAGGCGAATTGGACGGGACGCAGCAGAATCGCGGTCGGCCTGCTGTGTGTGCCAAGGAAGGCAACAAATGCGGTCTCCATCTGCGCGGCACAGCATTTGATCATCGCATGTACTGCTGGCATTTGATGACATATGACAACGTGGCAAACCGCATTCCGACTTACTTGATCCTAGCATCGGCGTCACAGAAACGTCCACGACATACCTCGATCAGGCTGCGCACTGCAGTCGCGCACCCGGCAGTCGCCAAACTCGAATCTTTCGTGCCATGGGCCAGGCGGCTTGACGCTCGTCATGACCCGTACCAGTCCTCGTCTTTCACTCCAAAATGACGGTGGTTGACGCCGCACGGGCCGCCTGCCGCTGAACCACAGAGCCGCCCGCTGACCTGCGACACACATGCAATACATGGAGAACATCTTTGCGTGACGGATTACGTGACTGTGGAGTTGTGGATCGCCCCGCGCGGGCTTTTTCGTTCTGCGCTGTCACACCACGCAGCTGTCACAGTATGGCGAAGCATGCTGACCAGCATCACGCAGCAGCAGCCGAGACTGAAGAAAATACAGCAGCGGAGCTTTCTAATCTCACGCTGTCTCTCTTCCGAAAGGCTGCCAAGCAGTGGCGGCAGGAGCGCGTCACAACCTCACCTTTCCACCTGCGTTATGTTCCGCCGCAAGGCACCTTGCCCTGTTTCAGACGCCGAAAAGATGCGACCACTCCGAGGCAGGACTCGGGTGACCGTGCACACTGGCGCAGGCACCTCTGAGGCGCGACAACACAATGTGGCTCGGAAGCGGGGCGAAGCGGCATCTGACACGCACGTGCCACATCTCGATAGTATTTGCTGACTTATTGAGCGACACCGGTCTGGAGATCCAGCATGCTTCTTTCGATTGCTTAGAGATGCGCAATCAACGTGCAGGCAAACCAGCAACGCATTCCGACTATAACGGGATGCACGTGGATTACATCGCGTCGCCCGATACAGTGCAAACTTCATCAGCCGGCCCTTGAATTCACATTTAATTTTCGCGGGCCACTCTGCCTGCGTGTGCCGCAATGCTGTGATTTGCAAATCACGGTGATTGCGCCTGCAATCGCATGCGGATGCCACATGTTGCGAATCCACGCGGGGGAATCGCCACAGCCTGTGGACGCACCGATCCGGATGCGGCACCAGGTCGCTGGCACGGCTTCACATTGAGCGCAGCACGGAAGTAGCAGCGGCACAGCACGGATAATCAGCTTCACAATCAACACTGCCACCTCGACTGTTCGTCAGCAAGACCACGCCAGACGGCCCTACCCCGCAACAATGCTATAGCCACAAACATAATTTCGCTCCTGCACCCGCCTGAGACCTGACCTGGCCTAGAACCTAAACCTTCCCAGCACTGCTCCCCTCGCAATGCAATCTGCATCGCAGATGGCTGCGCACTAGCTGCTGCGCGTGCCGCCCTCAGCGGCGGCGATGCCGCGTGCGCAGCCCTGCCGCGGCCGCGGCATATCCCTGCGAACCTGAAAGCGGCTGCTGTCGGCCGCCATATCCCCAGCCCCTACTTGCCGCCCTTGACGACGAAGTCGACGCCCTTCTGGATGCTGCCCGTCAGCTCTTTCTCCAGCTTCTGCAGCGGCAGAAACCTTGCAAAGGTTGGGACCTACACCTTAACAACGCAGCAGTCATCACAGTGAAAGTAAACCTTGAAGACGTAACCCCCCGCTGGCCAAGTCCCCGAGCCACCTGGATGCTGATTGCCGGCATCTCTCTTGACGGCAGACAGCGATGGCGGATGTGGCGCAACAGACATGAAGGGTGCCCCATATTCCGCACCCGCATGCCCTGTCTGTCATGCGAGCTGCGCTACCTGAGCGGCAGGATGGAATCGACGCCGTCCTGCCCCCGGCTGTACGGTTTGAGATCCCAAGGCCCCCACAGGTCTAAGATTGTGGTGCAGGCACACCGGTTCGCAGGTGCGAACCGGTTGAAATGCAGGCACATCGGTTCGCACCTGCATGCCCTCCTCCTCATAGGCGTTGAGCTGCCCGAGCGGCAGAATGGACTCGACGCCGTCGCGCCCCAGCCGCAGCGGGCTCGCAAAGAACGGCAGCCGCGGGTGCGCGTGCGACTGCGCAAATATCGAAAGCATCGTGAGGCCCGTCAGAATGTCAGCGAGCCGGGCTGGCAGTTCATCGGCAGAGCAACTCACACAAGACAGCATCATGCGCATGATTCTCTAGACAATTTGCATGTGCATCACTGTCACGAAGACGAAGATGCTGCAAATTTGAGCCGGATGAGCCTTGGACAACGGGTGCCACCCAGTTGCCAATTTGAATGGGCTGCATCTTTCGTTGCAGCCACCTTGGGTGCAGGGGTGTGTGCGGGTGTGTGTGAATTGCGGGACAGTGTCAGCACTATGGCAAGGTCTGTAGCGCAGCAGCTGCAAGCATGCCGGGGGTCAGCATCGGCGGCGGCCGCAGGGTTTAGGGTTTTCAGTACGGCTCACGGTAGCTACCGCAGGCCTGTTGCGTGAGAAGCAAGCGTCCCGGGGAAGGAGCACCGTGATCTGACGCATCCACTTCGGTCACCGGTGTGACCAATGGAGCGGTTTCGGCTCAAAATACGATGAACCTCAGTGGCACCTGCACATAGGCGCACTCGACGACGCCAGGCTCCCCCGCCATCGCGCGAAGGCACGACTCCGAAAAAGCCGCGGCCGCATACGCCATTGACAGCGTCGCCGATCCCTTGCCGGCCTGGAGAGTTTGGGTTTAGGGTTTAGTTATGGCAGGAGTGCACAAAGCTGATTATGTTGAGTGGCTGATTATGTTGAGCGCTGGCCGCATACGCCATTGATGCGGCGGGACTGTGCTGGCATGCGAGATCGTAATGCCAAGAGGGTGAAGGGATGTGGATCATCGAGCGTCAGGGCTGATTGGCAACTGCCGGAGACCCTATGCCATAGACAGCATCGGGGTAGCGGATGCATGCATGGCAGCTTCGACGGTCACCGGCACTCCTCGCCTGATGCTTCGACATGACAGCTGTGCCGCCGTCAGCAGTCCGGCCTTCAGATCCGTCTGCCTGTGAGACTGATGACTCGGGAGGCCCGCGGGCACCGACGGCGGCGCAGTTGTGCTGCAGCACAGCAATGCTGCGCGCCGGCAGTGCCAATGAGATATTACACGCGCAAGGAGTGCGGCGTCGTGCAGCAACACGGCAGCCAGGAGCCTGGTGGAATGGACCAGTTGTAAACGGAACAAGGCCGTCTGACAAGTTCCGTCTGGGCAATACTCACCTTGGCCTTGACGACCTCGGTGCCCGCGTCCTGGATGCGTTCCGTCAGCGCGACGATGCGCTCCTGCGGCAGCTGCAGCCGCGGCCGCGCCTGTGTGGCACAGAACAGAGCGGCACTCGAACAGGGGGTTAGCACATCGTGGTCTAGAGCGCCCAGGGACGGCAAATCGAGCAGTGCACCCTTAGCCCATACACCACTCCTGCGGGCGGCAGCTGCAGCCGCGGCCGCGCCTGTAACATGCCACAGTGCATTGGCATGTCAGCTGTCAGCTCGGCCGATTGGGCAGGCGACCGCACACGCCATCCAGCCTGCCAGGGTGAGGTGAGGTGGCAGTGTCTTGGCACCATAACACGCTCCTGCGGCGGTTGTGGCCGCGCCGGCGGGCAGCCACTGACCTGCACCGTTGGTGCCGTGACCCTCCAAAAACATGCATTTGCATGAGGCATTTTCGACTGCGCAGCCTCGCGGCCGCGCGACATCGCCAGCGCTACCTGCTGCAGCTGCAGCAGGGCCAGCATGTTGCGACTGGAGGCAGCTGCTCCTGACCTGTCAGCCTGCCCGGAATAGCAGCGGCCGGACGTTGGCACCAGCAAGGTCGAACGGCAGCTGACATGTACCTAAGATATCGTTCACCTGCGACAGCAGCGGCAGGATGGTGACGCCGGCGTGACCACCGATGACGGGGACATTCACGCCTGCCGGGTCGACCGCCGCGATCTCCCCGATGAACTGCTGCGCGCGCACGACGTCCAGTTTGGTGACACCCAGCAGCTTCTTGGGGTCGTAGGTGCCTGCGCGGGGTGAAGGGTTTTGTGTTATTGCAATGTTTCGGAAAACAGAAACTCCCCCATAACTTGCTGCGCGTGCACGCATCCAGTTTAGGGTTTAGTGACGCCCAGCAGCTTCCTCGGGTGGTAGGTGCCTGCATTGCAGCGAGTAGGTATAAGTGACATTGGAGCACGGAGCTCTCTGTGCGATCTCCAACACCGAATGCCGCTTGCGCACGACGTCCAGCATCGCAACATCCAGCAGCTTCCTCGGGTCGTGCACGCCTGCATCAAAGTAGGGCTTTGAATACGACCATGGCAATGACAGTGATACATTTGGCCAGCTTTGATGATTTGGTATCTCGAGCTCGGTGACGCCGAGACCTGCTTCGGGTGGTGGCTGCCTGCAGCAGAAATTCCAACCAAGGATGCCGCAGCGTTGGCTCGTTATTCTGGCACATGTCTCGTGTGGGTGACGACATATATTGATAGTGCTTGTGTGTGGATTTGTACGCAAGCAGAGGCAGGATTTGCACGCACTGCCTGTAGGGCTGCAGGCAGTGCTGCATCACGACGGCCTGCTCGCTTGCCGCCCTCTGCAGCACGACAGCGGCTTCCCGATTCTGTCTCCAATCCCATTCAAGATTGCTCGCGCTACAATGACATTCAGCCGTCAAGCGTCAAAGAATCACGGCAGCGCGCTGACACCTCTGCAGCGATGGGCATGGTCGAGTTGCTGGGGCTGCTGCTGATGGTATTAATGGAGGAACGCAGCAATCTGTCGTATGAAATGTAGGGGAGTCTCTAGTCTCCTAACCAGCGCGCGTGAATGCCTCGACAGGAATCGCCACCAGTGGTGACAAAGTCGCTGATGATGGCTGAAAGCAGCGCTTTCGGTGGCCTGCCTGGTCACCTCTGTTGAGCCTTCTGGCAGCGTTTTGACATCTGTCGCGCACCGGCGCGGTTGAAGACCTCGGCGGCGATGGGCAGCGTCGAGTTGATGGAGTTGTAGATCTGGCTGGACCAGGAGATAACCACGCTTTCTTTCGGTCTTGCGGTTACCATGCGCAGCTTCGGGTATGTCCACTCACCGGCGCGCTTGAAGACCTCGGCGGCGATGGGCACCGTCGAATTGACGGGGTTGCTGATGATGGCGACCCACGCCTTGGGGCAGTACTTGGCAATGCCCTCGCACAGCGTCTGCACGATGCCTGCGGGGATTGAAAAGGAAAGTTCAGGGAGGAACAGCGCTCCGCAGTGCCTCTGTGTCTGCTTCTCCGACGGCTGCAGACTGGCACGCTTGCGCTTCTGATCGTGAAGCGTGAGTGTGCGGGTGCGTGCTTGCGCCGGCAAGGTCCGTGTGCATCGTCCTCGCAAAAAGTGCGCCGAGTGCGGGGCTGCACAGCGGCACCTATGGTGCTCGGAGAGCGCCGGCAGAAGTTCCGGCAATGATGCACAACATGGCGCCGCCATGAAAGCGATGTAATCGGAAAACTCCTACTCCAGCCCCCAAGACGGCACGCCCGCCCCGTTGTATTTTCCCGAGTTGTGGCGTCTCCAGCCGGGCTTGCGCGGCACGCCGTGGGCATCAACATTTGCCCTTTGAGGCTTGAAGGGTAGCTGAGAGGCGTTCGACCTGCAGAGATCTTCACCGTGCTGGGCGTCCGCGGCACGCCAACGGAATTCAGCTCTCGGTTTCATGTACAGTACACGGTTCTGGGTGAAAACATTCAGGGTTTAGGGTTTAGGATTTAATGTTTTAGGGTTTACCCTACCACCTGCATCGATGTTGAGCAGGTCATCGCGCGTCATGCCGGGCTTCTGCGGCATGCCCGCTGGCGTCAGCAGTTGCTTTTGCTTTCATAAGACAACAACCTTCGGTTGAGACAAAACTGCTCGCCTGCGTTGATGTTGAATAGGTCGTCGCGCGTCATGCCGGGTTTGCGTGGCACGCCCGCCGGGATGACCACCAGGTCGGCTCCATACAGCGCTCCCGACAGCTGTTCAGATCCAACGTACGCCGTCACCTGTAGGCTTTAAAAAAGGAGTCTGTTGTATAGCCTGCGCATTTGTACGAAACGTAAGTATGGTGGATGACCACCAGGTCCGCTCGTACAGCGCGCCCGACAGCTGCTCCACCCCCTCGTACGCCGTCATCTGAGGGACAGACGGAAGAAAAAAACGAGATCGTTCCGAAAAATGGAATCTGATAGTCTCGAGATTTGGCCACATCTCCGCGCCATGATGGGCCAACAGCTGCTCTGCCCCCACACACGCCGTCACCTGATGGACAGCACAAAACACTAGTTGATCTAGCGTCGGTTCTGACCCTCAAATGGAGTAATTCTGATTGCGTCGCCATAGGAAGCCCGGCAGCTGCTCTGAGCCCACGTATAGTTGATGCCCGTACAGCCCGTAACCACATGGAAGGGATGAAAAATGAATTCTGACTGTGATTCAGGTACTCTGCATGTCGACTGGGTCCGAATGGCACACTGCGCCAGAAAGCTGCATCGATTTGGCAAACGCCGTCCGTCCTGACAACAGAACCTTGGCTGCAAAACACCGCAATGGCACATCCACTGGACATCACACCAGGGAGGCCGAACAGGTCGCCCGGGCACGGTGGCCTGATTGGCGCTGCACATTGGCGCTGACCTGCGCTGGGAAATCGATGGTCATGCTGAGATGTTACATACAAGTGTTGCATGCATGGTCGACCGCCGCCCTGTGTCCCGAGGCTTCATCGGGATCGCAGTTGCCTGTTGCGGCGTTGATGCCTGGCCTGCTGGAGCCTTCCAGCTGCCAAAGCTCTCTCGCCAACCTCACCCTAGACCGCATGTGAACTTGGCCTGCATCGGCGCCTGGCATGTGGTCTATGCTATCAGGGCTTGGCTGTCGATAAACTTTGCATGCCGCCCACCTTTGGCTGCGTGCTGATGTGGCCGAGGTCTGCGCCGACGCCCGGCGTGCCGACAACATCGTACAGGCGCAGCTTCAGCATCCCGGGACGAGCCTGGGTTGGAGTTTGGAGGCATCAGATGGTGCGTTTCCCACCTTGGACTGCGTGTTGATGTGACCGAGGTCCGCGCCGACGCCTGGTGTGCCGACGACATCGTACAGGCGCAGCTCCGCGACCGAGGGGTTGCTCTTCAGCAGCAGCGCCAGCGGCTGGCCGATGCCGCCCGCCGCGCCCAGAACCGCAACGTTGAATGTCGGCTCGCCCGCTGCGGCGGTGGGGCTGCGCCTGATCGACACCTGCAGTTTGAAGATGAAGCTGGGATTACCAAAAGGGCGAAGTCGCCGCCGGGCCTAGCGTCGCGATGTCGACCATCGGCTCGCCCGCCGCGGCGGTCGGACTGCGCTCGATAGAGGCCTGCAGAGCAAGGAAAGCTTCTGAGGTTTGCTGGGGTACAAGTGGACAACGGCCGGCTCGCTCAGCACCGCAACGTTGAACATCTCACCAGCCGCGGTGGTCGGCTGCGCGGTTGAGGCCTGTGCACGGCAGCAATCTGGACTCGGGCCCTGTGGCGAGAACGGCGCAGCATGCATGGTGTTGTGGTCGTCAGCATATCTATCCTGTGCGCGTCAATTCAACTTCGATTGTGTCTGGCGATGCTGTCCAAATGCAGCCCCAGACGCGCATGTGACTACCTGCCGTATACATCATGCATGTTGCAGGCATGCGAATGTTGCAGAAGCATCTCATTCGTCTTCCAGCCAATATTGCTGCTAGAACAGAAGGGATTTCTGCAACTGCTCACACGCACATTCCAACAACCTTGCCAACGGACTCAATAAGCTTTTCCGTCTCCGTAAGCATCAGCGGTTCTGACTGGATCAAGTTGCCATGCAAATAACGTATCTGGGCATGCCAGGCCTCGATTACATTAGCAGAAGGCAGTGGGTGCAGGTGAGTAAAGCCCGGCAAACCTGATCGGCAGGCGCCAAGTGGCCCGCCAGCCTCGCCAGCCGCTCGCCCTGGGCATCACGCATCGCTGGAGTCGCCGCCATGATGGTTTTCAGATGCTCAGGCGTTGTAATTAGCAAATGTGACGGCGTCAGACGGCGTTTGCTGGGAGAGATCCGAGTCAGCAACTTGAGAAGGGACATTGTGCATTCGAGAGAAGACGGGGAATGTTTTAGATGCTTCCACAAGTGCATGCACTGCTTCCATTGAAGCAGCAGCCCTGCGAAAATGGACGGGCAACTTTGGTCAAATCGTGGTTTTGCTGTACAGCACGTCAAGCCTGATAAACATCAGTGTATCTAGCAGGCAGAGCGGCGGGACCGCTAGGTGCCTGAGACAGTCGCAACAGGGCAGATGGTGCGCCTGATGAGCCGAGCCAGACAGTGGAAGCTGCCACACTGGTGCCTGCTTTGCCGCAACGCAGTGGCGGGGAGCAGCACTCATCGTTTGTGTATTGTGCAACGTGTTCAAGGCCAAAGTTGAGCTGTACGAGCTTTCGTGCAGGCGCTGCCAGGGCAGTCTGCTCCGGAGGGGGTGCCGTGCTTCAAGCTTGTGCTTGTGGGTGACGGTGGCACAGGTGAGTCGTCAGCAATCGTATGACCAGCGCATATTGCTTGCCTTTGCACGTGCAACACTGTCAGGGCAGGCAGTTTTCTTGCGAGGGCCTTTGGTTTGGCAACTCGAAACTTCAAATAGCCAGCAACGGGCCAAGCGGCTGCGCAGCTGCACAGCTTCGAAACTGGACCACAGCTCCACTGCTGCGCAATGCTGTCGCATTGCCGGCATGCTCACCTGCTGTGTGCTGCCCACGCGGCAGGCAAGACCACGTTTGTGAAGCGCCACCTAACGGGCGAGTTCGAGAAGAAGTATGAGCGTGAGTTCTGAGCTCTTACATGCGATTCTGCACGTGCCCTTGGCACTTGTCCCATGCGCTGGCGCCATGGCCGCTTGAAACAATGCCGGCTGCCGCGTGCTTGCCTGTCTGACCTTTTGAATGTCAAGATGCCCTGCTGAAAGGGAAAATGCACCCATGTAGCCACGATCGGCGTGGAGGTGCATCCGCTGGACTTCTCCACCAACCGCGGCAAGCTGCGCTTCTACTGCTGGGACACAGCCGGCCAGGAGAAATTCGGAGGTGGGTACTTTGAAACTTGTGTTGAGACGGCAAGTTGTGCAGCACCGGAGGTGAATCCAGTGCACAGGATTGGTGTCTGCTCGGACCGAGGAGCTGCACTGCCACCCGGCAGGTTGCGGACACCTCTGCGACATTCGCAGACGCCCTTACAACGTTTTGCCGATTTCGCCGACGTCTTTCCGACGTTTTTTTGTCAATGCGATCGCATTTTCACCTGCAGGCCTGCGGGACGGGTACTACATCCACGGGCAGTGCGCCATTATCATGTTCGACGTCACCAGCCGGCTCACGTACAAGAATGTGCCCACCTGGCACCGCGACTTGTGCCGGTGCGCGCAACGCTTGCGGACCGCTGTTGTTGCTGTATTCAATCATGTTTGCTGGACTTTCTGCGCATGCCGCGAATCCTGTGGAATACTCGGTCTTTATGTGTGAGCAAGGTCCTGGGTTGCACTGCACTGGCAGACTGCTTGCATGCAGAGCGGCTGCGTGGTCTTCACTCTGCAGAATATTTCACAGCCGCCGGGTGTCATGTAAGGCTGCTGTTGCCTCTCAGACAGCAAGATTGTAATTCCCTTTGTTTTGCCCGCAGAGTGTGCGAAAACATTCCGGTGGTGCTGTGCGGCAACAAGGTGGACGTGAAGAACCGGCAGGTCAAGCCGAAGCAGGTGTTTGCCTCTTCCTCAACCCCGAGCCCGTTCTGCCACTCTGCATGGCAGCTGCCGCTCAGCAGCTTGTCGCATCTCCTCGCGTTGTGTCGACGGCAAGCATTGAGCCGCATCATGTTTGCACAGGTTTCGTGTTTGAGTCTCTTTTTCCGTTTTGAGTCCAGATCCCATGTGCTCTCGAAAAACCCTAAACCATAAACAACCTTGTGATGTCTGGCCGCAGGTGACGTTCCATCGCAAGAAGAACCTGCAGTACCACGAGATCAGCGCCAAGTCCAACTACAACTACGAGAAGCCCTTCCTGTACCTCGCCCGCAAGCTCGTCGGGTGCGCACCTGTCTCCAATCTGTCTCCAAGCTGCTGTTCTTGAACTTGTCGGAAGAACGAGCATAAGAGGCTGTGCTCGAACACAGGTGCAGAGGAGCAGATGCCATGCATGCAGCTTCATGCCTGTGCCGGCTTCCCGTCTCCGATTTTCGCACGTCAAATCCTGAGCTAGCTCACAACCCTGCCGGTGCTGCCGCAGGGACCAGCACCTGCACTTCGTGGAGCAGGTGGCGCTGCAGCCTCCCGAGGTGGTCATCGACCACGCGCAGCAGCAGGTGTGCATGACTTCGAACAAATCTACTGATTGAACCATCATGCTTTCAAGTGGAAAGCGCTGCCGCTCCCAGTTGGCTCGACCACGATCAGCAGCAGGTACATTGCATCATCCTTCGCTTAGAATCAAGAGAAGACGCGTCATCTGTCACAGTCTCAAGCTTAGATGCAGCTGTTCGAGCAATGAACGCCGCCCGAGGTGGTCATCGACCAGGCGCAGCAGCAGGTGCAGACGCCACGCGCCTGCTGCGCATGCGCATACGTGGGTGCCTATCGCTCTGCGTTCCTTTGCCGTCACTGGGTGCAGCAGTACGTCAATGCCACGACGAGGAGCAACAAATGGCCACTGTGGCCCCAAAGATGGCGGGAACATATAGTATACTTCCTTTTGGAGGGCTGGGTTGGTGCAGCCTGGGAATTGAGGAACTGCCTGTAGCAGCCGGCATCGATTCCCAAGTCACGGGGCTCAACGCGGCATGCTGTGACGCTGCAGGCATACGAGAACGAGCTGCAGGAGGCGATGGCGGTGCCGCTGCCCGACGCAGGTCAGTCGCCACTGCGGCTTTTGTCCTACCCAGCAGCTTCAGTCCACAGCTCCACTCAAGCGGCCCCGCATGCTTGCCTGACATGCTACTGTTGCGCTGCTCTCAGCTCGTCTACTTCGTCCGTGATGGAAGCACAGCAGCTGACACGTGACCGTTCTACGTGCAGATGACGATGACATCGGCGAGTAAGCTAAACCCCCTCCTGGGACGCTCTGGGCGCCAGAAGCGGGGAGGCTGTTGGCATTTTGGACGAGGCAGAGCAGGCTGCATGCTGCGGCTGTGTGATCGGCGGCCGGCGGCGGTGCATGCGCGAGAGCCAGCGAAGCAGCTGTGATGCTGCAGGCCGGAGCGTCATGGTTCGCGGTCGGTCGTCAGCGGTGCAGCAGCAGGTTGCAACCGCTGGGGCAGCGGCATTCTCTCGGGCATGTCTCTGGCCCCTGCACTGCTGGCAGCGCGCCTGACGCAGCTCCACACCCATTAATTCAGCGATTGACAGACTACTCCCACAGTTCAGATGGCTTTGGCAGAGACTGCGGTGCTCATAATATGGCAACGAGTTCAGCGGCATGCCAGTCTGGCGCGTGTTTGTTGATGTAAAGAGTACTGTGTGGACAACCAAGGAGCACGAGTCTGCGTGCAGCATCCCTATAGGGGGTAGCTACCGCACACAAAACGTCACTTCAATCAGGTCGTAGGTGCCCGATCGACCGCGTGAGTGAATCGGACATTCACCATCCCGCGAGACACTTTCGCTTCTCTTGCTGGTAAGGGAGCCGCCGCAAAATTCGCTTGCGGCCAGAGGAATGCTGCACGCGCCGCCATGCCGTCCAGCTTTCAGAAACTGCCGAAGTCCCTGTTCTGCTCCTCCGCGGGCGGGAGGCGCCCAGAGGTTGAAGCCGAAGAGACTGTCACACCAACACGGCGCCGGACCAAAGACGTGCCAGGTGACTATGTCGTATGGAGCCACAACCGCGTCGCCAGAGCCGAGTGGCCTCTCACCCCAACCAGTGTGCCGACACCAAGGCACGTCCTTCGGGTCAATCACAGGTAACTCTAGAGTTACTTGTAATTTGACATTGACATTGATGTGCAGGATCAAGCAGATCTGCTTGATCCTGCACAATGCTTCAGCCCTTGCCGTGCAACCTGCATTGCAAAAAAAGCTTCAACGTTCGCATGTGAAGTACAGCTGAAACTCTTGTAGAAGGGCACAAGATGCATGCGTCAGCAGCAGGATATCGAGGTCGCCGCGCTGCAGGGTGTCCAGCTGCGGCTCGCTGCCGTGCAGCAGCCTGTAGCGCAGGGGAGTATTCAAGGACTGATTCCAGTTGCCTACAGCAATACGCCATGTTCCAAAGTTATGGGGCGGGATTGAGGATCTCTTCAGGTAACAGGCCCACAGGCTCTCAACCGCTGCCGGTCGCAGGCCGTGGCGCTGCTTGCCATGCCCAAGACAGGCAGTCAAACTAAAAGCTTTGAAGCTTGTGTGCAGAATACTCACTGCAGCATCTCTCCCATGTTGATGGAGGCTGAGTTGTGCGCATCGTCCGCCACAGGTTGCAACCCATAGTGCAGCAGGGTTGCATACATATTCTTGACTTTCTCCTGAAACCAAACGGGCGGCTTACCGAAATTCTCCGAGAGTTTTCTCCAGGTGGAAACGATAGGGCAACGTGCGCCGACCGTGGCGCAAGACGTTTCACACGAACGTTCACACGGGGTGGTTTCTAACATGAAGCTGCTCACTCGAGGATCTCCTCAAGATGAACGGAGGCCCACGGCTCCCAGGCAATGACGCTGGCGCAGCTGCCGCATCTGGAGCTTCACGCACTGCGCACCGTTTGATCCTGCAGCATATATGCTGCAGGATCAAACGGCGCGCAGTGTGTGAAGTATATATGCAATGCACATATGAGTTATGTGAATGTGAAGTATGTGAAAGTGAAGTATATATACGATGCACATATGAATTACAATGCGTGTTCTTCCCATCATGGGGAGCAGCAATGCGAGCTGGTCCATTGGGACGACGAGCGGTTCCAACGCTAGCAGTCGATTTCGCACCAGTAACATTTTGCATCATGGTTGCAAGGGACGGGAGGCAAGTCGACAACTCCTGTGACGAGCAGGAAAATCACTGTGATATGAAAGAACTGTGAAAGAGTGGACTCCCTGATGCCATTGGCGCCGCTTCCCGGGTCGAACGGGCCCGTTCGACGCCCATGTGCTGTCGCGCCTTATTGCACGTCACGTTATATATGCAACAATTCTAAAACATCCTGCGCCCCTGCGGCGAATTGTGGGAGCTGCTGCCCGGGCCCGCCTCAAAGGTCCAGGGATACGATTCCCGCAGCGGCGAAACTTCCAGCAACGTCGCCAAGTGCCTCTGCAGGATCTCCGTCACGTCTTCGACGGTGACGTTCATGTCGGCCTCAGGGTTCAGCGCGTGGTACGTCAGTGGCCAGTAGTGCTGCCCCAGCATGGAAGCGTGCTCCCAGAAGACGACCACGTTGGCCCAGGAGTCCGGAATGAACTCGATGAGCAGCGTGTGTGGCCCCGCCCACCACTGGTTGTGCAGCGCGCCGCCGTGCGGCCCAATGAGCGCTACAACCTAGCGGCAAAGCACAAACCTATGTCAAGAGAGCAATTTCCCTTTCGAACATCCTTCCAGCACGTCCTGTGACGGGCCCTGCAGTGGTTCCGCCCCCTAACCCGCTGATTGTGCAGCGCGTCTGTGCGGAGTGAGTACTGACGCCTGTGTACAGTACAAACTCGGCCTGAGACACTATGCTGAATGATGCAAAGGGAAGCCACATGCGGCTCTCGACAGGTTGTGCGGCTCGGTCCAAAAATCGCCAAGTCGCGCCGCTGCGCGGGCCAATGAGCGCAAGCACCTGCATTGGCGGCATAACATGTCAGCTGCCTTCGGATCATGAGGTTCTTGCGGAGTTACCAAGCCCAGTTGGAATTGATGTCTCCTGCTTCCTGCGGCGACTGTCACCTCGTGCGCCTGCCTTTGTGGGAACAGATGTACGCCGAGCTGTGGCGCACGGCGACCATAGGGGGATTGTAAAGATGTGCACCGGACTGGTGACCGTTGGCGTGGCAATGTCTTTCATGCAAGCAGACAAGGAGCTTGCAGGTCGTGGGCCTCCGATTAACTGCCAGCACACAGGTACCACAAAACAGCAGGCAGCGGCTCGTGCAGCTGCGCCTGACCGCCGCCGCCGTCGTAGCGGCGAGCGCAGTTACAAACAGGCCAGCAACAGCAGTGCTTCCCCAACAGGGACGCACACCTCCTCGCTGAAGAACTTGACTATGGCGGGGAAGTCCGCAAACTCCACGGGATTGAACACTACTAGCCGCTCGCCGCGGCCTCGCTCCTCCAGCACCCTGCTCAGAACAGAAACGTAACAATGTCAATATTGACATTGTGTGATGCTCTATTAATAGAGTATCACACGTTCATCTCGGTGGCCAGTCTGGGACCGGTGGGAATACGACCAGCGCTTGCCGCGGCCTTGCTCCTGCAGCAGACATGTGGAGAGGAACATGAATGAATCATGGCTTGTGGTAATCGTTTCTGCGTCAAATCCGAAGAACACTCGGAGCCACCACAAGGCGCTCGCCGCGGCCCTGCCCCTGCAGCAGGCTGCAAGAGGCAACAATGACAAAAACCAAAATTTCTCCACAGCTGCTGCGAGGAATCAGATAAGACGAAACAAAAAGTGCAGCAAAAGGCTGAACACCGCTCGCCGCGGCCTCGCCCCTCCAGCAGCCTGCAGAAGCTTGCCGGGTACCCGGCAGATGAATCAGGATGGACGTTCTTGTGTAGAGTCCAGAGCAAGGTCGAACACTCCTGCTGTTCCGGCATCCTACAGAGACTACATTCGGATGCAGGTTCCCGCTCGGATTTGTGCAGAAGTGCATGACACAGTGGACCTAGGCACACGGAATGAATAAATTAAATAAACAGGATGCTTGAAACGCCTTTGATTAGCTCGCCCTCGTTCAGAAAGCCAGGGCAGCGCGTCAAGAGCAAGAGCGAGAACTGGAGATTCCACATATCATATCCGAGTTATTGTTTGAAACAGTGGGAAATCCCGTACTGTCGATGAGCCTGCGCTCGTTTGCAATGATGCGCCACCAGTTGCGAATGCTATTCGCACATGTGCCATCCGAATTTGTGGTTCAACACTGCAGCAAAGGCATTGCTGTCGATGACCGTGTGATTAGTCATGATGACGCGGCGGCCATTGCAATTGACTATTGACAATCTGGTACATGAGTTGCTGTTGTAAAACGGGGAAGGCACCTATTTATGCCGTTGAGGAGCTCGTATTCGTTCACAATGACGCGCCCCCCGTTGCGCATGCTGCCGCCCTTCCCGGGTGTGCGCGTCGCATACACCACCACCTGTGCCGAAGGTCAGATGGACATGGCAAAGACTCATTGCGAAGACTGGGCAAGCCGCTTGAGTTCAGCGCTCATGTCGGCAAACTCACATCAGGATGTGCGGTACAAAGCAAAAATGCACCTCGGTGCTGGGCAGTGTGCTGGCTGCGGTGTGCACCCGCAGCCTCAGACAGTCAAAGCACCGACTGCGGACGACCTCCCCACCAGACATTTCGATGAGTGCAGCAACTACACAAAAGACCAGATGCATGATGAACCCACCTTCCTCCGCTCGAAGATATGCTGCGATCCGCCCCGCCTGCCTCCAAAGCTCGCAGCACAAAGGGAGTGAATGCGCGGCACATGTTGAAACGTTTCACAAACCCTTTGACTCACCTTCTTGCGATCGAGGGGTATGCTGCGGTCTGCCCCCGCCGCCTCCGCCACCTGGAGCGCGAACCAGGGGTGGATCAGCGGCGCCCGGCAGGCGAACACGAGCCGCCTCGCAAGCAAGCCCCCCGGCGGCAGCGCTCCGGTCGGCGTCACCGCCTCAGGCTGAATGCCGACGCCCCTCCACATGGTGGGCTGCCACTCTGGGACCGCCTCGATGGGGAATCCTGTGACAACCCGCGTCTCGTTATCTAGGTGCTCCGCAGCCTGCACCAATTGAGAGGAGCCAGCTTATGAGTATGTCAGATATGTGTGGCATGAATCGACAATTCACAGAGTGACAACGCCACCCGGCACCGCCTTGGGGGGACATCACTGTGACCAGCACATGCGCTTGCCCGTGTGTCCCGCTGAATCGACACACAAATTCAGAAGCAATTGCCTGGCTGACCCGCTTCGTTGCTGAGGCACTCCGCTGCTTACCCTCGGAAGCAGGCGCGTCCGGCTGCAAGTCAACTCGCAGCTTCCAGCACTGCTGCGGTCAGTCGGCATGTGCCATTCCCATGTGTTCATGGCACCTGCTAGGTCTGGCGTGCACTAAGCCTAGTGCACTAGCTGCACTAGGCTAGCTTGGTGTCCTAGCTGCACCCCCTCGCAGTGTTCTAGCTCTGTCTGGGCTAGGAAGTTGCTAAATTCCTCGCCTGCGGGACGCCGCGGCCGGGTGAGGTCCAGCCAGTGCTGCCAGTGCCCCCGCGGGCACCACCACGTTTCCAAGTGCTGGAAATTCGACATATTCGTCACTGGAATGAATACGTTTTGCTCTCACCTGCATGACGACGTGGCTCGTGGCTGGTGTGGTCCAGCCAGTGCTGCCAGTGCCCTGAATCCGGCGCCGTCGCGACATCCATGGTCTCAGAGTTCCGTGTGTCGTCTCAGCAATACTGGTTTCGTCCTCAGCTGCAAGACGCCGTGGCTGGTGCGGTCGAGCCAGTGCTTCCAGTGACCCGAAGCCGGGACTGTCGCCACTAAAACCAGTGCAAATCTTGCGCTGTTCATCGTGGAGATCTGTGGAACTCGAGGTATCGCTCACCTGCATGACGACGTGGCTGGTGCGATCCAGCCAGTGCTGCCAGTGACCCGAATCCGGCACCGTGGCCACTATCACGGTGTCAGACGCATTCGTGGCGTTCGCGCTGGCAGGCGCGCCCGGCCGGCCAGTGCCGTGGCTCGCCATCCAGGCGTCCCGCGCCGCCGCCGCCGCCGCCGCATCTACCGATGCTGCACTGCCTCCGGCGGCAGCAGTAGCGGCTGCTGTGGCGGCGGGTGTCTGCTCATCTGCGCTGCTGCCTGTGCCGGCGGCTCCCAAATGGCCGAACTCGCGAGGGGTTTCTGCCGCCGCCGCCGCCGCCGCCGCCTCATCGGCAAGCGGGTACATGTAGAGGGTGTGGTCGCTGTCGGCGGACATGCAGTGCCGCGGCACCCTGCAGCAATGAGTTCTTTGAACTCCATGTAATTTAATTTGTGTCGTTGACTCGTCGGGAAGAGCAAGACTGCTCTAAGCGGCACCTGCACTTCAGCGGCACACTGCGGCGGAAAATACGCTCGTCGATCGCTATCCAATCGTTCTATTGTGATCCAATCTTCGATCTCATCCAATCGTTCTATCGTGAACATATGGGCAGGATGAGCTCACGGCTGACCGCCATGCAGTGGAGCAACACCAGTGGCGGAGGTGACACGTCATCAAAGGTGCCTCTGGCGGCGGGGGCGCTGCAGCAAAGGCGGCGATAGCAAGCTCAGGAGTAAAATTCACAGGCTTGAGATGTCGTTGTAAGGCCGCAGCAGCGAGCCCCGGAACAGCAGCAATTCTGCGCTTAGATCCTCCGATTCAGTTTAAATTAATTCATCTGTCCCTGGGACAGCAAGACAGGTGCAATGGGCGTCCTGCCGCACACTGAAACACCAGCGCCTGCCCCCGCGTGGTTTGCCCTACGAATGGGTCTTTGATGTTCGACCTATCCAGCTTCGAGGTGTTCCTCGAGCTTGACTGTCATCAGAGCCAGCAGAGCGCACCAGGCGTCGGTGCGAAGAGCCTGCCGCAGCAGCACGTCGCGGAAGACGAGCACCTGCCCCCGCTGTCCTGAATAGTGCGCCCAGCCATCCAGACCGTAACGAGCGCGGTCGACGGCGTGATGCGCATCCCCGTGCATCAGTCGCGGCTGCGGGTGGGAAGAACTGTAATGAGTCAGCACTGATGACCTTTGACATGAGTTTCAGCCACCAAGACCGTAGCGCACGTCGGTCGGCCGCGCTTCCCCATGCGTCAGATGCCGCTTCGTGCATGAGCATGAACCATGGGAGGAAACTGAAGAGAGCCATGGCAGGCGCGTAGCTTCAAAGCGGGCCAGCTGCAAGTAGCGGTCTCATTGAGCAGCGGCGCGCCTGCCGCTGCAGCTGCAACCGCGGCGGCGCTGCATGCTGAAGACAGACTGAAGACAAAGGTGCCGGGCCCGGCTGCACGTCTGCCACACCCGCTTCTGGTGGTGTATCGGTTGCCGCAGCGTGAACTGCCGTTGTGCCATACTTATGACAAATGGCAATCAAGGTGAGAGCATGACGCCGCACTCGCCACAGGCGCTTCTGGTGGTCGTTCAGAAAGCTGGGTTCCCGCAGCGCGAAATCTTTGTACACCAGTTCCTCCGCAGTCTCCAGGTTGGTCTCCACATCCGCGCGCCCCGCAATGCAGGGCGCATACGAGTCCGGCATCCATTCCTGACACTCGCTGAAAACCAACGGCGCCCATTGGGCGCTCTCCTGTTGTGAATGTATGTTCACCAGTGATTGTCCAGCGGTCAGATCATGCCATCTCGTGCATGCCCAAGATTTGCGCATGCCCACAGGTTCTGATGACATCCAGCAGCGACGGTGAGCGCTGAATGCATCCCCACATTCTGCACTTGCAGTTGGCCCCTCCTGGCAGCCTCTCCCGCCCGCAGCTGTTGCTCCCTGTGATTGGCAGGGCCGATTTCCGCGGCATGCGGCGACAAAGGTACGCTGCGCCATGCCGCAGGAGGACTCAAGTGCGCCCAATGTCAAGGGCAGGCAGCCGTGGCGCACCGCTGAGGGGTCTGTCTGCCGCAGGCGCCGGATGGCTAGGCGTGTTTCGGGCTCCTCGCCGGAGCCGCCACCATCGCCGCCGTCGCTGCCGTCGCCGCTCAGTGCCCACCCGGCTTCCAAGGTCGGAAGTAGAAGCTGGCGCCGAAGCACTGCAGAGGCAAGATGCGATCGCACGGAGGCTGATCGTATGTTGAGCTCACGCTATGTTGGGTGACGTACACTGCTTGCAAGGAGGATTGCAGGACAAGATGCAGACCTGAGGTGGCCTGGAGACCCAGCCAGTGAACGGCGATGCTCAAGGATATCACTGCAACAACAAGTCCAATGAGCGCCCGAAGCCGTCGCCGTTTTGCGCGCGGAAGGTTACTTTTCATAGGGCGATCTGGATCAGCAAATATGACGAGGCGGGGCTGGCAGCGCGCCAGGCCAGCAGGTGCGCAAAGAGTTGCATCAGTTCTGCAATGTTGCAACAGCAGATTGGGCGCCCTGCGAGGCGCGGACGCGCTTCTATGCTTGCACAGGAGTGCAGATCACAGCTACAGGGCGGGCAAGGTGCAGATATTTTGCACTTATTGTGGAGTATTTTATGGTGCAGGACTTTTCGCTCCACTTAAGCTTCCAGTCTTCATACCTAGGGTTAGTGCGCAAAGTCACGGTCTCGCTACCCGGCTATGTTAAGATGTGGTGTCAAAAAAACCATGCAGCAGTCTCAGGTCATGGAAGTACTACATGGTCATCGCGGGAATGCACAGTCCCGAGCAATCGCATCAGCACTGTGCATTGGGAGCCCAGCGGCATGCCGCACATAAGCAGTGTATAAGCCTACGAGGCTCATGTTAGCCTGGTGTGATGATCACGGTGCATAATGATCACTCCGGCAGGCTGCTTGCACTTGCAGCTGCCCGCCGCATTGCCGCGCCTGACGGATGGCGCCGCATTGCCGCCATCTGCCCTGGCTTCCGTTGTCGGCGCTTGCAGTCCCAAAACCATCTCCCGCCAGCTAACATGCAGCTCTTATGGGATTACACCGGCATTACACCGGTCTGATTGCCAGCCGCTGCAATCTCGGCAGCGCCAGTGACTGGACTCGTTACCCTTTGCAGTCGCGGCACTTGGCCGCCGTGAAGGTTTCCCGGAAGCCGACCGGCTCATGCGGCAGCGTGTAGATGTGCCGCCACATGTACTCCCAGATTCGCGGCAGCCGCGTGTCGTTCTTCTCGTACGTTGTGTCCAGCCACCCGGTGTACGTCTCCTGCAAGGATGCAGACAAGCGAATTTGAGGATTGCATCAACATGTGCTCAAAGATGTGCGGCAGTGTCGTCCTTACAATTAGTCATGTGCAGTCATCAAGTATGTCTCCTGCGCAAAAAAAGGAAAAGCAGCATTGACATCGGGTCGGCGAAATTGGGTCTGTGAGACCTTGCGAATTCTGGCTGCAGCCCAGGGTTGTGGCACCTGCCTGACGGGCACAGGTTTTCCAGCAAAGCTGCGATGACTTTCAGCTGAGGGTTGAAGTGTGTCTCACACACCTCGCCGTCATGCAGGATCGCCAGGCGCAGCAGGGTGTGCTGGCTGCAGTAGTGTCGCAAGATTTCATTAAATTTAGCTGCAACCGTTCTTAACCATATGAGGATATTGTGTTATATTCCGTATGTCTGCCCACCTTGCTGTAGCAGAGGATGGCCGGCCGCGACAGTGCGTGCTGCCCACAGCAGTCGCGCACAATCTCATCCGGTATCGGCCCAAGCTGTGACTCGAACATCTCGCCCCAGAACTCCGCGATGTGCGAGTACCCTGGTGAATAAGTGAACGAACGAGGATGTAAGAGTGAACTCAAGTCAAACTGACCGAAGTTGCCACCATGGGCGCCAGCTGTGGCGCAAAACTCACCCCAAAACTTCGCAGTGTGCGTGTACCGACCAGGAGCGAAGAAGGCACAAAACAAAATGAAAAACGAGAAAGACAATTGGAATGAAAGACGAACAAAATAGATAGGATACAAACCCAAAAACATGAGACACGCTGTCAAGGGCACACGCCCTAGCGGCTGCGCAAATAAACACCCAAACACCCCAAAAAAAACTCCCAAATGTTCAAAGTGTGTGAGTGTTAGGTGGCCCATCATGTAATAATAATAATATGTAATAGAATAATAATAAGAATAATAAGAGTCATATTAATCATCATAATCATAACAATATGTACTGGCACATCGTTTTGGAGCCACAGCTGATCGACACCGCTCATAGCAGTGCATACATAGATTTTCCAGCTGCTCATTAGGGCGCACCTTCCTCCACCGGCTCATCTGGCGCCAGATTCTGGACACCTTCGCGCGGCCCCAGGCCCTCGCTGCACCAGCGGTGTATGAGCCGCAGCCGACGCGTCACGTTCAGCCGGTCGGCGCCTGGGTCAGTGAAAAAGTTAGGGCGAGCAATGCTAATCTTTTTCGGTCGGCGCCTGCAAATTGGCAACACGGGGGCAGATCGGCGATATGAGGGTCATCAGCCAAGCAGGAGCGAAGATGCACATGGGACACAGATTCGATTGATCCAATCACGAATCCCGCTCATGTGAGAACTGGACCCTGGTGCATCTTTCATTCAATTTTTATTCTGTGTGGAGTCTGAAGCCGCACCTATGAACTCGTGGTCTGGGTAGTTCACGCTCATGTAGGACCGGATGCCAAGCGTCGGTGCTATCTGCGGCAGAACCGCCAGGATGTCGAAGCTGTGCCACGCCACCCTGCCATTGCATACACATGAAGATTTCCAAGTTCGTCATGACTCAGGAGATGCCGGGCGCGGGCGCCATCTGCGGCAGGACCGCCAGGATGGTCGAAGCTGTGCCGCCACAAGCTGGTGCACATTTCGATGCTCCATCTTGCCGGGTCAAGTGACCTGCTTTCGTTGTGATGACAGGGAATCGCTGATGAAATCTGTGTGAGTCCGACAGAGCCCAGATGCCGGCGGCGACATGCCGGGCGCACAGCACACAGGCGTCACCGGGTCCGCAGCTCCAATTCCTGAGTATGCCTGGGGAAGAATGAAGGATTGCAGATACAAGAGCAAAGTCACACAGTCAGGGAGCCCGCGCCTGTGGCCGTGCAGGAAGATGGTGACGTCCGCAAACCCTGAGGGGTGGTGGTCCGCAAGATATGCCAGGTACGAGGTAGCTTCCAGGCCTGCGGAGCAGATTCTGTGACATATTTTTTTCTAGCGAAGCAAGCCCTAAAATCTCTGAACCAGACGATGGATTCGTGAGAATTAAGACCCGCAAATCCTGCGGGGTGGCGGTCCGCCAGGTGCGCGTTACATCCAGGCCCGCAGCACTGCGTATGTTGCACAATCCGATATCTTGTGGCGGGCATTGTTCCGCAGGATGCCTGCGCCTCAAGTCCCTTCGGCAGTCCTGGCTTTGCCGCAGCAAGCCCACTGCTACAGGGTCGCCAAGTGGTGTTGCAGGGAAGCACCTTCATTGCCTATTGGGAGCTAAAGTGGTTCAACGTTATGTCACCTATGTTAGGCTCAACGATTCGCACGACGGTGGCGCCCGGCACGCTGGCGTCTCGGTACTCATTGTTGTGGGTGTACAGCTCAATAGGCGTGCCTGGCGGCGCCCACGCCTGTCATTGAACAGCAATCATAGATGGGTTTAGGGTCTCTGTGCCTGATGAAGGGCCATCCTGCAGTCTGCAGTGCAGCATGGCGCGAAGCTGTGGACCCAATAATTCCGGCAGCTGCGACTGCGAGTGTAGTCCCGCACTGTGATTCACGACATGGCCAGACATGGTCCATGACGCTGCCATGACACGTCCGTTTGACACCACCGTTAGAGCAGTCCAGTACACTAGACACGCACCTGCAGCTGCGGCAGCCAATGGAGCGGTTCCACAAAGTGCGCGATGCAAAAGGCCCAGCTCGGCTGCGCCTCCGGATGCCAGGGGACTACCCGCTCATTCTCTGGCTCCAGCCGGTTCCCGCCCACCTGTGCGGAATCATATTAAGTGGGTCTTGCGAAAGAGCACGAGCCGGCATCAACGTAGCAACTGCCGACTTGCACCAATTTCTTCAAATTTGCACTTTGCAAAAACAGGACATCTGTTCAAGTCAATGCTATGCAAATGAACACAGCTACGCTGCTCTGCCGGCATCTCCCGCAGAAGCAGCAGATACATCCGAGCATCGGTTCCTGAAGTCCTGGACACTTCACTGCTGCACGCAACCCAGAATCCCAGCACCGCCCTGCTCCGCCCTTTTTATGATCCGTCACGCTCCAAGGGGCGCGCCTTAAAAAGTAGCGACCAGCATGCGAGGGCGCTCCTCATACAGTGGCGCCAAAGTCGCCGGCAGCGAATCCTGCCCCAAGTCACAGCTGGAATGAAGCTCTGTCCATGACAACCCACCTTCACAAGCGTCACAGCCAGCGCATCTAAGCGGCCATCCAAGAGGGGCGCCAGCGCTGTGATGCGGAAGCCCTGGGCGGCGAAGCCGTCAAATATGCCGCGCAGCCACGCGGTGTCATCCGCGCCGCCCGCCACAGCAGCATGCACCTCCAGCAGGATCTGCGAATTTGCAGAGAAGCGCACTATGCAAGAATTGCATGTATAGCAGGAAAACGACAAGCCATGCGGTGTCATCGGCGCCGCCCGCCGCAGCAGCATGCACCTGCAGCAGGGTCTGCGAGTCACGAGAAGCGATGCGGTGCGGCATCAAGTCAAGAAGCGTGAGCGGAGGAAACTGGGAAGTGGCCAAAAAGCGCAGCTGCCAGAAGCGTCGCGCAGGCAGGGCCGTCTCGCTCACCATCATTGCGGGAATCGCGAATGGATTTCAAGGATAGAGCCTGAGGTGGCCTGCTGGCTCAACATGTATTCCTGCTCGCACCTGGAAAGCATTGATGGGCCGGATCGCATCGAAAGGCCGGACCCTGCAGAAACGCAGCCGGTTGCCAAGCCACAGCGATTGACCTTTCCTCTTCTCAGGTTTCGAAGATATACTCCTGCTCCTACCTGGGAGGCATTGATGGGCCGATCCGGCCGGAATGCCAGATCCAGCAGCACCGCCGCATGCAGCGCTGTTCGTGCATCCACCACGATGAGGTCTGTCCATGTCCCGTTGCGTAGCTCCACCAGACCGTCCCACTGCATTTCCTCTGCCTGCACAAAAACCCGCAGAAAAGTCGCAAACACATGCGGATCTGCACCACGAACCAGCTGCATGGGCCGTAGCACATCATGTGACATCTGCGAATTAAATCAGATTGTTAAATTCTTACCAAACTTAACAATCTGATTTAATTCGCAGATATACCGTAATAGGTTCTCGAAGATTTAATAATTTATTGGTGGACAATTAGTATTTTTTTTGGGAGCATTAGGTTTTTATTAACTGTAATTTCCAGGGTTAAATTTATTTTGGAGCATGCACGGCACGGCATTGCCACTGCCGGCGACTGTGCATCGCCGGCAACTCGGCGCAGTCACTCGCCAGACAAAGTCTGGTCCCATTCTGGACCTGCCATCCTTGACGCCGCATTCAGGCAGGGGCGTAAAACTGACGTGCACCAAGACCGTCAGCAGCAATCCGCTCTCTGAAATTAAACGTGACTGAAGCGCCAGCTGTGCATCTCTGGCGCACTCTCCCCTGCCGTGCATCGAATTATCAAAATGCGCGGCTGGATAGGCTGCACACTATTTCATTACTGACTCAATCCGCCAGTGGAGCATGACCCAGACATACACTGCAGTGTTGATGTCCCTCTGTAAACGGATTCTCGGCACATTTCTTCACTTGCCATGCATCGAGCGCGCACTTTGTCCAGGCTGCACTCTGTCTCGTTGCTGAGCCGTTCCGCCAGCGGTGCATGACCCAGATTCGCCAACAGCAATCAAGCTGCCGTGTTTATCTTGTTTCCAAGGCGAGTTTCTTCCAAGGTACGTTTCTTCCACGTTGAGCTTCTGCGGCGTGTCTTCTCACCTGCCAGGTGTCGAGAGCGCGGCTGTCCAGGCTGCATTCCGTTTCATTTCTGAGCCGATCCGCCAGCGGAGCATGTCCCAGATCCGCCAGCAGCACCACAGCGCATCCAGGGTGCGTCAGCAGCGGCCCGAAGCCGCAGACGAACTGGTTGTGCTCCGGCGATCGACCGATCTGCGCTCGGCCAGAGAAATAACTTGACAGGGGTTTTGGAAGGGTTCTGACACAGCCGGGGTGCGTCAGCAGCAGCTCGAAGCCGCAGACGGACTGCTTGTGCGCCGGCCGATCTGCGTTTGCACATGCAGCCGCAATTTCGTGCAACCATACTGCCTGGCACACGCAGGGCGGAGAGACTCGATCGATACAGAATGGCATGCATTTGCTTTGGGAGTATGCATTGCATTTACTGGAAGCGCACATGCGCATCGCCTACCTGCTCCAGCTCAAAGGGGCAGCTGGCAGCTCCTGAGGCGCTGTCGAGAGGAGAAACGAATCAGTTCCCTTGCATGGGTTTCTCTCACCTGCTCCAGCTCAAAGGGGCAGCTGTACAGCTCCCGAGGCGCAACCGCAAACGCATGCCGCACGAATGACGACTCCCGCCGCCCGCCGCTGCCAAAGGCCTGCAGCTGACGACGCACCCGAGTTCAGCCTGAAAGTCTGTGTCATGAAATGATCGTGACTTCACGAGACTACGGCATGATGTCGCATGCCCATGCGGACTCATGCAGTGCGCCGCCGTACCCATTCATGCCCGGTACGACGAAACGGCATGGCGGTTTTGTTGTCAGTTGAATGCAGCATCAGACATCAGATCCGGACACAGCATCCAGGCTCTTTTTCACAGCGCAGCCGCTGCAGCCCGCACCCCACGGCAGCTCCCATAAGGGTTGTGGCAGCTGCGGCTCATTGTGCAGCAGGCACATGGGCTTGCCGGTCGGGGCACCCAAGGCTGTGGTGCTCACCTCGTACCGCAGCGCCGCACCGCTGACCGCCAGCAAGGCCGCCAGCAACGCCAGCAGCCGTAGGCGCCGAGCGCCGGGGCGGGGGACCCTCATGCATGAGTGTCCCGCACAGAGCGCCTCGCCGTGCCGCTCATGGCGTCGAGCCTGCTGGGCTTGGAGTGATGGCGTGTTGCATCAGCTGCAGCGCCGCGATGCCAAAGACCAGCTGCTTCGAGTTGACTTTGCAGCAATGAGCTGGCAGGGTGTAGTGCCAGATGCTGCACCCTGGACTGAGAGACGCGGCGTCGAAAGGATGCGAGTCGCTACAAGTTATCCTTTGTGAGGCAATGCTGAGATCACACGCCGAGTTTGGCACTGCACAATCTGCAAATCACCGACACGATGATTATCGAATCACAGCCGCAGTAGGTCCGCTGTCATTCGTTGCCTCTAAACACCTCTTCACTGACGATTTACGTCAATCACAGCAGGGTGAACAGAATGTGAATGTACATGGGTGCTTCAAAATGTCGTTTTGTCAGGTGTGTGTGTACGACTTTTTATCACTATTTCGGCTTGTCTTCAGCAGAAATGCAGACTTTTTCTGCCCGAATATGCGGCGGCCTTGATGCCTGGCGATTGTGGCGAGTTTCCTGTCCACCATACTCCACAAGGTTGCAAAGACAGGTCACTGTGGCACTGTCGTGGCTGCCTCTACTTTGCGCCTGGTAATCAGCAAGTGCGTTCGGCTGGTGGGTTGTGCCAGTGTCGGTGGCAACACCCTGAGGCATACCCGGTATTGCGCAGCAGTTAGGATCAGGGACACCGAAGCAGGTGGGTTATTGCAACCCCAGAGATCTTCAGTCACGAACGAACGCAATTCCAAACTTGCCAACTTGTCATATCAACGAGGGAGAAATTTTCCGCGGCTGTGGCGCCAGCACCCCAAAATATGTGTTCCAAAACATGTGTGCAGTGCCGACGCGAGCTGCGGTCTGAAAGATGTAGTCTACCTATATCATTGTATGTGCGTGTCGTCAGCCTCCAAAGCCATGGCCGAGGTCGCTCCATCGCTGCAAGAGCGCATCCTTGAGACACCGCCGCGGCACAGCATGGCAGCGTCCGTCAATTGTTTTTTTGACGGCGTCGATGAGGAGCTCTGACACCCCATCCCAAGCGATGGGCCCTGAGCGCTGGGCCGGCAGCGGCGGGGTGTCTGGGGTGTGACATGCCACCGCCGCCGTCCGCCGCCCATATGCCTGTGAAGACCAGCCTTGACCAGCTTGAGCGGAATGGTGGTTGCCGCAGCCGTGACGGCCCATGTTTGGAGACGGCGCCCATCTTGGATGCGTCGGGCAGCGCCACCTGGGGCTGTTTCGATTTTGGAGCACCCCATCCAGACAGTGTGAGCGCCCTTATACCCTAGGTTTGCAGCTTGAGCGCGTCCGTGACGAGCGCGGCTATGACGCCCATCTTAAAGGCGTTCGCCAGCGCGAGCGGCAGGCCGACGGTTCCCGCCTGGTAGTAGATGTAGGACACCACCTGCAGCGCATGTTTCAAAACTCACTCCTGCGATTCAAGCATCTGGCATGGTCAAGTTTGCCAGCGCCAGCGTCAGCCAGGGCGACTCGCGCCTGGTGGAGGATGCAGGATGCAGGTCCAGTACGGTTCGAGAGTGACGTGGTGTTCATTTCTTGCGTCATGGTCGTGGCGCCGCAGCAGGTCCAAGTCGCACAGTATTCTGCTGTGGATCCAGACGACTGTGCACCTCGACGAAGCCGACGGTGACGGCGGCGGCGACCACGTCATTCACCGCCAGTGTGCCGAACGACAGAGACACCGTGTTGGCGCAGTAGAAGCCTGCGCGGAAACGATGACTAATCAGAGGGTTTTCTGGCAGACCCTGGCCAGAGCGACCGGGCGGCGGGCTCGCATGTTTCAACACAGTCTGTCTCTAGAAATATTTCGTCAATACAGCCTAAAACCCTAAAACCCTAAATAGCCTGTCTCTGTTTATTTTTACTTCTGGTCACTTTTAACTTTTTTTGGTGTTATTTCTCTACGAGAAATCACGACTTTTCTTTGCATTGCAAGAAGGCAAAATTGTTTCAGCTTGATAATTACGAAATCTCACAACAATTTATTAGAATAAAAAATAAATGCAGCGCGCATGTCGCTTGTGCGCATTTCGCAAGAGGGTCGGCGGCGACAGGAAGGGCGGAATGCTACAGACCCGCTGCTGAGCCATCTCCCGGCCCTGGCAGGCAAGTAGCGAGCCAGACCCGAAAGGCGTCACTCACAGAAACTGCAGAGGGTCGCTTCACTCAAGGGTGGGTCCTCCCGCCTGTGCACCGCGAATGCGCTGCATAGTGTGCAGAACTACTGTAGCGGTTGCGGAAACTCCTGGGCGGAACAGCAGATGGCTGTTGCAAGGGGATTGATGACTAATGCAACTGCGCTCGGCATTGACGACTCCCTGTTGCATTTGCCCGAACCCCAGAAGTCGGTGGTGACGTCAAACAGAAAGGGTTGTGTGCACATATCCATTCCCTCTGATTGCGAACCGCTCTGGAGGCCCGTGTGTCATCATACTCAAAAAGCCAAGAAACCCGCAACTGCGGCGAGGGAGATGGCGAGCCACAGCAGCCAATTGCTCTTCAGACAACCTTGCATATACGTTGTATAGTTTAAGGGTTTAGGGTTTAGGGTTGGGGTTAAGGGTTCAACCCTAAACCACGGAGCATACAAATGCCGCACCCGCAGAGAAAGAGATGGCGAGCCACAGCAGCCTGCGCCCCGAGTTGTCGTCAAAGTAGCTGTCCAGCCGCGACGGGCCTGCCAGCAGCGCCTCCGCCAGGCGCGTGCGCTGCCTGAACAGAATTCAACGATTTATCAGGTTTACTAATTGACAGGTTTACTAATTGCAGTTTCGTCAGCGTAGCTGACCAGCCGCAAGGCCCCTGCTGGCAGCGCCTCCGCCAGGCGCGCGCGCTGCCTGGAAAGAAAAATCGGCGGTTAATTCTTGATCAGCCCGTGAGTTTGCATTCGCAGTTGTCATCGATGTAGCTGGCCGGGCGGGAATTTAGGGTTTAGGGCGGTACCCGCCAGCAGCGCCCTCCGTCAGGCGCACGCGCTGCCTGAAAATTCAAAATGGAGCACGATTCCGACAGATGTCCACATCCTGATCAATAGAATACATCCAAGTAATTGTCCAGCCACGGAGCACGCCAGCAGCGCCACCGCCAGGCGTGCTCGCTGCCTGCAAGAGGGGTAGAAACAAATGGAAAAATGCACTGAGGGTGCGTCGTCCTTTCAATCTGCTGGCCGCCCGTGAGGCCAAGCCAGTAGCGCACTTGCGAGGTGAGAGCGCTGGTTCAGAGCACGGCGCAAGCCAGGCGGACAAGGGAGTTCTGCAGGGTGCAGCCCTGTAGCTAAATGTCCCCAGCACGGTCAGGGGAGCCGGTGCCAGCGGCAAACAGCGGTGGCAGCAGCAACTGGGACGCCCAGACGCGCTTCTTGAATGCATTGCTGTCGCGCAGTCCACAGTGCATGCTGTTATGCACTTCTTGCAGCACGGATGCCAGGTGGCATTCTGTATATGTTCCAACAGTCGCTCACTTGCAGGGCGGCGGCGGGTCGGGCCGCGGTTCCCCAACCGCTGCAGCTCCCCGCTGCCGGACTGAAGATGCAGCAGAGACGATAATACGCCATTCTCCCAAGAATTACTTACCTGAAGGGCGGCGGCGGGTCGGGCGGCGGCTCGCCCGGCCGCTGCAGCTCACCGCCGATGGAATCCCTGCCGCCGCCGAAGCGCGCTGCCTCCTCGGCGGTCAGCTTGCTGCCGCCCTGGCCCTCGCCGCCGCCGCCGCCGTTGCTGTTTCGTGGTTCGTCCGGCGGCGGCGGCGGCGGCGGCGGATTGCCCACAGCGCGTGCGATGCCCCCGCCTCTGCGCAGAGCAGCCACATCCCTTCCTGTCTGATGTTCATGGACACATGGCGCGGGGCGTAGGCAATTCGCCTGGCTCAGAGCTGACGGACACAGACAGTTTCACCTCACTGATGAGCGCCATGGAATTAGTTGTTTGTTCATGTAATACTGCAGGTATGCACCTGCGTGCTGACCTGCAGCGGCTGCAGCCGGTACCGCCTTTACCGCCAGGTCTCGCTGTGCCGCTGAACGCTGCTCTGAGCTGCGGCCGATAGCTTGACCGGTTCACGGAAGCCTGAATATACTGGAGCCCAGGAGAGCATTCCCGGATCCACGGCATGGTGCCGCGCCGTGCTGATGCGGGCGCCGCTGGTTGGAGCGACGGCTGCATGTAGTGCGCCTGCCAGGTGCGCAGGCTGGGCAGGCTGCCGTACGATCTGAAAGCTGCCGATTCGAAGCTCATCTGCGGCTGCGGCGTGCATCCTGGCGGCATGCTTGCGCACCAGCCAGCGGCGCCGGCCGGCCAGATCATGACCGCCTGGAATGTGGGTTTTGGCGGCCAGATCAATGCACGCAAGCCAATGGATCGACTATTTGGCTGAAGGGGAGCTTAAAACTGGACCGAGCGAGCCTGATCAGACCTGCATGTCGCCGGCAATCTGGACGCACACCGGATCGCACGTGCCGTTCAAAAATTCGCAGATGTCCAGGCATCGCCGCAGACTTCATAGCTCCAACATCTATCTGAACCGACATTGGTGTACACTATGCAATGCCTGTTGTGGCCGCGAGACCGGCCGATCTAGGCGATCAACATGGCAAGGGACTGCCAAAGCTGTGTGCAGAATCCGCGTCCCCTGCAACTTTCTTCTACTCTGGGCTTTGCAGAGCTGTGTATTGCAAGCACACTGCGCTGACCTAGGCATCACGGATCTACGCTTGATCGACTGCAGACATCAAATCAATCGTCCTGCTGGTACCTCCACGCTCGCAGGTCCCGATGACGCGGTCTTGACACTTTAGAATCGCCCAAAGGCCGGTGCCCAGAGCTGATTGCCAGGCCTCAAGAGCCGGCTTGCCTCCCGCTGGCAGTCCAGACGGTGTTACAGAAGCCTTGAGGCCCCCGTAGGCCGGCCTGCGGGCCAGGGCCGGGACGAGCAGCTTGCACCTGCAGCCTCACCTCAGAGTGATTGGAGCAGCATGGCGAACCATGTAGAGCGCAGCTGCTCCATGCTGGTCTACTCGGATCGTCCCGCTAGCGCCAATGAGATTAAAGAGGCCCTGGAGGGCAACGACCCGAATGCCAAGATCGAGGCCATGCAGAAGGCGATCAGCATGCTGCTCAACGGCGAGCAGCTGCCCGCGCTGTTCATCACCATCGTGCGCTACGTGCTGCCGTCAGAAGACCATACAGTGCAGAAGCTGCTGCTGCTGTACCTGGTGAGATAGTCCATCTCGCAACCGCCTATGTGCGGTGACGTGCATAGTCGCGCCTTAGCACACAGCTGAGGCGCTGTGTGCTTGTTGTTGGAACGACCTAGCTCGTACATGCATCATGCGCCACCTTTTTAATCTAAGTGATAAAGCCATTCCTGCGTGCAGGAGACGATCGAGAAGACGGATGCCAGCGGGAAGATCCTGCCAGAGATGGTGCGCTAGCGCTCTCTTTGACATACGCCCATGACGCTGCGGTCGTGCCCCTCCCGTGGAATTGACACCGTCGCATGGTGCTGCAACCGTGCACGCGCCACGCGCGCAAGCTAGAGCATCAACATGCATGATGCTGCAGCTGTGCACCTGCCAATGAGCAAGCTGGACTGTCCTCGGCAAGCACCAAGCTGCCGTGGAGGACCAGTCGCTGCGCACTGCAGAATGCACTGCACTGCTGTGGCAATTCGATAACGCCTGTTGGCTTCGCAGGCGCCCATGCTGATGGGCGCTTGACGCGCCCATCAGCATGGGCTGATGGGCGCTTGCTTGTCAACGACCCTGCAACAGATCCGAGCTGGGAGTCAATGCCAACCTTGGACCAAAACCACGAGCACGATGAGTCTGTCGGTCTCACGATGGAGTGTCTGTCCCCTGCGCAGATCCTCATCTGTCAGAACCTGCGCAACAATCTGCAGCACCCGAACGAGTACTTGCGGGGCGCGACGCTGCGCTTTCTGTGCCGCATCCGGGAGGAGGAGATCCTGGTGAGGGCTGTGGTTTGGCGTGGCAATGAGGATGTGGAGAGTGTTGAATCAGCGCGGCAGCAAGCCTGTTGAGGTTCCTAGGTCGACACCCTCAAAAACCGGGGATGCTCTGAATGACAGCTGGGCTGTGCCGCTGCTTGGGCGAATCCTGACCATTTTTGCATGCCCCCAACCCACGTTGGCTTTACATTCTCCCACAGGAGCCGCTGACGCCGAGCATCCTGGCTTGCCTGGAGCACCGGCACAGCTTCGTGCGGCGCAACGCGGTGCTGGCAATCAACGCGCTCTACAAGCTGCCCAAGGGAGAGTTGCTGCTGCAGGACGCGCCGGAGCTCATCGAGAAGGTCCTGCAGGTGAGAAAGGGAAACCTTACCTTCTGCCATTCGCAAGTAGCTGCCCAATGGGAAGAAGCTGCTGCAGGAACCTCTGGAGCTCATCGAGAACATCCTGCAGGTAATCAACACTCTTTTGCGTTTACGGATGGCCCTTGCTTGCCAAAATGCACAAGCTGCCCAAGGGGGAGATGCTGCTGCAGACGGCGGCTGAGCTCATGAAGAAAGTCCTCCAGGCACCTTTTCTGTCAGCTCCTGCCGCAAAGTCTGACAAGGTGTTCGACTGAGTCTGCGGGACGGCCCCAACTCATCGATAGAGAGTTGCCATGTGCTCTAGATCTTGCAGCGCCAACCCGTCAACATCCTTGCATTCGGTTGCACGCACTAACTGGATTCTTTCAGCAGGGATCATGTGTCCGATCATGCTGCCAAGGCAAACACCCTTGCATGAGTACAGTTGGCCCAAAGCAGCTGCTCGTTTGTCACAAAGACTGCCGTGAATCGTCCCCTCCTTCTGTCTGCAGAACGAGCAGGACCTGTCGACGCGGCGCAATGCCTTCCAATTCCTGACGAACCACGACCAGCAGCGCGCCATTAACTACCTGCTGGGCCAGGTGGGCTCTTAAACCCTAGATCCTGGATGCAAATCCTGCGCCGTGCTGCGCTGCCCGGCCGCATTCCGCGGCCGCTTGTGGGCAGAAGTGCGAAGCCTTTTGGAGCTGGACTGCTCCTGCAGCATGCTCCTGCTGTTCTGGGGTGTGTCACGCAGACATGTGCTGCACTGAGCCTCAACTCCTGACACTATTTCGTTCTTGCAGGTGGACAACGTGGCGCTGTGGGGCGGCCTGCTGCAGCTGGCGGTGCTGGACCTCATACGCAAGGTGGGCAGCCCTACATCCTACTCAACTACTACGCAGCTGTGTGCGGAGGTGTTCACAGCTGCCGGCGTCGCATGGGCTCCACGCAAATGTGGCGCGTGCAACAGGTGGCGTGCTGCAAGCTCCTGTGTGAGAGATTTGAGCTGCTGGGCGCTCAATCTGTGTTTGTTGTTGGGTGCAGGTGTGCCGGCAAAACCCCAACGAGAAGGGCAAGTACATCAAGATCATTGTCTCGCTGCTCGCGGTATGCTCTGCCTTCACTCTTGTGGCTGCCTTCTCTTTCACCCCTGCATCCAATCTGCCGACAGCTGCACATGGTAGCGTGTTCGGCAGCTGCACTCGTCAGAGACGTTTTCGTTGAACTGCATAATGGGTGGCCGCCCAAACAGCCTTCTGACAACACTCGTCGTTCTTCTGGCAGTCCGCGTGCACGGCGGTGGTGCACGAGTGTGCAGTCACGCTGTTGTCGCTGTCACTTTCCAATTCGAGTGTTGACTGAAGTTTACTGTCATCTGCGCAGTCCACGAGCACGGCGGTGGTGTACGAGTGCGCAGTCACGCTGGTGTCCCTTTCCAGCGCGCCAACAGCCGTGCGAGCCGCGGCCAACTGCTACTGCCAGCTGCTGGTGTCCCAGTCCGACAACAACGTCACGCTCATCGTGCTGGACCGACTCGTTGAGCTCAAGGCCAAGCACCGCGAGGTGAGAGCATCGCTTAGTAGTGTCAAACCCTCTGCCAGACAAACACATGGCTCTTGACTGTGGAAAGTCCGGCAAACATGTGCCAAGAAGCGTCCCAAGCTCATCGTGCTGGACCAGCTTGTCGAGCTCAAGGCCAAGCACGCGAGGTGATGGATTGTCCTTGAACCCTCGGCTGTCACCCTGAGTTTCGACTGGCCAGCAGATGCTGGGCCCGCATGCAATGCGTCTGCGGAGTAGACACATCGCGTTGGGTAGGCGCTTGCTGGCCAGCCAGGCCTGCTGCCTCGGCTAGCAGATCGTATTTTCCTCGTTGCAGACACAGTTTCTTCCTGTTCTTACCTGTTTATGCTGCAGGTCACGCAGGACAGGCTGACAGATATGCTGCGTTGTAGCTTGTTACTGTCATTTGCTCCGTGGTAATGCAGTGTTGGCGAGTCCCAACCTCGACACCTGGCAAAGTTACCAAGAACAGAGTCACTGACAGACTTTCGCACCTCTTGCCACCACAGGTGATGCAGGACATGCTGATGGATGTGATGCGCGCGCTTGCGAGCCCCAACCTGGACATCCGGCAGAAGACTCTGGACCTGGCCATGGACCTAATCACCTCCCGCAACATCGACGAGGTGCGGTTGCTCTCATCTCTTGCTTCACATTCCTTGCTAAACCCTGAACCCAGAAGTGGCAGAAGACGCTGGACCCTGCTCCGGACCGCATCACCCCCCCGCAACGTGGGTGAGGTAGACACTTCTTTATGACTATTCTCAGCGTTTGTTTGAGCGAAAACGCACACTGGAAGTATGACAGAAGACGCTGACCTGGCGCTGGACCTGATCGCGGCCCGCAGCATCGACGAGCTGTGAATCGTCCGATATGCTCTCGGAATGCTGGACAGAGCACCCAACATCTGGAAAAGGCGCTGGATTCATCGCAGGCGCTCAGCTTGGCCCGCGATGGTGTGCCCGGTCTGAGGGTCATCCTTTGTTAGAGCACGCTATATCTGCCAAACTTGAGGGATGTGAGGATTCATGGCACTGGTCATTAATCCCTCATAAAGCACACATGGGTTCAGGGGAGGGGGCTCATCAGATGCGCCATAGAGCTGCTGCTCGGCTTTTCCGCACAAGCTGGCACTACTCTGTTCCTATTGTCATGACGGAGTCCCGTTCCCAGGATCCAGATGCCTTTGCTTGTAATCTCCACCACCTCCACTACCTCCATGCGCCTGCCGCACACCAGCAGCTTGGAGGCCACTCCGCAGTTCGTGCAATTTTCACGAAGGAGTTGAAGGAGACACAGAGCCGGACCTGGAGAAGGCCGCTGCTCCTTTCTGTGTGCCTCATTGTCAACAAACAACAACACATTGCACTTTCTTCCACAGGTGGTGGGCGTGCTGAAGAAGGAGATCATGAAGACGCAGAGCAAGGACCTGGACAAAGCTGCAGAGTATCGGCAGCTGCTGGTGCAGGCCGTCCATTCCTGCGCCGTCAAGTTCCCCGACGTGGCAGGCAAGCAGGCTTCTCCTTCATTACTTCGGGGGCAACCCGGGAGCTATCGTTAGGAAAGACCGGCAACAAATTGATAACAACACATCCATGATGCGGCGGTGGTTCATCGGCAGCCGCTGGTGCAAGCCATCCACATCCCCAACGTCGCTGGTAAGGAGGCTGTTTCTTTACACCTTCGTGGCCTTTGTAGCACAACAGCTTCACACAGGCGGTGTGAAGGTGTTCCTGCTGACTCGTGGCCATGCTGCACCTGCTGACGGATCGGATCTTGTTGGCGAAGCGGCTGCAATGCTGGACATGGCACCCCTAGATATTATAAGCATCTTCACACCATGAATTGGCGGTTCCGTCGTCAATTCTGCCAGGCGACGTTCTGCACGTGCTGATGACACCCTGGGCGGCGTCAACACCGCTGGGGCGCCGGCTTTCACTTGCCTATGCATGCTGCAACTTGAATCAGGTGTTCACATCTCTTCCCTGCTCGTTTCCAGGCAACGTGCTGCACCTGCTGATGGACTTCCTGGGCGATACCAACACCGCCGCGGCGCTGGACGTCGTCTACTTCGTGCGCGAGGTCATGGAGACCAATGAGGGTTTAAGGCCCACGGTGCTGGCGCAACTGCTGGAGAGTTTTGCCGACATCCGCTCCACCCGCGTGTGCACCTGCGGACTCTGGATCGCGGGCGAGTACAGCGTCAGCCAGTCCGACATTGAGGCTGCGCTCAAGGTCCGCTCCTGACCCTAGTCTGGTAATCGAATGTACGTCATCAACTGTTACCATCCACCAGATCTGCGGTGGTGCTTCACATTGCATCTGCTGGCTGCTAGCTGCTGCAGAGGTTCGTTCAAGCTGAAACGTGTGCATCTGGACCGGTTCCCAGGTGCTCACACAGTACTGCCACGCACTCTGTAGCGCCAGCCAATCCAAAGAGTAGCGCATGACTTGTTTTCGTAGGCCAGCACAGTCGGCAGAGCCGGCTGTCCAAGGTGTCCTACGGTAGCTGCCCCTCCTCGTTGGGGATAGAACCTGAAGCCTAAACCCTAAACGGTGGTGAGGGGGCGGAGAGCGGCAGGGAACGAACACAATTCACTTTCACTGACGCGATGCAACGTTCCATCTCCTGAATACTTGTGCTCTCTATTCACAGACGATCCAGGGTGCGGTGGGGCCGCTGCCGCTGTTTGCTGAGAAGGGTGACGGGGACGGGGCGGAGAACGACGAGAACAATGGGCGGCTGGCCAACGGCGGGGCAACCGCGCCGCTGCCCGCCACCAACCGGCCCGCGGTCCTCGCCGATGGCAGCTACGCGACGCAGGTGAGCTTGCGTGATATCATGTGAGCGTCGAGTATGCGATGTTCACGGACTGCAACCCGCGCCGCGAACCCGCCAACCGCCCGGCAGTGCTCGCCGACGGCAGCCACGCTACGCAGGTGAGCCTCCGCGATGTCACGCATTGAGCTTCTGGAGTGTGTTGTACTCTGGTATGTGATTCGTTGGCCGCCACCAGCCGGTCTCAGGCTGTGTGGCAGATACTTTGCGCAATAGAGGTTGCATCAGGCGTACTGAGTGCCCGCTGATGCGGCAAGAGTTGCGTGCCTCGTGAGCGCGCCCCGCGTGTGCGGCCATGGCTGGTTGCGTCTCAGCCATCAGGGCTTTTGCAGGCAGCACATCATCAGGCACACTCCTGATGACGAGTTTCCTCGAGCTCCTGTGGCCGAACCCCTGAATAGTTTCCTGGAGCTCCTGTGGCTGAAACCTGCTGTGGGAAGCCCTGCTTAGGGCCCCTGGACCCTAGACTAGGGTCTAGGCTAGGGTCTAGTACCAACCTCTGGCGACTACGCATGTGCTCCAACGACTGTGATGCAGGTTGTTGACCATGTACTGCTATGCTCGTTGTGATTCCCGTGATTTTTTCTTTAGCCACCTTTGGTTTGTACATAACGAGTATGAAGACGACCAAACTGAGTTGAGTTTATCTCGCCTTCAGGTGGCGGCGGCGGACACGTTCACGCTGCCAAGCACCAGCGCAGCGCACAACCTCAGGTGCGGTAACCTGGCAAATGCAGTCACCCCGTCTGCTTGCCATGATGCACCACCGACACTGCTTTGCGCCAGGTGTAAATATCACCCGCGGGGGGGGGGGGGGGGGGGGCC
>JAABUL010001380.1_pt1 | contig 46589 bp, 47 predicted proteins | sample 5559151 | NCBI WGS metagenome assembly JAABUL01 (sample SAMN10711876, study PRJNA513368) | rock metagenome | isolation source: Antarctica rocks | place: Antarctica: Victoria Land, Pudding Butte sud
CACCCGAATCAGTGGACCACGACAGATTCAGCCCCAAACGCTTTTGTCACCCCCCTGTTTCACCCGATCGCCCTGTCAGCGGCAATGGACGTTGGTTGCGGTCAACCAGAAACTGCTTCACCCTCAAGCGCCACTCGCATTCGAAACTATCGACTCGTGCACATGAGTTTAGGCGCTAGCGGCGGCGCATGCGGCACAATCTTTGGTCAGCAAAGCCGATCTCGCTGCGCGGTGTCATTAAGGAAGGTCGAATTATTAAAGTGGCGGAAACGTTGGCGGCTCCGACGGACCGCCAAGTCAACGAACGGCGTACCGAGAAAGGGCTTGAGCTTGCGATTGCTGCTTGTCGAGGATAATCGCGACTTGGCGATCTGGCTGGCCAAGACCCTGCGGGCCAGCACCTACGTGGTTGACCTCGCCCATGATGGAGAGGAAGCGGACGACCTGCTGCGCCTTGCGGCTTTCGATCTCGTAATCCTCGATCTGGCTCTGCCCAAGCTTGACGGGCACGGCGTGCTGAAGCGGCTCCGCGCCCGTGGCAGTACCATCCCGGTGATTCTGCTGACCGCCAATGCCAGTCTCAACGGGCGCGTGACCGGGCTGGATGCCGGGGCCGATGACTACCTCGTGAAGCCGTTCGAGGTGAGCGAACTAGAGGCTCGCATCCGGGCGCAGCTGAGGCGAGCGATCGGGCAACCGAGCCGCCTTCTTGCCAGCGGCGATCTCGTGCTCGACACCAGCAACCAGCAATTCAGCCTCAAGGATCAGCCGCTGCCGGTAACGCCGCGCGAGCATGCGGTGCTCGACCATCTCCTGCGACGGCGGGGCCGGGCCGTGAGCAAGGACGCTCTCGCGCAGGCAATCTTCGGCTTCGACGACGCTGCAGACCCCAGCGCGATCGAGATCTACATTCATCGTTTGCGGAAAAAACTCGAAGGCAGCAACGTGACAATCACAACGCTGCGTGGTCTTGGCTACCTGCTGCGCACCGATGCGCAATAGCCTGCGAGGCCAGCTTCTCGCCTGGGTGCTGGGTCCTCTGGCCTTCTTGGCCGCCCTCAACGCGACGCTAAGCTGGGGCAGTGCGCGCGCGGCCGCCAATCTGGTGACAGACCGGGCTCTGCTGGCCTCAGCCCGCTCGATTGCAGAGCAGGCCCGCAGCGAGGATGGCGTCGCCCAGGTCACAGTCCCGCCCGCCGCCATCGAGATGTTCGACACCGGTGAGGGCGACTTTGTCTACTACGCAGTGACCGACACGGAAGGGCGGTTGCTGGCCGGCGTCGCGGGACTGTCCAGCCTTTTGCAGAACGCGAGCGGTCACGCCGCCGGCACCGAGGTCGAGTTCCGCGGGCGGCGTCTGCGCGCGGTGATGCTCGACCACCCCATGGCCGGTCCCGGTCCCGGCACGAATGCGCACGTCGTGGTGGGCCTCAGTCTACGGAGCCGGGATGCCCTGTCGCGGCATCTCTGGCTACTCGGCATGGTCCAGCAGTTGGGCCTGATCGCGGCGGCCGGGTTGTTCATGCTGTTCGGGCTCAAGCGGGGCCTGAGCCCACTGCTCCAGCTGCGCGATGCCGTCCGCAAGCGTCCCGCGACAAGCCTCGAGCCGCTGGAGATGAACGCCGTGCAGACCGAGCTTCAGCCGCTCGTTACTGCTATCAACCAGCAGATGAAGCTGGTCGAGCTGCAGTTGGCCGCTCAGCACCGGTTCGTGATCAATGCCGCCCACCAGTTGAGGACGCCGCTGACCCTGCTCAGCGTTCAAGCGACATACGCTTTGCGTCGGGCCGGGACCGCCGAAGGACGCGACACGCTGGAGGCCATGCGGGCCAGCACAGGACAATTGTCCCGGCTCGCCGGTCAGCTCTTGACGCTATCCCGTGCCGAACCTGGAAGCCGAAGGCCCCGCGCGGAGGCCATCGCGCTCGATCGGCTCGCCGCGCGCGTCCTCGACGGCTTCGTTCAGGCCGCGCTTGAGAAGCGCATCGATCTCGGTTTTGACGCGCCGTCACCCGCGTGGGTGACGGGAGACGCAACCCTCATCGGCGAACTGCTGTCCAACCTGGTCGACAACGCCCTGCGTTACTGTTCGGCCGGGAATGTTGTGACGGTGTCTGTGGCCCGCCATGACGGCATGGCGCGCCTGGCAGTGCGCGACAACGGTCCCGGTGTGCCACCTAGCGAGATGGAGTGCATTTTCGAACGGTTCTACCGGGTGCCGGGCGCCACCCCGGAGGGAAGCGGGCTCGGTCTTGCGATCGTCAAGGAAGTGGCCCAGGCAGCGGGGGGCGGCGTCACGGCCCGCCAGGCTCCGGGGGGCGGCCTGCTGATCGAGGTGGACCTGCCCGGCGGGCGGGAGCCCCTTGGCGGCGAGGCGCTGAAAGCTGGTTGAAAGCTTGGACGCATAGGGTTCCGAACAACACGCTCCGCGCACGCCGCCACTGCTGGCGGTAAGGAGAGAGCGACGGAGCATTGGGAGGACGATGATGAAGCGATGGATACTGGCGGCTGCCCTGACGGGCCTTCTGATCGGCGCGGGGGCCGCATCCGCAGCCGACAAGATCACCCTGATGGTAGGCGGGCTCGAGAAGCAGATCTACCTGCCCTTCATGCTGACCCAACGCCTGGGGTACTTCAAGGATCAGGGCCTCGATGTCGAACTCCTGACCGAGCCATCGGGGGTCGACGCGGAAGACGAACTCCTGGCCGGAACCGTGCAGGGCGTCGGCGGCTTCTACGATCATTGCATCGATATGCAGTCGAAAGGCAAGTATATCGAGTCCGTAATCCAAATCCTCGGCTCGCCGGGCGAAGTCGAACTCGTGTCGGCCAAGCATCCGGAGATCAAGTCGCCCGCCGACTGGAAGGGCGCCAAGCTCGGCGTGACCGGGCTCGGCTCCTCGACCAACTTCCTCACCCAGTACCTCGCGGTCAAGAACGGGCTGAAGCTCGGCGAGGTGACGTCCGTGCCGGTCGGCGCCGGCGATACCTTCATCGCGGCGATCCAGCGCGACGAGATCCAGGGCGGGATGACCACCGAACCCACCGTGTCGCGCCTGCTGAAGACCGGCGACGCCAAGGTGCTGGTCGACCTCCGCAACGCCGATGCCACCAAGGCAGCGCTCGGCGGCCCCTACCCGGCCACCTCGCTCTACATGGACACGTCCTTCGTCGAGAAGCATAAGGACGAGACGCAGAAGCTCGTCAACGCCCTGGTCAAGACCCAGAAGTTCATCAACACGCATTCCGCGGCCGAGATCGCCGACCAGATGCCGAAGGAATATATGGTGGGCGACCGCGACGGCTACGTGAAGGCGCTCGACGCCGAGAAGGGCATGTTCACGCCCGACGGGATCATGCCGCAAGGTGGCCCCGAGACCGTGCTGGCGGTGCTGTCCGGCTTCTCGAAGAACCTGAAGGGCAAGACCGTCGACCTGTCGAAGACCTTCACGACGGAATTCGTCAAGAACGCCAAGTAAGGTCACCGGCGGGCCACGGCCGCCGGCGACCCGGGACGCGGCGCCGGCCCGACCCCGGGACGCCGTGTTCCCGCCACGGCTCCCGCGAAAGCTCCCGATGCCCGAAACACTCCCGACGCCTGCCATCGAGTTCGTCAACGTGAGCCGGCGTTTCCTCAGCCCGGACGGCAAGTCCTTCACGACGCTCGACGATTTCAACATGACGGTGAACCGGGGCGAGTTCGTCGCCCTGGTGGGGCCGACCGGCTGCGGCAAGTCGACGACGCTCAACCTCATCACCGGCCTCGGCCGGCCGTCGGGCGGCCAGGTCCGCGTCATGGGCCAGCCCGTGACCGGCATCGACCCGCGGATCGGCTTCGTGTTCCAGGCCGATGCGCTGTTCCCGTGGCGCAGCGTCGCCGGCAACGTCTCGGCCGGACCCGTCTTCCGCGGCAGGCCCAAGGCGGAGGCGATGGCCGCGGCCCACGACTGGATCGCCCGGGTGGGCCTGTCGCGGTTCGAGAACCACTACCCCCACCAGCTCTCGGGCGGCATGCGCAAGCGCGTGGCCCTGGCCCAGACCTTCATCAACAACCCCGAGATCCTGCTGATGGACGAGCCCTTCTCGGCGCTCGACGTGCAGACCCGGGTCATCATGCACGAGGAACTGCTGCGGCTCTGGGCGCAATCCAAGGCCTCGGTGGTGTTCGTCACCCACGACCTCGAAGAGGCGATCGGCCTCGCCGACAAGGTCTACGTCCTCACGACCCGGCCCGCGACCGTGAAGTCGATCCATACGATCGACATCCCGCGGCCGCGGGTCATCTCCGACCTGCGCTACACGCCGCACTTCATCGAGCTGTCGCGCCGCATCTGGAGCGACCTGAAGCAGGAGGTGATGGCCGTGGATTCCGCCGAGCGTAACGCCGCCTGAACCGGCGAGAGGGCCAACCATGAGCGAGATGACGGTCAAATCCGCGACGGCCTTTCCGCCCGGCACGTCGGATACCGAGATCGAGACCGCAGGCCGCCGGGCCGCCAAGGCCTATCGACGCAGCATCATCGTCCAGCGCTTCGCCACGCTGTTCGTCCTGCTCGGCGCCTGGGAGGGCGCGGCCCGGGCCGGATGGATCGACGCCTTCTTCTACTCCTACCCGACCGCGATCGCGATGCGGCTCTGGGAACTGGTCCGGGACGGGACCGACGAGGCGAGCCTCTGGTACCATCTCTGGATCACGATCGAGGAATCGGTGATCGGCTTCGTCACGGGATCGATCTTCGGCGTCCTCTGCGGGGTCGCGCTCGGCCGCAGCCAGCGGCTCTCGGACGTCTTCTCGGTCTACATCAAGGTGCTGAACGCCATTCCGCGCGTGGTGCTGGCGCCCATCTTCATCCTGCTGTTCGGCTTCGGCCTGTGGTCCAAGGTGGCGCTGTCCTTCATCATGGTGTTCTTCGTCGTGTTCTCCAACGCCTTCCAGGGCGTCAGGGAGGCCGACCGTGCGATGATCGCCAACGCCCAGATCCTCGGCGCCAAGCCTTGGGCCGTGACCCGGCAGGTCATCATCCCGTCGGCGATGAGCTGGATCTTCGCCAGCCTGCACATCTCGCTCAGCTTCGCCATCGTGGGCGCCATCGTGGGCGAGTTCATCGGCGCGCGCTACGGCATCGGCTTCATCATCCAGACGGCCCGCGGCCTGCACGACACAGCCGAGATGTACGCCGCCATCGTGATCATCGTGGTGGTGGTGCTGGGCGCCGAATATGCGATGACGCTGGTCGAGAACCGCCTCGCCAAGTGGCGGCCCCGGCCCCTCCAGGACCAGCAGTAGGCCTCGGCGGCGGCCCGCACGGAGGCCGCTCGCCTGCCGCAGCTCGGCAGCCCGATCGGACCTGGACCGCTCAGCCCGTCCCCCGGAGGCGGGAGGAAGGCGCGCGCTCGGTCTCCGCTTCGCCCCCGCTGCTCCACAGGTCCCGCACCGAGGTCCGCTCCACCAGGGGGCACTCGACCTTGATGTGCGGGACCCGGCCTCCCCGCCTCCCCGCCTGCCCGGCCGGCTCGATCAGCAGGTCCGCGGCCCGCGCCCCCATCTCGGCATGCGGCAGTAGCATGGTGGTCAGCGGCGGCAGCGTGTGCTGGGCGATCTCGCGGTCGTCGAAGCCCATCACGGAGACGTCGCCGGGCACCCGCAGGCCCAGTTCGCGCAGCGCCGCGATGCAGCCGAGCGCCATGAGGTCGTTGGCGCAGAAGATGGCCGTGGGGGCCTCGGCCCGCATCAGCTCGAGCGTGCAGGCGTAGCCCGAAGACGGTTGCCAGTTGCCGACCCGGACGAGGCCCGGGTCGAACGGCAGGTCGGCGGTCGAGAGCGCCTGGCGGTAGCCCTTCAGCCGGTCGCGCGCCGCATCCATCCAGGCCTCGCCGTTGATGAAGCCGATGCGCCGGTGGCCGGCCCCGAGCAGCCGGTCGGTGGCGGCGTGGCCGGCCGCGACCTCGCCCGGCACGATCGAAGGCAGCGAGCGGTCGGCCGCGTAACAGTTGAGCAGCACGGCGCGGTGGCGCAGCAAGGAGGCAGGCGGCTCCACTTCCGTCGTGTGGATGCGGCCGTAAATCAGCCCCAGCAGCGGCAGGGCGCCAAACCGCGCCAGCGCCGCCTCTTCGAGGTCGCGGTCCGCGCCCGTCACGGCCGTCAGCACGGTCACGCCATGCTCCCAGGCCCTGGCCCGCACGCCGTCGAGCGCCAGCGCGCACCACGGGTCGGGCGACATCTCGTCGAACAGCACCCCGATGATGCCGGCCTCGGCCACCGCCGTGGCTTCAGGCGGGCGGCGCAGCCGTTCGTAGCCGAGTGCCGCGGCGGCGGCGGCCACGCGATCGCGCGTGCCGGCCGCGAGCCGGGCCCCGGCGGCCCCGCTCAGCACCAGCGACACAGTGGTCTGGCTGACGCCGGCCGCCGCCGCGACGTCCGTCATGGTGGGGCGGCGCCTGCCCTGGCCCGCGGCTCGCCGCTCTTCGCCGCGCCCCTCCCCCATGCGGCCGCCTCCATGCCGCGCCGCAGCGAATAATGCCGCCTCCGCGCTGCTAATATTTGCCCGATTGACAAAGATTATCAGCGGCGGGACAGTGAAGGCAAGCGAACGGCCCGGCAGCGGCCGAGGCGTATCTCAGGGAGGACCACCACCATGATCATCACGCGACGCAATCTCCTCGTTTCGGCGACCTTTGGGGCCACGGCCCTCTCGGTCCCCCGCGCCTTCGCGGCCGACGGCCTGCCGAAGCTCGCCAAGAAGGCCACCTACAAGGTCGGCTTCTCGCAGACCGAGAGCAACAATCCCTGGCGCATCGCCGAGACCAATTCGATGCAGGACGAGGCCAAGAAGCTCGGCTACCAGCTGGTCTATACGGATGCCGCGAGTTCCGCCGCCAAGCAGGTGTCGGACGTCAACAGCATGATCGCGCAGGGCGTCGACGTGATCTTCCTGGCGCCCCGCGAGGAGAAGCCGCTGGTCCCCGCCATCATGAACGCCAAGCGGGCCGGCATCACGGTGATCCTGCTCGACCGCAACGTCGACCAGAGCCTCGCCAAGGGCGGGCGCGACTACCTCGCCTTCATCGGCTCGGATTTCATCGCCGAAGGGCGGCGTTCGGCCGAGTGGCTCATCAAGGCCACGGGCGGCAAGGCCAAGATCATCGAGCTCGAGGGCACCACCGGGGCCTCGGCCGCGACCGATCGCAAGAAGGGCTTCGACGACGCCGTCAAGGCGCAATCCGGCATGTCGATCGTGGCGAGCCAGAACGGCGAGTTCACCCGCGACAAGGGCCGGCAGGTCGCCGAGACCCTGCTGCAGGCCCATCCCGACGCCACTGCCATCTTCGCCCACAACGACGAGATGGCGCTCGGCGCCGTGGCGGCCCTGAAGGCGGCCGGCAAGGCACCCGGCAAGGACGTGCTGATCGTGTCGTGCGACGGCGAGAAAGAGGCCGTGCAGGCCATCATCGACGGCGAGATCGGCGCCACCTGCGAGTGCAACCCGCGCTTTGGCCCCAAGGCCTTCGCCACCATGCAGAGCTATGCGGCGGGCGAGACCATCCCGCCCATGATCATCAACGCCGACCAGTTCTACGACGCCCAGGACGCCAAGCAGTTGATCGCGACGGCGTTCTGAACCAACCGCCTGTCCTTCTCCCGCTGGGGAGAAGGTGGCGCGTCGCGGCAAAGCCGCGAAAGTCGCCGGATGAGGAGCGAACCTCCGTCGTCGGAGTCCACCCTCATCCGCCTTCGCTGCGCTCGGGCACCTTCTCCCGCAAGCGGGAGAAGGGCAGGCCTTCTTCGGCGCCCCTGGACGCGTGCACCGGGACACATCGGCCGTATGGACAGTGCTGCAAGCGCCTCCCCGCTCCTCGTTATGGAGGGCGTGACCAAGCGGTTCGGCGCGGTCCGGGCGCTCGAGAACGCCAACCTCGGGGTCGGCGCGGGTGAGGTTCATGCCCTGGTGGGCCAGAACGGGGCCGGCAAGTCGACCCTCATCAAGGTGCTGACCGGCTTCTACCGGCGCGACGCGGGCCGCATCGGCTTCGACGGCCGGCCTTTCGAAGCCGCCTCGCCCCAGGACGCGCAGGCGAAGGGCATCGCCACGATCTACCAGGAGGTCAACCTCGTCGGCTTCCGTTCCGTGGCCGAGAACATCGGCCTCGGGCGCCGCTTCAGCCGCTTCGGCCTGCTCGATACCGCGCGCATGCAGGCCGAGGCCCGCGCGCTGCTCGGCCGCTTCAACCTCGACATAGACGTGCGCCGCCCGCTCGACGGCTTCTCGATCGCCACGCAGCAGATGGTGGCGATCGCGCGCGCGATCGGCTTCTCGGCCAGGCTCGTCATCATGGACGAGCCCACCTCGTCGCTCGACGACCGCGAGGTCGAGAGCCTGTTCGCCGTGGTGCGCCAGCTGCGCCGGGAGGGCGTGTCGATCGTCTTCGTCAGTCACAAGCTCGACGAACTCTATGCCGTCTGCGACCGCGTCACCATCATGCGGGACGGCGCCACGGTCCGCACCGGCAGCATGGCCGAGGTCTCGAAACTCGAGCTCGTCGCCACCATGCTGGGCCGCGACCTCAACACCGTGGCCCGGCAGGGCGCCACTGGCTTCGGTGCGAAGGGCGACGAGGGCCGGCATCGGCCCGTGCTCGAGGCCCGCGGCCTCGCCACGGCGCCGCTGGTGCATGACGTGGGCTTCGCGGTCGGGGCCGGCGAGATCGTCGGCCTGTCGGGCCTGCTCGGCGCCGGCCGCACCGAGAGCGTGCGCCTGCTGTTCGGCGCCGACCGGCTGCAAGCCGGCACGATCGCACTCGACGGCGAGCCTTTCGCGCCCACGGCCCCGCGCGACGCCATCGCGGCGGGCCTCGGCTTCTGCACGGAAGACCGCAAGCACGAGGGCATCATCCCGGACCTGTCGGTGCGCGAGAACCTCACCCTGGCCCTGATGCCCCGCCTCGCCGCGGCCGGCATCGTCGACGAGGCGCGGCAGCGCGCGGTCGTGGAGCGCTTCGTCAAGCGCCTCGGCATCAAATGTTCCAGCCCCGAGCAGCCCATCCGGGAACTTTCGGGCGGCAACCAGCAGAAGGTGCTGCTGGCCCGCTGGTTGTGCATGGACCCGAAGCTCCTGATCCTCGACGAGCCCACACGCGGCATCGATGTCGGCGCCAAGGCCGAGATCCAGTCGCTGATCCGCGAACTCGCCCGAGGCGGCCTCGCGGTGCTGATGGTGTCGTCGGAGATCGAGGAGATCACGGAAGGCTCGGACCGGGCCTACGTGCTGCGCGACGGCCGCACGGTCAGCATGCTCGAGGGTGAAGCCTTGACCGAAGACGGCATCCTGGCCGCCATGGCGCACGGCCATGGGGCGGATGGCGTAAGCCATCAAGATGGAGCGGCCCCCGCGTGAGTGAGACCGCCCTGCCCCTCAGCCACCGCGCCGGCGGGCTCGGCCTGACGCTGCGGCGCAACGGCGCCCTCGCGGCGCTGGTCCTGCTGCTGGTCTTCAACGCCGCGGTCACGCCGAACTTCCTGTCGCTGCAGACCCTGAACGTCAACCTGACCCAGGTGGCACCCATCGTCATCGTGGCGGTCGGCATGACGCTGGTGATCGCGACCGGCGGCATCGACCTTTCGGTGGGGTCGCTCATGGCCATCGCGGGGGCGCTGGCCCCGCTGGTCTTCACCGGCCAGCTTTTCCCGATTCCCTCGGAGGCGCTCGCCATCGGGCTCGGCATCCTGCTGCCGGTGGTGGCCGTGGCGGCTTTGGGTTGGCTCAACGGCGTGGTGATCACGCGCTACCGCATCCAGCCGATCGTGGCCACGCTGGTCCTCTACATCGCCGGGCGCGGCATCGCCCAGGTCGTGACCAACGGCAACCTGCAGGTCTTCGCCGTGCCCGGGTTCCAGTTCCTCGGCCTCGGCCGGGTGCTGGGCATTCCGGTCCAGGCGATCCTCATGGCGGTCGTCGTGGCCCTGGCCGCCTTCGCGCTGCACCGCTCGCTGATCGGCCGGCAGATCCTCGCCGTCGGCGGCAACGAGCGGGCGGCGCGGCTCAGCGGCGTGCCGGTGGCGCGGGTCAAGCGCACCGTCTATCTCGTCAGCGGCGTCTGCGCCGGCATCGCGGGACTCATCACCGTGGCGATCAATTCGTCGTCGGACGCCAACCTCGTGGGCTCCGGCATGGAGCTCGACGCCATCGCGGCCGTGGCGGTCGGCGGCACGCTGCTCAGCGGCGGCCGCGCCACGGTGCTGGGCACCCTCATCGGCGCCCTCATCATCCAGCTGGTCCGCACCACGCTGATCGCCAACGGCATCCCGGATGCCGCGGCGCTGGTGGTCAAGGCCGGGCTCATCATCGTGGCGGTCTGGGTACAGCGGCAGGGGAGATCGTCGTGATCACGGCCCGCCGCGAGCACCGGCTGGCCGTCCTCAGCCGCTACGGCGTCGTGCTGGGCCTCGTGGCCCTGATCCTCTTCGGGGCGCTGCGCTACGACCACTTCCTGAGCCCCTTCAACATCCTGTCGTTCCTGGCCTACAATTCCATGTTCGCCCTGGTGAGCCTCGGCATGGCCTTCGTCATCATGACGGGCGGGATCGACCTGTCGGTCGGCGCCGTGGTGGCGCTGGGCAGCGTGGCGGCCGCGCTCGCCTCGCCCTACGGATCCTGGGCGGGCTTCGGCGCCGGGCTCGGGGCGGGGCTCGCGGTGGGGCTGTTCAACGGTTTCGCCGTGGTGGGCCTGGGTATCGCGCCCTTCATCGCCACGCTGGCCACCATGCTGGCGGCGAGGGGCGCGGCGCTGCTGCTCGCCGGCAATGTCTCGGTTTCGGTCTCCTACGACAGCGGCTTCACGGAGCTCGGCCAGGGCTTCATCTTCGGCGCACCGACCCCGGCCCTGATGGCGCTCGCGGCCGGCGTCGCGGGCTGGGTGATGCTGGAGCGCACGGCTTTCGGCCGCACCGTATTGGCGGTGGGCGGCAACGAGGAGGCGACACGGCTGATGGGGCTGCCGGCCGACCGGACGAAATGGATCGTCTATGCAGCGAGCGGCGCCCTGGCCGGCACCGCGGGCGTGATCCTGGCGGCGCAGTTCGGAGCCGGCCAGCCCGTCGAGGGCGCCGGCTGGGAGCTCTTCGCGATCTCGGCCGTGGTGGTGGGCGGTACCCCGCTCAGCGGCGGCAACGGATCGGTGGTGACCACGCTCGCCGGCGTGATCCTGCTGGGCCTGATCTTCAATATCCTGAATTTTGAGAACGGGCTCGGCTGGATCAGCCTCTCGGCCTATTGGCAATCCGTGATCCGCGGCCTGTTCCTGCTGGTCGTGGTCGTGGGACAGGCCAAGCTCGTGATGCGGTCCGATCCGCGCGAGGCTTGACGCCCGGTGCGAGAGCTTGACTCCGGTCCCGGTTTCGTTAGGCACCCCAGGAGGACGGGCCGGTTCGCCGGCCCACCGCCGGGTCTCTCCGAAGCGGAGCGGCGGACCCGGTCCTTCGCGGGCGGTCTGGCCCGCGGAGCGTTGGAGGCGAGATGCTGAGACTGTTGCAGGCCGCGCCGGCTCCGTTCCCGCCGCGCCGCCGCGTGTCCGTCATCGGCCGCGCTGGCGTCACGCTGGCGTCGGGATTCCTGGGCACGGCAGTGCTGGCCGCCGCGCTCTGGGGCGCGACGGGACAGGCCCTGGCCCAGGGCGTCGCAAAGGCGAAGTACGGCGACTGGGAAATGCGGTGCGAGACGCCGCCGGGCGCGCCCCGGGAGCAATGCGCGCTGATCCAGCGCATCGAGGACAAGGATCGTCCCAACGTCAACCTCGTGGTCATCGTGCTGAAGACGGCCGACGGCAAGAGCCGGCTCCTGCGCGTGGTGGCGCCGCTCGGCGTGCTGCTGCCCTCCGGCCTTGGCCTCAAGATCGACCAGGCCGACGTCGGCCGTGCCGGCTTCGTGCGCTGCCTGCCGACCGGTTGCGTCGCCGAGGTCATGATGGAGGACAAGCTCATCGACCAGCTGAAGGGCGGCAATACGGCGACCTTCATCATCTTTCAGACGCCCGAGGAGGGCATCGGTATCCCGCTGACCCTCACGGGCTTCAAGGATGGGTTCGACAAGCTGCCGTGACGACAGTGGACCCAATGCCGCCCGCCGCACGAAGGTCGGACGATGCGTGCTATGGTGCCGGCCGTCGGGCTTGCGCTCCGGGCGTAGAGGAACCCCAGGATGAATCGAGTTGGTAAGCGTGCCGTCGCCCTTCTCTGGGCCGGGTCGACCCTGGGCGGATGCGCCGCGACCGACAAGCTGATCCCGTCCTCCGACGGGGGCGGCTCCGTGTTCGGCAACCTCCTCGCCTTCAACACCACCAAGCCGGGCCCCGTGCCGGCCGCATCCCGGGCGGAAGTTCCGCTGGAGTGCCCGAAGATCGACGTGCTCGACGGCACGGCGTCCTATCGGACCTATGCGGGCACGGACCAGACCAACGGCAACGTCCGCTATCAGTTCTCCATGGGCGATGTCGCGCGCGATTGCACAAGGTCGGGCGACCAGATCCTGCTGAAGGTCGGGGTCGAAGGCCGCGTGTTGCTCGGGCCGGCCGGCAATGCGGGCAGCTTCACCGTGCCGGTCCGTATCGCGGTGCGCCATGACCGCGACGGGAAAGCCGTGGCGACGAAGCTCTACCAGGTTCCGGCGTCGATCGCGGCGGGCGCGGATGCGGCGACCTTCCAGGTGGTGTCCGACCCGCTTGCGGTGCCCTTCGTGTCGAACAGCGCCGGCGACGACTACACGATCCTCGTCGGCTTCGATACCGGCACCAAGGCACCGGCCACGACGGCCGTGAAGGAGCGCCGGGGACGCCGCGCCAAGGATGCGGTTGCGCCGGATGCGGGCAAACCGCCCCGGGGCTGACGGGCGGGGCTCCGACCCCCTTCCGGTCGCCTGAAGCGGAACCTCCGCCTAGCCTGCGGGTTTGGCTGCAGGACTGCTTGAGGGAGAAACGACATGGACAAAGATCGTATCACGGGCGCCGCCAAGGAAGTCGGCGGCAAGGTTCAGGGCGCCGCTGGCAACCTGACGGGCGACCACAAGACCGAACTCGAAGGTCGTTTCCACGAAGCCTCCGGCAAAGGGCAGAGCACCGTCGGTCAGGCGAAGGACGCCGTTCGCGATGCCGCCGGCAACGCCTCGCAGGCCGCCAAGGACGCGTTCAACAACCCAGGAGCCTCGGCCGGACAGGCCAAGGATGCCGTGCGCGGCGCTGCCGGCTCTGCCGCTGGTGCGGCCAAGGATGCCTACGACAACGCTGGCAGCTACGCCGGACAGGCGAAAGAGACGGTCCGCAACGCTGCCAGTTCTGCCGCCGAGACGGCGAAAGACGCCTACAACAATCCGGACCGCTACGTCGGCCAGGCCAAGGACGCCGTGCAGAGCGCGGCGAGCGTGGCCACCGACTATGCCCAGGACGCGTATAACAACTCCGGACAATATATCCGTCAGGGCAGCGACGTGGTGGCCCAGCAGGTCGAGGAAAACCCGCTGGTGGCTCTGCTCATCGCCGGCGCTGTCGGCTACGGTCTGGCCTTGTTGATCCACGGCCGCGGCTGACCGACCCGTTCGGGAGATCGTCTCCTTTGCCGTGGTGCAGGCGTCGGATCCCAGGACGACGCAGGCCCCGGCAAGATGGCCGAAGTTTAACGAGGACGCCCGATTAGGACCGCATTCGGCCGCCAGTCTGGCGATCGACCGTCGCCAACACAGCGGCACCAGCGGAAACCAAGTTCGTGAGTTCGTTCTTCGAGCAATCGATCTTTGGTGAGCCGCCTCAACAGGCGGCCGGTAAGGAGAGTCGGGATGATCACGCAATTCAGGCTCGGAGTGATTGCCGTCGCGTGGATCCTCATTCAAGCCGTTCTCGTGGCCGACGTCATCTATCGGGTCTCGCAGTCCTCGATGTAGCATAGCGGGCGATCCCTCTCGGCGAGATCCGCCGTTGCCCGCCAAGAAAGAACCCGAAACGAGACGGCTCGTTTCGGGTTCTTTCGTTGGAGACGGACCGAGGCTTTCCTGAGAGACGGAAACCGGTGCGGTTCCCGGTCGGGCTCGGATCCCGTGCCTCGCTTCGTCAGGCCAAGTGGGCCGATAGCAGCTTGTTCATCTCGAACATGGTGGCGCTGTCCTTGCCGAACACGGCCTTGAGGCTCGGGTCGGCCAGGATCTCGCGCTTGTTGGCGGGATTCTGCAAGTTGTGCTTGCGGATGTATTCCCAGACCTTGCTGACGACCTCGGTTCGAGCCAAGGGGGCTGCGCCGACGATCACGGCGAGGTCCTTCGACGGCGTGAGCGGCTTCTTCAGGGCCGCATTCGGGCCCTTGGTCGAGGTCTTGGCGCCCGCCTCGGCCGTCTTAGCGGCCTTGGCCTTCGCTGGCGCTTTCGCAGGGGCTTTGGCCTTCGTGTCCTTCGCCGGCTTCTCGGCATCCTTGGTGGTCTTGGCCGTTTTCGTCGCCATCTGACTGTCTCCTGCTGTCCCGGTCGAACTCGAACCCGCACCGAATCGCCGGAACAGGCTCAATTCTTCAGCGTAACCTTGGTGGGCCAAGCGCCGCAATGGCCGTTTGCGCACCATGCCTCACTGCGAGTGCGGCGAGGAGGTCCGGCGTTCCTTCCCGATCGATAAACCTGTGGAGAGTATCGGTTTCTCAGAGGACGGGCGTTGCGTTGCCGAACGCGGCGGAGGGCAGGCGCAGCATGGCGCGGGCCTCGGCCGGGGTGGCGAGCCTGCGGCCGTGCCGGGCCACGAGGTCGACCGCCAGACTCACGAGCTCGACATTGCCGGCCGCGAGCCTGTCCTTGGTGACGCGGATGTTGTCCTCGAGACCGGTCCGGACATGCCCGCCGAGCGCGAGCGCCCAGTTCGCCACCTCGATCTGATGCCGGCCGATGCCGGCCGCCGTCCAGGTGGCGTCGGGCAGCACCGTCAAGGCTTCGTCGACCAGGATCGCGAGCACCCGCTCCAAGGCCGGCATCGCGTTCCTGACGCCGAGCACGAACTGAAGGTGGGCGTGCTTGTCCATGCGGCCCTCGTCGACCAGCCGCTTCGCGCCATGGATATGAGAGAGGTCGAAGATCTCGATCTCGGGCTTGACGCCGTAGAGCTTCATCTTGTGGGCGAGTTCGTTCACCAGCGGAGGCTGGTTCTCGTAGACGATCGACGGGAAATTGACCGAGCCGGTCGACAGCGACGCCATGTCGGGCCTGAACTCCAAGGCCGCCGAGCGCTGGGCCGGGGTGCGGCCGCGGCCGCCCGTCGAGAACTGAACGATCATGCCGGGGCAGTGCTTCCGCACCCCCTCCTGCACCTGACGGAACAGCTCGGGGTCGGAGGATGGCGACTGATCCGGTTCGCGGACATGGATGTGGACCAGCGTGGCGCCGGCCTCGAAGGCGGCATGGGTCGATTCGATCTGCTGCGCCGGCGTGACCGGCAGGGACGGGTTGTCGGAGGTGCGTGGGACGGAACCCGTGATGGCCACGGTGACGATGACGGGGGACGACATGGAGGGGTCTCGGGTCGATCAGGCGGGACGGGACGGGAACGACAGGGTGGCGGCGAGCGACAGTGCCGTGCGCAGGGCTGCGCCGGTCGCGACGAGTAACTGGGGGAGCACGAGCCATTCCAGCGTCCAGGCACTTCCGGAGCGCTCGTTCTCGTGGACAAGAGCGCCGCCGAGGGTGCCGGCCAAGCCGGCCGTGAAGCGCGCCAGCGTGACCAGCAATTCCGCCGCCACCGGATTATGCTTGTGGGCCATGGCCGAGGACGTACCGCCCCCCGAGAGCGCGGCGGTGCCGACCTCGTTCTGCACCATCAGGGCGACATCCTGGCCCATCTTGCCGAGACTTCCCGCCACCATGGCGAGCCAGCCGCCGAACTCGACGATGCCGTCGCGTTGCGAGTGCCACGATTCCGCGTTGCCGAGGCCGAGCCGTCGCGCCATCTCGGCCGCCACGGCCTCGGCCTGTGCTCCCAGCGCGCCCCGGGTGCCGACCGGGCCTCCGAGCTGCAGCACCAGCAGGCGCGGCCGGAGTTCCGCGAGCCGGTCGCGATGACGGCCGAGCGGCGCCCGCCAGGTCCGGACCTTGTCGGCGGCCATGAAGGGCAGCGCCCGCTGCATACGGGTCTGGGCCATCAGGGATACGGCGCCGTCGCGGTCCACCAGAGCCCCCAACGCAGCGTCGAGCGCGACCAGGCGGTCGTCCAGAATTTCGAGGGCCGGGGCGAGGCGCAGGACCAGGCTCGTGTCGACGACGTCCTGGCTCGTGGCGCCGCGGTGCAGATCCTCGCTCTCAGGTTCGCCGACCGCGGCACGGAGTTGGCGCAGGAGTTCGGGGACCACGACGCCGTCGCGGGCCATGCCGGCCCTCAGGGCCGGCCGGTCTGCCATGAAGCTGGCGCAGGCCCGCACGATATGGGCGGCATGATTTGCCGGGATCAGGCCGGCCGCGGCCTCGGACCCGGCGAGCGCGCTCTCGAAACGCAACATGGCGGCGAGGTCGGCGTCGTCGGTGAACAGCGCCTCGATCTCGGAATCGCCGACCAGCGCCGAGAGCATCATGGGTGGTCCGCCGAAGTCCGAGCCGGCCTCGGACCCTCACACATCGAAGAACACCGTCTCGCGGTGGCCCTGCAGGTGAATGTCGAAGACGTAGACAGGCAATCCGTTCTCGACGCTTCGTGGCGCCACCAGTGTCTCCGCCCGGGCCGGATGTTCCACGCGCTTCAGCACCGGGCAGTCCCGGTTCGCCGCTGCCTCGTCGCCGAAATACATCCTGGTCTGCAGGCCGATGTTGATGCCGCGCGCCACGATGAACATCGTGATGTGAGGCGCCATCGGTCGGCCGTCGATGTAGGGCACGCGGCCCGGCTTGATGGTCTCGAAGCGGAATTCGCCGGTGTCCCGATGGGTCGGCTGGCGGCCCCAGCCGACGAAGTGCGGGTCGGCCACCCCGCGCTTCTCCGCCGGGCTGTTGTAGAGCCCGTCGGCATCGGCCTGCCAGATCTCGACCAGCGCATCATTCAGCGGCTTGCCGAGCCCGTCGAGGATGTGGCCCTTGACCAGGATGCGCTCGCCCCTCGTAGCGGGGCCGACCAGAACGAGGCCGAGGTCGCCGTTCCAGACCCCGGTGATCTCGACCCAGTTGGGGTTGGTGCCGATGTGGACGTAGGGTCCCGCAGTCTGGGACGCGGTCTCCTTGAGATGGTCGAGACGCTGGACCATCAGTTCCCCTCCATCCGGTTCTCGAAGAGCGTCGAGCGTCGCCCGCGCAGCACGATGTCGAACTTATAGGCCAGCGAATCCATGTGGGTGGTGTTGTTGCGGTCGAGTGCCGCGATCAATTGCTCGACCGCGCGCCTGTCCGGGATCGTGCCGACGATCGGGCACTGCCAAATCATCGGGTCGCCCTCGAAATACATCTGGGTGACGAGCCGCTGCGCGAAGGCATGGCCGAAGACCGAGAAGTGAATATGGGACGGGCGCCAGTCGTTGACCCGGTTGGGCCAGGGATAGGCGCCCGGCTTCACGGTGCGGAAACGGTAGCAGCCGTCGGGCCCGGTGATGGTGCGGCCGCAGCCGCCGAAATTCGGGTCGAGGGCCGCGTGATAGGTTTCCCTGTGGTGGCGGTAGCGGCCGCCCGCGTTGGCTTGCCAGAACTCCAGCAATACGCCCGACATCCCGCGCCCGTTCTCGTCGAGGACGCGGCCGTGCACCACGATGCGCTGGCCGATCGCGTCGCCGGTCTTGGACCAGTTGCGGAGGAGGTCGTCGTCGAGCGGACCCAGGATGTCGTGGCCGAACACCGGGCCGGTCATCTCGGAAATGGTGTTGTCGAGCGACAGCAGCGCCTGCCGGGGCGCCCGCAGCACCGAGGTCTTGTAATCCGGCGTATAGGCGGGCGGGTGCCAGGCCCGGTCGCGTTGGTAGAAGCTGCCGTCATCCGCCACGACTGCGCTCCTCCTCCAACGCCATGGCCGCATAGGTCTGCTTGATGATCTTGACCGCATGATTGGCGGCCGGCACGCCGGCATAGACCGCCACATGCAACATCGCCTCTGCAACGTCTTGGGGCGTGGCGCCGGTATTCTTGGTGGCGCGGACGTGCAGCGCCACCTCCTCGTGGTGGCCCTGCGCCGCCAGCAGCGCCAGCGTGATCATCGAACGCTCGCGACGCGTCAACCCTGGCCGCGACCATACCGTGCCCCAGGCCCCTTCGGTGATGAAGCGCTGGAAATCGGCGTCGAAGGACGTGACGGCGGCCGACGCGCGCGCGACATGGGCCGCGCCCAGCACCTCGCGGCGCACCGCGAGCCCGTCCTCGTAGCGCGTGCCGGGCGCAGGAGCGTCAACCATGTCCGGCCTCCTCGAGGTGATCGGCAATGAACTCGACCATGGCTTCGGGCCGCTCGATGCAGGGCAGATGGCCGGCGCCGTCGATCACCTCGAAGCGTGCCCCCGGGATCCGCTCGGCCGTGGCCCGGACGAGGTCCGGCGGCGTCGACTGATCGCCGTCGCCCACCAGCACCAGGGTCGGCACGGCGATCTGCCCCGCGTCCTCCGTGAGGTCGGCGTCGCGGAGGGCCGCACAGCTGGCCGCATAGCCGGCTGGGGCCTGGCGCACCAGCATGGTGCGCCAGGCCCGCACGGCGAGCGCCTCCTCGCTGCGGTAGGCCGGCGTGAACCAGCGCTCCATGACGGCATCGCCGATCGAGGCAAGGCCGTCGCGCTCGACCGCCGCGATCCGGGCGTTCCAGCCCACGCGGTCGCCGATCCTGACGGCGGTATCGCAGAGCACCAGGGCGGCCAAGCGCTCCGGCGCCCGCACTGCGAGCCGCTGGCCGATCATTCCGCCGATCGACAGTCCGACCAGGGCCAGACGCTCGACCTCCAAATGGTCCAGCACGGCCAGGAGGTCGTCGACGTGGCGGTCCAGGGTGACAGGACCGTGCCCGAGTTCGGACAGGCCGTGGCCGCGCTTGTCGTAGAGCAGCAGGCAATGGGTCTCCGCGAAGCCGGCCGCGACCCGGTCCCAGATGCGGAAATCGGTCCCGAGCGAGTTCGAGAAGGCCAGCACGGGGAGTTCGGGGTCGCCGATCAGCTCGGCATGGATCACGGCGTCGCCGCTCTCGACGAAGATCATGGGCTGATCGTCCCCATGTCGAACGACCCGGGCGGGTCGAGCGGAAGGCCCACATAGTTCTCGGCCAGGGTGGTCTGAGCGGCCCGGGACGAGCGGATGTAGTTCAACTCGGCGACCTGCATCTTGCGGGCGAAGCTGTCGGTGCCGGGGAACCGGTGCATCAGCCCCGTGAACCACCAGCTGAACCGCTCGGCCTTCCACACGCGCGCTAAAGCCCTGGCCGAGTAGCCGTCGATCCCGTGGGTCGAGCCCTCCTCGAAGAGGTCGATCAGCGCTTCGGCCAGCATCGCGACATCGGAGACTGCCAGGTTCATGCCCTTGGCGCCGGTCGGCGGCACGATATGGGCGGCGTCGCCGGCCAGGAACAGGCGGCCGTGGCGCATGGGCTCGCCGACGAAGCTGCGCAGCGGCGCCACGGTCTTCTCGAAGGTGGGTCCCCGGGTCACGCGCGCCGCGACCTCGGGTCCCAGCCTCGTACCGAGTTCGTCCCAGAACCGCCCGTCGGGCCAGGCCTCGATCGGCTCGTCGCTGGCGCATTGGAGGTAGTATCGGCTGCGCGTCTCGGACCGCATGCTGGCCAGCGCGAAACCGCGCTCGTGGCTGCAGTAGATGAGCTCGTGATCGGCCGGAGGCACGTCGGCCAGTATGCCGAGCCAGCCGAACGCATAGACACGCTCGAAGCACTTCAGGACTCCGTCCGGGATGGCGGCCCGGCACACGCCGTGAAAGCCGTCGCAGCCCGCGACGATGTCGCAGTCGAGCACATGATGGCTGCCGTGCCGGCTGTAGCGCACGCGCGGCCGATTGGTGGCGACATCCTCGAGCCGCAAGTTCTCGACCTCGAACACCACCTCGAGGCCGCGCGTCTCGGCGGCGTCGAACAGGTCCTTCATGACCTCCTGTTGGCCGTAGACCGTGACGGTGGAACCGGTCAGGGCAGCGAAATCGATACGGAATGTGTCGCCGTCGATCGACAGCTTGGTGCCCGAGTGGACGAGACCCTCGCGGCGCAGCCGCCGATCGAGACCCAGTCTGCCCAGCAGTGCCACGGTGCCCTGCTCCAGGACGCCGGCCCTGACGCGGCCTTCGACGTAGGCGCGGTCGCGACGTTCCAGGATGACGACGTCGATCCCGTGCTGGCGCAGCAGGTGGCCGAGCAGCATACCGGCGGGCCCGGCGCCGATCACCACGACCTGGCGTCTCGTCCGATATTCCCCGCCTCCGCTACCCGGATCGCCCATGCGACGTCTCTTCCCTCAGCGGCCTCGCGGCTCGTCTCGGGCGTGAGCCTACAGCGGCGATCGCGGGACTGTAAAACGAGAAGTGAGCCGTCCGGCACGAGCCCGCGACATCGCGGGGCGCATTGATGGCAGTTGAACGACGGCCGATCACGCAAGCGATGTGTTTCATGTGAAACCCCGGACGCTATTGCCGGACCGGGCCGGCCTCACCCGCCCCCGGCCGACACCCAGGCCTGCACGGCCAAGCCCGCGAACAGCAGCAACCCGGCATCGCGGTTGGAGCGGAACAGCGCAAGTGCGCGGCGGGGGTCGTCCGACCTGATCCGCCAGACCTGGAGCCCGAGATGAGCCGCGAATGCGGTGAAGCCCACCCAGGCCCAGGGTCCCGCACCGATGCCCGCGACGGCGGCGGCACAGCAGGCGAGCGCCAGCCCGTAGAGCCAAGCCACACCGCCCCGCACGCGGGCGCCGAACCGGATCGCGGTCGAGCCGACACCCACCGTGGCGTCGTCGGCTACGTCCTGGAGGGCGTAGATCGTATCGTAGCCCATGGTCCACAGGATGGCGCCCGCATAGAGGGCGACCGCCGGCCAGGCGAGCCCGCCCGTCGCGCCGGACCAGCCCACCAGGGCACCCCAGGCGAAGGCGAGGCCGAGCACGACCTGTGGCCAGTTCGTGATGCGCTTCATGAAGGGATAGACCGCGACCAGCGCCAGCGACGCGATGCCGAGCCCGATCGTGAAGCCGTTGAAGCAGACCAGCACCGCGAGACCGACGAGGCATTGGGCGACCAGGAAAGCCGCAGCATGGCGGGTGCCGATGCGGCGGCTCGCGAGGGGGCGCCCCCGGGTGCGTTCCACCATCCGGTCGATGTCACGGTCGACGATGTCGTTGAAGGTCGACCCGGCGCCCCGCATGGCAATGGCGCCGACCGTAAACAGCGCGAGATGAAGGAGATCAGGGGGCGCGCGGACCGCTACGGCGGCCAGCGCCGAACCCCACCAGCACGGCGCGAGTAGCAACTGCCAGCCGATCGGCCGGTCGATGCGGGCCAGCTGGACATAGGGCCGGGCCGCCTTCGGCCAGCGCCCCAGGGTCCCGGCCGCGGCATCGGGGAGATCGTGATGTGAAGGGTCCGAGAGGTCGAGGCTGCGGACGTCCTCGCTCACAATGGCCCGGTGGGCAGCTTCAGGGCCGGCACCTGCGCGGCCTGGGCGGCCTGCTGCTGGGCGGCCTTCGCCTGCATCTCCTTGATCTTTACGATCATGCCGCAGGCCTTGGCCGCGAAGCCGCTGATCTGGGCCTGCGCCCCGGCGGTCTTGGCGATCAGCTCGTCGGGCAGGCTGCACCAGTCCTTGTTCTTGGTCATATAGGAGACGACCGCGCCCTGGGCCGCCGCCAGGGCCTTCAACTGCGGGCAGGCCGCCACGGGATCGATCTTGCCGGCATGAGCCTTCTTGTTGGCTTCGAGCGCGGTATTCACCGCGGCACGTTTGGCCGCCAAGGCGCCGAGATCCGCGTTGCAATCCGCCCAAGCGGCCGTGGGGCCGAGCAGCGCCGCCACCACCAGGAGGCCCGTCACCACGGCCTTCTTGCGATGTGGGGTCCGACGAAGGATCATGCGAAAGACTCTCGATGTTGCGGCCGATCCGCCGGCTGCCGCGAGACTGATGAAGCCGTTCCGAGGGAGGCCTTCAAAAAGAGGCAGCTTCAAGGCGTCGGCAGCTTGACAACCGGCTTTCGGGCGGCGCAGGCCGGAACCGCCCTGATCGGGCCGCATGGAGCAAAGCCCCTGGCCCGCCACGATTTCTCGGCCCCTCGCCTGTTCGTTGACCAAGCGCTGCGCATCGGGCACCCGGTGCCGCTGGAGAGGGATCAGGCCCATTACTTGAGCAACGTGTTGCGGCTCGGCAACAATGACTCGGTGTTGGCCTTCAACGGCCGGGACGGCGAATGGCGCTGTCGGCTGGAGGGTCGAAAAGCTGCGGTGACGCTCCGGCCCGAGCAGCAGACGCGCGACCAGCCGCCGAACGGCGGGCCGCAGCTTTGCTTCGCGCCACTCAAACACGCGCGGCTCGACTACATGGTGCAGAAAGCGGTCGAGATGGGGGCCGGACTGCTCCAGCCCGTGCTGACCCGCCGAACGCAGGCGGCGCGCGTCAACGAGGACCGCATGCGCGCCAATGCCATCGAGGCGGCCGAGCAATGTGGCATCCTGGCGGTGCCGGAGGTGCGAGGGCCGCAGCGCTTCGAGGCCTTGCTGGCGAGTTGGGACCCGGGCCGGTTGATGGTGTTCTGCGACGAAGATGCCGAGGTCACGGATCCGGTCGCGGCCCTGCGCGGCGCCGGGGGCGAAACCGGGCTCGTCACACCGGCGGTCTCCGTCCTGATCGGGCCCGAAGGCGGATTCGACGAGGGCGAGCGCCGAGCACTGCTGGCCCTGCCCCGCCGCCTCCGTCTCTCGCTCGGCCCACGGATCCTGCGGGCCGATACGGCGGCGGTGGCGGCGCTGACGCTGGTTCAATCCGTGCTGGGCGACGCCAGAGGCACGGCCTGATGTATCGCCTGCGTCCCTCCTGAATGAGCGGCGGAGAGCCGCCGTGGCAATGGGCGCCGCCCTCGGAAGCCCATATCCCATGTCAGGCCGTGGAAGCTCCGAGCTCAGGCGTGACCGGCCTCGCTCGACAGCATGCCGGGATGGATGCCGAGCTTGCGCAGGGCACGCTCGTATTTGGTGTCGAGCATGCCATCGAAGATCAGCCCCTCGTCGGCCGGGCAGTTCAGCCAACCCATGTGCCGGATCTCCGTTTCGAGCTGGCCCGCAGCCCATCCGGCATAGCCCAAAGCCAGCATGGCGCGCTCCGGGCCATCTCCCCTGGCGATGGCTCGGAGCACGTCCACGGTGGCGGTCAGCGAGATCTCGCCGTCGATCGGCATGGTGGAATTGTCCACGAAATAGTCCGCCGAATGCAGCACGAAGCCGCGGCCGGTCTCGACCGGTCCGCCTTTCACCACCGGTACGCTGCCGGCACGGGCCGGCAGACGGATGGCGTCCTCGGCGCCGATCACCTCGAGCTGCACCAGGAGGCTGGTGAAGCTGACCTTCCGGGCCGGCTGATTGATGACGATACCCATGGCGCCGTCCTTGGAATGGGCGCAGAGGTAGATGACCGCACTCTTGAACCTGCTGTCGGCCATGCTCGGCATGGCGACGAGGATCCGTCCGTCGAGGTAGGACGGCTGATCGGGTCCAGGCGTGTCGCTGGCAGGTCTCATACTCGATCCTACCCCCGGTTTCAGCGCGCCCGCAAGCCGGCAGCACCGGCCAATCGGCGCAGGTTACGATCCGCCCATGGCCAAAGCGCGGCCAGCCTCGTATGCCGGGACCATGATGCAGCATCGCGGCATTCCTTCGACGCGTCCGGCCCGGCTCAGCATGCTGGCGGCCTGCAGCTTTGCCGGTGTCCTGGCCTGGGTGGGGTCGGCTCACGCCGCCGAGGTCTCGGCCTGGGTGGAGAGCGCACAGTCCCGGGCGCGCCTGATCGACGCCGGGCTCACGGCGAACGGCGCCACGCTCCTGGCCGGGATCGAGATCAGCCTGGCCCCGCAGTTCATCACTTACTGGCGCGATCCCGGCGACGCGGGCGTGCCGCCGACGTTCGATTTCGAGGGGTCGGCCAATCTCGCGGCGGCCGAAATCCGCTATCCGGCGCCCGAGAGGCTCGACGAGGCTGGCGCGATAGCCTTCGGGTACGAGGACGATGTGGTCTTCCCTCTGATCGTGACTCCGGCCGATCCGGCGAAGCCGGTGCGATTGCGTGTCCGGCTCGACTATGCGGCCTGCCACGCCATCTGCCTGCCGGCGAGGGCGGACCTGACCGGCACGCTCGATGGCCGGGCCTCGGCCGAAGCGGGCCGCGTGCGCGAGGCGCTGGCCGCGGTGCCTCGGCCGGACTCGGTGGGCGGCAGGCGCGGGCCCGTCCAGATCCTGGCGGTTCGGCCGGATCGCGATGGCTTCTCGGTCGATGCGAGGGTCGGCGAGGGACGGGGTACCCTGTTCGTCGAAGCACCCGAAGGCTGGACCTACGCGGCCGGCGCCGGTGTACCCTCCTCGTCGGCCGACGCCGCTCCTTCAGGCGCCGCGCCTGAAGGCGTCATCAGGGTGTTTTCCGTAAAACTGCTCGACCGGCCGAAAGGGACCGGCCTTCCCGTTCCGCCCGTGGTCCTGACCCTGGTGGCGCCCGCGGGTGCGATCGAGGTGCCGGTGCAACTCGACGTGGGGGCGCCGAAGCGCTAGGAGTTCGTGGCATCACCCCTGCCCGGAGCTCCCGATGGCGATCCAGCCCGGCGACACCCTGCCCCAAGCCACGTTCTTCGTCACGACGCCCGAGGGACTCGACACACGTTCGACGGACGATGTCTTCAAGGGCCGTCGCGTGGTCCTGGTGGGTGTTCCAGGTGCTTTCACGCCGACATGCGATCGCAATCACCTGCCAGGCTTCGTCGCCCATGCGGCCGCCATCAAGTCGAAGGGCATCGACGCCATCGTGGTCACGTCCGTCAACGACGCTTTCGTCCTGAAGGCCTGGGCTGCGGCTTCGGATGCCGAGGGCCGCATCGAATTCCTGGGCGACGGGAACGCCGACTTCGCCCGCGCGATCGGGCTCGCGATGGATGGCTCGGCCCGAGGGTTCGGGCCACGCTCGCAGCGTTATTCCATGATCGTCGAGGATGCCGTCGTCAGGGCGCTGTCGGTTGAAGAAACGCCGGGCCGGGCCGATCTATCGGGAGCCGAGGCGTTGCTGTCCAGCCTCGACCAGGCATCCCCCTAGTCCGACCGCAGCCGAGTTTCAGCCGTGGACGTCTCGATCAGCACGCCTCCTTTGGTCGGTTCGACGGCCGACGATACGGCATCACGGGCGACCGAGCCTGCCGTGTCCCCCTACCCTGCCGAAAGGACGTCGCTCGCCGGGATGACGCGCGCGGAACTCGCCGATGCGCTGAAGGCGATCGATGTTCCGGAACGGGAAGCCAAGATGCGGGTCGCGCAGCTCTGGCACTGGATCTACGTGCAAGGCGTGACGCGGTTCGATGCCATGCTGAATGTCGGCAAGGCACTGCGCGCCCGACTGTCCGAGCATCATACGCTCGAACGCCCAGCAGTCGTGGCCGAGCAGGTCTCCGTCGACGGGACCCGCAAGTGGCTGATCCGCATGAACCCGACCGGTCCGCTCGATCGCGGTGCCGAGATCGAGTGCGTCTACATCCCCGAGTCGGATCGCGGGACGCTCTGCGTGTCGAGCCAGGTCGGCTGTACATTGACGTGTACGTTCTGCCACACGGGCACGCAGAGGCTCGTGCGCAACCTCACGTCGCGTGAGATCGTCCTGCAGTTGCTCGTCGCGCGCGACAGGCTCGGCGACTTCCCCGGCCTCGTGCCGCCGAACGATGGGCTGATTCCGTCGGGCCAAGGCGTGCGGGCCGTGTCCAACATCGTCTTCATGGGCATGGGTGAGCCCCTCTACAACTTCGATCAGGTGCGCGATGCGGTCGGCGTCTTGTCGGACGGCGAAGGATTGTCGGTGTCGCGGCGCCGCATCACGGTTTCGACCTCGGGCGTGGTTCCGCAGATCGAGGCGCTCGGCCGCGACGTCGGGACCATGTTGGCCATCTCGCTGCACGCCGTGCGGGACGACTTGCGTGACGAACTCGTTCCCTTGAACAAGAAATATCCGATCGAAGCGCTGCTCGAAGCCTGCCGGACCTACCCCGGGGCGTCGAATGCCCGCCGGATCACGTTCGAATATGTCATGCTGAAGGGGATCAACGATTCACCCCGCGATGCGCGCGCCCTGGTCCGCTTGCTGAAAGGCATTCCAGCCAAGATCAACCTCATTCCGTTCAATCCGTGGCCCGGAACCCGCTATGCGTGCTCGGACTGGGACACGATCGAGACCTTTTCGGAGATCGTGTTCAAGGCCGGCTATGCGAGCCCCGTCAGGGCGCCGCGCGGACGCGACATCCTGGCGGCCTGCGGTCAACTGAAGAGCGAGACCGAGAAGCTGCGGCCCGCGCCAGTCTGATGCTGGACGCCGATTCCGCCATTGCGGAGGGGTGAAAACCCGGCGCGGCGGCGCACTCACCCGATTGCCCCGGGCCAGCAGCGAAAAGGCTTGGCGATCGCGTGGGAATGCGCTAGGGTCTTATTCAGAAATTGGGAGTAGCGTCCTGTGTGGACGTGTGAGAGCCCAAGTTCCTGCTTCTTGCTCTCCTCCGATCGGCTTTGATCCCATCGTGATCGGCCAATCGACATATGGAGCCTCGGAAGCGCGGGATCCTTTCCGGCAGAGATCGCGACGATAGCTTCATGTTTCCACCTCGGCTGATCCGACCCTCGCGGGCGCTCGGCCGAAGACTGGACGGATCCGGCTCGAAGAGCCTGAATGGAACGGCACCGCTGGCGAATGCCTCGCAGAACTGAGAACTGCGCGTGGTTGCGGAGCTGATGTCACCCAAGGACGATCGATGAGACCAGGTCAGAATAAGCGCATGCGCGGCCGCAACAACAACAATATTGGCGGCAACCGCAAGGGACCTAATCCCCTGACGCGATCTTACGAATCCAATGGTCCGGATGTTAAGATCCGGGGCAACGCCCACCATGTGGCGGAGAAGTATTTGCAGCTGGCGCGGGATGCGCAATCATCTGGGGACCCGGTGGCGGCCGAGAGCTATCTGCAACACGCCGAACACTATTTCCGTTTGATCGCCAGCGCTCAGCAGGCGCAATTGGGCCCGAACCGCCAGCCCGAGGGCGCCGATCTCGATGGGGAGGACGACGACGACAACGGAATCCCGGATCGTTTCGCGTCCCCGCCGGCTCCCACTCCCTACGTGCCGCCGGTTCAACCGCAGCCTTACGCCGGCGAGCGTCAGCCTTATAATTCCGGCGAACGTCCGGCGTTCAACGGGGACCGTCAGCCGAGTGCGACGGGCGAGCGTCAGCCCTACGCAGATCGGCCGAACGTCAACGGCGAACGTTTCCAGCCGGACCGCAGCAACGGCTACGGCCAGCGGAACGACCGCCAGGATCGCGGCATGCAGGACCGCAACGGTCCGGGCCGCCGGACCTACCGCGACAACGGCGACCGTGGCCCGGAGCTTCGGAGCGGCGATGACCGCGGGGGGGAACGGTTCGACCGCAATCGCGGCCAGAACCGCAACGGCCAGGACCGTGGCGTCTCCGAGCGGCCCGCTCAGGACCGCTCCTACGCCCAGCCGCAGGTCGATCAGCCGCGCGATCCCTTCATGGGCGAGCAACCCCGCACAGAGCCCGGAGAGCGGCCGCCTCGATCGGAATCCAACACCCGGCGGGACGAACCGATCACGCCCGTTTCGGTTCCGGCACCCGCGGCGCCGGTCACACGGCCCGAACCGGCGCTGCGGACCGGAATGTCCGCGCCCGACGATGCTCCGGGCCTTCCCTCCTTTATCACGACGCCGACCCGGGTCGTGCCTGGGGAAGCCGCTGCGGGCGAGGCCAATGTCGCGACCGCGTCCGCTTTTCCGGGAGACGATGATGGGGCGGAAGCGACCAAGTTCGCCCGCCGACGTCGCCGCCCGACGCGTGCTGCAAGCATCGAGGCGGCCGACCCCGCGACGGACGGACCCACTTCGAAGGATTGAGGTCCTGCCCCAATAAGCGCCCGCGGTCGTCCTCGACGACGCGGCCCGACTGGCGAGGGTCGCCACCACTGACCCTCGACATCGTCGATGAACCGTCCGAGCGCGTTGCCGCCTGGCGCCTCGAGACTCGTCCCAGACCCCTTCCCATCATCTCAGTCACATCCGCGGCGCCTTCAGCGACGACCGGACAGCACGCCGAGGACACTCTCCCCATGCGGGAAATCAAGCTCCAGGACCTCAAATCGAAGTCGCCGACCGATCTCCTCGCTTTCGCCGAGGAGCACGAGGTCGAGAATGCCTCGCTCATGCGCAAGCAGGAGTTGCTCTTCGCCATCCTGAAGGAGGTCGCGGCGCGCGAGATCGAGATCATCGGGCAGGGCGTGGTGGAGGTCCTGCAGGACGGCTTCGGCTATCTAAGATCGCCAGACGCCAATTACCTGGCCGGGCCAGACGATATCTACATCTCGCCGACCCAGATCCGCAGGCTGGGCCTGCGCACCGGCGATACGGTCGAGGGCCTGATCCGCGGCCCCAAGGAGGGCGAGCGCTACTTCGGTCTCGTCAAGGTCAACCGGATCAACTTCGAGGATCCCGAGCAGATCCGCCACAAGGTCCACTTCGACAACCTGACGCCACTCTATCCCGACGAGCGCCTCAAGCTCGAGATCGAGGACACGGCGCGCAAGGACATCTCGTCCCGGGTCATCGATGTCGTGGCGCCGATCGGCAAAGGTCAGCGCGCCCTCATCGTGGCGCCGCCCCGCACCGGAAAGACCGTCCTGCTGCAGAATATCGCGCAATCGGTCACGGCCAACCATCCGGATTGCTACCTCATCGTGCTCCTGATCGACGAGCGGCCCGAGGAGGTGACCGACATGAAACGTTCGGTCAAGGGCGAGGTTGTGTCGTCCACCTTCGACGAGCCTGCCACGCGCCACGTGCAGGTGGCCGAGATGGTGATCGAGAAGGCCAAGCGCCTCGTCGAGCACCGGCGTGATGTCGTGATCCTGCTCGATTCCATCACGCGCCTCGGCCGAGCCTACAACACCACCGTGCCGTCGTCCGGCAAGGTGCTGACCGGCGGCGTCGACGCCAATGCGCTGCAGCGGCCGAAGCGCTTCTTCGGCGCGGCCCGCAACATCGAGGAGGGCGGTTCGCTCACCATCATCGCGACCGCGCTGATCGACACCGGCTCGCGCATGGACGAGGTGATCTTCGAGGAATTCAAGGGCACGGGCAATTCCGAGATCATCCTGGATCGCAAGGTGGCGGACAAGCGGGTCTATCCGGCGCTCGACATCACGCGTTCGGGCACCCGCAAGGAAGAACTGCTGGTTCCCTCGGACACGCTGAAGAAGATGTACGTGCTGCGCCGCATCCTGAACCCTATGGGCACTGTCGACGGGATCGAGTTCCTCATGGGCAAGCTGCGCGAGACGCCGAAAGGCAATGCGTCGTTCTTCGAATCGATGAACACGTAACGAGCCCGCGCCCTTCTCCCGCCTGCTACCGGATTCACACATCGTGCCTTGGTGGGGCACCCGGCGTCGACGCGTGTGAATAGGGTAGCTCCCACACGCGGGAAAAGGATGTGCGTCCGGCGACGGTGGCAGCTGATGGCTTCATATTCCGACACCATCTTCGCGCCGGCCAGCGGCGCAGGGCGGGCCGCTGTCGCCGTGGTGCGAGTCTCCGGCCCGGCCACCCGCGACGCCCTCGCCCGCATGGCCGGAGCCCTGCCCGCCCCCCGCACCGCAACGCTTCGCGCCCTCCGTAGCGACACCGGAGATATCCTCGACCGTGCCCTGCTGCTGTGGTTCCCCGGACCCGCCTCCTTCACGGGCGAGGATGCGGCCGAGTTCCAGCTTCATGGCGGCAGGGCCGTGGTGGCGGCCGTACTCCAGGCCTTGGCGGATGTGCCGGGTTGCCGGCCGGCCGAGCCCGGCGAGTTCACCCGCCGCGCCTTTCTGAACGGCAAGATGGATCTCGGCTCGGTCGAGGGCCTGGCAGACCTCATCGACGCTCAGACCGAAGCCCAGCGGCGCCAGGCTCTGCGTCAGCTCGATGGTGCGCTGGGCCGCTGGGTCGAGCGCCTGCGTGAGGACCTGCTGTCGGCCCTGGCCCTCGCCGAAGCCGCTATCGACTTCGCCGAGGAGGAAGACGTTGTAGCCCCTTTCGAGCAGGACATCGAACGGCTCGCCGGTGGCGTATCGCGCCTCATAGCGGCCCAACTCGCCCGGGATGCCCGCGGCGCCAAGCTCCGCGACGGCATGGTCGTGGCGATCGCCGGGCCTCCCAATGCCGGAAAATCCACTCTGCTCAACGCGCTTGCCGGCCGCGACATCGCGATCGTATCGGCCCATGCTGGCACAACCCGCGACGCGGTCGCGGTCGAGCTCGAGCTCGGCGGCTATCCGGTGCAACTCATCGACACGGCGGGCCTCCGCGAAACCGACGACCCGGTCGAGCGCGAGGGCGTCACCCGCGCCCGCGCCCGCGCAGCCTCGGCCGACCTCGTGCTCTGGCTCTGCCATGGCGGTGACGTTCTTGTTCCCGACGTCGCGACCGCCGGCGCCGTCTGGACCGTCGCCACCAAGGCCGACCTCGGTGCCGGCCCGGAGGAGCGCGACTTCACCGTCTCGGCCCACACAGGGGCGGGGCTCGACGGGCTCGTGGCGGCGCTCGGGCGTTTCGCGGGCGAGGCTCTCGTGGGTGGCGAGGATGCGGTGGTGACACGGCTCCGCCACCGCGCCGCCCTGGCGTCCGCGCAGGGTCACCTCGGATGCATCGTGCCGGCCGGCGGGGGGCGGGCCTTCGAACTCGTGGCAGAAGACCTTCGCGGGGCCGTCGATGCCTTGGCCGGGCTCGTCGGGCGGATCGGCAGCGAAGAGGTGCTGGGCACCATCTTCGCGCGGTTCTGCATCGGGAAGTAGGGCGGCACGGGTTTCACGTGAAACGGGCGGAGGCGAACGCGCTCACGCACGGGCCGGTTCGCAGCCGGCGTCTCGCGATCAGGATATCGGCGGTCCGCCTGAGACCTCACACGACATGTCGGCTGCCTCTACCCGGGACGCCTTGGATGGGCCGCTCCCGTCATAGCGCTTGCTCTCGAAAAACGGCTTCCCGGCGATTTCCGGTAGGTCACTCTTGCCGAGCATCCTCTTTCTCAATTCGTCGCCGTAAGAACATCCGCGCCCCACCCCCGCCACAACAGCCCATCGCATGGCATCCATCCCCAATGTTCACCACCCTCGGAGGACGCACGCCATTCTGCATTGTTCCGAAGCGCCACCGGCACCAAAGCTGCCTTTCGCAACTCGCGGGATCGCGCTATAGCGTCGGAACCAACGGCGGCTCGACCACGCGGTGTACCGGCACGTCATGACCCACTTCTTCGATGTCGTCGTGATCGGCGGCGGCCACGCGGGTTGCGAAGCTGCAGCGGCCGCGGCCCGCATGGGTGCCCGGACCGCCCTTCTGACTCAGAGCATCGCGACGGTCGGCACCCTGTCGTGCAACCCCGCCATCGGGGGTCTCGGCAAGGGCCACCTCGTGCGCGAGATCGATGCACTCGACGGCGTCATGGCCCGCGTCGCCGATCGGAGCGGCATCCAGTTCCGCGTGCTCAACCGGCGCAAGGGTCCGGCCGTGCGCGGGCCCCGCTGCCAGGCAGACCGCGCGCTCTATCGCGGCGCCATGCGGGACGCCCTCTCGGCGCTTCCCTACCTGACCCTGGTCGAGGGCGAAGCTTTCGGCCTCGAGATCGCCACTGCTGGCGTTACGGCCGTCACACTCGCAGACGGCCGCCGCCTGGGCTGTGGCGCGGCCGTGCTCACCACCGGCACGTTCCTGCGCGGCCTGATCCATGTGGGCGAGACCCGCACGCCGGCAGGCCGCATCGGCGAGGCGCCGAGCCAGGGGCTCTCGGCCGCGCTGGAAGCGCGCGGCTTCGTCCTGGGCCGTCTGAAGACCGGCACGCCGCCACGTCTCGACGGCCGCACCATCCATCTCGACCGGCTGGAGCGGCAGCCCGGCGACGTCATCCCGGAGCCATTCTCCAGCCTGACGGGCCGGATCGAGACGGAGCAGCGCGACTGCTTCATCACCCGGACCACGGCCGAAACGCACGCCATCATCCGGGCCGACCTGCACCGGGCTCCGCTGTTCTCGGGCGCCATCACGGGACGGGGGCCGCGATATTGCCCGTCGATCGAGGACAAGGTGACGCGTTTCGCCGACCGCGACAGCCACCAGATCTTCCTGGAACCCGAGGGGCTCGACGACCCAACCTTCTACCCCAACGGGATCTCGACGTCGCTTCCCCGGGACACGCAGGAGCGTCTCGTGCGCTCCATCCCGGGCCTCGAGGACGCCGTCGTCACGCAGCACGGCTATGCGATCGAATATGATTTCGTCGATCCGCGCGAACTGACGCCGGCCCTGGAAGCCAAGCGGATCGACAGGCTTTTCCTGGCCGGACAGATCAACGGCACCACGGGCTACGAGGAGGCCGCCGCACAAGGGTTGGTGGCCGGCCTGAATGCCGCGCGCCGGGCCGGGGGCGGGGACGCCATCACCTTCGCGCGATCCGAGTCCTACATCGGCGTGATGGTCGACGACCTCGTCATGCATGGCGTCACCGAGCCCTATCGCATGTTCACGTCACGCGCCGAGTATCGCCTGACGCTGCGGGCCGACAATGCCGATCAGCGCCTGACCGAGCAGGGCGTAGCCTGGGGCTGCGTCGGCACCGAGCGGGCCAGCGCCTTCGCGGCCAAGCGGGACGCGATTGAGGCTGCGCGGCGCCTGCTCGAAGGGCTGGCCGCGACACCGCAACGGCTGGCGCTAGCCGGCTTGCCGGTCAGCCAGGACGGCATCCGACGCAGCGCATATGCCCTGCTGTCCTATCCGCATGTCGACGTCGAAGCCCTACGGATGCTTTGGCCCGACATCGGCAAGATCGCGCCCGACGTCATGGCGCAGATCGAAGCGGAAGCGAAATACGCCGTCTATCTCGATCGGCAGAGCGCCGACATCGCGCGCGCGCGCGGCGAGGAGGCTATCCCTATCGCGGCCGACCTCGACTATGCGGTTGTGCCCGGCCTGTCGCACGAGCTTCGCGACAAGCTTGAAGCCGTGCGGCCTCTCACGCTCGGTCACGCTCAGCGGATCGAGGGCATGACCCCGGCCGCCCTGACGGTGCTGATGGCCAAGGGGCGGGGCAGGGGTAAGGCATCGCTCCGGACATCGTTGTGAAGTCCCGCGCAGCAGCCGCGGACGGTAATGCCGTCTTCGGTTGGCGGACCTTCTTCCCTCAAGCGCCAGAGTGCGCGCACATCTTGCCTGCTGTCGAAAGGGCGCGGTCATCCTTCCCCGTTCCGGGGCTACCGGTTCACACATCGTGCTATTGGTGGGGCGCTGGGCGGTTTCGCCCTTCTCCCGCCAGCGGGAGAAGGTGGCCCGGCGTAGCGGGGTCGGATGAGGGCGCATCCACGGTGGCGCTTCCACCCTTATCCGCCTTCGCTGGGCTCAGGCACCTTCTCCCGCCCGCGGGAGAAGGGCGAACCGTCCGGCGTCGACATGGGTGAATACGGGAGGCGCCGAGGAGGGACCCGACCCTTTCACCCCCGTCTCAACGCTAGCCTCGAAGGGCAGAAGGTCGAAAGCGCCCATCGTCCGACCAGGAGCACGGGACGGGTCGGCGGCCGGCAGCCGCGGCAAAGGCGCGTGGCAGAGACGCCGAGCACCTTGACCAGTTCCTCCTCCGACCGCCGCCGCGCCCTGGCCCTGGTCCCCGTTTCACGTGAAACGGAAGAGCGTTTCGCCGTCTACGCCGATCTGCTCGAACGGTGGCAGCGGATCAAGAATCTTGTGGCGCCCTCCACTCTCGGCGAGCTCTGGACCCGCCACTTCGCCGATTCCGCCCAGATCGCGGCCATCGCGCCGGAAGCGCTGCGCTGGGCCGATATGGGCTCGGGCGCCGGCTTCCCCGGGCTCGTCGTGGCGATCCTACTCGTGGGGCGGGCCGGAGCGCAGGTGCATCTGATCGAGGCCAATGCGCGCAAATGTGCCTTCCTGCGTGAGGCTGCGCGCGCCTGTGGTGCCCCTGCAACGGTCCACAACGGCCGTGTCGAGGATGTTCTGCCGTCGCTGAAACACGTCGACGTCGTGACCGCACGCGCCCTCGCACCCTTGCCTCGGCTCGTCGAAATGGGCAGAGTTCTCATCGACGGTGGCACGACGGGCATCTTCCTGAAAACCCAGGCCGAACTCGTCGACGTCTTCCATGGTGCTCCAGCGCTCGACCATGTCATACTGCCGAGCGCCACGTCTGCCGAAGGTCGGATCCTGGTGCTGCGCAGAGCGGCACCGGAGCCGGTGGATACCGGGAAGACATATGAAGGGCCGCAGCATGGGTGGTCAGTCCGCACGCGTCCTCGTCCTGGCCAACCAGAAGGGCGGCGTCGGCAAGACCACGACGGCCATCAATCTCGGAACCGCGCTGGCGGCGGTCGGCGAGCGCGTCCTGCTGGTCGACCTCGATCCCCAGGGTAATGCCTCGACGGGACTCGGCGTGGCTCGCAAGGACCGCTCCGTCTCGACCTACGGCGTGCTGATCGGCGATCATTCCCTGGCGGCGGCCTGCCAGCCGACCTCGGTCCCCAATCTCTGGGTCGCGCCGTCCACCATGGATCTCCTCGGCCTCGACCTCGAGATCGCGAGCCACACCGACCGGGCCTTCAAGCTCCGCGGCGCCCTGTCGCGGTTGCGCGACACCGAGGACGGCCGTCGTTTCACTTACGTCCTGGTCGATTGCCCGCCCTCGCTGAATCTGCTCACCGTGAACGCGCTCGCTGCGGCCCACAGCGTGCTCGTGCCGCTGCAGTGCGAGTTCTTCGCGCTCGAAGGCCTGTCGCAGCTTCTGGCCACGGTGGAGCAGGTGCGGCAGAACCTCAACCAGACCTTGTCGATCCATGGCATTCTGTTGACCATGTTCGACCCCCGCAACAATCTCGCGACCCAGGTCGTGGCGGACGTCAGGCAGATCATGGGCGACAAGGTCTACGACACCGTCATCCCGCGCAATGTCCGCGTCTCGGAAGCGCCGTCCCATGGCAAGCCGGTGCTGCTCTACGATCTCAAATGCGCCGGCAGCCAGGCCTATCTGAGGCTCGCCTCGGAGGTCATTCAGCGTGAAAGGCGAATTGCGGCGTGAAGGGAGCATCGCCGATGACGGCCGACGAGGGAAACCGTCCGCGCCTGGGCAGAGGTCTTGCGGCGCTGATCGCCGATTCGTCCGCCCAGATGCCCTCGCCCGCCGAAGCCCGCGACAGGCGGCGCGTGAGAGTCGACGACCTCAGGCCCAATCCGCGGAACCCGCGGCGTCACTTCGGCGAGGATGACCTCGAAGACCTGTCCAACTCCATTCGCGAGAAGGGTGTGATCCAGCCCATCCTGGTGCGCCCGGTCCGGGGCACCCCGCCCGATGGCGGCCATGGTGGCTTCGAGATCATCGCGGGGGAACGACGCTGGCGGGCCGCGAGGGCTGCACGCCTCGACGAGGTGCCGGTCATCGTGGTCGAGGTGAGCGACAGGGAGGCACTCGAGCTCGCCATTATCGAAAACATCCAGCGGGCAGATCTCAACGCGATCGAGGAAGCACGCGGCTACGAGCGGCTGGCTCGCGAGTTTCAGTATTCGCAGGGGGATCTGGCCCGTATCATCGGCAAGAGCCGCAGCCATGTCGCCAACATGCTGCGGCTCTTGAAGCTGCCCGAAAGCATCGAGGCCATGGTGGTCGAGGGTGCGATCTCGGCCGGACACGCGCGGGCACTGCTCGGCTTCGACGACCCCGAATCCGTCGCGCGAAAGATCGTGGCGCGCGGCCTCAACGTCCGCGATGTCGAGAAGCTGGCCCAGGCCCGCCACCGCAGGGTGCCGGCCGAAGAGGCACGCCTAGCGACGCCGAAGCGCCCGCCACATGACCAGGACACCAAGGCGCTGGCCAGGCGGCTCGGTGCCGTGCTGGGTCTCGCGGTCGAGATCGACCATCGCGGCGCAGGAGGCGAGATCCGCATCCGCTACGACACCCATGACGAACTCGAGAGCCTGTGCCGCCAGCTCAGCCGTTGAGCAAAGAACCGCCGCCTCGCGGCGCTGTCGGGAACGGGACGACGCCCAACGCCTCGGGGCGGCACGGCTGATCCGACGGACGCCGGTTCGGGCCTATGGCTCGAGGTCGCCGGGATGGCCGGCACGCTCTCCGAGCGCACGAGGCTCCTCCGCCCCGGCGCCGACCTTGCGGGATTGCTGCGGGCCTGGCTTGGACACCCCCGGTGCCGCCGCGCTACACCGGACGAAGCGCTGCGAGCGCGCAATCTTGAGCCGGGCGGCCTGCCGGCGAACCTGCATGACGTCGGGGCCCAGCATGCGGATGATTTCGGTGAAGTTGCCTGGGCGCTCGGCGCGGTGGCATTCCTCGAAGATTTCGAACTGCCCCGAACCCATCGCCACCTTGCGGAAGCCGCAACGTCCCGTCCGGAACGTCACCTCGTGGGCCGTATAGGTCCGGACAATGGGTGCGGCGGCCGTGCAGACGCGCGTGGCGTTCACCCAGGTCCCCTCGAACGGATAATTGGGTTCGGCGCCAAGCGCCGAGGGCGCCACCGCCAAGGCGAAAGCCGCGGCCGCCAGACCCAGGATCGCGGGGGCGCGCGGGTGGACGGAACGGGAAGCGGTCCGTGCGTCACTCGTCATTGTAGGAGTTCATCTCTTCCAGCGGGACGATCCCGGCAGTGCCCTGCCGCTCGTCGAAGCGGACGCCATCGCGGTCGAGGAACGTGATGCCCGCGCCCTCGAAGGTCGTCCGCAACTTGGCCGACGCGGCCCCGTCCTGGCCGCCCTTCTGCAACTGTTCCAGGTCCTGGAGCGAGAGTCCCGCAGCACGGCTCAGCTCGTCGGTCGTCAGATCGAGGGCGGCGCGCGCCATTCTGACCTGCACAGGTGTCATCGTGTTCCCCATAGGTGGTCCGTAGACCCCGTCACTGCTGCGTCGGGATGCTGTCGAAAACCATGGGCCGGGTCCCGCAACCAGCGATGGAGACGGCCCAAGGTCGCCGCCTGATCTGTCGGGCATCATAGTGCGTCGCCGGGGCCGCGGCAACGCACCGGAGGGCGTGCGATGAAGGTCACTCGATGGGATAGGGCCGTCTATCAGCGCCTTCATAGCCGAACTGCGCCGGCTGCCGCTCGGCCTGCTCGCGCGCCTGCTCAAACAGGGCACATGGGACCACCGTCCACGGAGGTATGGTGCTCGCCCGGCACATAGAAGACGCGATCCACCTTGGCGCCCTTGATCACCTGCTTGGCAGTGTCGAACTCACCGGGCTTCGATACGTGGCGCACGTCGACCGTATGCAGGATCAGGTCAGCCGGCTGTTTCAACTGCGAAAGGTGAACCTTGTCGATGGCGGCTTTCAGTGTCGCGGTGCCGTCCATGTTGGCCGGCTTGCTGAACCCGATGTGGCTGTCGCTGATCTGGACAAAACTGAACGAGCCCGCGTCTGCCGGATCAGGTGTCCCGGCAAAGGCGCGGGACGTCGGCACTCCGCCGGCGAACGTCCACAACAATCCCGTGCCGGCCCATGTCATGCAGTTCAGGACATCGCGACGGTCGATGTCGTCGTACGAGACGTTTTGCCGTCCTATGCTGTCGCCTCTGTTCCTATCGTTCGCCGCCATGGCTGTTGATCCTCCGAAGTCGAGTCACAGCCTGAGAAGCGGAGCCCAGCGGGCTTATTCCCGCTTCCACGCAAAAAAATGCGAGCAAGGCACGCAGTGAGCAGAACCTTTCCGCGGGCTTGGCCGGGATGGCCGGAGCCAAGCGGGAATAAATCGAGACCTCTGCCAGTCTCATTACGGAGGGGCCGGGGCCGCGCGGCGCACCGGCGCCAAAACGCGTCGCGCCATCTTGGCTGGCTGCTCGGTCCATGACCTTTGGTGCTCACGCTGTTCGCTCGAAGTTGCGCGGCGCGGTCAACGCGCGGAGTCTCAGGTTGTGGTCTGGCCTCGTTCTGGGGCTGTTCCTGCTGATGCACTTCAGCAATATCGGGCTCGGTCTCATCTCGACAGGCGTCATGGACGCCGCCGCACCCTGGCTGATGGCACCCTGGCGAACGTCGCCCGGCACGGCGCTGCTTTCCGGCGCGCTGCTCGCACATTTCTGCCTTGCGCTGAGAGCACCGTACCGGCGCCAAACGCTGCGCATGAGCCGTCGAGAAGGTGCGCAGCTCGCTCTGGGCCTGCTCATCCCTTTCCTGCTTGTGCCGCATGTCGTCGTGGCGCGCATCGAGCCCGGCATGACGGGCCACGCAATCCACTTTCCCGACCTGGTCCGCTCCATGTGGATCAAGGCGCCGCTCAAGGGCGTACAGCAGGCGGCTGTCCTGATCGTTGCGTGGAGCCACGGCTGCCTGGGGCTATGGTTCTGGCTCAGGACCAAGGTCTGGTTTCCGCGCTTTGCGTCATTCCTTTTCGCCGGCGCGCTGCTCGTTCCCATGCTGGCGCTCCTCGGATTCGCCGAGGCCGGCAAGCAGCTTGCGGCCTCGCCCGTCGACTTCGATGCAGCGCCGCCGTTCCCGGGATGGGTGGGGTCCGCCGCTATGACCCTGGCGCTATACGGTCTTTTCGCGGGCGCCATCCTGGTGGTACTCGCGGCACGTCTTCTGCGGATGTGGAATGGACGTCATTCCCGAATCCGGGTCACCTATCCAGACGGCCAGGTCATAACGGTGCCAGCCGGGTACAGCATTCTCGAAGCCAGTCGCCTTGCCCAGATCCCGCATGCATCCATGTGCGGCGGTCGCGGTCGCTGTTCGACCTGTCGCATCCGGATCCCGTCGAACCTGCACCTGCAGCCTGGTCCCGGCTTTCAAGAGCAGGCGACCTTGGCCCGTTTCAATGCGAAGCCGGGGATACGGCTGGCCTGTCAGTTGCGACCGACGCACGATATCGTCGTTTTCCCATTTTCATGCCGGTCCCGACCTCATCGGCGGTTCCTCGCGGCAGCACGCTGCCCACAGCCAGCCATGAACGCGAACTGGCCATCCTGTTCTGCGACCTGCGTGGATTCACGCGCCGCGCCGAACAATGGCTGCCGTTCGACACGGTTTTCGTGCTCAACCGCTACTTCGAAGTCGTGGGAGAAGCCGTCGGCAACGCGGGCGGTTACCTCGACAAGTTCATCGGCGACGGTGCCCTGGCCTTGTTCGGCATGAACGCACCGGCCGAGGTCGCCTGTCGTCAGGCGCTGGACGCCGCGGCGCGCATCGCGCAAGGCATGGAGCGGCTGAACATGCAGCTCGAGAGCGAGCAGACCGAGCCTCTCAGGATCGCCATGGGGCTTCATGCCGGGCCTGCCATCGTGGGCGACATGGGATACGGCCAAGCCGTCGGTCTCACTGCGATCGGCGACGGGATCAATGTCGCGAGCCGGCTCGAAGGCGCCGCAAAGGAATTCGATGTCGAAGTCGTTATCTCGTCCGACCTCGCGCGAAAGGGCGGCCTCGATCCCTCGGCTTACGAACAACGTCTGATTTCCGTACGGGGCCGCGTCGCACCCGTACTGGCGCTGGTGGTTCGGGAAGCCTTCGTCCTCGCCGGCGCCGGTGCGTCGCAGCCGGAGAACCTGCATCAGAGCCCGGGATCCGAGGCGAAAAGCCGTGCCAACAGTCCTGCTTCTCATCATGAAGGGCGGGATCTCGAATCGTAAGCACGCTGGGGTCGTCACGCAGGACCCCTCATGCGGCTCCCGTTCATTTGGCATTGCGATTGCTTATATTAAGCACCACACACGCTGCGGCAGGCCGGGAGGGCTGGATCACGATGACGGTTGAGTTGCAGGGGGGCCGTTCGCCGTGGGGCGCGGGACCCGCCCGCGCGGTGCCGAGCGACGCCGTCCCGGCCGCTGTCGACCGGGCGGGCGCCGGCCCCATCCTCATCGTGTTGCATCAAGAGCATTCGACGCCGGGTCGCGTGGGGCGACTTCTGCGGGCAATGGGGCATACGCTCGACATCCGCCGCCCACGCTTCGGCGACGCGCTTCCCGACACCATGGCCGAGCATGCGGGGGCCGTGATCTTCGGCGGCCCGATGAGCGCCAATGATCCAGACGATTGGGTGAAGACCGAAATCAAGTGGGTCGACGTCGCGTTGCGCGAGAGCGCGCCGTTGCTCGGCATCTGCCTCGGGGCGCAGATCATCGCGCGCCATCTCGGCCAGACCGTCAGTCCGCATCCCGACGGTCATGTCGAGGTCGGCTATTACCCGATCTCGCCGACGGAGGCCGGACACCGGCTCCTGGACGAACCCTTTCCCTCCTGGGTCTATCACTGGCACCGCGAGGGCTTCTGCCTGCCGGCGGGCTCGACCTCGCTGGCGAGCGGCACGGATTTCGAGTGCCAGGCGTTCCGCTATGGCGTCAATGCTTTCGGGCTCCAATTCCATCCCGAAGTCACCTACGCCATGATGAGCCGGTGGATCGTGCACGGCGCGGCACGCGCCACCGCCAAGAATGCCAAGCCCTTGCACGGACACCGGCGCGACTGGTTCCAGCACGACGCTGCCGTGGCGAGCTGGAGCGGTGCCTTCCTGGCCGCCTGGTCGCGCGGGGCCTTGGCGTCGAGCGGCGCAATGCCTCTGGCGCCGGGGCCGGCCTGCGCGGTGCCGGGCGGCATGAACCCGGTCGGCAAGGCGCGAGATTCTTTGGTGGCGGCACGCTGACCGGGACGATCAGCGTGAGATGAACGACAGGGATCGGCGCTGCCCGATCCGGTGCCCGACGGCATGGCGGCGGAGCGAAGCAAGCCACCCTCCGCGGCAGCGGATGAGAACGAAGCCCGGAACGTGCCGCCCGACACCCTGTGCCGGATCACCGTCCGATGGACAGAATCGTCCTGGGCTGGCATGGATCTCGACCTGACCGGGAACGACGTCCGACGCTGGACGGGGAGTTGGCCGGCCCCTTGAACATCATCGTCGCCTCATGCCGTCTCGTACCGCCATCCTGACGATCTGCTCCAACAACTACCTCCCCCAGGCCGAGGTGTTCTTCGCTTCGGCCCGTGCCTTCCACCCCGATGCCGATCTGGTGCTGGGCCTCGCCGATGCGGAGCACCCGGACGAGCATTATCCCGAGGGCGTGGAAGTGCTGACGGCAGACAGCCTGGGAATCCCGGATTTTCCGAGCTTCGCCTTCGCCTACGACGTCATGGAATTCAACACGGCCATCAAGCCGTTCCTGATGCTGCGACTGCTTGAGCGCGGCTACCGCAACGTCGTCTATTTCGATCCCGACGTCGAACTCTACCGGCGTCTCGACGAGTTGCTCGCCCTGCTCGATGGCGGCGCGTCGTTCGTGCTGACGCCGCACTTCAGCGATCCGCCCGGCCCCGGCGCGTCCCGCACCGAGCATGACATCATGCAGACCGGCGTCTACAACCTCGGCTTCCTGGCGGCGTCGCAATCACTCGAGACCGAGCCGATCCTGCGCTGGTGGGCCCGCCAACTGCGATATGACTGCGTCAACGCCCAGCACGAGGGACTGTTCGTCGACCAGAAATACATGGACCTGCTTCCCGGCCTGGCCGCGCAGGCCCATGTGCTGCGCCACACCGGCTACAATGTCGCCTATTGGAACCTGCCGCCCCGCGTGCTGTCGGCGACGCCCGGCGGGATCTGGCAGGTCGACGGTCGCCCGCTCGGTTTTTTCCACTTCAGCGGTTTCGTCCCCGAGCGACCCCATGAACTCTCGAAGTATACGCCCGAGCCTCGCGCCACCGGCGCTCTCGCGGCCCTCCTGCACGCTTACGCGCTGCGCAGACTGGCGGCGCGGGCAGGCACGACGGCCCGGGCCTACGCCTACGGCAGATTCCGGTCGGGCGTGCCGGTGCCCGACATGGTGCGGCGGATGTTTCGCAAAAAGCACCTGACCTGGTCAGGCGATCCTTTCGCACATTACGATCGCTACTGCCGGCTGCCACACCCCGCGGCTTGTACCGGCGACTCCGGGGAGATCGTGACCAATCTGATGCAGCATCACCATGCCGCCGAGCCGGCGTTGCATCTGACCTTCCACCTCGACAAACCCGTCCATGTGACGGCCTACACGCGCAGGTTCGCCGAGGCGGCCGCAACCGCGGGAGTGGAGGACAGCTTATGGCGGGCCAAGCCGTGAGGCGGCACCACGACGCTGGGCTGCCCGCTGCTTCCGAGGCCGGCACCGAGGCCTTGGCGCTACGGCTGCGCCGTCTCGAACTCGACATCGAGGATCTTCGGTTCGAGAACGCGCGCCTCAAAGCCTCGATCGGCGAGAAGCAGGACGAGATCATGGCCTTGTCGGACCGGCTCGGCCAGATGCAGTTGCTGCTCGATGCGCGGCAGAGAGGGAAGGTTTGGGGCCGATTGCGGCGCCTGAAGCCGCTGCGCGCGATGCTGAGTCGGTTGAGATAAGGCCGCTCATCGGCCTGCCTCTATCTCGCCTCCGACGAGGCGGAGTTCGTGACCGGCGTTGTGCTGGAGGTCGACGGCGGTCGCACCATCTGAGGCGGGCTTCAGGTCAGCCAATCCGCGACAGCACTGAAAGCGAAAAGGCAGGCCCACGCTTATGGCGCATCCGGTTCTGGGCTGTCCCAGGCGGGCGCGCAAGTTATCGGAACGGCGCGGTACTTCGCCGAACCCGCGGGCGATCGCCCTGCGTTTCGTGGCGATCGCTGGAGGCACCGCGGTCCACCCGGTGCGCCGACGCGGCATGTCGACGTCGGGTAGCCCCATTTTAGCCCGGAGTTCGACCGAAGATCGGTTGCTCGATGGCGGCCGCCGGTCTAGCGATGCCCGGGTGCGGCCGACGTTGCCGCTGCCGGCCGGGCAGGCCCGTGCGGTTCGGGCGACGATCGAAGCCCGGTGCGCCCGCCCCGAACGAGACGAGGGATCATGCGCGGTATCATCCTGGCGGGCGGAAGCGGCACGCGGCTGCACCCCATGACGCAGGTCCTGTCGAAGCAGTTGCTGCCCATCTACGACAAGCCGATGATCTTCTACCCGCTGTCGACCCTGATGCTGGCGGGCATCCGGGACATCCTGCTGATCTCCACGCCGCGCGACCTGCCCCTGTTCCGCGAACTCCTCGGCGACGGCACGCAATGGGGCATCAGCCTGTCCTACGCCGAGCAGCCCTCGCCGGACGGCTTGGCCCAGGCCTTCGTGATCGGGGCGGATTTCATCGGCGACCAGCCGTGCTGTCTGATCCTCGGCGACAACGTCTTCTACGGCCACGGCCTGCCCGAACTGATGCGCCCCGCCACACTCCGACGGGAAGGGGCGACGGTGTTCGCCTATCACGTGACCGACCCCGAGCGTTACGGCGTGGTCGATTTCGACGCGCGGGGCGTCGCGCGCTCGATCGAGGAGAAGCCCGCCAATCCGAAGACCAGTTGGGCCGTGACGGGCCTCTATTTCTATGACGCCGAGGTCGTGGACCTGGCCCGCAAGCTGAAACCGTCGCCCCGCGGCGAGTTCGAGATCACGGACCTCAACCGGATCTACCTCGAGCGGGGCGCGCTCCGGGTGGAGCGCATGGGCCGCGGCTTCGCCTGGCTCGACACCGGCACGCCCGACAGCCTCCTCGAGGCAGGCGAGTTCGTCCGGGTCTACGAGAAGCGGCAGGGCTTCCGCATCGCCTGCCCCGAGGAGATTGCGCTCGGCCAGGGCTGGATCGACACGGCGCTGTTCGTCCAGCAGGCCGAGCGGTTGCGCAAGAGCACCTACGGCCAATACCTGTTCAAGGTTCTGGCCGAGCATGGCCCGGCCGTGCAGGCTCCGGCCTGAGCGCTGCCGTGACGCTGCCGCCTGGCTGGCGCGTGCTGCCGGCGTCCGAAGCCGGTGCGGCCGGCCACGGGCTCGAGCCCATCACGCTGCGCCATCCCGATCCGCCGCTCTGCCTCGTGCGGGATTTGACGCCGTCATGGCCGGTCGGCTGGTACGCCCTGACGCTGCGTTACGACGGACCCGGCATGGTGGACGCCCGCGTGGTGCTCGGCATGGCGGACGGCACGCAGCTGCCCCAGCACTTCGCCAGGACGGGCCGCAACGTTTTCTCGGGCCTGTTCCGCCCAACGAAGCCTTTGGCGAGCGTCGTCGTCATGGTGTCGGGCTCGGCCGCGCTCGATGAGCCGGCCTCGATCGACCTCCGTGCCGTGCCGCGCTGGGAACAGCGGCGCGCGCTGTTGCGGCGCGGTCTGGCGGTGCTGAGGGGCGATCCCCGTTCGTTCCCGTGGCGCGCGGCGCGCTTCTTCGTGCAGTGGCAGCGTCAGGGCCGCACCACGATCCCGCTTACCACCGACGTCCGCAGCCCCGAGGCGGCCTATGGATTGTGGCGAGAGCGCTTCGATGAACGGCCGGAACAGGAAGCGGGTCTCCACGCGGCACGGGCCGAGCGGCTCGTCCGGCGTCCCCTGTTCACGGTGGTGGCGGGGCCGGACGTCGAGGCCGACGCGGCTGCGGCGCTGCGCGACAGCCTGCTGGCCCAGCATCATGCCGCATGGGAATTGCTCGTGCCGGTCGGAGCCCCGGGGAGACGCGAGGCGCCGGGTGCCGACCCCCGCGTCCGGACCTATGCCGGGCCTGGCGCGGCCTTGGACCTCGCCCGGGGTGATTTTGCCCTGCTGCCACGGCCCGGCACCGTCTTGAGGCCCCATGCCCTCACGATGCTGGCGGCGGCGCTCGACCGCTTCACGGACGCGGAACTGGTTTACGCCGATGAAGATCGGCTCAAGGCAGGGCACGAGAGCGGTGCGGGACGCTGCGACCCCGCCTTCAAGCCGGCCTGGTCACCCCAACGCCTGCTCGCCACCAACTACCTGGGCGATCCTTGCGCCATCGCCATGCCGCTGCTGCGTCGAGCGGGGCTCGACGGGGCCTTCGCGCCGGCAGGGCGGCACGGGCTCCTGCTGCGGGTGACTGAGGGGTTGGCCCCGTGCGCCATCGTGCACGTCGCCCAGGTGCTGAGCCATGCCTCGGGTGCGGCGCCCGAGGCGGCCGCCGAGGAACGCAAGGCGGCGATCCGCGAGGCGCTGGCGCGCCGTGGCGTCGAAGCCCGCGTCATGTCGGACCCACGCTCGCCGCACCCCCGCATCGGCTACGCGGCCGACGACCAGCCGCTGGTGTCGCTGATCGTGCCGACGCGAGACCGTGCCGCCATGCTGCGGACGGCCGTGAACTCGATCCGGGCGAAAACCGCCTATGGGTCCTACGAGATCCTGGTCGTCGACAACGGCTCGGTCGAAGACGACACGTTCAAGCTCTTCGAGAGCTGGGTGGGCGATAGCCGCGTGCGGGTGATCCGTGACGACGGCTCCTTCAACTACCCGCGGCTCAACAACCGCGCCGCGGCCGAGGCGCGCGGCGCGCTGCTCGGCCTCGTCAACAACGACGTCGAGGTCGGGGACGGGTCCTGGCTCGACGAGATGGTGGGGCTGGCGCTGCAGCCCGGTGTCGGCTGCGTAGGCGCCAAGCTCTGGTACCCCGATGGCCGGCTGCAGCACGGCGGCGTCGTGGTGGGCGTGGCCGGAGCCGCCGGCCACCGCCACAAGCGCGCGGCCCGGGGGGCGCGCGGCCAGCTCGACGCGCTCGCCACCGTCAACGAGGTTTCGGCCGTGACGGCCGCCTGCCTGGTCGTGAAGAAGAGCGTCTACGACGAGGTCGGCGGGATGGACGAGGCGCGTTTCGCCGTGGCCTATAACGACGTCGACTTCTGCCTCAAGGTCGCGGAGGTCGGTTACCGCAATCTCTGGACCCCCTTCGCCGAACTGATCCATCATGAGAGCGTCAGCCGCGGCCGCGACCTGGGTCCGCGCACGGCAAAGCGCTTCAGTCTCGAAACCGAGCAGTTGAAGCTCCGTTGGGGGCACCGGCTGCTCGACGACCCCTATTATTCGCCGAACCTGACGCTGGACGCGGAAGACGGAGGGGTCAGGGTGCAGTGAGACAAGTGGAACGTCGTGAGGTCGAGCAAATCTCGCCGACGCGATGCAAAGGTCCGGTCGGTTGCGTCCACCGTCGGACGACGCGCGGTGTTACCCGCGTCCACCTTGGGCTCCCATGCTGTATTTCGCCTATGGCTCGAACCTTTGGAAGGCCGGCATGCGGTCGCGCTGCCCGGCCGCCGCAGCACTCGGCCGCGCCGTCCTATCGGACCACCGGCTGGTGTTCCGCACCTGGGCCGATGTGGAACCCTGCTTCGGCGCCGAGGTCGCAGGCGGGCTGTGGCGTGTCACGCCAACCTGCGAGGCGGCGCTGGACCTCTATGAAGATGTCGCGCACGGGCTTGTAGCGCGTCAATTACGATGAGCGGTGCGCGTCAATTACGGTGAGCGCCTGCGGGTATGTTTCTTCGGCTTGTTGGCGCGGAGCGTCAAGCGTCAGGGTTGGTTGAGGATGGCCGTCGATGGCT
>JAABUL010001381.1_pt1 | contig 46588 bp, 22 predicted proteins | sample 5559151 | NCBI WGS metagenome assembly JAABUL01 (sample SAMN10711876, study PRJNA513368) | rock metagenome | isolation source: Antarctica rocks | place: Antarctica: Victoria Land, Pudding Butte sud
ATTCACCGTCTGTATCGTCCACAGTGCTATGTCTTCTTAGAAACCTCCCCCCCTCGACGGATGGATTCGACAGCTGGTGTGGTAATGAGGGAGGCGACGAAGAGCCGTCTGGTGCTAATCGCTTCGCAAATTTCATGCTCCAATACTCATCATCTGGAAGCGAGAACTCGTAGAAAGGAGTAGTGTCAATATTATCTTCCTGGGCTCGATAAGCCCCAGTGTTCCTAGTGCACAATACGGAGGAGACGGACTCTGATGTCTAAAACTTCGAGCTTGTAGAGAGTTCCCAGCTTTTCCCAAATTCCCGGTACCCTCGTATGGGCGTTTTGTGGCAATGCATATCCATTATAGCCATGATTTTTCAGATGCTCCGAAATTGCTATCATACGAAAATGCTTATGCATGCCTAGTAGTTTTTGTCAGTACAGTTACCTTTTCTGCCGTCATTGGGAAACGAACCTACAGGCTTCCATCTAATCATTGCCTTGAACAACGAAGTCTCCTGCTCGTCTGTCCAGGGATTTGATGTCTTTTTGTCCTTCGCAGCGTCGGTGTCTGCGGACATAGACATTCCCTCCACTGTATGCTCGACAGGGTCACCAGGTGGTGTTGGAGCCGCCCCTGATGGGACGCGGCCCTTCCTTTTGGGCGGCATCGCTCAGGAGTATGTCACAGCGTAGGCATTCATGCTTTATCATCACAACAGAACCAAGCTCCTCACAGTCGATGCCAGGACGGGAGGTAATTGGAAAAATTCGTGACACACCGGGCCATACAAGTACTGTACTGTTCCTGGATTCAGGCTACACTAGCGTGGCAATTATCCTAGCGGATGTTGTGCAGCCGCGATTAACCATTCGATCAATCAATCGTATCATGAATCCGACTGTATCCTTACATGCTAGACATACGTAGTGCAATGATGGACAGGCTTTGCTTCGAAGCTCGCAAGAGCTAAGCAAAGTCCTTCATGGATCGTCGTTTACGGCAGCGCCATCCACCCTAGAACGGTGTTGACGGTAAAGTGCGATGGATGGCAATCTGCAGCGAAACACTTGATCTTTACATACTCTATCACTTGTTCTGCATTAATTCCTTAGGACCTACAGATCCCAGTGAGTATATTTGAGCTACCAAATTGAGTCGATTGAAAGGACCACAACCGCCTGAGCATCACCGACGGGTTAACTATACCGAAAATTTTAACGGCAATGGCCACGGCCAACTGGACAGCCTCTATCAATGCCTACGAGGGTAGCACATTATTGCTAATGGACAATCACGTATCACCTGGGTCATTTTCAATCGTGTCACCCCTTGAGTCCTACATCAACATATTTATTAACTGTAAGCTAGTGTCGTCGTATCGGCTTCCATCAGTCGAGATGTCTGACTCGTCTCGCTCTGCACCACGATTGGACCGAGCGGGATCAAATCTGATAGCCGTATACTCATTGGTGCTCTCCAGCCCTGTCCTCCCTAATCTCTACCGAAGGTTGAGTCACGAGACATGTCTCGGGAATTATTACTCTTCGTGCATCGGGATGTTTTCGAAGAAAGCGATATCATCACAGAGGATAATTCTATCAGTTAGATCGAGGGCCTCCACTTACTCGAGCATAATTTTCTCCATGAGTGTCATGACTAGAACGTCTTTGCTGCGAATATCCTGCCAAACCCCTATGCAAGTGTGCTGGCGAATGCAAGGAAGCTGGGACGATGTTGACTTTGGGGAGAGACGAGAAGTGCTTATTTTGGAAGACAGGGTAATGCATTCCCAATCTGGGCATAGTTTAGTTTTCTCATGCCCCTATGCCCGTCGACCTGATTCTGAGCCGTGGAACAATATGTTGCACGTGCTTATCCCTGGGACCTATTTCATGAATCAAGATTACAGCTTGATACAGAGACGCTGACTCCCAATCTTTCAGGTGCACCGAGCCAACATTATCAATATATTCCAGAGGCAACTTCAGAAAGCCACCGAAGGAGAGGGTTTCTGTATAGTGTCTGTGATGGTGTGGGGTAGGTATTTCCTAGCTTAAGATTCCTATTTCAAGAATCGGGTGATTCTCTCAGAGGAAATTACTGCCTACGGAGTTATGTTCAGATCCCTGCGTAGCGTCACGAAAGAACCCTCCTATTGGCACCTATTCATGTGAGACTATGACCATGAGTAATGCTGCAAGTGGAGCTCGCCATCAACGTTCTTTCGGGCGCCTCAAAGACTTTAATAGTTGCACCAGATGGAGACCGGTTCGTATAAACAAGGAACGGCTGGAGCGTTGGGCAGGAACAAAGGCGCTCCACAGCTTGCTAGACATGCACACGATATGTCCAAAAGAGACTCAGATTATGCTGAACGATGGTATGTTCAAGGATCTAATAGCATCAACGCTGACTCGAATTATCATCAGGTGCTAATTACGGTACATTCAATCTTTCGCTCTCGCAATGCTGAGCCGTAAGATCGATACAAAGGCGTTCAATGTCGACTTACTCCCGAAGCATGTTCCTTAAATCAGATGATTTCCTAGATATGATAAATTTCGAAAGAGTTCTGCTGACTGGAAATTTGGCGAATAGTTGTGAGAACTACTGAGGTAAGTGTCGCAGATGCATTTGAGCCTGGGTCATAGAAATGTGTTGTATCGCCGACGTCAACTGAATGATCCGAAGCTCACTCTGCGTTTAGTAGAGGAGGGATCCACTGAGTTTTGGGAGCACATGAAATCAGCCCCACAAGAGTTCATGGAGTTACGCAGACCCAGCGCGCAAATCATCAACAAGAACCTCTGGAGCTGCTGGCACTAAAACACACAAATACCCTGGTCGCGTAAGTTCCCTTAGGTAGACAATGCCAGGCTGGGCAATGACTTTGAGTGGCGGTGTGATGAGTGAAATAATTTAGCAGACGATATCGAGGAGAAAATGAATTTGAGTAGGGAGGAACGCCTTCTGGCAACCAGGCAGAGAGCAAGCCGCTGCATAAATCTTTCGCCAGTGTTCCCCGGTTTGAACTAAATGCAGTGTCCAAGGTGAGAATTATGTAGTGTAGCGCAGGAGAATCAATAATAAGTACAACAGGCCGACACAGCCATGCTTGGTCCTCAATCTCCAATCTCGATGTGATCGTCCTACCCGTACAGTACTACTAGGATTATATCAAGTCGCGTCTCTCGTCGCGCCCTCGTCACTTGTAGATCTTTCTGAAGCTCCCAACGCAAGGGCAATGGCTAGAAAACCCATTGGGATGCCATGTCTGAATTGTCAGAAAATGGCAATGCCTTTGCGATTCCGGACTTGTGGAAAACATCAAGCTTGGCACACTTGGATGAGGAATTCACAACAGATCCGATAGCCTTGGGCTTGGAGCCACTGGGTATGCCCTGAAGCGTTCACGTCCTTGGATTACAGCTGACACACATCGACAGACTTGCAAATAGGGTTCGAAGATCTACTCGGGATCAAGCAGAGGTTTGACGTCCACCTCCCGGACCCCTCGACTTTCACTTACGGCCCGATTGAGGACCTCGGAGCGCTTGACACATTCTCAGTATCATCGTCCGCTGAATCGACAGCTATCCCTGAGACGCTTGATGAGGACATTTGGGCATTCCCAAACTCCGATGTGAAGGCGCAGACGCTGTTTGGATTTAAGAGTTGGGAGAGATTCTACGATAAGAGCTTCCAGGAGCCTCGAGGGTTATATATCAGCGAGGGAGGATCTCGTGCATTCGATGCTGCTCTCGCTGCTCAACCCAGGTACGACGCTGATGGAAAGGGAAGCCAGATACCTGGCCATGTGGTCCAACTCGGATCATTGCTCACGAGTCTCATGCAGCTTGGTCTGGGTTGGGAATCGGTACTTTATCGTTATTCCGAAGACAATCGATCGTTCTACCCACTCATCGAAGACGGCCGCCCTTCTGGGTATAGCCCTGAAGCATTCAAAAGCCTGAGCTCGACCTTCATCGATCATGGCAACAAGACTATACAATTGCGAAATTTCATTCAGAAGATACAAGCCTCGACCAGCTCTCCTGCATCGCTGGTTGCGTTAGCCAGTAGCTTCTTCGATGTGCTGGGTAGACTCCATACTCACTTAGGAGACTCGGCGACAACAGAGCGCAGCCTACTTCGACTCCAGTCTATATTCGAACGTCCCGGCTTGATCTTGTCTTCGCTAAGCGATGTCGTTGCAAAGATCCAGGATGCAGTAACAGATGAGGAGATTCTCTCAAGACTGTATGCGTTCATTCAAGATACGGAGAACACGGCGTCATGGCTTCGACCGACGATATTTCTTATCTTTGCCGCCGCATCCAAGCCATGGTTGGAATCTGTGAGCGGCTGGTTAGGACTAGAGACGGGCTTGAGTGTGCAACTCCAACACCAATATCACCTTCCGGGCTTTGTCAAGCTCAATGAGGAGTCCTGCAAAGTTGAGGGCATGACAGAACTCAAGGAGCTTGAGTACCAATATGAGCCGTTCTCGATGCCTAGCTTCATTACTGAAGAAGATGCTAGATTGATCTTCGAGACTGGGAGGAGTCTGCGATTGCTTCAAGCTCACCAGCCTGATCATCCTCTTCTGGAACCATCCGCTACACATGGCGTCGAGACTCCTGGTCTCGCCTGGAAATTTTCTTGGGAAGATATTCAGAGCATTCAAACCCATGCACAAGAGTATGGAATGGCTTTACAGATCGCCATCAGGGACTTTGATTTACAGGGCACAACTAGAACCTCCGAACAGCACAAATGCAAAAGTCCAAATCAAACCGAGACCGAGACTAAGACTGAAACGACTTCATCGGAAGAGGTAGCTAGAGCGTATATTAGTGCTTCTATCTCTGCCATTGAGAAGCCACTAACCAAGTCGTCAACCACGGAGGAGCACACATTGTCGGAGCTAAGCTTGTTCGACATCGATGATGTCCCCATGGAAACCTTCGCACCGCCCATGTCATTGGTCCCTATGCTTTCCTTCAATCCGCTGATCTCCACCCAAGCCCACCTCACGAACCGTGCTTGTTTACGTCTTCTGTTCAAACACCATGATCTTCGCGCACATTTCACACTTCTCCACCGCTACAGCCTGTTTGGAGATGGTGTATTTACCTCCCAACTTTCCCATGCACTCTTTGACCCTGAATTGCAGAGCGCCGAGCGCCGTAAAGGCCACTCCCGCGCTGGCACATCAGGCTTGAAGTTGGGATCACGGGATAGCTGGCCTCCCGCGAGCTCAGAGCTCCGTTTGGCCCTGATGGGCATCTTGACAGACAGCTACCGTCGTACTAGGCAGTTCGGTTGGAGTTCTTCCACGTTTCGCAACGATTTACCGGGTGGTTTGAGTTTCTCTATTCGAGAAATGGCCGAAGCAGAGCTACAGCGGTGCATGAACCCTGACTCCATTGAGGCTTTGGACTTCTTGAAACTGGAGTACAAACCTCCGTCACCCTTGGACACTGTAATAACGTCAACTTCGCTGCTGAAATATGACGCCGTCTTCAAGCTCCTTCTTCGAGCAGTGAGAATGCTTTTCGTGGTCAACCAGCTGCTTAGGGACACTAAGGCCTGGTCTGAGGCCCGTCCAAGGAGGGTCGACCCGCTTGCACAATCCTTTAGGATAGAAAGTCATCACTTCATCTCAGCCATATGCGCCTATTTTTTTGATGGGATTCAAGCAAATTGGGCCAAACTTGTAGCGAGGCTCGAAGATGTGGAGAAAGGTCTGGACGGAGATGGTACCGGTAGTGTACCCAATCTACGCGACTTTCATGACGCAGTATTGGACCGAATGATGTTCGCCCTCATTCTGCGGAAGAGACAAGCGCAGGTCATGAAATTGCTCGAGGAGATCTTTAGTCTAGTATTGCAATTCGCTAAACACATGAGGCTACAGAACGTACCTTTTGGTGAGGCTCAAGGAGCAGCGAGCTCAGCGGAACTGGGCACCATGTACGAACATTTTAAAAAGAAAGTTCGGGTGTTTGTCAGCGTCTGTCGAGGATTGAGGGAGCGGCGAGGGCAGGGCGGAACCAGTGCCCAGGATACCCTTCCCGAGTTCTCAGGCAATGGGGAGACGGACGAAGATGGAGGCAACACAATCGGTCAGCTCCTCTTGAAGCTGGAGATGTCTGGATTCTATCCGAGATGATACTTCGGTTCCACGGTCAATTTTAGGCAACGTGCCAGCCAAATCAAGACGGAAGAAAGGAGGACTTCCGCACTTGTATGTCGTTCCCCCACCAAGATTTTGCAAAAGCGGCCAACGAAAGGTGTGCAAACATTGACGGATATGGTAGGTAGAAGATAGATAAGCCTGTTACAGGTACTGCGATTGTTTATCTGTTGGAAGTGGGGAGTGGCCGTAGTGTCCGAGCTAACCCATCTGGCTCGTCGTACGACGGCGCTACCACTTCAGTCGCTTCGGACAAGCAGAACGGACCAGGACATTTCCCATATTGGGTATATTGCTCGGCGGAGATGGATTCACATAAGTGGATCGGGCCCCTCCCTCTGTTCTATCCATTCACCGCTTCACTTGACTCCTGCCCAAGACCGACACTCTCATCCTTCAGATCAGGATGGCCCCCTCCGTCCCGGGCTCTGTCGCCATCCTTCTCTTCGCTCTCTTCGCTCGCCTCACGGCGGGGTTCCTTACTTTCACAGGGCAAACGTTATGCCTTGATGGCATTCCATACTACGTACCGGCTACGCCTCTCACCACACTAGCTCCATTTTCTGCCTTGAAGTCTGTAGGCACTACTGGTGGCCTGGTACCGGTAACCGTGGTTGGGACTTCTGCTACCAACTCGAGTTTGCGTGCCCTTGAAAGCATCATCGATGGCTTCTATACGGACGATGTATGGAATGGCGGATTTTTGAAGGGTAAGGAACCCCCAATTTGGTCGACCTTCTGCTTCATTCAGCCAGACTCTGCGCCACATCCCCAGAACCATACCCCTTTGGTTGCTTTGCTTGCCTCCTCAATCCTCGAACACTTTGTTTTCCTGCCAAATCTGTCACCTCAGATCTTGACGAACAAAACTACACTCGTCACTCATATGATCTTACATCTCGTGCGCTGTGCGAAGGAATGAGGTGTGCATAAGATATGAATTCAGCTTTCACATCGTATATGTTCGACATCTGTCATCAATACTTGCATTCTTGTTCAGATCATACGGAGGTTGAGAACTGATTCGATCATAAAGCGATCCTCATCCAGTACATGCATGGCGCAGGACCACTTCATCCTACCGATGCAAACTTCACCCTCACTGGAGCGAATGAGACTAGCGTCATCTCTGTGCTACCATCAAACGGCACTTCCTCCAGCATACCCTCTGGACCATACTTTGTGTCACTATATGGCTCCCTTTATCAGCCACTTCGCCTCTACTCAGACTTTGCAGGCGCCTTCACACAACCGCTGATAGCTAATTCAGACGGCACATATTCAACCCTTCCAGCTAACATCGCTGGGATTCAATCGCCAGCCGTAGGCGTTCCATCTCGCTTGTACTACACCAGGACTGCTCAGCAGCCGCTTGCTGGGGTTAGGCTCGGAGTGAAAGATATCTATGACATTGCTGGGGTCAAGACAAGCAATGGCAATCGAGCGTGGTACGGCCTTTTTCCTGCGGCAACTGCGAATGCTGTGTCCGTTCAGAAGCTCGTTGACGCTGGCGCTATCATTGTGGGGAAGATGAAAACCAGCCAATTTGCCAATGGAGAGACAGCCACGGCCGATTGGGTTGACTACCACTCCCCTTTCAATCCTCGTGGTGACGGCTATCAAGACCCTTCATCCTCCTCTTCCGGACCAGGCGCGGGCGAAGGCTCATACCCATGGCTTGATCTGGGCTTAGGCTCTGATACTGGCGGTAGCATTCGCGGGCCCTCCCAAGTCCAGGGACTGTTCGGCAATCGCCCTTCGCACGGCCTAGTGCCTCTCACAGGCGTTATGCCATTGGCACCGCAACTCGACACGGCAGGCTTCCTTGCGCGCGATCCGGCCATCTGGTCCGCCGCAGCGGGAGCGCTCTATGACGATCTACGGCTCTACAGCAGCTACCCCAAGACACTGTACACAGTGGAATTTCCAACTTCAGCAGATAGGGAAGCCGATGCCGTCTTGCTTTCATTCCTCAGCAGGCTTGAGATTTTCCTATCTACGAGCGCCACGGCCTTGAATATTTCCACACTCTGGGCTTCTACGAAGCCGGAAGGGGTGGATGCGAGTCTGGACGATCTCTTGAACATTACCTACCCAGTCTTGATATCCAAAGAGCAAACGATGCTAGTCCGCGATCCATTCTACGCAGCGTACGGCGCTAAGCACGATGGACGCAGACCCTTCGTAGACCCAAGTCCTCTGGTTCGCTGGGCATTTGGTGACTCATATCCTGCCTCCACACTTGCAGATGCCATTAACAACAAGACAATTTTCCAAGAGTGGTGGGCCGCGGAGGTCCAACCCAATGATACTGTAACGTGCTCCAATAGCTTGCTCTTGTACACGGCGGGTGCTAATCCCTCATACCGCAATGTGTACAAAGGTCCTCCGCAAGTACCCTACGGTTTCGGGACAAATCGGATCTCGCCGTTTGCTGAGGTGCCAGACTTCGTCATTCCGATCGGTTCGGCGGCTTATGATTCGAAAATCACGCTGCATACGGAGGTTCTGCCTGTGACAGTCGATATCTTGGCTGCAAAGGGATGCGATGGCCTCATCTTTAACCTCGTGCAAGACCTGCAGAAGGCGGGTATCGTGAATGTGACTCAAACGGGGCAGACGATTATGGGTGGGGAAATCTTGTTGAGGATGTAGACGGCGATTGAGCTGGGGCTTAGCCATGTCAGAAGAGAGGTAATGGCATGTACAAGGCTTCAATGTCGCAGACGAGGAGACTACGCAAGAGTCGGCAGAATCTTGCGCAGGTGAGAAGTCCAAAGAGAGATTTCGTAATGTAAACCTTAATGAGGATACAGAAAATACTGGTGGAAAATAACATTGAAATGTCCTCCAGGAGCACGACGTTTGTCCAGCCAATCGATGTGGCTACGACACGTAAAAGGTGTGTAGAGGTGAAAGGTTTGGACAGTATTACTGACTTGGCGTCGGATAAGCTTTGTTCCCAAAACAACTCGCGCGGGGATGCGGCTGGATTGGAGATTTGCTCCCAAGCAGGGTGAGTGGTTCCAGAAACGACAATAACGAATTCTACGGCGGACGATAATTGAAACTAGGACAAAATCAAAACCACTGAGGATAATGCCATCTTAAGGCAGGTATTATGCGTACGCCCTATCCTTAGAGGCGTATACCAGTCTATATTAGGCTTAGCGCCTTCTACGTTAGGCTTAGCGCCTGTCATTACGTTACCATCTCGGGTATAACCCCAACCCCTCGGACGCTACCCCAATAGTGTCCCTAGAAAGCAGCCCCCCGGGCGCTACCCCAACGGTATCCCCCAGAAGTAGGCTCCTAGGCGCTACCCCAACGATCCCCCGAAAGTAGCCCGCGCTGCCCTAATAGTGTCCCCTGAAAGTACCCCCCCGGGCGCTACCCCAACGTTGTTCCCCGGAAGTAGGCCCCCGGGCGCTGCCCCAACGGTATTCCCGGAAGTAGCCCCCCGGGCGCTACCCCAACAGTGTTCCCCGGAAGCGGCCCCCCGGGTGCTACCCTAACGGTATCCCCCGGAAGTGGCCCCCGCTAGTTGGCCGCTAAGCCTAATAGAGAGGTTCCCAAGCCTGTACGCGTAATACCTACCTACTACTATTCTTGATGGTTTGATTTTGTCCTAGTTTCAGTTATCGTCCGCCGTAGAATTCGCCTATTCGGAGGGAAAAACACCCTTGTCCTGGCAGCCAAACGTGGCAACGTGTCGGCTGTGAAGGCTCTGATTCTCCGTGGAATTAAAGTGCTCCAGATATTGCGTCTTATTTCCAAGACGACTCGTAACACTCCCTTCCGCCCTTCTCAATCAGGGCGCCGATATCAATGAAACAGACTCTTGGGACTCCACCGCTCTTCATGTTTGAACAACACCAAGACAGCGGGATATTTCATTCTGTACGGAGCTGACATCAAAACATAGCATGGAGTCGCGTATCTCGCACCTGGCGCGTCTAAACATCTGGTGCGACAGCGGGACCGCTCTTGCTGCTTGAAGGGCCCGCGTCATGGAGCGAGCACTACTGGGAGACATCGTCGAGCGTTGGTGTATGGAAGCCAAGGCAGATACACAATCGACGATCAATGGTTGCCATAGATGGCTCATGATATATACACAGCGTGAGGGATATAGAACAAAGGCCAACGAAGACCTAGACAATTGCAAAAACAACGGTGAACCACCAAACCGAGCTTCGGCGGGCGAGTCATACGTCATGCTGCCAGTCCTAGTGCCATCCCATGCTCCAGCAGTCCCCAGGCTCCCCTCAATCCCAGTATCTTGTCGCGGTAACGCCAACCAGGTCCGTTTCATAAAGGCGTGAATGCGAGAGCTCGCCGATCATGAGTGCAAGGCACTTGTCATAAAGTCCATATTTTGACCGGCCATACTTCTGGCGGCCATATCTCTTCCCGCAGTGACACTACCTGGGCTCAAAGGCACCGGTCTCGAAGATTCATACCCGGAAGATTCATACCGATAGAGTGACATCTCATCGCTGTTCGGACTTTCTTCGCTGTCCGGCCCATGCGCCCAGTCGCTGACACTCGGTCGAGTACTTCGTAACAAACCATTAGGCATGATAGCATTGTCCAGGTCGAGATCAGGAGGTTTGGGTGCCCGGCGACTGCTGCGTGCGCTACGAGGGGTAGTCGTTCCAAGCTCGTGGGCCGGTGAAAGGATGGGAGATTCAGGTATACCACCAAGTCCATCATGCGGAGGATAGCCATCCGGCCGTATTCGGCCAGGTTTGAAGCATGCAGCAGGGTTCGTGAAGACGTTGAGTTGCTCATCGCTATCTTCTATGTGTCGTGTTTCGACGACGGCATTCCGGTCCAGGGTGGGAATCCACTGGAAGCGATTTTTGTTATTCGGTCCAAAAGAAGTTTGTTGTGTAGCGTTGGGAAGGCGAGAGGTGGGTTTGCTGTGGTGAGTTATGGAAGGTGCAGAGTGCTTCGACTTCTTATCTGGCTTCTTGTACCTGTGACTTATGTATTCGGTGGACTTTGAGCGACCCGTAGGCTTCTCCCCGTTGCCATCTTCTATGTGCAGGTTTTGATGGTTATTCACAGACGAGTTGGCAAGCGTCATGAGCTGGTTGAGCACGGCAAATTCAAGCTTCAGTTTTATGCTGTACACCATGGCCTTCAACGTGGCTTCGATTTCGTAGATATTGGAGTATTCCATCGCGAGCAGACAGACGTCCATACCAATTATGATCAAGTTGATCCAAATTAGCTGTGTCATGACCTTTCGTGTTCGGCCATGATAGACAGGCTTCAGAAGTCTGATGGTCGACCACACGTAAACACCAGAGATGATGAATTCTTGGACGCAAAAAATGGTCATCTGGAGCCTCTCCACTACATTGAAGGCAGGAGTGTATCTTTGGGCGTCCGGCGAATTTGATCCATATGTGAGGATGGTTGTAGGTATATGAAAACAGATAGCGTCAACGATGATCATAGCCAGGATGCCTCGTAGTATTCTTTGCTCCCTGACGACAAGATGGAGTCTCGAGTATAAGACCACAGCCTGACCAGTGACCATGCAATACCAGCCTATAGTTATTATGGTTACCGAAAGGTAGTCATTCGAAGTGAGTTGAAAGAATTTGAGGAGGAAACCAAGCGCATGTAGCACACAGCCATAACTCGATATCAGGAGTGACCAGAAATACAGGCCGCGATGTCGTTTGAAGGTTAGGAAGACCTGGATATTGAGCTCTGCCACATTATACCATGCGACAGCAGTAAAGGCTGCTATCGCCATAAAAGTTCCTTGGTCGTAGGGAATTTCTGCTCCCGTTGTGCCATTCGGTGACCCCATGGTGGCGACTGCAGACGTGTCGTATGGAGGAGAGTGGGAAGATGAACGGTGGTGGTGAAGCCAATGTCAGCAGCGACAATGCATGAGTGTCGAGGGAACATGCGATCGAAGCGGAATTTGCACTTCGCCTGCGAACGCTGCTCAACTGGAGGTGTAGAAGCTGTAAGGTGTAGAATGGTGTAATATAAGATCTGCTCTAGATGATTCGAATGAAGGAATCAGGATAGAATGAAATGGAATAAGAGGGTGGGTAAGTACAGCTGCGGAGAATATATCGAGTCCACGAGGGTCTCGTGCGGCTGTAATTGGCGGTTCTGACGGCTTTCGCATCGAATGACAAGGTAGGATGAATGAGTGATGAAGCATGACGGGGAGAGGCAGAGAAATGAGGAAGAGGAGATGTGGGTGACGGGCTGTAAGCGGTCGAGTCAATAGATTACATACGTTGTTGGATTTAGAATACGGCGGAGGCGGGACAATGTTTTAGCTTAATGCAAGTCACTGGCTCCTGGGGGATGAGATCAGCCACACATTTGTCAAGGATTGCGGGGCAGTGGGGTAGCAAGGGCCAATCTTGATCCCATCCTTCTTCAAATCCTTCCATCACTCCTTCTAGCCTCGCCCTAGCTGGTGCCTCGTGGAAGGGTTGTAAGGATGCAGTGAAAAATATTGGACGAGCACCAGGGGGCAGTCTCTCGGTTCTGCGCCCAGTGTGCTGTTGGTCAGCCCTGCATGCGTACAATACTTTACCACACTTAGTTCCATACTGATACAAGGGAGGATGTCACACTTGAGGCACGCGCACATGCTGATCGGACTTCTCGAAATGTAGACGCATCAATCTCAAGCGACTGTCAGACTTCCATCTCAAATGGCCGAGTCCAGTCGTATATTTTTGCTGAAACACAGCGCATGGCGTCAAGATCTAATTCTTGAATGCGCGCGCATCGCAACATTTCCTCGAGGAGCTGCAGATGCAATATCCCGTCCTTTGGCAAAATATCTGATCGGAGATCTTGGCCGTAGCTTACCATCAGCATGGCAAAGTCGAAGACCTAAGCAAAGTAGGAATCAGCACCTCGGACATGACCTCGCTTTCTGCGCAAGGCTCCCCACGCTACGCTCAATGTAATCCACTCGTTCTGCTCAGCTGCGATTTCGAAGGCGCTGGAGAATCTCCCTCTAGTGTCACTCATTGGGTCGCGAATGGAGATGAAGTTGATCTTTTCCTTTTGCACTCTAGCGTGCTGTGCGTTTAGGCGCCTATCTTTGATGGGTCCACGGGTACTTTACTCCATTGCGTCGACTGCTTCGAGTTGCCTCAACGCCCCTTCGCTCAACGACCATTCGCTGGCTATGAGTCGCTACGCCCTCTTATGCACGCCATCCCGCAATTCTCCCCTTGCAGATGAAGGTGATAGCCTTCCAGACGAGGGTAACAATAGTCGATATGCTTTGCAGCAGTCACGGAAGGTACAAGCACACGGAATGATGATCCACGTGATGTTTGTCGGGCTGTCACACCCACTCACTTCAGACCAGTCATAACGAGTTGGACGGAACCGTGTCTCAGACCAATCCTGGATTTTGGCTCTATTTTATTGTTCACTCCGACGCAATCGCATAGGCATCTTGCAATAGCTAACACCTGCACACTTTCTCTCGGTCGCTCAATTCATTGGGTGAATGACTCAACGGTATACAGCTATATCGCTGACATAAGTTAAAGTTTCGACTGTGATTCAAAGCTTGCTGCTTCAGATCCAGGTCTTTTTCTTCCCACATCAAGCGTCCCCAGGTGCTCAAAGCTTGTAGAGGGCCCCAGAATACTGGTAGACTTGGCTGGATCGTGATCGCCAATTTTTTCTGTTCTCCCTGTCCAATCGAGATATTTGAGGACCATAGTCCAGTAAAAGTTCATCGCCATATCTGCCGAGGCGACCTACCCCGGATTTCACACGGAGAATAAAGCAGTCAATTCTGAGGCATGAAAACCCGAGCTGGCTGTCTGCAGTGATGACCCTGGCCAAGTCACGCTTCCAGGAGCTTTCTCTGTGGCAAGAACTCATTATCTGACATGGCTCCCACGACAGAGCCGCACAAAATTATTGCAGCGCGAATACAATGCTGTTGTGATACGATTAGTTAATAAACGATCTTCGATCTAGCGACGACAAGCCCAATTGCCATCCAACCTGAAACTCAATCATTGGCAATTGCAAGTATCCGTAGACCTGTACCCGGAAATTCTGTCCGTTTCGCTTGCGAGTACTCCAACGAATGATCCAATTGAGAAGGATTATTGTATGCGCGCTAGAAGCGCTTGCTCGTCGTAGGTACGATTACGGCGTGACTGCGTCTCCATCGAACCCCATAGCATGAGATCAGTATCCAGGTACATACTTAAGCACTGCCTCTGGTCCGTGCAGCATTACCCACGACCGGAAGTGGAACGTCTCTGACTTGGAAGTCGGAATTTTGATCCGCACAGCGGTAAGAAGCTGCGCATGCTATAATGACTGTCGGTGAGTCCTTTGGTAGACTCAACAGTGTCTAAACAAAAAGGGCCATCAAGGAGATAGATCTCAACCACAGGCACGATGCCCTAGCATGACTTTCGATTGCTAGCCTCGGTCAGGAAGATAACAAAGAAAGCCTTCGACCAGCCAGAGACCGGCTAACAGCAGACTTTCGCCTTCCGACCGTCGCCATCCAAAGCCTACGCAGTTATCGCGTGGAGAAGATCGTGAGATGGTACGCATATGAACTTACGCTTCATCTCATATCTGCGCTCTCCGAACATGGTCCCCGCGGGTTCGAGATCGAATAAGAGCAGGATTTGGCTTCTGATCGGATACACCTTGCCACCTCATGCTAAAAGTTATTGATACTGTGTTTCCACCCCAAATCCTATCCCACGTTCGGCTGGGGCCTAGCCGAGAGGAGTGCCGAAATCGCCAGGACTTGGGGACACTGGCAATTGTTCAAACGGCCTCCGGTTTTCCCACATGCCTCGGTAGTACAGCTTGCATCACTACAATGCACAGACCTGCTACCTTTACATATTCCCGTTTGCCCCAACTCCCACATACTTTCTCGAAACAAAATGAATCGCATGAGTGACAGCTCATACCACCAATATTCCTGCCCAATCGACGCCATGATCGACGCTTGCAAAATAGTCACGCTATATCTTATACACAGTGCCGTCACTTTCAGAATACCTAGGATATCCAAATTAGCATATGCTTAAATCGCCCGGGGAAATTGTCCAAGGCTCACATGATCTCATTTCTCTCCTGCATTCCCTCCAGCGCTTTCCCAGCCTCTACTAACCCAAACTCACCGTCCCCTGTCCTGCCCAACCTCGCGTTGACGGCTTTTACTAATGGCTCGACATCGGCACTGTCATTCTGGAACACGTTCGTATTGACAAGCTGTCCCAAAGCAGTTCTGAACACTCGTAATCTGTTCGCACTGATAGGTTGATCCGACTCGCCAATGGTAGCCTGGCTGCCACCATCCTGCGACATGAGCAACTGAGAAGCTGGCATAGAGGATGCAACAGACATCTGTGACTGTGTCGTCCGGCCATCAGCACGCGGGCTGACAGTGTAGATGTCCTCGTCTTCGTCACTCTCGTTCTCCACATCAGCTCCTGTATCGCCATTGGTTGTAGCACGGGTGCTATGGGCGGTGCCTTTTCCACGAGTTGTCCTCCGTGGCGTCGTTCCATTACCTCGAGGCGCTTCTTCTTGACCCCCTTCGTCGCCATCTTCATCGGACGAATCGTCATCAGATGACAGCGCTTCAGCACGGCTTGTCTTTCTCCGCTTGCGCCGCTCGTCCTCGATGACTTCTTTGAATAGAGCGAAGCGCAGAATCGATTCGGCAGCCTCGGCATCACGCTCCTCGACTTTGTGGGAAAGGCGGGCTTTGGCATGTGCTGTGGCAAGCCGGATAAGTGTCTCGAGAGTACGTGCTGTCATGGGAGATGTTTTGCGCTGATTGCTTTCGAGCTCGTCGTTACGCAGAGCAGAATAGGTGGCTACGATATGCTCTGCCGCGCCCTTTGTGAGGACTGGTTTGCGCTGCAATTTGGCATACTGGATGTATTTCTTGATGAAGGGGATGCTGAGGACCTCGACTTTTCGGGCGGAGCCTCGGCCTGAGGTCACGGTCACGCCGGCATGGAGCATAATGTTGAATTTTTCATAAGGTTGTGTGGGTTGGCTGGCGTCTTGTTCTTCGTCGAGGCCTACACCAAGGGTCTGGTGCTGTTGCTCACGAACTGGTGCGCCCTCTTCTGTACCAGGTTGGCGGTAGCGGTGCATACGGAGTACATGCTCTGAGATTTGCCGATCGCGGCCATCGTCAATGTCGTCTGTGACTACAAATAGAAGATCGAAACGGGAGAGGAGAGAATCTGGGAGGGCGATGTTTTTGTGCGGATCTTTATGCGTGTCGTACTGGCCGTAGATGGGGTTGGCGGCTGCGATAACACTGCAGCGGGCGTTAAGAGAGGTGTGAATGCCGGCTTTGGCGATAGTGACGGTTTGCTGTTCCATCACTTCATGGATAGCTACACGATCAATATCGCTCATTTTGTCGAATTCATCGATACAGACAACACCACGGTCTCCTAGAACCATTGCACCTGCTTCGAGTCGTCGCTCGCCGGTCTCCTTGTCCGACGTTACCGCCGCTGTAAGACCAACCCCAGAGGATCCTCGTCCTGTGGTTGCAATGGCTAACGGTGCAGTGTTGAGAACGAAACGTAGGAGTTGTGATTTTGCGGTAGACGGATCTCCTACCATCAGGATGTTGATATCTCCTCTCAGATGGGTACCATTGTCCAAATTCTTCTCCATACCTCCCAGTAGCATGAGAAGGATAGCTTTCTTGATGTGGTCATGGCCGTATATACTCGGGGCGAGTGACTGTGACAACAGCTCAAATACATTCTTCTTCTTCGCTATCTTGTTGATGTTATGGATGTCCGTATAGGTAATCGCAGCTTGAGCGATACCACCACCTGACTTTGAGGAGAGCAGAATCACATTGTTTGCTAGGATTAGGGTCCTAAATGTTGCACTACCTTGGCCAGCGTTACGATTTCCTAGCGAGCGGTAGATTCCAACCAGCTGTATTCGGTCTCCTGGTTTGACTTGGTCGACCAAATCATCATCCAAAATTACGTCTACGCCGCGAGGAAGCTGGCCTGCGGGCGCTCTCTCTGGCATTTCTTGAATAGATATCGTCTGATGGTCTCGATATGTGCAGTATCCGTACTCTGTGATGAGCTAAATTCTGTCAGAGCGCTTGTGGACAGGTATCTTAAGGAGAGCGCAAACCGGGTTGCCATCATCATCTTCTTGGGGGTATACGCTCGTGCTTGCAGCGCCGTTTGCAGTCATCGTCTGGTCTCTATACTCCCTGAAGTGAAAAATATTCTTCTTCTCGTTGTAGTGCACACTCTTGACCACCTTTGGCCGGACCAAGGAGCATTTTGTAACGATTCCTTCGAGTGATACCATATGGTTGAGATGAGTGGAGCTGAGGGTTCGAGGATTGCATGAGAATTCACCGAAGCTTCCAATATAGGCGCAGTAGTACATCTAGCACTAAGATCAGATGACGTCCAACGTCTTAGATCAAGATCACTCACAACATCATCAGAGGATTCTCTCGCCGGTCGATTGGGTATTGAGACGATAATGTTCTTGAGCGCCTGATCGAAGGCTTGAGAGTAGTCAAAGGGTGCTTGTAGGAGTCTGTTCACTCATTATCAGCAACTGAGGACCAGAACTTCCAACAAGGGCTTACCCATCGGCGAGTTGCCGATTGTGATTCCTGACCTCGTCGACGCTGACCTTGAAGCCTATCAGCACGGCGCATAGCAGATTTCATTGTCCAGACTCACCGTGAGTCTCCGAAAACCTCGGTTCAGCATGAGTATGATATCTTTGCGATAGCTGCATCTTGGTCAGACCATGGAAATGGGGATGCTAGCTAGGGCGCATGCCTTTGATCTCGTTGATCGTCTAGGAGGATCAGCTACTTTGTATGAAAGGGAGTGGGAGCACTTACGGAGGTCAAAGAATTCTTCGGCTGAGCGTATGCGATCTCTGACCGCTTCATCGCGAAGGTTTATACCGTCCATACTGAGTCTGAACCTTTACGAAATCTAGGGTTTGGAGCAGGGGAGTTCAGGTAGTTGAAGGATCGCAAGAAGGCATTCGCAAGAACGCGTCTAGGGACGCGCTGAGAGAACGCGCCAAGGCACCACACTAACAGCCTTGGCCTGAGTGCTTGCATTAGTGGAATCCCTATGAACACACGGACCAGTCACGCCAGTATACCGGTGGTTTTTGACGAAGTCACTGAATATAATGATGCGGGCGTCTTCACAGTTGGCAATTCCTCTGTGGCTATGATACTTGATCTCATTTGCTCCGTTGTGTCTGAGCGCTATGCCATCTCACCTTCGCGAGCAACGAGCGCATCGACACGGCTATCTTCATCTTCGGTTTTTCCACTCCCAATAATCCAGAGAGAAAGTGAGAAGATACGGTACCCGGTGCCTGATCGTCGCCTTCTCGTCTTCGTTATCGTGAACCCTGCCTATCCAGCTCATCATTCCAAAGTCTATTCCATTCCTCGCAGCAGAGGAATCGCGACATCAATCCTATGAATAGCTGTGAGTGGGGCTACAAGAACAACCGGCTTTGAGATGTCTATACCTGGAAAATCTTGACCAGAAGCAGCGATGCAGAGGAGTTTTCCCTGTTCACTAAGTAACAAGCAGAACTCTGATCGACTTAGCCTTGATCTCTCTTCGCAGAACCTCGGACTTCATGCGGCCGCAGACTATCCCGAATCCGTCTTTGGGCTTTAGAACAGGCCAATTCTGGCTGCAGCTCTTGCCTTACTGTGTACACCCGCCTCCCCGCCCCCCCCTCATGCACATAGAGTTTCCATTTGGAGCTATCTAATTGACTCGCCTGCACTGTGCATGTATTCGATATCCAGGTCCCTTGCTATGTCATCACTAACCTATTTCCTTTTACGGCCACTCCATAGAGCCACAACATCAATACCAGAAGAACTCCGACGATCATCAGCAGAACCTGCGCGACTCTGCACTGGTAGCCTCTCTTTAGATATGGGGTCGCAAGATCTCCCATCAAAGGCTCGATCGTGGTTCCTTGTCATGAAATGATGCCCTCGAGTAAATCAACCGTTTTGTTAAGCTTTCGGTGCCTACAAATACTTGCAGCACGGTGTTCGAATTCAGTAACAGCGCATACCACCGCTGGCCGTGTTCGTAAAGCTTCGGTGAAGAACATGAGCAAAATTCGCTCCCTCATTCGGTGATCCATTAGACTACTGAATACTGCTTGTAGCACTGCCTAACTCTGCTTCACCTGGCTCACGCCTTCGTGCATGCTCCCTTCCAGATTCTCGCATGCACAGTAAGGTATGTCATGTCCTGGGCGCGGCCCATAGATGCATCGTAGATCCCGGACTCTCGATTCGGTTTTTCCAATTCGACGTGGGTCATTCTTGCCTCCTCTCCCGGCATCTTATAATTCGTCGAGTTTTGTCAAGTATCATCAGATAATTGCTGTCACTTTGTAGCCCGCTCAGCTTGAGATTGCTCACATGCACCATCTCAACGCGTGTATTTGTCCATATCATGGCGGCTCCAACACCCAGCGAGGTTCAATACCAGCTTGAACATATCCACCAAGACCGATCCCGAGACATTGTTGTGTCAAATGTTATTTGTATCACTCTAGCCACAGTGGCACTTGTTCTGCGGTTCGCATCTCGACGTCTCTGCAAAGCCGCCATCCTTGCGGATGATTACATGATAATCATTGCGCTGGTCCTTGTTACGGGAGAGGTCACGGGCGGTCTGCTATGTATGTACCTTCTGAGGATCAGGCGGCCAATCCGCTGACAACGTGATTTGCGCTCAGGCGTTCAAAATGGGGGCGGGAAGAATGCAATTCTTCTCAAAAATCCCACAAAATTTGCGTAGGTACGGATTTGTGAAGTAGATTTCACGAACACTCACTAATCGATGTTGCGTCTTGTAGCTGGTGCTTGCAACCGAGATGTTCATGCCCTCCGCGATCGCCGCAGTCAAGATCTCTATCCTGCTTCTGTACCTTCGCATATTTCCAAGCCAGCGGCTTCGAGTCATTGCCTGGACTGTGGGTTGCTTTGTTGCGTGTTGCGCTGTAACGCAGAGCTTGCTTGTCATGTTCCAATGTCGACCAGTTCGAGTAGCCTGGGACGTAGAAACCAAGGGCAACTGTGTTAGGCTGAACCTGAGTTATGTGATCTTTGGCTCATTCAACGCCCTCACAGACATCATTGCACTCTGCATGCCGATGCCATACTTGTGGCAGCTTCATGCTGATAAGACTCGCAAGATCCAACTGATGGGCACATTTGGGCTCGGGGTCCTGTAAGTTGATGACGACCTCCTGTGACAAGCACGCTTGCTAAAGGATCATGCGAAGTATATGTGTCGTCTCGTTATATCGGATTCCCAAGATGTGGGATATTTCTCTGTCGGATGCACCATGTGAGATTCCATCGTGTTTCAAATCAAAGTTGAATGCCACGACTTATGATGATCTAGATTCAGACGTGGAACCCTGTGTGTGGGCTATTGTGGAGTCCTGTGTCGCAATCTTCTGTGCATGTTTGCCAACATTTCCCGCCCTAATAAAGAGCATCCGTGACAGCAGAAGGCGGGATGGTGACCCCAAGAGCTTATCATCCTTGACTTCGGATTCTGGTCGATCGGGGTACGGGAGCAGCGCAGAAAACTCTTGCAAAGAGGTTTCAAGATGGGCGATTGGATGGAGACACTACCCATCGAGAAAGGCGGCGCTGCCGTGCCTATGACCGAAGATGGCGCATCTGTCTGATGGGAGAAGGGCTTTTGAGATCTTGAGGCGATACATTCTGCGCGAAAAGTGCACGATCAATAATAGCAAGCCGCAAGAGAACATACCTCCCTGGCTTGGTAAAAACGGTCCAACGTCAACTACCTACGTCTCCGTGCATTTCTCAGGTTATTGGTTCACTGAATGACCAGAGAAATTGATAGGATTTCACTGGAGAGAATTAGGATGTTGTAGAATCTAGAGTATAGCTTCTCAGTCCACCGTAAGCAGAATTAGAGAAAAGTCATGGTACAGAGTGACAAGAGGGTCGGTGCGAGATTAGTCAGCCTTGTAAAGATCTATAAATATCAATATAAACTAATATAAACCGTATAGCCCCTATATAAAGAATCCTAATTAGGCTTAGTATAATACGCTAAGCCTATAATCTTTCCATTACTAAAATAATTTTAATAAATTATATATATCTAAGGTATATATATATAAGTCCTATATAGGTAATTTATATAAACTTATATAAATTATTTATATAGATTTAAATACCCCCTTTTCTATCCTTATATACTCCTACTTTCCTAAGTACTTATATATAATAGAGTTACTTATAAGTATATTCTTATATAATATATATACTAACCTATATCTTCCTTATATAATTATTTTTAAATTATTATAAAAAAATTATAATAATTATATATACTTATATAAGTAATAGTATCTAATTTAGAAGGTAAAGGATCTAATTAGGTATTAGATTATAGTATATATACGCCTTATATACTACTATATAACCTACTTAGTAGACCTTCCTTATAAATATAAGGTAATATTAATATAATATTAAGCTATATCTTAGTAGATATATATTATTTAGGTACTTCCCTATATTTTCTTAAGTTCTTTAGAGATTAATTTTAATATATATATTACTTAAGATATTAATATATTATACCTTAAGCTACGACTACGGCTAGAGGAAACAGGATGTTAAGTACATAGTTATAGGATATCTAAGGTTCTAGGAGAGCCGGCGAACCCTAGTCGCCGTAGCAGGGATAAATAGCCTATATAAGATACTAATAAAGGAAGGGAAGGGCGTAAAGGTAATATTAAGGTAGATAATATAAATAGGACTACTAAGCTAGTTTTCACTAGTAAATAAGTAGCTTTATACTTATACCGCCTAATACTATCTTACTAGCCTGATTAGTCCTAGTCCTACTAGCCCCTATAGGATTTAATAGACGTAATTTAGGATTTAATAAACCTACCTTTTATATAGACTATTATATAGAATATCCCTCCTACCTTTCTTATCTTATATATTACCTTATAATATACTATTAATACTCTAGTATTATAGTACTTACTTAGTATTATATATATATATAATCTATATTAGCGGAATAAATATTATATAAGAAGAGAATAGAGTATTAACTTTATATAAAGGGGAAATTATAGGGTTTTTTATCCGGTACTACGCTAGGCGTATATATACGGTTTCCCTTTATATAGAATTATCTAAAGGCCCCCGTAATTAGCTTTTATAGATTAGCTAGATACGAGTATAATATCAAAAAAAATATTTATTATATCTTATATTAAATTATATTACTTAATTTTATATCTTTTATATTTTTAAATTATTAGCTTAAAGTTAATAATATTTAATCTTATAATTTTAATCTCTTTATCTTTCTTAAGGAAAAGGCTTAAAATTATTATAATATTAACTTCTCTTTATAATTTATATATTAACCTTAATAATAATATAAAAGAAGTCCTTTAAGATAATATCCCTAATAAATATTATTAAAGTAATATATTATAATTTAACATAACTACCTTAAATATTAATATAAAATATTAAAGGCTCCTTATTAATATTAAAAGAGAAAGTTATTATTTAAAAAAAGAGGATAAGTTAATTACTTTAATAATTTATATTAATTAACTTTAAAATATTTAAGCTATTAAAGTCTTAATAATAAGTATAATTACTATCTTATTAATATTATTATATATATTCTTTACTTAGAAAAGATATATACTTATAAGGATACCTTTAAGGGGGAGTATATTTATTAATTTTATAAAGTTAATATTAAATTTATTATATCTATTAAGTACTTTATTATATAAACTCTTTAAAGGATAATTTTAAGATTTAATAATATTCCTATTAATAAGCTTATAATCTTAATAAGATTATTTTTAATTTTTTTAAATAATTCCTTTTAAATTTAATTATAAATTTAGTTAATTATTATCCCCTTATTTATAAAAAATTGGAGTAGGTATATTAATAAATTAATTAAAAGGTCTTAAATTTTAAATCTTATTTAAAAGAGTTAGAGTCTAATTTATTACCTTTTAATAAAGAGTATAAAGCCTAGTTTTTCCTTATAAAACTTAAAATAAAGTTAAAAAAATAAGACTTTAAATATTAATAATATCTTTAAGGGGTATAAAGAGATCTTTACTTAAGCTATTATACTTAAGAATATAATAAAGTATAATTATTATAATAATAGTTTAAACTTATAAGGAAAGTCTTTAAATAATTTTAAACTAAAATTATAAGGTAATAAAAAACCTTTAAAAGATTATATCTTAAAGCTTAAAGGTTTAAATATTAATAATAATAAATAATTATAATTTAAAAGAGATAAATTAAAGTAGAAAGTTAAAGATATTAAAAGTAATATAATAATATATTATTATTATAATAAAGAAAGTTATATTTAATTAAATTACTTTAATTATAATAAGTTATAAATTTATATAAGCTTTATTAATATAATATTAATAAAAAAAGATTAAGCTTTATAATTACCTTAAAAGTAAGATAAGAAATTTAATTAATAAAGGTAATATCCTTTATTATAATAAAAGACTAAGTAAATCTTTAAAGTAATTAATATTGAATAGTAATACTTTTAAACTCTAAATTAAATTTAAATTAAATTTTATTTAAATTTTATTTAAATTTATAATTTAATAAGATATAAAACCTTATAATCTTATCTTATTATAAATATAAATATTAAGTAAAAGTAATATATATATTTATAAAGCCTATTAATTATATTATTAATTAATAGATAATTAAGATTATAAAAAGGAATATATTACTCTTTTTTATATAATAAATTAATAAGGCCTTAATATTATTTTAAATATATTTAATTTAAAGAATTAATATATTTTATTAAACTTAAAAATATAATATTAATACTTTTTAGTTAATCTTAATATAATATAAATTAATAAATCCTAATTATTTACTTAAAATATTAGGAAAGAATTATATATATTTATTATTATATATATTAATGTAATAATAAGTAAATCCTTTAATAGTAGCTTTAAGATTCTTAAGAAGCTTTAAGGCTTTAGTAATATCTTCTCTAATAATAAAATAAATGCCTTACTTATATTTAAGGAAGGTAATTATATTATTAATTTTATAAAAGATAAAAAGCTACCTTATAAGCCTCTTTATAATTTATTTTAAATTAAGTTAATAAAATTATAATATTATTTTAAAGATTTTTTTAAAAAAGGCTTTATTTATTTATTTATTTTTTCAATTAAAATACCTATCCTCTTTATATTAAAGAAGGATAATAAGCTATATTTATATATAAATTATAAAGATTTAAATATAATAATTTTAAAAAATAGATATTTATTACCTTTAATTATTAAGATATTAAATTATTTAAATAATTTTAATATCTTTATAAAGTTAGACCTTAAAGATACTTATTATAAGATTTATATTAAAGAAGGTAATAAATAGAAGATTATATTTTATACTTATTATAATTATTTTAAATATTTAATTATACCTTTTAAGCTTATTAATATATTATTTATATTTTAAGCTTATATTAATAAGCCCTTTATAAGACTTATTAATATAATATATATAATATATTTAAATAGTATCCTTATTTATAACTTTAACCTAATAAATTATTAATAATATATTTAATAAATATTAAAATAATTATAATAGTTCTTATTATTTATTAATCTTAAAAAATATTAATTTAATATTAAAAGGATTAAATTTTTAAGATTTATTATTTTAACTTTCTATATTAAGATAGATCTTAAGTATATCAAGATTATTAAGAAATAATCTTAATTTAAAACTTATTAGGATATATAAGTCTTTTTAAGCTTTATAAATTTTTATTATTAATTTATTTATAATTACTTATATATAATAGAGCTATTTATAAGCCTACTTAAAAGAAGTAAAAATAGTAAAAAGATTAAGTTATTAAATTAAATAATTATTATTAAAAAGATATTTTAAGTATTATAAAATATCTTTACCTTTATATTATTATTATTTTTATTATAATATTATAAAGGTATTTTATATAAAGATTAATATATTAAACTTTATTATAAGAGTAATTTTATTATAATAAGATAAAGATAGATATTAATAGCTTATTATATTTTAATCTTAAAAATTAATTAACTTAAAATAAAATTATAAGATTTATAATTAGGAATTACTTATTATTATAATAATAATAAAATATTATTATTATTTAAAAGGTAGTAGGTTTATTATTAAGATATAAATTAATTATAATAACTTTAAGGCGTTTATAAAATAAAAGGAACTTAATTTTAAATAAATATAATAGGTATTAAAGCTTATTATTTATAATTTTAAGATATTCTATTACCTAGGAAAGTTAAACCTTATAAATATATTATCTTATTACCTTAATTATAAGGGAAAGTCTCCCTTAAATATAAAATTATTATTAATATTATAAAATAAGCTTACTCTTTAAAGATATTATTATAATTATAATACTTATATTTTATATTATCAATATTTAAGTTATTATATTTAAAAAGGATATAAAAAATATATTAAAAGAAGCTCTTTATAATAATACTTAAAGGCTTATAAAGACTTTTATTAAAGATATTTAAAAGTATAATAATTAGGTAAAGTCCTTTTTAAAGGTATTAATAATATATTAATATAGTTAATTATAAGTATAAAATTTAGACTTTAAAGGATTATTAATATTTAATAACTACTTTTATATCCCTAGGAATAAAGTATTATAAAGTAAGTTTATTTATTATTATTATAATAATTTATTAGTAAGTTACTTTAATATTAAGAAGATATATAATCTTTTTACTTATAAATATTATTAAAATAAAAGCCTAACTTAAATTATTAAGTATTATTAAATTTATAATATTTATTAATAAATTAAGTTACCTTATTATTATATTTATAATAAACTTAATTCTCTTCTAATTTTAAATAAGCCTTAAAAGGAGATTTTTATAAACTTTGTTATAAATTTACTTCTTAATAAGTATAAGAATATAATTTATAACTTAATTCTTATTATTATAAATTAGTTTATTAAAATAGTAAGGTATATCTTTATTAATATAATAATTAATATTATATAATTAATAGAAGTATTTTATAAAGAAATAATATATTAATATAATATATTAAATAGTATTATTAATAATAAAGGCTTTATATTTATTAATATCTTTTAATTAATTATTTACTTCTACTCTAAAATTAAGAGGTACCTTAATACTACCTTTTATTTATAAATAAATATATAAATTAGGTATTAAAATTAGGTACTTAAATATTATTTATATATCTTTATAAATAATATTTAAATTAATTAGGCTAAATAGTTATTTATAACTAAATTTATATATATAAATAATTATTATTCCTTTATTAGAATAATACTATTCTTTCTTATATATAATTATTACCCTAAAATTTATTAGGAACTTAAGGATAAATCCTTAAAGGGGGAGGTATTTAATATAAATAAAAGGATTAAACTATTATAAATTATAAGGGATAAAGCTATTAAATACCTTTAAATTATATAAGAATCTTAGGCTAAGTATTATAATAAGAATTATAAGTTATAAATATATAATATTAATTATAAAAAACCTAAAATAAAGATATTTAAATAAGAAGTTATTTTATAAATTTATAAGACCCTTTAAAATTATAAATAAAGTTAGAATATAAGTATATTACTTACTATTACCTTAAATTTATAAGATTTATAATATATTTTATATCTTATTATTAAAACCTTATTATCTTTATAATTATAATAAATTAATAGATATCTTTATATAAGCCCTTAAACTTATTAATAATAAGGAATAATAAGAGGTTAAAGAAATTATTAATAAGATTAATAATAAATAAAGTATTTAATATAAGATTAAATAAATAGGCTAGGATAATAAATATAATTAATAAATACTTAATAAAGACTTTAATAGGATATATAAATTAACCTAATCTTATAATATATAAGTAGGTAATAAGTATAAGTATAATAAAGATATTTAATTAATAATATATATAATTAATAAGTAATAATAATATAATAAATTATAAGGTAAAATAGGTATATATCTAATAAATCTATATTATAATTATACTCCTCTATATAATTATACTTACTTATATAAGTAGTTTAAATAGGAATATACTTTTATTATATCTATTTATATAATTATAATAATTATAATATATTATATTTAAAAGAATATTATTAATCTTAATATAATTTAATAAAGATATTAAGAATATATTATTAAATAATAAGCTTAAGTACCTTATACCTTATAAAGTTTAATAATAAATAAGATATATTAATAACCTTTTTATATTAAAGTATAACTACTTATTAATGTTCTAATATAATTAAAATATAATATTCTTATTAATAATATTAATAGTATTATAATACTATCTTAAATTAAGGCTTAAGCTCTAATAATATTAATACCTCTTTATATTATTATAAGTTATTAAGTTTAATTTATATAATCTCTATTTAATCCTCTAACTTATTAATATATATCTTAAGCTCCTAATTTTAATCTTATAAATTAATTATAATTTAAGGGGCTTATCTACTTATAATTATTATTTACTTATATACTTTCTACTATTAAGTAATCTTCTTATTAAGTCTCTTTTACTTAATCTTTAAAGGAATATATTAATTAATCTTATTATATTATTATATAAATCTTCTTACCTTATCCTAGAATAAGGCTAGAATCTATTTATATTATTAATTATACTATTATTAAGCTAGTAGTAATATATCTTTATATAATAATTTATATTATAATAGCTATTAGCGTAATAATAATAAATAGAGGAATTATTATAATTATATTTATTATCCTTTCCTAATATAAAATAAGTTAGATCTAATATACTATCTTAGAATAAGTAGGCGCGGATATACTTAATTATAAAAATTTATAATAAGTTAATATATTAATAATATAATAATAGTATACTTATAAAGTTATAATATAAGTATATAATAATAAGATATCTATATTATATATTAATATTACTATTACTACTATCTTATAACTAGTATAAGTACTTATAAGAGAGATTATAAGAATTATAAAGAAGATAAAACTTTAAGATAAGAAATTTATTAATATAGTATTATATTAACGCGTATATAATTAACGCGTATATAATTAAAGCTATATAATTATTAATAATAGATATTAACCTTCTATCTTATTCTATACTAAATATTAATAGAAATTAATATATCTACTCTTATATCTTAATATATCTATTTAATAAGAGTTATATATTTTAATACTATTAATATATACCTACTATCTACTATTATATTTACTATTAATATAATATATTAGTAATAAGTAATAATATACTATTATATTATTATAATACTATTCTACTATTAATATAGGTTATAAGTATAATATTATAAAATACTTTATAAAGAATAGGTTTACTATTAGTATATATTATAATTATAACGTCTTTATTAAGTAATAATAATTAATTGATTGATTAATTATTTATATACCTATTCTAGTATTATTTATATTAATAAGGGTAGTCTTTTACGCTAAGATACCCCTTCCTAGTAGGATAATAGCGGAGCTACTATTACCTACTATAATAGGGCGTAAGAGAAACCTTTTATAACTAAAAACTCCTACTTATTATCTCCTTTCCTTATAATATTTTATTTCTTAGGTAGCTTAATAAGCCCTTTCTATTAGAATTATATTATTTAATATATTTAATTAATAATATTTATATAATCCTTTAATTACTTTCTTTTCCTTCTACTTTATTCTTAATACCTTTATTAATTTTAATAGTAGGATTACCTCTTAGAGGAGTTTTATCTACTCTAATTAAAGCTTAATAAGTTAGAATTACTTTAAGTAGCCTATTCTTATTAATTAATAGGCTATTATATAGATACCCCTTAACTTAGTTAATATCTCCTTAAAGTTATAGGTTCTAGCCTCCCTAATTAGGTCCGGCCTTAACGTTTATAATTTTAGGTAGAAGAGGAGGATATACCTTATATCCTATCTTACCTAGTTATAATTATATCTAGAGTCCTAGATTCCTAGGATATTAGCCTTAAGTAGGAACGCCTTAAAGCCGTTCTTCCTATTATGAAGTTAGATTACTATTAAGCTTTCCGCCTTCCGTAGGCTAAGGATTAATATATAAGGTTAGAATCCTACTTATTTAAGTCCTTATCTTAGTCTCTATCCTTTTTATTAATATTACTATTCGCTCTTAACTTAGGTCTATTTATTAGTAGAAGGGCTTTATACTTCTAATAGAAGTAGACTATTAATATTTAAGTTAATCCCTATTTACTCCTTAAGTATATTTCCTAAATAAATCTAAGTATTATTATTACTTTAACTTACTCTTTATTTTATTATAAGCCCTATTTAAGTAAATTATTCCCTTATCTTAATATATTAATACGCGTATACTATCCTCTTAAGTTAAATAGATAATTTTTATAATAGCTATTAATAAATATTATATCTTATAAGATTAAGACCCCTACTTTATATTATTATTAAAGGTCTCCCTTATTTAAATAATTTATATCTTATAAGGACTATTAATATTATACCCCTTATTAAGTAATATAATATAATATTTCTATCCTATTAATTAAGGAATATTATATTAGGTATTTAATTATATTTATATTAAAACCTATTATTCCGCTCTTAACTAATAATTACGCGAGGGGACTTAAATTCCTAAGAGGTATAAGAGTTAATATTAATAAGTTCCTTATATCTAGTAATCTATAAACTTTAAGGATATCTTATTTAATAACTAGTAATTTAATATATCTATTAATTAAGATTAGCTTTATTAATAATATATAATAACTATTTATTAAGTAGTTTTTATAAGTAATTTCTTTTATAGATATTAGGCGTGACTTAATATATCTTAGGCCTTAAACCTAGTCCTAGCCTATTCCCTATTAAGGGATACCTGTATAAGGAGATATAAGGATACTTATATTTATTCTCCTTTAAGCTACTTTTAATTAATAATTATATAAGGGGACTTAAATCCTTAAGAGGTATAAAATTTATCTTAATAATTTATCTTATATTAGCCTATATTAATAATATAGCCTTAATATCTCTTTTCTCTTAATTGAATAATATATTAACTTATAATCTTAACCTCTAGCTAATAATTATATAAGGGGACTTAAATCCTTAAAGGTATAAATTATATTAATAATATTAGCTAGGTTTTCTTACTATTAAGCTTACTCCCTTAAGACGCGTTAGCTTATTATATTATATACTTAAGTCGCGCTCCCTTAATAAGGCTTATTATTACCGCGGTAAAGTTAATAGATAGAGCGTAAGGAGGTTAATAGATAAAATATAAGGAGGTTAATAAATAAAGTATAAGGAGGTTAATAGATAAAGTATAAAGAGGTTAATAAATAGAGCGTAAGGAGGTTAATAGATAGAGTATAAAGAGGTTAATAGATAAGTAATAATAGTATTATTCTACTACTAGTATATATTATAAGCGTAATTATTATAGAATAGGTAAGATAGTATTATTATAAATACCTATATACTATCTACCTATATAAGGATATATTTAATATACGCCTATTAAATAATATTATTACTACCTTATAAAGGTTTTAATATATATATACCTTATATATAATAGCTAGTACTATTATAATAGTAATATATTAAGTAACTCTTTTCCCTTATTTTTCCTACTAAGTTTTAAGGTTTTTTAATAAATATTTATATTACTATATTCCTAAGAACTAAGGCCTAGGAGGGGAGGTAATTATTAGGCTATAATATATATACGCCTTATATACTATTATATAACCTACTTAATAAACTTCCTTATAAATATAAGGTAATATTAATATAATGTTTAATTATATCTTAATAGATATATATTATCTAGGTACTCCCTTATATTTTCTTAAGTTCCTTAGAGATTAATTCTAATATATATACTACCTAAGATATTAATATACTATATACTATATTAAGTTATATTACTTAACTCTATATCTTTTATATTTCTAAGCTACTAGCTTAGAGCTAGTAGTACCTAGCCTTATAATAGTAGATAATAGCTATTAGAATTCTTAGTATTATATTATAAGAAGTTTATAAGTATTATCTCTATCCTATTAAATACTTATAAAAGGTCGCTCTTATCTTTATAAAATTATACCTATTATTAACTAGGAAGGTATAAAGTAAGCTATATAATAAGAGGATCCTTATTATAATTATAAAAATTAAAAAGATTTTATATAACTTAATATAGATTAATATAATAATTATTTAAATAATATATAATCTTATCTTAATTATTTATTAGCTTTAGCGTTATATAATTAGTACTCTTATAGATATATTTATATATATATTTTAATACTAATAGAGGTGTAAACCTTAATATTAATATATATAATATACTTATAAGTTAACTAGGGATTATATAGGATTACCTAATAATTATCTATTTAAACTTCTTATTTATATACTTATATTATTTATATATAACTATCCTTATAATAATAGTACACGGGATAGCTATCTTTTATAATTAATATTTTAAGTTAGAACTTCCTTAGATAATACTTTAAATAAATTTACCTAGATCTATATAAATTCTTTATTATATATAAGGCCTTAGGATTCTAATACTTATAAGAGTTATAAATTATTTATTCTTAAATATTTTAATATAAAGAGCTATTTAAATTAATAGTAAGATTAAGAAGTTCTATATAAATTAAGTTATTAATATAAAAATAATCTAGGAAGTTATTATCTTAATATAGAAAAAAAAGGATATAAATATATAAAAACCCTCTTTTTTAATATTTAATAATTTAAATAATCCTTAAATAATACTTAAATTAATCCTTAAGATCTTATAATAATACCTTTCTCTTTATATAAAAGACTTATATAATAATATTTACCTAATTACTAATAATTTAGTTCTTAAAGATAGTAGTATTAATTTTAAATTAATATAGGTTTATAGTTATTATTATAAAGAATATAAGCTTCTTATAATAATATTAAATAGCTAGGAAGTCCTTATAATTTTATATTATAACCTAATTACTACTATTAAAGCTAAAAGGTAGAATAGTATAATATTTAAAAATATTTATATAATTATTATTAGCTAGTATAATATCTTTTACCCCTTAATATAATTTATTATAAATAGTATCCTAATATATATAAAGGAAATTAAGTTATTATTAATTAATAATAATAAAGTAATTAATAATATACTATTAAAATAGCTTCTTATTATAAAATATAATTAAATATTAATTAAGATATTAAAAAGGTAATAGCGTAATTATATATACTTAGAATAATAAATAATAATATAGTAGTTATTATTATTATATAATTATAAGGCCTAGTATTAATCTAGATTACCTTATAAGAGAAGGAGAATATAATATAATAGGAAATACGCGGTATTATTATAATTAATTATATAAAAGAGGGGCTCTTTACTATCCTTATAATATTTTATAATATTATTATTATAAAAGTAATAATCCTTATATTTATTTAAAATAAAGGTAATAACCTTTAAAGTAATTAATAGATTTATATACCTCTTATTAAATCTAGCCTTTATAACTAATTATAAGTAAGGATTTAAAACTACTTATATAAGTCTTATAATAACTTATATTTACTTAATTTACTTATATATAATAGTATATATATTAATAAATAGATTATTATAAGCTTATATTATTTTATTAAGTTCTTTAAGAAGGGATTATTAAAGATTTAAATAATAAGATAGTTAAGAAATTATAATAAAAGCGGGATTATAAAAATATAATTAGGTAAAGAATAAAATAGAGTAAATATTAAGTTATAAAGAGCCTTATAAATAGTAAAATTCCTTATAAATAGTAAATAATTAGATTTTAGCTTAGCCTTATAATTAAGTATCCTATTAATATTTATAAGATATAAAGATAAATCAAAAAATATTTAAAATATAATATACTTCCTTAAAGTAACTCTTTTAAAAGCTTTAAGGGCTTAAGTAAAGAAGGAAGTATACTATTACCTTATAAATAATATATTATAAATAGTATAAGATTAATTTTATACTCTTCCTTCTAATATAAAGTAGAATAGGTTAGGTACTATTTTATTATAAATTCTAAAGTATATATTTCCGCCTTATAATTAGATATAAAGCCTTTTAGGTATATATAATTAGGTATAAGATTAATAAAAATATATTATAATTAAGAGGAAGGACTTTATAATAGAGGAGGAGGATTATACTATTAAGTATATAATAGAATAGTAGGTCTTAAGGCTAGAAGTAATTATTTAATAATTATATATTAATATTTAAATTAGTAATTTAGTTATAAGATTATATTTAAATTAAGTTCTTATAAAGGTAGTCTTTTTCGCCTAGGAACTTAAATAGGATTAGTAAGGGAAAGTATAAAGGTAGAAAGGATAAGTATAACTTAATAATATAGGTAAAGCCTTAGTATAAACTAATTAAAGGTAAAGAAGTCTATAATAGGCTTAGTATTCGTGTATCTTATATAGGTCTATTATAATATATATATATATATATAAATAAGATAAAGATAAGGAAAAGACTATATAAAGTAGTAAAGGATAGAATAAGACACGTATAAAGGATAAATAAAGTAAATAGGATATATATATATAAGAAAAAAGAAAAGTTCTATCATGTAATATATATTACTTAGCGGCTAAACCTTAAAATAACACAGTACTATATAGATATAGATAGGAGGTACACGGTGTTAGCATGACTAAACTTCAACTTTTTCATATAGACTGACTTAGCTAGGTGTAAATTTCTCGCTGCTACTAGCTTATACTACTGTAATTTCACTAGCGTCTGCCAAGACGGGACATATAGATTGGTGGAGACCGTAAGGTAGTTCTATGGTAAATTTGACCCCCCCTGCTTAGACGCAAGGAAATCCAAGCAATTTATTCTATGCGCCTGCATGCCCTGAACATTAGTGCACTCCTGTTCTTTGTGATTTGTAGCCATTCACCGTACGCGCCATTCCTCGGTCTTGTTCCCTACTGCTACCCAAGTGCAACTGCGTCTTCATCTCATATCCATTACAAGATGGCACCGAAAGAACCAGCACTGACCGCTGTGCCGAGCGAAGCGGACAGAGGTTTTAAGAGACCGAGAAAAGGATTCAATGTGGGACCACACAATCTACCAGATGGAATGCACAGGCGGAAGGGTAGGTATTTTCCTGCTATGTTAAATGGTAGAGCTGATGAAACGGCAGTCCAAAAGATCAAGCACGACCTGATTCGAAAAGCCAGAGTGAAAAAGGCATACAGCAAGCTCAAAGAGCGCGAGGCAGTGGACGTCCCGAAACCTGTCTACAATCCTCTGGATGTAGCCGGTGTAGCCGAAGAGGAACCTGCTACGCTGGAGCTTCATCCCGACAGACAAGCTATGATAGATGAGCCTGAGGTAGCTGCGCCATCTCAGATCATATCTGAGAGAACGCCACGACAGCGAAGGACAGCGCGCCCAAAATCGGTCCCATTCAAGAAAGAAGCACAATTAGCTCAACAACGAAGAGAGGAGCGAGAAAGACAGCAGAAGGAGTATGAGGAGAGCAATCGACAACGTCAAGCCAAGATCGAAGAGAGGGGGCGCTTCCGCAAGGCCATGGCAAAAGCAAGGTTGGGAGGTAAAGACGGTCAAAGAAAGCTGGGCCGGGAGAGCAAGGTCTTGCTGGAAAAGGTGCAGAGGATCATGGGTGGATGAAGCCTTTACGTGCATCTGAGCAGGATCATATGCGAGTATGTTGATGAGCTGGAGCTGAGTCACAGCAAGGCTGTTTTATCCGTCTATGTTGTCGTGGAGGCTACACTGAAAGCTTGCCATCCGTCGATCTCCATAAATACGGCGACTGCGCCAAACCCCTTTCTTTGCGGACCAGATCAATCGTCAATTTCCTTCAGGCTTTGACCCCAATGTCTTCAATCTAGCGTCGACTGTCTAGTCACATCTGGCGGTCAAGACTGAAGCTGGGAAGCCGCTCGTTTGCTCGTCATAGAGCTCCAAGAGATGTTGGTGGTAGAAGTAATCAAGGCCTTGCGAGATAAGAGGGAACCATGTGATGATTGAGAAGCATCAGGTCGGTACGGGAGGACATTAACCAGTAGTGAAGGTCGCGTCAAGGAGCAGATATGGCTATTAATATATTAGTACACGGCTTCCAAATAATTTCTGGCCCCTCATCGTTTGGGGCTTGGCGACGTCGTTTGTGATCAGTCGTTTCTCGCGCCCAAATCTGGTTGCTGGTAATGAAGACAAATGGCTAACACCAATGTCTGTCTGAATCCCAACAAGCCTTGATGGGCTGATGCTCCATGTCATGACGAGGAATCTGTGTTGAAGATTGTAGGCACCCGCGAGAGCTGATGGAAGTACGATCGAATTCATCCGTATCACAATTTGGTCATTATCTGCAGGAAGACGAGCTTTTGATAGCATGGCTGTAAAGGGACTGGTCCGTGTTCTTTACGACCATTCATCTCCCCACGCGATCAAAGAACGTCCGAGCTCTCTTTCTGCCCTCATGTACTTCCACCAAGCAACGAAGTACTACATAGGTCTTCGCGAGTACTGTGAAGAAATTCATACTGGATGATAGTCACAGCTGAGATCGGTTTTCAGATGTGAGGAACACCTAGTCACAGGGCCTTTTCCCATGCGACATGTATTTAGATCCGAAGCTGATTGGTTTCGAAACACTACTAGCACTCGCTGACCTGGCTGCCAACCTCCGTCCAGCTACCAGGCGTGCTGATACGAATCTCATCTTCGCTCATCATATCCAAATATTCGCTGCCAATCAGACTGGCGTGCTCTCCACTGCCACTTTGCGATCTGACCGTAACACCCTCCATCCTCTCTTCAATACCGGCAGCCTCGCTGCGCGGTGGAGAGTAAAAGGCTGGCGGTGCGCTGTTCTGAGCCCATTCGTTGACGGACCAGAAACTCGACTGTGAATGGTGGCGATCCTCGCTAAGCTCAGCTAGATCGGGATTAGCAGAAGAAGCGGAAGTCGTGGGCGTAAGGTCTAGCAACTGTTCAGAAGTATGGGCTGAAACCTCATCCGTGTCGATGAGTAGCCGTTGGGGTTGATATTCAGCAGGCTTTGGGGGAACAGGGGGAGAAGCAGGGGAAGTAGGCAGAGTAGGAGTTCGTGAGCGGGATGGAGGATCTTCATGCAGTGTCGCAGGGGAGTCGATAGCCACTCCATCGGCAACGGGCTTCGCAAAAGCACATCCGGGAACAACGCTTTGGGTGTGTCTGTGACGAAGACCCGACTCCCCAACTTGGGGCTGCGCTGCTGTTGACATTGCTGCAGTCTCTTCTGCCTTCAGCGCACCGTCTTTGTCCACGAGGTCATCGAAGCTCTTTGCTTGGCTTGCCGTTCCTTGCTTCGATCGCCGTCTCTCCTCTAGAATTCTACCCCGTTCTAAAATCTCCTGTCGGGCTCGTCGCCGCCGTTCAACGGCTTCTGGGTCTTCATCTTCGTGGGTAGAGGCGTCCGGGGATGCTTCTCTGGAATCCCGTCTGGAACCCGAATCCGGTGCTAGCTCATCGCCGAGACTGTGTAGTGCGATGGCAACCTTGCGTCGAGACTCATCGATCCATTGTCGAACTTGTGGATTTTCGTAGGCGGCAAGGCCTGCAGCGCAGAGGAGGGAGAGAGTGATGAGAATGCCTACAGTGAGTTAGCCGTCGTCTCATATTAGGGCTCTTCGGCCCCAGCGACGTGGACAGATGCAGGCAGGCGCGCAAGTCTGAGGCACACAGGATTCAGGAAGAAATCACACGAACCTTTGGCCAAAGGTGCCGGCATAGTGGAGGAAATCAGTGGAGATACCTATTACAAGGGGAACATTCGAGCTGTCAAACAGTATGTAGCTGCTGTAGCTTCACCAAGATGGATGAGGTATTGAACGAGATGGTTGGTGGCTCGGCGGTTCATAGGAACTAATAATAGAACCCTGAACCACGCCTCATCCCTACGACGCGGCTCCGATGAATCTATCACATCTGATACTGTCTGACACGGTTTGCATCGCATGAGTTTGCAGATATGTCTCGCCCTAGCGTAGCAGCCCAGCGCACCCTGACTTTGACAGAAGAGCTGGAGAAGCTGGAGCAATCCATCACCTTGACCCTGCAAGGTACTTCTCTTTGAAAGGGAGCAACAAACACAGATCTTGTATACCAGCATAATGACATTCCGTACGCAGAGATCGACCATAATTTCAGCCGGGCTCATCGTATTGTCACAACCAGCATTCTGCCAACTGTCGAACAGTATGCGGAACACTCAAAGAACGTCTGGGAAGGCTCCAAAGTATCTATTCAAGCCCTTTAAACACCCAAGTTCTGATCTCGCTAGTTCTGGAAACAATTCTTCGAGGCTTCGGCCAACGTATCCCTGTCTGGCTATGAAGAACCTCCAGTCGACGAGGAGACAGCAAATGAAGACGAAACCGCTGCCGCCACAACCCCTTCAACCTCAACCAACAACTCCCCTCAGCAGCCTCAACTAACGCCTAGCAACAACCATCAACATTTCCATGATAGTCTTTCCCCGTCACCAACACACAGTATGCCTCGCCCTCGAAGGCAGAAGCAGCCAAATATAGCTACCTACTCCTCCCCGTACGAGACACTCAAGCGAGAAACCCTCAATGCCAACGACGCATCAAGCTCAACTCTCCCTTCCACCCCTCGCGCCCAGATTGCGTCACCAGCAGACCCTCAATCATCCCCCTTTGCTCCGCCGTCAACAACCCATCACATTTCACACCGGACACCAGCAAATGACATCCTCCTTCACCGCGTCTTGGACAAGAACTGGCGATTACAAGCCACCCCCCATTCCACAGCTCGCCCACTCCCTCACCGCACAAAGTCCGCACCAGAAGCCACGCCGAGTGTTAGTACGGTCAAAAGGGGAGGTCGGGGCAAAGAAGACTACGATCTCGACTCATCCCCCGCGATCGCAGCGCCAGAGCTCCCCGCCGAAATCTTTGACACGCCAGCGCGAAAAAGTCGAATCCCTGGCGTCAGCATCTTGACGCCTGCTCGTAGAAGAAAGCCGAGTACGGCAAGTAGTGCCGCCAGAGGTAAATCGCAGGAGGTGGCGCGAGGAGTCTGGAGCGATTCTGACGACGATGATGATGGTGAAGAAGCTGTTGGAATGAGTCCACCCAAGACGATGCAGTTTCATGTGCCGCAGGGAAGGTTGATGAGGACGCCTGGTAAGGATCTTCTTCTTCGACGAGTGGAGTTAATCTTGGGATCTGCGGTAAAGGCAGGGCATCCGATGCTGACGTTGGGTAGCGCGGGAGGCCTCCAAACGCATTGTGGACGATTTGCTACTGACAGCTGGAGGAAATGTCACTGATGATTTCGAGGAAGATAGCCCGAGTATGATAACCAGAGGTCGAGAGGAGGAGGATACCTTCTAGATACGAGGGAAGCATCTGGGGTCTTGACTCGTCGGAAATGTGCTGAACTTGTGCACTTATCGAAAAGTCGGAAAGGTCTGTATTGCCTGTGTCGACTACCCCAATATGTGATCCTTGTCTGCCATATACGCGGAGCTTTGCGAATCCAGAGGCTCCGTTGACGAGTATGATCGGCCGTCATCTGATCAGGTATGCTGGAGGCTGCAAGTCATGGTGATCATGATTTGAGTAAGCTAAAAAGTCTCTCCTGGAGCTAACTACAAGCGCAAGATAATATCAACTTCCACCTTTGTCGTGAATATCTATTCCATAACATGCGGTGGTCCGGTTTTATTAGTCAATCCTCCTGTAGCGGTACGCGGAGGAAACTAACAAGTATCATCTCCAAAGGATATCGAAAACTGATGACGACGCCCGCTAAAATTGCTGTGCAACGAAGACGACAAAATGGTATCGTGTCCTTACAATGGGTGGTTTCCTGCGCTGATAGCCCCCTGTCTCCGCAACGGACTGGTGTAGTCCAGTGGTCTCCAATTCGTGAGCAAAACTAGTCCAAACACCCGGCATCTGCCTTCAATCCCACGATTATTTCCAATAACCTCAATTTTGATCTCTAATGTCCTCCTATCGCTTCCTTTGCCGTCCTCTCATTCTCCCCTTCCCTCTCCCATAAAGATAGCTTGACAATTTTCAATCAAGAATTGCACGGCACCATTCTTAGCCTGGGTGTCCTGCATCTCTCTCGCTAGACTCTCTGGTCGCATCACAGTTGGCGCAAACACAACGGCCACATTTGTGCTCGTCATGAGATTCTCACTTTGCTGTTCCACGACCCTCGCTAGATGGAAGACCAACACTTCTAGAGTGTCGCGGTGGTGTGCTGGTAGCTCGTTGATGGCGTTTCTCATAGCGCTCACTCGATAGTTATGATTGTTTGGATTAGCAGGGTGAGCGGGATGCGAGGGGTCAACCTCTTGATGTGGAGACGGTGAGGTTTCAAGTAATTTGTCGTAGACTTCGTACGTAATGAGAGGGGTCGGGAGTTTACGAAAATACTGTTTCAATGTGCTGGTCACGGCATTGATGTCGAGGTCCGGATCCGAAACGTCATAGTCATTATTGCGCTCAAATCCTTCCTTGATAGTCTGGATCTGCGAATTGCCGCCAGATTTACGGTAGATGCCTTCGATATCCATGCCTATAATGGATTCGATTAGCAAAAATATCAGGCTGTGAAAAAAGGTAGTGGTACCTCTGGCGTCCACTTCCTGGATACAGCGCATTACGATACCTGGGATATTGACCCGTTCGAACTCTGCACGATGTTCAAGCTCAGACCCGAATAAGGCTGCGAATGTTAGCACTTCGACCTCTGATACGGTACATGAACAGAGGCTCACCAGGACCACCATCGGAGTTGACCGCAGGCAAGCTACCGTTGGGCGAGTTCTTCCACTGCTGAGGCCTTTGTTTTGGGTTGCCGAAGAAACCCCCGAGCCCTTGACGTGTCTCCTGACTTTGATTCCGAGGAAGGCTGCTGGCAGGGTAATCTTGCTGTTGCATCTGCCCATAAGGCATACCCTCGATGTACTGGCCCTCTCTTTGATTCTTGTTGCCATCGTTGAAGGCTGCTTTGAGACCCTTGGTAACTCCTTTAGCAACATTATGACCTCCCTTCTTCCAATTAAACTTTTTAGGCTGCGCTTTGCGAATGTTGACTACCTGCGGGGCTGTCAAAAACGTTGCAGGCTCACCCTCCTGTTCTTGAACCACAGTGCTACCAGTCAGGTTGCTGTCCGTCAGCGAAGGTCGTGGGTCGTGAGTATCCATCGAGGCGTTGAATCTCTCTTTATGATTTTGGGTATAGATACCAAGTCCATTTGGTGGAGGTCGTACGATGTCCAAAGCCGGCCCAGCGTTCGCTCTGTAAAGCTCTTGAATTTGGTGGACAAGCTGATTGTTGAGATCTGCCAGTTGAGCATTCTTCAAAGATAGCTGCTCGAACTCCCGGAAGCTTTTGTCTTTGAGCTGTGTGAGACTAGAAACCTCCTCTATAATCTCGTTTCGATGCTGAGTGAGATCCTCTATCTGAGGAGTAAATGATTCTTTGAGCTTCTGGAGGCTTTCCGCAAATTCTCGTAACACAGCGCTGCTCAGTTTGCCGACGTCCAGGGGTTCTCCGCTCTTCTTTGCGGCCGCAATATGTTCGGTCAGGACTTCCAGCTCTCTGACTACGATCTCTTTTTGAGTGTCAAGCACAACCATTGTGGAGCGTTTCTCACGCAGCTCCGTGTTCATCTGCTTTATGTTAGTCTTTGCCTCGAGCGCCGCCTCTAGTTCAGCGAGCCTTTGCTCCTGTTCCAGCGTCCTCTGCCGCTCTCGGCGAAGCTCATTCTTGAACCATGTAAGGCCCTCCTTGTTTTCCGGCGATAAAGTTATCGGGCTACTGATCCCCTGTGCAAGAGCGGGGCTGTGTGAGCCTGAAGAGATCAAGGGTGATTTGGGCCATCTTTGTTCCTTGGAAAGACGCATACCCCTATCGCTATAACTTCTAGCGTGGCGGACTGAATGCGACACACGATGCAGAAAGCCGCCTTGATCTTGCGGGCCTTCATCGCCAGCAATTCGAGCAGCATCTTCGTCCATACTAAATTCGGAGGGGTTGGGATGTCGTGGAATTTTGGGCGATGCTGGCTGTTCGCCATTGCGAGTAGAGTCAGACTTGACTGTGCTGACTGACTCGTTTTTTACCTTAGAAGCGGTCGTTGGTGGATTTGGAGGTACTCTAGGCGCCACGAATGATTCGCTCGAGGAGCCGCCTTGAATTGCAAGGCGTTCACGTGCGCGTAGTGGAGGTGGCGGCGGCACCGCATCACTGAAGCTCCCAATGGATGGGGAATCTTGACCTCTGGAGAGACCCTTGTTCGCACTTGCATTTGCAAGAGCAGCAGCTTGAGTTGTCGTTGTAGGTGGTGCAGATGCTGGTGTATTGAATTCGTTCTCGGACACTGAAATGATGTGTCCAAATTTGCTGGCAGGCCCTACATCTAGCTCTCTTCTCGCAATGGGTTGTCTGCCTTTGGCTAACGAGTCACCTCTTTCCGGGAGTGTCTTCAGCTGTGTACTGAGAGGCGAGGAGTGGGAAGTCGGCGAGTCTGTTAATGCCAGACTCACTGGAACATGAGTATCTCGAGGTGAACCACTGAGGATGGTCTCCGAGTGTGAGGAGCTGGGAGACTCGTGGGATGGAAGAGTGACTTGTTGTTCCGTCACCTGCGTGGTTGCAGATGAAGGTGCCGATCTTGGTTTCGAAGCTGGAAATGAGGTGTCCACCGAGGGTGCTATGGGATCTGACTTTGAGTTCCTCTTCTTCTTTGGTGCCTCCTGGAGCATGAATTTACCGACTTGATTCTCGCCATTGCGGCGAGACCGTGATTCGCTTGTAGACGCATCTTGATGGTTCTCCTGTGCCACAGAATTGATGGAAATGCTCCCTGGCTCCTTTTTTTTGCGAAGATGATCTGAAGATTCGGAAGATATTTGGCGACCTCTCTCCTGATATTGATGTGCTATATGTGGACTGTTGGGCTGAGATGAATGTCTAGAATCGGCCGGCGAATCCGGCAAAACCCCAGCGTCTCTATTCTCCTTGTCTGATTCAATCGGCACTTTACGTGAAGCTGAGTTGATGGCATTGAAATAATCACGCGCATTCGGCCTACTTTCTCCCTGTCTCGAACTCGAAATCGTCGGATCCGTGTTGTTATCGCGCCTAGCTAAAGGAGACGGTCCAGGGGCGGGGTTCGGGTCGAGGGCCATTGGGATGAAGAAGCCCTCACCATTTGACCGTTCAGATCTTTGCGAATGTGCGGAGTTTCTGTTCTTTTGGTAGGTGGAGGAGGGTAGGATCAGGTTTTCTATTCAAATCAATCTCTGGACACTTGCCAAGTGTAATATAGGCGCCCGTACCTTTGTGTTCTTCTTCAACAGTCAGAGGTGACCGCTTGTCACTTTTCGAAGACAAGGATCTCAAGTTTGGCGGCCGTTTCGGCGGGCCTCGGGGTCCCTCGCCTGGTGTTCCCGCCTCAGATCTGGATCTCGAGTTCGAAGGTCGTTTGTGTGAGTGAGGTGGTAGCTCCGTGGGTGTCTCGGAGTATGTTTCTGATGGAGGACTTTCAGCTTCGGGTGAGAAGGCGCTCGAGTTGACGGCACTTGGTGGTAATGAGGGCAGCGATTTATCCAGCAGCATTGTGCTATTTGGAGGCGGTTGAACATGTTTATGTCGGTTCACGCCGCTCTTCTGGGATTTTTTCCTCCGTCTCTGCATCAACGACTCATGGCACTCCATACAGAAGATCCCCTGCGAAGTCCGGGCATATTTGAGATTCTCGATTTTCTTCTTGCAATTCCGACATTTGAAGCAGGTTGCGCAGAAAGCCTGGTCGCCCGTGAGGATTGCCAGGTCCTCGATCTTATTACCACAGACACTACAGCTATAGGTACAATTATTGCAGATGAGCGACCCATCACCGAGAAGGAGGAGGTTTGCATCAGAGTCGAGGATGGTCCCGCAGGTATTGCACCGGAAACAGTCTATATGCCATCGATTACCCGCTGGGAGCCAGTCAGTATATCGGTCTCGCAGTGTTACCATTATTCAGGTTGGGCATACCGAGTTCGAAAGCCTTTCCTTCCTCGAGGATCTGGTAGGTACACATCATTAGCATTGAGGCCTGGATCAGGAGGCGGCATAGCTGCAAGGCAGCACGGCGGCGTAGGACAGCGTACCTCTCCGCATCCTTTACACGGGTATGCAGCTTCTTCCTGCTCCATGGGAGACTCTGGAAATCCAACGGCCGTATCCATAGCGTCAGCTCGCGGGTTGCCAGAACCCACGACTGTAGTGGCAATCGACGACAGACGTCAGGGCCAGCGTATCGATAGGACGTTTGAGCTTCTCCGCCGACTAGCCTGCTCTATTCATGGAACACAGGCCAGGCCTGCCCACATTACCCAACTGAAAGAGGCCTCCTAGCGAACAAGCAGGCCTTTGCAGTAGTCGTGAAGGCTCGCAATTCCGGCCGTCTGGTAACCTTAATCGAGAGCCGATGTGGAATGATGCGCAATGCGTCGGATCGGCGTTGGACGACAGGTACAAGTGCAGACGAAAGCCGCGGGCGACAAGCGGAGAGAAATGAGTGGATGGCCTAAGCTCTGACCAAGAGCGCGCAGAATGGAGGACCTCAAGACCCCAAATAGTAACCAGTCAGGCGGTGGATTACCCACACTCGCCCTACCAATAGAGAGGTTTAAGAAAGATGAAGGTACAATGATGGCGATGTGTAGAGGGAGGGTGAGTGGATAGGTTGTGGTATGGAATTATCAGTTTCCCACCAACGCCTTGGCAGAAGGGTGTTTCAGAAGGATGGAGAGTATCGACAGGCGGGGCTTTTGTCCTCCTACCGACATCAGCCCATCACCGATGAGCCAGCCAAGGGTAAGTTTTCCTCCAGTGTCAGGCACTGAACGCTGTCAGGGCGTTTTGAGGAGATGCGGTCCAGGGTGACGATCCCTGGCTCTAGCTTTATCGAGCCTTACATGCGCTAGTTCTACGTCGTAGTCCTACTCCGTACTGTGAGAAGAAATCAAGCAGCCAGCGTAAAATGCATCCGATCCTGTATGGGATGGAAAGGTATACATGTTCTAGCCTTGATGGCTGTGTACGTGGTACTCGTACAGTTCAGCAGCTGACCGTTGGTGCTAGGATATACGCCTTCACCGCCGAGAGGGCCAATATGCTGCGCAGCCTTGTGAAACAGCACTTCGAACACCCAACTCATATGTCGGCGTCCTGATGCACAACATGATTGCTCCACCGAGATTACGAATCGACACAAGAGTGAGGAGACTGTCAGACTGAGCAAGCCACTGTTCCACACTCCAGTCTTCCACAATTGACGACCATCGCATCATAGGCCAGTCAGTGCCATCAAAAGCGGGTCTGAGGGCGATCGTTTCATTGTTGGATCTGATACAAATCCGCATCCTATACGGAGTATTCTCAGGGGTCCAGACGCCACCACGGCCACCAACCCAGGACAGCCTGGTCACTTTCCTTAGTCAGCGTGACGCGGGGTGGCCAGTGGGGTTGGAGCGAGCCAAGCCCTATCCCAAGAACCCCGACCCCCAAACCTAAGTCAATTGGACTGCCTGTGAGCGGACATATCCCTCCCATCTCCAACCAACTCGGCAGCTTCTTCTTTCTCATCCTTCTATCCTCAGCCTCAATTTCAATCTCGGGCCTTGGTTCGATCCTGCACGACCTGGGTCAAGCGTGCGAGCCTGCGAGATTTCACGCCTACAGAGAATGTGAGAATCGTTCAATGATCAGTGAACACTCTCCCAACGTCGAACTCGCCTTGTCTAGTTGCGATAATCGATACCGAAGACTGAAACCGTATGCATGAAAGGATCCCGGAACGCTGCATCATTCTCTCAACCATCCCCGCAAGCAGTCCTCGAATCGTGGGCGAACTATCTGCTTGGATGAGACAGCCAGTGCTACCTAAGAGGGCGGGGAGCGCGCTTGCCTTGTAGAAGTTGAACATTGCAGCACTCTTCAATGATGGCCTTTTTGATGGCACCGATTGTGGAAGATCTTGGAAAGCTTCGAGTGTCGGACTAGGCTCGCTCAGAACGAAACGGTCGGCAATGTAGGACATCTTTCCAGCGCAACAACTCACGAATGAGATAGAATGGATAATACGAGAGAACATCCGCTTACAAAACTTCAAATCCGACAATCCCATGTATGCCTTGTATCAAAGGTGTTTTTGATTGAGCGGGGTGTTAGAAACATAGAAGAGACTGAAAATTGCAAACCCCGTGATTCCATGGTAGGTTGTCAACGATTTCGTTGCCTTGCTTTGTGCGCCGACGTCGTCTTGGAGCCCAAGTGCAAGTCAAAGACCTCGTGTTAAGGTACAGGGAAGCTATCGAGAGAGCGGCTGGTCCATGGCAAAGCACCCTTACTACATGACCTCATGAACGCGACAATAAGAAATTACACCAACGACGCGCCCCTTTGGCTCTCCAGCATCTATATCAGGCACTCTACTCCTTAGCTTGGGCCAGCCATACACAGGATTGTATCAATCAAATTTCCCACTGTGTCTCTTCCCCCAAATACAAAGCGATTAAACCTAGGAAGCATAAAGTACGAATGGAGGAATGCCTGAACCGCGGTGCACTATCTTTCGACCCGAACTAACTATAGACACTTTGAAAACTAGGCTATTTTCTGCAATCGAGCGAAGCCTAAGACGTGTGGTGTACTGTACAACTCATGCCAAGTCGGACTCCGGTATATTCAGATGGAAACGGCCTCATGGCGAAAGACAACACTATTGTACAAACCATAGTTATCTTACAGACACAAGGCCACGCTCGCTTCTAGTGCGCAAGATTTTCATCTCGACTTTCTGTCTGGCTGATGATCATGTGCCCCCTGACTCAAAGATCGTACTTCAACATTGAAGTAGCTATGCAGCCCTTCAGCTTCCTGGGAAAGACGTCGGTGTGGGCATGAACTCCAAGACCAGCCTACCCTGATATTGACGAACAGGAGCTTAATTGTAAGCAGTTTGT